>Ga0255338_1000612_pt1 | contig 99025 bp, 94 predicted proteins | sample MeOH1_35cm_T4_19_FD_203715 | JGI IMG/M metagenome (GOLD analysis project Ga0255338, IMG submission 203715) | Sandy soil microbial communities from University of British Columbia, Vancouver, Canada - MeOH1_35cm_T4_195 | ecosystem: Engineered > Artificial ecosystem > Sand microcosm > Unclassified ...
GACACCGGCGCCAAGTCCGTCAAGGACATCAAGGAGCAGGACGTCTACATGGGCGACATGCCGCTCATGACGGACAACGGCACCTTCATCGTCAACGGCACCGAGCGCGTCATCGTCTCGCAGATGCACCGCTCGCCGGGCGTGTTCTTCGACCACGACAAGGGCAAGACCCACTCCTCGGGCAAGCTCCTGTTCGCCGGCCGGATCATCCCCTATCGCGGCTCGTGGCTCGACATCGAGTTCGACGCCAAGGACATCGTGCACGCCCGCATCGATCGCCGGCGCAAGATCCCGGTCACCTCGCTGATGATGGCCCTCGGCCTCGACGGCGAGGAGATCCTCGGCACCTTCTACAACACGATCCCGTACACCCGCGACGGCGACGGCTGGCGGATGCCGTTCGATCCCGTCCGCATGCGCGGCATCAAGGCGACGATCGACCTCGTCGACGCCGATTCCGGCGAGCTCGTGCTCGAGGCCGGCAAGAAGATGACGGCCCGCGCGGCCCGTCAGCTCGCCGACAAGGGCCTCAAGGCGCTGAAGATCACCGACGCCGACCTCACCGGCCAGTACGTCGCCGAGGATCTCGTCGACCTGCGCACCGGCGAAGTGCTGGCCGAGGCGGGCGCCGAGATCAACGAGAAGATGCTCGCCGGGCTGATCGACGCCGGCTTCGACGAGATCCCGGTCCTCGACATCGACCACATCAATACCGGCGCCTACATCCGCAACACCCTCACCGTCGACAAGAACGAGTCGCGGGAAGAGGCGCTGTTCGACATCTACCGGGTGATGCGCCCGGGCGAGCCGCCGACCATGGACACCGCCGAGGCGATGTTCCACTCGCTGTTCTTCGACCCGGAGCGCTACGACCTCTCGGCCGTCGGCCGCGTGAAGATGAACATGCGCCTCGACCTGCAGTGCCCGGACACGGTGCGCGTGCTCCGCAAGGAGGACGTGATCGCCGTCATCCGGACGCTGGTCGACCTGCGCGACGGCCGCGGCGAGATCGACGACATCGACAACCTCGGCAACCGCCGGGTGCGCTCGGTCGGCGAGCTCATGGAGAACCAGTACCGCGTCGGCCTGCTGCGCATGGAGCGGGCGATCAAGGAGCGGATGTCGTCGGTCGAGATCGACACGGTGATGCCGCAGGACCTGATCAACGCCAAGCCGGCGGCGGCCGCGGTGCGCGAGTTCTTCGGCTCCTCGCAGCTCTCGCAGTTCATGGACCAGACCAACCCGCTGTCCGAGGTCACCCACAAGCGCCGCCTCTCGGCGCTCGGCCCCGGCGGTCTGACCCGCGAGCGCGCCGGCTTCGAGGTGCGTGACGTGCACCCGACGCACTACGGCCGCATCTGCCCGATCGAGACGCCGGAAGGCCCGAACATCGGCCTCATCAACTCGCTCGCCACCTTCGCGCGGGTCAACAAGTACGGCTTCATCGAGGCCCCCTACCGTAAGGTGAAGGACGGCGCCGTCACGAGCGAGGTCGTCTACCTGTCGGCGATGGAGGAATCGAAGCACCACGTCGCCCAGGCGAACGTCGTCATCAACGACGACGGCCGGCTCGGCGAGGACCTCGTGGTGTGCCGCCACGCCGGCGACGTGATGATGGTGACGCCCGACCGCGTCGACTACATGGACGTGTCGCCGAAGCAGCTCGTCTCGGTGGCCGCGGCGCTGATCCCGTTCCTCGAGAACGACGACGCCAACCGCGCCCTCATGGGCTCGAACATGCAGCGCCAGGCGGTGCCGCTCGTCCGCGCCGAGGCGCCGTTCGTCGGCACCGGCATGGAGCCGGTGGTGGCGCGTGATTCCGGCGCCGCGATCGGCGCCCGCCGGGCCGGCGTCGTCGATCAGGTCGACGCCACCCGCATCGTCATCCGGGCGACGGAGGACCTCGACGCCACCAAGTCGGGCGTCGATATCTACCGGCTGATGAAGTACCAGCGCTCGAACCAGAACACCTGCATCAACCAGCGCCCGCTGGTGCGCGTCGGCGACATCATCGCCAAGGGCGACATCATCGCCGACGGCCCCTCGACGGATCTCGGCGACCTCGCCCTCGGCCGCAACGTCCTCGTCGCGTTCATGCCGTGGAACGGCTACAACTTCGAGGACTCGATCCTGCTCTCCGAGCGGATCGTCTCCGACGACGTGTTCACCTCGATCCACATCGAGGAGTTCGAGGTGATGGCCCGCGACACCAAGCTCGGGCCTGAGGAGATCACGCGCGACATTCCGAACGTCTCGGAAGAGGCGCTGAAGAACCTCGACGAGGCGGGCATCGTCTACATCGGCGCCGAGGTCAAGGCGAGCGACATCCTGGTCGGCAAGATCACGCCGAAGGGCGAAAGCCCGATGACGCCGGAGGAGAAGCTCCTCCGCGCGATCTTCGGCGAGAAGGCCTCCGACGTCCGCGACACCTCGCTCCGCGTGCCGCCCGGCGTGCAGGGCACGGTCGTCGAGGTGCGCGTGTTCAACCGCCACGGCGTCGAGAAGGACGAGCGCGCCATGGCGATCGAGCGCGAGGAGATCGAGCGCCTCGCCAAGGACCGCGACGACGAGCAGGCGATCCTCGACCGCAACGTCTACGGTCGCCTGGCCGAGATGCTGACGGACAAGGTCGTGGTGGCCGGCCCGAAGGGGGTCAAGAAGGACACCGTCATCGACCGCGGCCTGCTCGCCGAGACGCCGCGGTCGCAGTGGTGGCAGTTCGCCGTCGCCGACGACGGCATGATGGGCCAGATCGAGGGCCTGCGCGGGCAGTACGACGAGAGCCGCAAGCGCCTCGAGCAGCGCTTCATCGACAAGGTCGACAAGCTGCAGCGCGGCGACGAGCTGCCGCCCGGCGTGATGAAGATGGTCAAGGTCTTCGTCGCGGTGAAGCGCAAGATCCAGCCGGGCGACAAGATGGCCGGCCGGCACGGCAACAAAGGCGTCGTCTCGCGCATCGTGCCGTGCGAGGACATGCCGTTCCTCGAGGACGGCACCCACGTCGACATCGTGCTGAACCCGCTCGGCGTGCCGAGCCGCATGAACGTCGGCCAGATCCTCGAGACGCACCTCGGCTGGGCGTGCGCCGGCATGGGCCATCGCATCGGCAAGATGATCGACGGGTATCGCAAGACCCACGACGTCGAGCCGCTGCGCGAGACGCTGGTCGAGATCTTCGACGACGGCCGCGAGCCGATCGCCGACTACGACGAGCCGTCGCTCGTCCGGCTCGGCGAGCAGCTCACCCGCGGCGTGCCGATCGCCACTCCGGTGTTCGACGGCGCGCACGAGCCGGACATCGTCGACATGCTGGAGGCGGCCGGTCTCGACCGCTCCGGGCAGGTGACGCTGTTCGACGGCCGCTCGGGCGAGACGTTCGACCGCAAGGTGACCGTCGGCTACATCTACATGCTGAAGCTGCATCACCTGGTCGACGACAAGATCCACGCCCGCTCGATCGGCCCCTACTCGCTCGTCACCCAGCAGCCGCTGGGCGGCAAGGCGCAGTTCGGCGGCCAGCGCTTCGGCGAGATGGAGGTGTGGGCCCTCGAGGCCTACGGCGCCGCCTACACGCTGCAGGAGATGCTGACGGTGAAGTCGGACGACGTGGCCGGCCGCACCAAGGTCTACGAGGCGATCGTCCGTGGCGACGACACCTTCGAGGCCGGCATCCCGGAATCGTTCAACGTGCTCGTCAAGGAGATGCGCTCGCTCGGCCTCAACGTGGAGTTGGACGAGATCAAGCGCGTCGCCAACGAGGGCGAGCGCCCGGCAGACGCCGCGGAGTGATCCGCGGCGCCCCATCGACCCTGCTTCGCCGTCCCGGCCGGAGCGGGGTCCCGACGCGGACCCGGGCGGCGGCCGATCGCCGCCCCGGCTCCGCAGCCGCCCGCAAGGCGGGCCGGGACGACAGAGTTTCCCTGAAAGGGGACCGACCGCCGCAGTCGACGCGGCCGGCGTCCCGTCGCGAAGGAGAGAGCCGATGAACCAAGAGGTCATGAACCTGTTTAATACGCAGGTCCCGGCTCCGTCGTTCGATCACATCAAGATCTCGATCGCCAGTCCGGAAAAGATCCTGTCCTGGTCGTACGGCGAGATCAAGAAGCCCGAGACGATCAACTACCGGACCTTCAAGCCGGAGCGGGACGGCCTGTTCTGCGCGCGGATCTTCGGGCCGATCAAGGACTACGAGTGCTTGTGCGGCAAGTACAAGCGCATGAAGTACAAGGGCGTCATCTGCGAGAAGTGCGGCGTCGAGGTCACGCTGTCGCGCGTCCGCCGCGAGCGGATGGGCCACATCGAGCTCGCCGCGCCGGTCGCTCACATCTGGTTCCTGAAGTCGCTGCCGAGCCGCATCGGCATGCTGATGGACATGACGCTCAAGGATCTTGAGCGCATCCTGTACTTCGAGAACTACGTGGTGCTCGAGCCGGGCCTCACCCCGCTGAAGCAGAACCAGCTTCTGTCGGAGGAGGACTTCCTGCGCGCGCAGGACGAGTACGGCGAGGATTCGTTCACCGCGCTGATCGGCGCCGAGGCGATCCGCGAGATGATGCGGGCGCTCGACCTGCATAAGCTCGCGGCCGACCTGCGCGTCGAGATCGCCGAGTCGACCTCGGAGCTGAAGCCGAAGAAGCTCGCCAAGCGCCTGAAGCTGATCGAGGCGTTCATCGAGTCCGGCAACAAGCCGGAGTGGATGATCCTCTCCGTCGTGCCGGTGATGCCGCCGGACCTGCGTCCGCTGGTGCCGCTCGACGGCGGCCGCTTCGCGACGTCGGACCTGAACGACCTCTACCGCCGCGTCATCAACCGCAACAACCGCCTGAAGCGGCTGATCGAGCTCAGGGCGCCGGACATCATCATCCGCAACGAGAAGCGGATGCTGCAGGAGGCCGTCGACGCGCTGTTCGACAACGGCCGCCGCGGCCGCGTCATCACCGGCGCCAACAAGCGTCCGCTGAAGTCGCTGTCCGACATGCTGAAGGGCAAGCAGGGCCGGTTCCGCCAGAACCTGCTCGGCAAGCGCGTCGACTATTCCGGCCGTTCGGTGATCGTCGTCGGTCCCGAGCTCAAGCTGCACCAGTGCGGCCTGCCGAAGAAGATGGCGCTCGAGCTGTTCAAGCCGTTCATCTACTCGCGCCTCGACGCCAAGGGCTTCTCCTCGACGGTGAAGCAGGCGAAGAAGCTCGTGGAGAAGGAGAAGCCGGAGGTCTGGGACATCCTCGACGAGGTGATCCGCGAGCATCCGGTGCTCCTGAACCGCGCCCCGACGCTCCACCGCCTCGGCATCCAGGCGTTCGAGCCGGTGTTGATCGAGGGCAAGGCGATCCAGCTGCACCCGCTCGTCTGCTCGGCGTTCAACGCCGACTTCGACGGCGACCAGATGGCCGTGCACGTCCCGCTGTCGCTCGAGGCGCAGCTCGAGGCGCGCGTCCTCATGATGTCGACCAACAACATCCTGCACCCGGCGAACGGCTCGCCGATCATCGTGCCGTCGCAGGACATCGTGCTCGGCCTCTACTATCTGTCGCTGATGTCCGAGGGCGAGCCCGGCGAGGGCATGGCGTTCGGCAACATCGGTGAGCTGCACCACGCCCTCGAGGCCAAGGCCGTCACCCTGCACTCGAAGATCCGCGGTCGCTACATCGGCGTCGACGTCGCCGGCAACAAGACCTCGAAGATCTACGAGACCACGCCGGGCCGGATGCTCATCGGCGAGCTGCTGCCGAAGCACCACGCGGTCACCTTCGACGTCTGCAACCAGCTGATGACGAAGAAGCAGATCTCGAACATGATCGACGCCGTCTACCGCGCCTGCGGTCAGAAGGAGACGGTCATCTTCTGCGACCGGATCATGTCGCTCGGCTTCACCAACGCGTTCAAGGCCGGCATCTCGTTCGGCAAGGACGACATGGTGATCCCGGAGACCAAGGAGCGCCTGGTCGAGGACACCCGCCAGCTCGCCAAGGAATACGAGCAGCAGTACTCCGACGGCCTGATCACCCAGGGCGAGAAGTACAACAAGGTCGTCGACGCCTGGGCGAAGTGCACCGATCGCGTCGCCGACGAGATGATGAAGCGGATCTCCTCCGTCCAGATGGACGAGAAGACCGGCCGGCAGAAGCACATCAACTCGATCTACATGATGAGCCACTCCGGCGCCCGCGGCTCCCCGGCGCAGATGAAGCAGCTCGCGGGCATGCGCGGGCTGATGGCGAAGCCGGACGGCTCGATCATCGAGACGCCGATCATCGCCAACTTCAAGGAAGGCCTGAGCGTGATGGAGTACTTCAACTCCACGCACGGCGCCCGCAAGGGCCTGGCCGACACCGCGCTGAAGACCGCGAACTCGGGCTACCTGACGCGCCGTCTCGTCGACGTCGCCCAGGACTCGATCGTCACCGAGGTCGACTGCGGCACAGAGAACGGCATCAAGATGACCGCGGTCATCGATGCCGGCCAGATGGTCGCCTCGCTCGGCATGCGCATCCTCGGCCGCACCTCGACGGACGAGATCACCGACCCGGCGACGGGCGCGGTGCTCGTGCCGGCGAACACGCTGATCGACGAGAAGGCGGTCGAGCGGGTGGAGAAGGCCGGCATCCAGGCCGTCCGCATCCGCTCGGTGCTGACCTGCGACACCAAGAACGGCGTCTGCGGCACCTGCTACGGGCGCGATCTCGCCCGCGGCACCCCGGTCAACATGGGCGAGGCGGTGGGCGTCATCGCCGCCCAGTCGATCGGCGAGCCGGGCACGCAGCTCACCATGCGCACGTTCCACATCGGCGGCACGGCGCAGGTGGTCGACTCCTCGTTCATCGAGTCGAGCTTCGAGGGCACGGTCAAGATCCGCAACCGCAACGTGGTGCGCGACTCGGGCGGCAAGCTCATCGCGATGGGCCGCAACCTGGCGATCATCGTCGTGGACAAGGACGGCACCGAGCGCGCCGTCCACCGCATCACCTACGGTGCCCGCCTGCACGTCGACGACGGCGACCAGGTCAAGCGCGGCCAGCGCATGGCCGAGTGGGACCCGTACACCCGGCCGATCCTCACCGAGATCGACGGCATCGCCGCCTTCGAGGACCTCGTCGAGAACGCCTCGGTGACGGAGACCGCCGACGAGGCGACGGGCATCACGAAGCGCGTGATCATCGACTGGCGCACCTCGCCGCGCGGCCAGGACCTCAAGCCGGCGGTCATCGTCAAGGGGCCGGACGGCAAGGTCGGCAAGCTGGCGCGCGGCGGTGACGCCCGCTCGCTGCTCGCCGTCGACGCGATCCTGTCGGTCGAGCCCGGCGAGGAGGTCAAGGCCGGCGACGTGCTCGCCCGCATCCCGCTCGAGAGCGCCAAGACGCGCGACATCACCGGCGGTCTGCCGCGGGTGGCCGAGCTCTTCGAGGCGCGGCGTCCGAAGGACCACGCGATCATCGCCGAGCTCGACGGCACGGTGCGCTTCGGCAAGGACTACAAGAACAAGCGGCGGGTCATCATCGAGCCGAACGATGCCGAGCTCGACCCGATCGAGTACCTGATCCCGAAGGGCAAGCACGTGCACCTTCAGGACGGCGACGCGATCGAGAAGGGCGACTTCATCCTCGACGGCAACCCGGCGCCGCACGACATCCTGGCGATCCGCGGCGTGGAGGCGCTCGCCGCCTACCTCGTCAACGAGATCCAGGAGGTCTACCGGCTCCAGGGCGTGCAGATCAACGACAAGCACATTGAGGTGATCGTTCGCCAGATGCTGCAGAAGGTCGAGGTCACCGACGCCGGCGACAGCGACCTGATCTCGGGCGAGCAGGTCGACCGGATCGAGTTCGCCGACATGAACGAGAAGCTCGTCGCCGAGGGCAAGAAGGCCGCCACCGCGACCCCGGTGCTGCTCGGCATCACCAAGGCGAGCCTGCAGACCCGTTCGTTCATCTCGGCCGCATCGTTCCAGGAGACCACCCGCGTCCTCACCGAGGCGGCGGTCAACGGCAAGATGGACACCCTCGAGGGCCTCAAGGAGAACGTCATCGTCGGCCGCCTGATCCCGGCCGGCACCGGTGCGATGGTCAATCGCCTGCGGGAGATCGCGACCCACCGGGACGAGCTCATCCTCGAGGAGCGCAAGCGCGAGAACCTCGCCGACAGCGCCGGCGTCGCCGAGCAGGTGTTCGCCGAGATCACGCACACGCCGGCGGAGTGATCCGCCGGCCCGGCCTCCGGCCCGCGTGACGAGACGACGACCGATGGGCCGCCTCAGGGCGGCCCATCCCATTTGCGGCGAGCGCACGGCGCCCACCCGCCGGGCCTAGTGCGCGCCGCCTCCAGCCCGCGGAGGGATCACATGCCCGTTCGGTTCGCCGCCGCCCTCGTCCTGGCGCTGCTCGTCCTCGCCATGCCGCCCATGGCCCACGCGGCCGAGCGGCTGCGCTTCTCCGGCTACGACTTCACCGTCAAGGCGGGCAACGGCCTGGGCCCGGGGCCGAACGACTGGCGGCCGTCGCAGGCCTTCGTCGATGCGCGTGGCCGGCTGCACCTGAGGCTCTCGCGGAAGGACGGCCGCTGGTATGCGGGCGAGGTCGAGAGCGTCGCGCGGCTCGGCTTCGGCACCTACGAGATCGACGTCCTCGCCGACATCGGCGGGCAGGACCGGAACGTCGTGTTCGGCTTCTTCACCTATCCGCCCGCCGATGTCGGGCCGGATGCCACCCACGAGATCGACATCGAGTTCGCCCGATGGGGGCGCCCGCGGGCGCCGGCGCTCAACTACACGGTTTGGCCGGTCGATCCGGACCTCCAGCCGGCCCATCGGCAGGTCGGCTTTCCGATCGGGCTTCGGAAGAGCCGCCACCGCTTCACCTGGATGCGCGACCGCGTCGTCTATTCCTCGGCGCTCATCGGACCGAACGGCCGGCCCTACCGGGAGGTCGGCTGGACCTTCAAGCCGAAGGACGCGCGCGGACGCATCAGCGCGAGCCCGATGCCGGTGTTCTTCAACCTATGGGGCTTCCGGGGCCTTCCGCCGAGCGACGGCAGGCCGGTCGAGATGATCGTCGAGCGCTTCAGCTTCGAGCCGGCGACGAAGCCGTAGCCGGAGCCGCACGGCGCCTCAGCGGGCGCCGACGCCCGCGTGCTGCATGACGAGATCGACGAGGGCCGACGCCGATCGCTCGTCGCCGTCGGCGGCCTCCACCGTGTAGGTTCGGCCGAGGCCGGAGAGCACGGCGTGGTTCGACAGCGAGCAGTCGCCGCGTCCCCCGACCGTCTCGTAGAGCACGTTGGCGCCGCGGGTGTTGAACCAGGCGATCGTGCCGCGTGCCGCGTCGTCGTCGGCCGGCGGTCGAGGGCCGGCGAGGATCACCAGGGTATCGTCGTCGCGGCGCGGCCCCGCTGCCGGCGCGGCCGTCGCCGGGAAGGCGGTCGCCCCGGCGAAGGGCGCGCGCATCGACACGGTGCCGCCGTGCGGCTCGTTGGTGTGGACGGCGACGATCGGGAAGCGGCGGTCACGCGCCGCCAGCATGGCGCGGGTGTAGGCCGGGGCGGCGGGGCCGCCGCGGCCGCAGACACCAGAGCCGAAGATGCGGTTGGGGTCCCGCCCGCGCTGCATCCGCTGCTCGCGCGCCTCGACGGCGACGAGCGTGCCGCCGTAGCGGGCGAGCCCGCCGAGCGCGGCGTCGAAGCCGGCATCCTCGTCGTCGTGCGGTACCACCCACAGCGGCCCGGCCCGGCTGGTATCGGTGATGCCGACGAGCGTCCACCGGTCGGCCCCGTCGGCGACCGTTGCGACCCGGACGCAGAATCGCGGGTCGGCGAGGCGGGCGGCGTTGCGGGCGAGGTCGCGATCGCCGTGGGCGGCGCGGATGGCCTCGTCGACCGGCAGGCAGCGGCCTCCGCCCTCCGGCCCGAAGGAGGGAAGCCCGCCGCAGGCGGCGAGCGGGCCGAGGACGGCCGCGAGGACGGCGGCACGCCGGAGAATCGGTGGGGACAAAGGGGGAGGTCTCCGGGCGGGTCGGCGGGCGAATCGGCGAGACCGTCGCCGGAGAAGGCGACGATCCGAAGGCGGCGCGCGGCGTGCGGAGAGGATTGACGCCGCCGCCGCGGGCCGATTCAATCGCGAAGCGGCGGCCATGCCCCGCCGCCGAGCGCGCCTCGAGCGCCCGGCGTACGGGCGGGACGACCGCCATGCGCCGCCGGATGGGCGGCCATGCGCGGGGCTGGCGCCGAGGTGCGAGATTCCCGCCGGCCGCCTATTGACGGGCGGGAGCGTTCCGACTAGGTTCCGCCAACTTCGCGGCAGGCGGTAGGCCTCGATCGCGTCCGATGCGTCTCGCGTCGTGACGATTTCGGCCTAAACGCTGCCGGGGTTCATTGGACGACTAGTCAAGTCCCTCCGACACCACGGGCGGCGACGCACGGGGTGAAGGACGCTAGCCAAGACCGCCGGTTCCGCCGGTGGTCCTCTGGATGATGGGGCGCCGTCCGCGATCGAGTGATCGCGGCACGGTCCCTTATGCGTTCGTCGGTAGGTCTTGCTGAACGTCCTGGCGAACGGCTGCGACGCCGAAGAGTACGGAACGGGTAGAGAATGCCGACGATCAACCAGCTGATCCGCAAGCCGCGCACCTCTCCGCCGAAGCGGAACAAGGTTCCCGCGATGGAGCAGTGCCCGCAGAAGCGCGGCGTCTGCACCCGCGTCTATACGACGACCCCGAAGAAGCCGAACTCGGCGCTCCGCAAGGTCGCCAAGGTTCGCCTGACCAACCAGTACGAAGTCATCGGGTACATCCCCGGCGAGGGCCACAATCTGCAGGAGCACTCGGTCGTCATGATCCGAGGCGGCCGCGTGAAGGACCTTCCGGGCGTTCGCTACCACATTCTGCGCGGCGTCCTCGATACCCAGGGCGTCAAGGATCGTAAGCAGCGCCGTTCGAAGTACGGCGCGAAGCGGCCGAAGTGATCGGAGCCTGAACGATGTCCCGTCGTCACAGCGCCGAGAAGCGCGAGATCATGCCGGACCCGAAGTTCGGCGACATCATCGTCACCAAGTTCATGAACTCGGTGATGCATGACGGTAAGAAGTCGGCCGCCGAGTCGATCATCTATGGTGCCTTCGACATCATCCGGTCGAAGTCGCGCCAGGATCCGATCGAGGTGTTCCACCAGGCGCTCGAGCGTGTGATGCCGTCGATCGAGGTTCGGTCGCGGCGCGTCGGCGGCGCCACCTACCAGGTGCCCGTCGAGGTCCGCAACGACCGCCGGCAGGCGCTGGCGATCCGCTGGCTGATCACGGCGGCGCGCGCCCGCAACGAGAAGACGATGATCGAGAAGCTCTCGGGTGAGCTCCTCGACGCCGCAAACAACCGCGGCTCGGCCGTGAAGAAGCGCGAAGACACGCACCGGATGGCCGAGGCCAACCGCGCGTTCTCGCACTATCGCTGGTAACCGAGCTAGAGCCGCCGAGGACGTCACCAAATGGCCCGCACGCACGCGATCGAGGACTACCGCAACTTCGGCATCATGGCCCACATCGATGCCGGGAAGACCACGACCACGGAGCGGATCCTCTACTATTCCGGCAAGTCCCATAAGATCGGCGAGGTGCACGATGGCGCCGCGACGATGGACTGGATGGAGCAGGAGCAGGAGCGGGGCATCACCATCACGTCGGCCGCCACCACCACGCAGTGGAACGGCAAGCGGCTGAACATCATCGACACCCCGGGCCACGTCGACTTCACCATCGAGGTGGAGCGCTCGCTGCGCGTCCTCGACGGCGCGGTGTGCGTGCTCGACTCCAACCAGGGCGTCGAGCCGCAGACCGAGACCGTCTGGCGCCAGGGCGACAAGTACCGGGTGCCGCGCATCGTCTTCGCCAACAAGATGGACAAGACGGGCGCCGACTTCTTCAACTGCCTGAAGGACATCAAGGTTCGCCTCGGCGCCCGCCCGGTGCCGATCCAGCTGCCGATCGGCGCCGAGAACGACTTCAAGGGCCTCGTCGACCTCGTCCGCATGGTCGGCATCGTTTGGAGCGACGAGGACAAGGGCGCGAAGTTCACCGAGATCGAGATCCCGGCCGACATGAAGGAGCAGGCCGCGGAGTACCGCGCCGCCCTCATCGAGGCCGCGGTCGAGCTCGACGATCAGGCGATGGAGGCGTTCTTCGCCGGCGAGGAGCCGGACGAGGCGACGCTGAAGCGGCTCATCCGCAAGGCCGTCCTGCACGGCACCTTCTATCCCGTGCTGTGCGGCTCGGCGTTCAAGAACAAGGGCGTGCAGACGCTCCTCGACGCGGTGGTGGACTACCTGCCGTCGCCGGTCGACGTCCCGCCGATCAAGGGCATCGACGGCAAGACCGGCGGGGAGACCGTCCGTCACTCGACCGACGACGAGCCGCTCGCCATGCTCGCCTTCAAGATCATGGACGACCCGTTCGTCGGCTCGCTCACCTTCTGCCGCATCTACTCCGGCATCGTCGAGAGCGGCTCGGGCCTGCTCAACTCGCCGCGCGAGCGCCGCGAGCGCGTCGGCCGCATGCTCCTGATGCACGCGAACTCGCGTGAGGACATCAAGGAAGCCCATGCCGGCGACATCATCGCGCTCGCGGGCCTCAAGGAGACCCGCACCGGCGATACCCTGTGCGACCCGAACGCGCCGGTGATCCTCGAGAAGATGGAGTTCCCGGACCCCGTCATCGAGATCGCCGTCGAGCCGAAGTCGAAGGCCGACCAGGAGAAGATGGCGATCGCGCTGTCGAAGCTCGCCGCCGAGGACCCGTCCTTCCGCGTCTCCACCGATCAGGAGAGCGGCCAGACGATCCTCAAGGGCATGGGCGAGCTGCATCTCGACATCAAGGTCGACATCATGCGCCGCACCTACAAGGTCGACGTCAACGTCGGCGCGCCGCAGGTCGCCTACCGCGAGACGATCACCCGCAAGGTCGAGCTCGACTACACGCACAAGAAGCAGACGGGCGGCACCGGGCAGTTCGCCCGCGTCAAGTTCGTCGTGCAGCCGAACGAGACCGGCAAGGGCTTCGAGTTCGACTCGAAGATCATCGGCGGCTCGGTGCCGAAGGAGTACATCCCCGGCGTCGAGAAGGGCCTCAACTCGGTTCTCGGCTCGGGCGTCGTCGCCGGCTTCCCGGTGGTCGACGTGAAGGTCGAGCTCGTCGACGGCGCCTATCACGAGGTGGACTCGTCGGCGCTCGCCTTCGAGATCGCCTCGCGGGCGGCGCTTCGCGAGGCGCTGCAGAAGGCCGGCCCGGTGCTGCTGGAGCCGATCATGAAGGTCGAGGTCACGAGCCCCGAGGACTATCTCGGCTCGGTGATCGGCGATCTCAACTCGCGGCGCGGCCAGATCTCCGGCACCGACACGCGCGGCAACGCGCAGATCGTGAATGCCATGGTGCCGCTCGCCAACATGTTCGGCTACGTCAACACGCTGCGCTCGATGAGCCAGGGCCGGGCGAGCTACACGATGCAGTTCGACCACTATGAGCAGGTGCCGCAGGCAGTTGCTCAGGAAGTCCAGGCCAAGTTCGCCTGATCCGCCAACGTATCAAGCTATTCGATCGACGGAGTAAACGCCGATGGCGAAAGAGAAGTTCTCGCGGACGAAGCCGCACTGCAACATCGGGACGATTGGTCACGTCGACCATGGCAAGACGTCTCTGACGGCGGCCATCACGAAGGTCCTGGCGAAGACCGGCGGCGCGACCTTCAAGGCGTACGACCAGATCGACGCCGCGCCGGAAGAGAAGGCGCGCGGCATCACGATCTCGACCGCGCACGTCGAGTACGAGACGCAGAACCGGCACTACGCCCACGTCGACTGCCCGGGCCACGCCGACTACGTGAAGAACATGATCACCGGCGCCGCCCAGATGGACGGCGCGATCCTGGTCGTCTCGGCGGCCGACGGCCCGATGCCGCAGACCCGCGAGCACATCCTGCTCGCCCGTCAGGTCGGCGTGCCGGCGATCGTCGTGTTCCTGAACAAGTGCGACATGGTCGACGATCCGGAGCTGCTCGAGCTCGTCGAGCTCGAGGTCCGCGAGCTGCTGTCGCTCTACGACTTCCCGGGTGACGACATCCCGATCGTGAAGGGCTCGGCCCTCGTCGCGCTCGAGGACGGCGACGCCAAGCTCGGCGAGGACGCGATCCTCGAGCTGATGACCCAGGTCGACGCCTACATCCCGCAGCCGGACCGTCCGGTGGACCTGCCCTTCCTGATGCCGATCGAGGACGTGTTCTCGATCTCCGGCCGCGGCACCGTCGTGACCGGCCGCATCGAGCGCGGCGTCGTGAAGGTCGGCGAGGAAGTCGAGATCGTCGGCATCCGCCCGACCTCGAAGACCACCGTCACCGGCGTCGAGATGTTCCGCAAGCTGCTCGACCAGGGCCAGGCCGGCGACAACGTCGGCTGCCTGCTGCGCGGCGTCGATCGTGCCGGCGTCGAGCGCGGCCAGGTGCTCTGCAAGCCGGGCACCGTGACCCCGCACACGAAGTTCAAGGCCGAGGCCTACATCCTCACCACTGCCGAGGGTGGCCGCCACACGCCGTTCTTCGGCAACTACCGTCCGCAGTTCTACTTCCGCACGACCGACGTGACGGGCGTGGTGACGCTGCCGGAAGGGACCGAGATGGTCATGCCCGGCGACAACGTCGAGCTGACGGTCACCCTCATCGTGCCGATCGCGATGGAAGAGAAGCTTCGCTTCGCCATTCGCGAAGGCGGCCGCACCGTCGGTGCGGGCGTCGTTGCGCAGATCATCGAGTAAGAAACGACCGGGCCGGGGCGCGCCCGCCGCAGCGGCGGGTTGCGCCCCGATCCTTTCGTCACGCGAGCGCTGAATCGAGGGCGCATCCATGAACGGTCAAAATATTCGGATCCGCCTGAAGGCGTTCGATCATCGCGTGCTCGATGCGTCGACGCGCGAGATCGTCAACACGGCGAAGCGCACCGGTGCGCAGGTCAGGGGCCCCGTGCCGCTGCCGACCCGCATCGAGAAGTTCACCGTCAACCGGTCGCCGCACATCGACAAGAAGAGCCGCGAGCAGTTCGAGATCCGCACCCACAAGCGGCTGCTCGACATCATCGACCCGACCCCGCAGACGGTTGACGCGCTGATGAAGCTCGACCTGGCCGCCGGCGTCGACGTCGAGATCAAGCTCTGACGACGGCGCGAGAGACGAGAGAGGCCTGACCCAATGCGTTCAGGGTTGATCGCCCAGAAGCTCGGCATGACCCGCATCTACAACGATGCCGGGGAACATGTGCCGGTGACGGTGTTGCGCGTCGAGAACTGCCAGGTGGTCGCCCACCGGACGGCGGACAAGGACGGCTACACGGCGCTGCAGCTCGGCTGCGGCCGCGCCAAGGTGAAGAATACGCCGAAGGCGATGCGCGGCCACTTCGCGGTGGCCCAGGTCGAGCCGAAGCGCACGATGGCCGAGTTCCGGGTGAGCCCGGAGAACGTCATCGCCGTCGGCGCCGAGATGACCGTCGACCACTTCCTGCCGGGGCAGTTCGTCGACGTGACGGGCACCTCGATCGGCAAGGGCTTCGCCGGCGTCATGAAGCGCCACAACTTCGGCGGCGGCCGCGCCAGCCACGGCGCGTCGGTGACGCACCGCAGCCACGGCTCGACCGGCCAGCGCCAGGATCCCGGCAAGGTCTTCAAGGGCAAGAAGATGGCCGGCCACATGGGCGCGGTCCGGGTGACCACGCAGAATCTCAAGGTCGTGCGGACCGACGTCGGCCGCGGGCTCATCCTCGTCGAGGGTGCGGTTCCGGGCTCGAAGGGCGGGGTTATCCTCGTCCGCGACGCGGTGAAGCGCGCCCTGCCGAAGGACGTGCCGTCGCCGGGCGCGTTCCGCCTGCCCGAGGGCAACGCGGCGGCTCCCGCCGTCGAGGCGCCGGCGGCGAAGGAGGCGGAGTGATGGAAATCGACGTCAAGACGCTCGACGGCGCTGCCGCCGGCTCGATCACCCTCTCCGACGACATCTTCGGGCTGGAGGTCCGGTCGGACCTCCTGCACCGGGTGGTGCGCTGGCAGCTCGCCAAGCGCCAGGCCGGCACGCACAAGGCCAAGATCCGCTCCGAGGTCAATCGGACGGGCAAGAAGATGTACAAGCAGAAGGGCACCGGCCGCGCCCGCCACGGCGCCCAGTCGGCGCCGCAGTTCCGCGGCGGCGGCAAGGCCTTCGGCCCGGTGGTGCACAGCCACGCCCACGATCTGCCGAAGAAGGTCCGCGCGCTCGGTCTCAAGCATGCGCTCTCGGCCAAGGCGAAGGCGTCGAGCCTCGTCGTCGTCGACAACGCCACGGCCGCCGAGCCGAAGACCAAGGCGCTCAAGGAGCAGCTGGCGAAGCTCGGCTTCGGCAGCGTGCTGGTGATCGCCGGCCCGGAGGTCGACGGCAACTTCGCCCGTGCCGCGCGCAACCTGCACGAGATCGATGTGCTGCCGGTGCAGGGCATCAACGTGTTCGACATCCTGCGTCGTGACACCCTGGTGCTGACGCGCGAGGCCGTGCAGAGCCTCGAGGAGCGGTTCAAATGACGGCGCTCAAGCATTACGACGTGATCGTCGCTCCGGTCATCACCGAGAAGGCGACGGCGCTGTCGGAGCACAACAAGGTGGTCTTCCGCGTCGCCCGCACGGCGACGAAGCCGGAGATCAAGGCCGCGGTCGAGGCCCTGTTCGGGGTCAAGGTGACGGCCGTCAACACGCTGCTCCGCAAGGGCAAGACAAAGCGGTTCCGGAACACGGTGGGCATTCAGTCCGACGTGAAGCGCGCGATCGTGACGCTGGCCGAAGGCCAGTCGATCGACGTGACGACCGGCCTCTGAGAACGGGGCGCACGCCATGGCACTGAAACACTACAAGCCGACGACGCCGGGCCAGCGGCAGCTCGTCATCGTCGACCGGTCGGAGCTCCACAAGGGCAAGCCGGTCAAGACGCTGACCGAGGGCCTGTCGAAGTCGGGCGGGCGCAACAGCTCCGGCCGGGTGACCGTGCGCTTCCGTGGCGGCGGCCACAAGCGGACTTACCGCCTGGTCGACTTCAAGCGTCGCAAGCTCGACATGGCGGCGACCGTGGAGCGGCTCGAGTACGACCCGAACCGCTCGGCGTTCATCGCCCTCGTCACCTATGCCGACGGCGAGCAGAGCTACATCCTGGCGCCGCAGCGCCTGGCGGCGGGCGATCAGGTGATCGCCGGCGCCCAGGTCGACGTGAAGCCGGGCAACGCGATGCCGCTGCAGGCGATCCCTGTCGGCACGATCGTGCACAACATCGAGCTGAAGCCGGGCAAGGGCGGTCAGGTCGCCCGGTCGGCCGGCACCTACGCGCAGATCGTCGGCCGCGACCAGGGCTACGCGGTGCTGCGCCTCAATTCGGGTGAGCAGCGCCGGGTTCTCGGCACCTGCTTCGCGACGATCGGTGCGGTGTCGAACCCGGACCACGGGAACATCAACCTCGGCAAGGCGGGACGCACCCGCTGGCTCGGCTGGCGGCCGCACAATCGCGGCGTCACGATGAACCCGGTCGACCATCCGCACGGCGGCGGCGAAGGCCGCACCTCCGGCGGTCGCCATCCGGTGACCCCGTGGGGCAAGCCGACCAAGGGTAAGAAGACGCGGCGGAACAAGGCGACGGACAAGTTCATCGTCCGTAGCCGTCACGCCAGGAAGAAGTGAGGGCAGGCCCGTGTCTCGTTCCGTCTGGAAGGGTCCGTTCGTCGACGGCTACATGCTCAAGAAGGCCGACAAGGCTCGCTCGGCTGGGCGTGCCGAGGTCGTGAAGATCTGGAGCCGCCGTTCGACCATCCTGCCGCAGTTCGTCGGCCTCACATTCGGGGTCTACAACGGCCAGAAGCATGTCCCCGTGCTCGTGCAGGAGGACATGGTCGGCCACAAGTTCGGCGAGTTCGCCCCGACGCGCACCTTCTACGGCCATGCGGCGGACAAGAAGGCGAAGAGGAAGTAACCGATGGGCAAGTCGAAGAACCCTCGGGCCCTCAAGGACAACGAAGCGAAGGCGATCGCCCGGATGCTCCGGGTGAGCCCGCAGAAGTTGAACCTGGTCGCCCAGCTGATCCGCGGCAAGAAGGTCGGAATGGCGCTCGCCGACCTGACCTTCTCGAAGAAGCGGATCGCACAGGACGTCAAGAAGACGCTCGAGTCGGCGGTCGCCAACGCCGAGAACAATCACGATCTCGACGTCGACAGCCTGGTCGTCGCCGAGGCGTTCGTCGGCAAGAGCCTCGTCATGAAGCGCTTCTCGGTGCGCGGACGCGGCAAGGTCGGCCGGATCGAGAAGCCGTTCTCGAACCTGACGATCGTGGTTCGGGAAGTCGAGGAGACCGCCTGATGGGCCAGAAAGTCAATCCGATCGGGCTGCGCCTCGGGATCAACCGGACCTGGGACTCGCGCTGGTTCGCCGATCGCGCCCAGTACGGCCAGCTTCTGCACGAGGATCTCAAGATCCGCGAGATGCTGATGCACGACCTCAAGCAAGCGTCGGTGTCGAAGATCGTCATCGAGCGCCCGCACAAGAAGTGCCGCGTGACGATCCACACCGCCCGTCCGGGCGTCGTGATCGGCAAGAAGGGCGCGGACATCGACAAGCTGCGCCGCAAGGTCGCCGCGCTGACCGACTCCGAGGTGCACCTCAACATCGTCGAGGTGCGCAAGCCCGAGATCGACGCGACGCTCGTCGCCGCCTCGATCGCCCAGCAGCTCGAGCGCCGCGTGGCGTTCCGCCGGGCGATGAAGCGGGCCGTGCAGTCAGCCATGCGGCTCGGCGCCGAGGGCATCCGGATCAACTGCGGCGGCCGCCTCGGCGGCGCCGAGATCGCCCGGATGGAGTGGTATCGCGAGGGCCGCGTGCCGCTGCACACGCTCCGGGCCGACGTCGACTACGGCGTCGCGACGGCGCGGACCGCCTACGGCACCTGCGGCGTCAAGGTGTGGATCTTCAAGGGCGAGATCCTCGAGCACGACCCGATGGCCTCCGAGCGCCGTGCGCTCGAAGGCAGCGAGGGCCACGGCCACGGCGGTGGCGGCGGACGAGACCGCGACCGTGACCGCGATCGCGGCCACGACCGTCGTCGCGACCAGGCCTGATCGGCCGCGGACCGAAGATTAGAGAACAGCCATGTTGCAACCGAAGCGCACGAAGTTCCGCAAGCAGTTCAAGGGGCGCATCCACGGCGCCGCGAAGGGCGGGTTCGACCTGAACTTCGGCGCGTTCGGCCTGAAGGCGATGGAGCCGGAGCGGGTGACCGCCCGGCAGATCGAGGCGGCCCGCCGCGCGATCACCCGCCAGATGAAGCGCCAGGGCCGGGTGTGGATCCGCATCTTCCCGGATGTGCCGGTGACGAAGAAGCCGACCGAGGTCCGCATGGGCAAGGGCAAGGGCAGCGTCGAGTTCTGGGCCGCCAAGGTGAAGCCCGGCCGGATCATGTTCGAGCTCGACGGCGTGAACGAGGAGACGGCGCGCGAGGCGCTCCGTCTCGCCGCCGCCAAGCTGCCGATCCGCACGCGCTTCGTGCAGCGGATCGCCGAGTAGGACCGGGCGGAAGGAGATCGAGCCATGAAGGCGAGCGACGTCCGGATCAAGACGGAAGACGAGCTGACCGACGAACTCGGCAAGCTGAAGAAGGAGCAGTTCAACCTGCGCTTTCAGAAGGCCACCGGCCAGCTTGAGAATACGGCGCGTGTGCGGGTGATCCGCCGCACCATCGCGCGCATCCAGACGGTCCTGCGCGACAAGCGCGGATCGAAGACTGCTTGAGGAGGCGAAGATGCCGAAACGCGTGCTTCAGGGCGTCGTCGTCAGCGACAAGACCGACAAGACCGTCGTCGTGAAGGTGGAGCGTCGCTTCACCCACCCGCTGCTGAAGAAGACCGTTCGCCGGTCGAAGAAGTACCAGGCGCACGACGAGGACAACCGTTTCAAGACGGGCGACTCGGTGTTCATCCAGGAGAGCCGCCCGATCTCGAAGTCGAAGCGGTGGGTCGTCGTCGGCGCGGTTCACGCCGGTGCCGGCGGGGCGGACGTAGCGGCGGGCTGAGGCCCGTCCGCGACCGGCAGGGCGCCGGGCGCGACGGGCACACGATAGAGAACAAGGCGGCCTAGTCATGATTCAGATGCAGTCAAACCTCGACGTGGCGGACAATTCCGGCGCCCGTCGTGTCATGTGCATCAAGGTCCTCGGCGGTTCCAAGCGGAAGTACGCCTCGGTCGGCGACGTCATCGTCGTCTCGATCAAGGAAGCGAGCCCGCGTGGCCGCGTGAAGAAGGGCGACGTGATGAAGGCCGTGGTGGTTCGCACCGCCAAGGACATCCGTCGGCAGGACGGCAGCGTGATCCGGTTCGACCGGAACGCGGCCGTGCTGATCAACAATCAGAAGGAGCCGATCGGCACCCGCATCTTCGGGCCCGTGCCGCGCGAGCTCCGCGCCAAGAACCACATGAAGATCATTTCGCTCGCCCCCGAGGTGCTGTGATGGCTGCGAAGATCAAGAAGGGCGACCGCGTCGTCGTCATCACCGGCCGCGACAAGGGTCGCACCGGCGAGGTGATCGAGGTGCAGCCGGCCGCCGGCCGCGCCAAGGTGCGCGGCATCAACATCGTGCGCAGGCACACCAAGCAGACGGCGCGTGACGAGGGCGGAATCATCGCCAAGGAAGCGGCGATGGACCTGTCCAACCTCGCGATCGCCGATCCGAAGGACGGCAAGCCGACCCGCGTCGGCTTCAAGGTCCTGGCGGACGGCCGCAAGGTGCGGATCGCGAAGCGTTCGGGAGAATCGATCGATGGCTGAGGCGGCTTACGAGGCCCGGCTCCAGGCACACTACCGGGATGTCGTCCGGCCGAAGCTCGTCGAGGAGTTCGGCTACAAGAACCCGATGGAGGTTCCCCGTCTCGACAAGGTCGTCCTGAACATGGGCGTCGGCGAGGCGGTGGCGGACTCGAAGAAGGCGCAGATCGCGGCGAACGACCTCGCGGCGATCGCCGGCCAGAAGCCGGTGATCACCCGGGCCCGCCAGGCGATCGCCACCTTCAAGATCCGCGAGAACATGCCGATCGGCGCGAAGGTCACCCTTCGCAAGGTGCGGATGTACGAGTTCGTCGATCGTCTGGTGACGATCGCCCTGCCTCGCGTCCGCGACTTCCGCGGCCTGAATCCGAAGAGCTTCGATGGCCGGGGCAACTACGCCCTCGGCATCAAGGAACACATCATTTTCCCGGAGATCAACTACGACAAGGTTGATCAGGTCTGGGGCATGGACGTTATCGTCTGCACGACGGCGAAGACGGACGACGAAGCGCGGGCGCTGCTGCGCGCGTTCAACTTCCCTTTCCGGCAGTGACCGGGCCGGCGTGACGGACTGAGCGAGGCATCGAGATGGCGAAGAAGAGCTCGATCGAGAAGAACAAGCGGCGGGTCCGGCTGACGGCGCAGTTCGCCGCCAAGCGGACGCGGCTGAAGGCGATCGCGAACGACGAGAGCCTGACCCTCGAGGAGCGCTTTCAGGCGCGTCTCAAGCTGGCCGAGCTGCCGCGCAACGGTGCTGCCACCCGCATTCGCAACCGCTGCGAAGTGACCGGCCGGCCGCGCGGCTACTACCGCAAGCTGAAGGTGTCGCGTATCGCGCTGCGCGAGCTCGGGGGCCTCGGCCTGATCCCGGGCATGGTCAAGTCGAGCTGGTAAGGAGGGCGGTCCCATGATGATGACCGATCCCGTCGGTGATATGATCACGCGCATCCGCAACGCGCAGATGCGCCGCAAGGGCAAGGTGTCGACGCCGGCCTCGAGCCTGCGCGGCCACGTCCTCGACGTGCTGGCGGCGGAAGGCTACATCCGCGGCTATGCGCGGGTCGACTTCGAGAACGGCCAGTCCGAGTTCGAGATCGAGCTGAAGTATTTCGACGGCGAGCCGGTGATCCGCGATATCCAGCGGGTCTCGAAGCCGGGCCGCCGTGTCTACACGTCGGTGAAGACGCTGCCGCGCGTGATGAACGGCCTCGGCGTGTCGATCCTCTCGACGCCGAAGGGCGTGATGAGCGACCACCAGGCGCGTGACGAGAACGTCGGTGGCGAGGTGCTCTGCCGCGTGTTCTGACGCGGCGGGGTCCGGTTGGTTTGGTTTTGAGCGGTTAGGATCGAGCGATGTCGCGGATTGGCAAGAAGCCTGTGCCGGTGCCTGGCGGGATCACGGCGTCCGTCAACGGACAGACTGTGACGATGAAGGGGCCGAAGGGCGAGCTGACGTTCGTCGCCCACGATCTCGTGGTCGTCAGCAAGGATGACGACGGGGTCTCGGTGCAGCCGCGCGACGAGTCGAAGCAGGCCCGCGCGCTGTGGGGCCTGTCGCGGACGATGGTGTCTAACCTCGTCACCGGCGTGTCGAAGGGCTTCGAGCGCAAGCTCGAGATCACCGGCGTCGGCTACAAGGCGGCGGTGCAGGGCAAGGCGCTCAATCTGGCGCTCGGCTACAGCCACGACGTCAACTACCCGATCCCGGACGGCATCTCGATCGCCTGCCCGAAGCCCACGGAGATCCTGATCTCCGGCATCGATCGCCAGCGGGTGGGCCAGGTCGCCGCGGAGATCCGCGAATTCCGGCCGCCGGAGCCCTACAAGGGCAAGGGCGTGCGCTATGCGGGCGAGTTCATCGTCCGTAAGGAAGGCAAGAAGAAGTAACGGTGGCAGCGATGGCGAAGGCAATCACTTCGATGGAACGCCGCCGCGCACGCGTGCGGCGTGCGATCCGGGCGGCGGCGGGCGGTCGTCCGCGGCTCAGCGTTTTCCGCTCCTCCAAGCACATCTACGCGCAGGTGATCGACGACGAGGCGGGTCGCACCGTCGTCGCCGCCTCGAGCCTCGAGAAGGATATGCGCGGCGACCTCAAGACGGGGGCCGACACGGCCGCCGCCTCGGCGGTCGGCAAGCTCATCGCCGAGCGCGCGAAGGAAGCGGGCGTCACGCGGGTGGTGTTCGACCGCGGAGCCTATATCTATCACGGACGGGTCAAGGCGCTCGCCGAGGCCGCCCGCGAGGCCGGACTCGAGTTCTAACGGCGCGCGATCGGCCGGCGGACGTCCAAAAGACAAGGATTCTAGGATATGGCTCGGGACCGGAGTTTCGGAGGGCGCGAGGAGCGGGACAGCGAGTTCGTCGACAAGCTCGTCCACATCAATCGCGTCGCGAAGGTTGTGAAGGGCGGTCGGCGGTTCGGCTTCGCCGCGCTCGTCGTTGTCGGCGACCAGAAGGGCCGCGTCGGCTTCGGTCACGGCAAGGCGCGTGAGGTCCCCGAGGCGATCCGCAAGGCGACCGAGGCGGCCAAGCGCAGCCTCGTCCGCGTGCCGCTGCGCGAGGGCCGGACCCTGCACCACGACGTGCAGGGTCGTCACGGCGCCGGCCGCGTGGTGCTGCGCGCCGCTCCGGCCGGTACCGGCATCATCGCCGGCGGCCCGATGCGCGCCGTGTTCGAGACGCTCGGCGTCCAGGACGTGGTCGCCAAGTCGCTCGGTTCGTCGAACCCCTACAACATGGTCCGGGCCACCTTCGATGCGCTGAAGCACGAGGACAGCCCGCGCTCGGTCGCTGCCCGCCGCGGCATCAAGGTGTCGTCGCTGCAGGCTCGCCGCCGCGACGTCGACGCCGAAGCCGCGCTCGAGGCGTGAGCCGCTGGCCAGGCCGTCCGTGAGGAAGTGATTCGATGACCAACACGCAGTCCAAGAAGACGGTCACCGTCGAGCAGATCGGCAGCCCGATCCGCCGCCCGGCCGATCAGCGCGCGACGCTGGTCGGGCTCGGCCTCGACAAGCTGCACCGTCGCCGCACGCTGGAGGACACTCCCGCGGTGCGCGGAATGATCGCCAAGGTCGCCCACCTCGTCCGTGTCGTGGACGAGGCCTGAGCCGCAAGGAGCCGCCGTCATGAAGCTGAACGAGATCCGGGACAACCCGGGCGCCACCAAGGCGCGCATGCGCGTCGGGCGCGGCATCGGCTCCGGCAAGGGCAAGACCGCCGGCCGTGGCGTCAAGGGTCAGAAGTCGCGCACCGGCGTGTCGATCAAGGGGTTCGAGGGCGGCCAGATGCCGCTGCATCGCCGCTTGCCGAAGCGCGGGTTCGTCAACATCTTCGCGAAGGACTTCAACATCGTCTCCCTCGGCCGGGTGCAGCAGGCGATCGACGCCGGCAAGCTCGACCCGAAGGCGACGATCGATGCCGCCGCTCTCAAGGCCGCCGGTGTGATCCGGCGGGTGAAGGACGGCGTCAGGCTGTTGTCCGACGGCGAGCTGAAGGTCGCGGCGACCTTCGACATCGCCGGCGCCTCGCGGACGGCTATCGCCGCCGTGGAAAAGGCCGGTGGCACGGTCACCATCAAGGGCGAGGCGGTCGCCGAGGCCTGATCGGCGCCCGTGGCGTCGAGGCGGGTGGCCGGACACCGGAGCGGATCATGGCATCGGCAGCGGAACAACTCGCAGCGAACCTGAACTTCTCCGCCTTCGGCAAGGCGTCGGAGCTCAAGAAGCGCATCTGGTTCACTCTGGGTGCGCTGCTCGTCTATCGGCTCGGCACCTACATCCCGCTTCCGGGCATCAACCCGGACGCGCTGGCGCAGGCGTTCAGCGCCGCCCAGTCGGGGCTGCTCGGCCTCTTCAACATGTTCGCGGGCGGCGCCGTCGGCCGGATGGCGATCTTCGCCCTCGGCATCATGCCGTACATCTCGGCCTCCATCATCATCCAGCTGCTCACCACGGTGGTCCCGGCCCTCGAGCAGCTGAAGAAGGAGGGCGAGCAGGGCCGCAAGGCGATCAACCAGTACACCCGCTACCTGACGGTGGTGCTGGCGCTGTTCCAGGCCTACGCGATCGCGACCGGCCTCGAGGCGGCGACCAACGTCGTCATCGACTCCGGCTGGTTCTTCCGCTTCACCACCACCGTGACGCTGCTCGGCGGCACGATGTTCCTGATGTGGCTCGGCGAGCAGATCACCGCGCGCGGCATCGGCAACGGCATCTCGCTCATCATCTTCGCCGGCATCGTCGCCGAGCTGCCGATGGCGATCGCCGGCACGCTGGAGCTCGGCCGCCAGGGCGCGATCTCGACCGTGCTGATCCTCGGCATCGTCATCCTGTCGGTGGTCGTGATCGCCTTCATCGTGTTCATGGAGCGGGCGCAGCGGCGCCTCCTGATCCAGTACCCGAAGCGGCAGGTCGGCAACCGGGTGTTCCAGGGCGAGTCCTCGCACCTGCCGCTCAAGCTCAACACCTCGGGCGTCATCCCGCCGATCTTCGCCTCCTCGCTGCTGCTGATCCCGGCGACGCTGTCGAGCTTCTCGAGCGCCGACGCGCCGGCGTGGCTGACGACGATCAACGCGCTGACCGGCCACGGCCAGCCGATCTACATGCTGCTGTACGCGTCGCTGATCGTGTTCTTCGCCTTCTTCTACACGGCGATCGTGTTCAATCCGACCGACACGGCCGACAACCTGAAGAAGCACGGCGGCTTCATCCCCGGCATCCGTCCCGGCGAGCGTACCGCCGAGTACATCGACTACGTGCTGACGCGCATCACCCTCGTCGGCGCCGGCTATCTCGTGATCGTCTGCCTGCTGCCGGAGTTCCTCATTTCCGCGACCGGCGTCCCGTTCTACTTCGGCGGCACGTCGCTGCTGATCGTCGTGTCGGTCACGATGGACACCGTGGCGCAGATCCAGGGCCACCTGCTGGCGCACCAGTACGAAGGGCTCGTCAAGAAGGCCAAGCTCGGGGGTAAACGTCGATGAGGCTGATCCTGCTCGGGCCGCCCGGAGCCGGCAAGGGAACCCAGGCGCAGCGCCTCGTCGAGCGGCACGGCATCGTGCAGCTGTCGACCGGGGACATGCTTCGCGCCGCGGTTGCCGCGGGCACCGAGATCGGCCTCAAGGCGAAGGCGGTGATGGACGCGGGCAAGCTCGTTTCCGACGAGATCGTCGTCGGCATCGTCGCCGACCGCATCGAGGAGCCGGACGCCCGGCGCGGCTTCGTGCTCGACGGCTTCCCGCGCACCATCGCCCAGGCCGAGGCGCTCGACACGATGCTCGCCGGCAAGGGCCTCGCGCTCGATGCGGTGATCGAGTTCAAGGTCGACGAGGCCCGCCTCGTCGAGCGGATCGTCAAGCGGGCGGACGACGCGCGCGCCGCCGGCCAGCCGGTCCGCAAGGACGACACCCCTGAGGTGTTCGTGCGCCGGCTCGAGGAATTCCGCGCGCTGACCGCCGCCCTCGGCCCGTTCTACCGCGCCAAGGGCCTGCTGCGCACGGTCGACGGCATGGCCCCGATCGACGTGGTGACCGGCGAGATCGAGACCGCCCTGTCGGAGGTGTCGAAGGTTTGATCCGGCGCGGCCATTCGTCCATTGACGAAGGGCCGTCCGATCCGCTAAACCGGCGCCCTATCGCTAAGACGTGAGCGATCGGTGCCGGAAACCGTGAGGTGACCGGGGCCGGTCGTTGTGTCTTTGGCCCCCCGGCCGACAAGACATTCGTGCGTCCCCCGGGGCGGCGACGAGGAGAGACGAGCGTGGCCCGTATCGCAGGCGTCAACATTCCGACGAACAAGCGCGTCCTGATCGCGCTTCAGTACATCCACGGGATCGGGGCGCAGAAGGCGCAGGAGCTGATCGACAAGGTCGGCATTCCGAGCGAGCGTCGCGTCAACGAGTTGACCGACTCGGAGGTGATGCAGATCCGCGAGGCGATCGACCGCGACTATGTCGTCGAGGGCGATCTGCGGCGCGAAGTCTCCATGAACATCAAGCGGCTGATGGACCTCGGCTGCTATCGCGGCCTGCGCCATCGTCGCGGGCTGCCGGTGCACGGCCAGCGGACCCACACCAACGCGCGGACCCGCAAGGGCCCCGCCAAGGCGATCGCCGGCAAGAAGAAGTAAGCCCCGCCGCGGGCCGCGAGGCCCGTCCGGCGATCGGCCTGAAAGGATCGATATATGGCGAAGGAAGCCACCCGCGTCCGCCGTCGCGAGCGAAAGAACATCGCTTCCGGCGTGGCGCACGTGAACGCGTCTTTCAACAACACGATGATCACCATCACCGATGCCCAGGGCAACGCGATCGCCTGGTCTTCGGCCGGTGCGATGGGCTTCAAGGGCTCGCGCAAGTCGACCCCGTACGCCGCGCAGATGGCCGGCGAGGAGGTCTCGCGCAAGGCCATGGAGCACGGCATGCGCACCCTCGAGGTCGAGGTGAGCGGCCCGGGTTCCGGACGCGAGTCGGCGCTGCGCGCGCTGCAGGCCGCCGGCTTCACGGTGACGTCCATCCGCGACGTGACGCCGATCCCGCACAACGGGTGCCGGCCGCGCAAGCGCCGGCGCGTCTGAGGCAACTGGCTCCGGCGCACTCACGCCGGGGCGGCGGGGATCGGCCCCTGGCTCGGCCAGGGGACGGGCGGCGCGGCCCCCAACGCGCGTCAGCCCGAAAAACGGAAAGGGTGCGATCGTGACGATCCAGAAGAATTGGCAGGAGCTCATCCGCCCGACGAAGCTCGACGTGCGCGCCGGCGACGACGCCAAGCGCTTCGCGACGATCGTGGCGGAGCCGCTCGAGCGTGGTTTCGGCCTCACCCTCGGCAATGCCCTCCGTCGCGTGCTCCTCTCCTCGCTGCAGGGCGCGGCGGTGACCGCGGTGCAGATCGACGGCGTGCTGCACGAGTTCTCGTCGATCCCCGGCGTGCGTGAGGACGTCACCGACATCGTCCTCAACATCAAGGAAGTCGCGCTCAGGATGCACGGCGAGGGCCCGAAGCGGATGGTGCTCAGGAAGCACGGTCCGGGCGTGGTCACGGCCGGCGACATCCAGACGGTCGGCGACATCGAGGTGCTGAACCCGAGCCTGGTGCTCTGCACCCTCGACGAGGGCGCCGAGATCCGCATCGAGTTCACGGTCAACACCGGCAAGGGCTACGTGCCGGCCGACCGAAACCGGCCCGAGGACGCGCCGATCGGCCTCATCCCGGTCGACAGCCTCTACTCGCCGGTGAAGAAGGTCTCCTACCGGGTCGAGAACACCCGCGAGGGCCAGGTCCTCGACTACGACAAGCTGACGCTCACCCTCGAGACGGACGGCTCGCTGACCCCGGACGACGCGGTCGCCTATGCGGCGCGCATCCTGCAGGACCAGCTCTCCGTGTTCGTCAACTTCGAGGAGCCGCGCCGCGAGGAGGCCCGCGAGGACGTTCCGGAACTCGCCTTCAACCCGGCGCTCTTGAAGAAGGTCGACGAGCTGGAGCTCTCGGTCCGCTCGGCCAACTGCCTGAAGAACGACAACATCGTCTACATCGGCGACCTGATCCAGAAGACCGAGGCGGAGATGCTCCGCACCCCGAACTTCGGTCGCAAGTCGCTGAACGAGATCAAGGAGGTGCTGGCGCAGATGGGCCTGCACCTCGGCATGGAGATCCCGAATTGGCCGCCCGAGAACATCGAGGAGCTGGCCAAGCGGTACGAGGATCACCACTACTGAGTTCGTCGCGGGCCGCCGCGAGGCGCCTCGCATGTTTTGGGTGAAGTGAGGAGAGGGCCATGCGCCACGCCAACAGCGGTCGCAAGCTCGGCCGGGACCAGGCCCACCGTAAGTCGCTGTTCGCCAACATGGCGGCGTCGCTGATCGAGCACGAGCAGATCGTCACCACGCTGCCGAAGGCGAAGGACCTGCGTCCGATCGTCGAGAAGCTGATCACGCTCGGCAAGCGCGGCGGGCTGCATGCCCGCCGGCAGGCGCTGTCGGCGCTGAAGAGCGAGGCGGCCGTCCGCAAGCTCTTCGACGTCGTCGGCCCGCGCTACAAGGAGCGCAACGGCGGCTACACGCGCGTCCTGAAGGCCGGCTTCCGCTACGGCGATGCCGCCGCGGTCGCCGTCATCGAGCTCGTCGATCGCGATCCGGCCGCCAAGGGCGCCGCCGACCGCGCCCGCGCCGAGGCCGAGGCGGCCTGAGGCCGGGATCGGCGCCGGCGGCCATTAGCCGCCGAGGCGTCGTCCGTCGAGTGAATTGAAGCGGGCGGTCCTTCGGGGCCGCCCGTTTTCGTTTCGATGGACTCGGTGGCGACCTCGGTTCGACTGTGACCTCGGAGCGCACGGCGGACCGTCGCGGCGGGGCTTCACACGGCAGCGGCGCCATTCCAATCTCGGCCCGCCGGGGAGGGCGTCCGTGGGGGACGCTACCGGTGCCTCGCGCCGGCCGGGCGCGCCGCCGGGAGGCCGTCGATGCCGAGCAAGCTCCCTCCGTCGCCGTGCCGTTCGATCCTGTCCGCCGCCCGCCGCGTGGCGGCCGCCGCGATTGTCGCCCTCGCGGCCTGCGGTCCGGCAGCGGCCAGCGGCAAGGGCGGAGCGAAGCCCTTCGAGGTGCCGATCTACCACACCGACATCGGCGGCACCCGGCACTTCCTCGTCTATGTCGGCATCGACGGCGGTGTGCCCAAGCCCTACCTGCTCGACACCGGGTCGCCGAACATGTTCGCGACCTACGGTGCGTGGTGGCCGGGGCGGACGACGCTCGAGCCCGGCCGCGGCAAGCACAAGATCAAGTTCGCCTCCGGGCTCGTCTACCACTACGACGTGGTGAAGGCCGACGTCGCCCTCGGCGCGCGCGACGGTCGGGTGATGGCGCGGGCGGAGAACGTCGCGATCGCGCGGATCACCCGCGTCGATTCGCAGACGCCGCGGCAGAGCTTCGAGGCGTGGAAGCGCCGGGACCGCGCCGGTCGGCCGCCGTTCAGCGACGGCACCTACGGCAACTTCGGCGCTGCGCTGCACGGCTCGAGCACGCTCGCGACGGTCGTCGCGCAGGTTCGGCTCCCGCCCGGCCTCAAGAACGGCTTCGTCGTACGTTCCGGTGGGCGGAATGCGACGCGCGGCAAGCTCGTGATCGGACTGACCCCGGCGATGATCGCCTCGTTCCCGTGGCGCATGGCGATGGCGCCGAACGGCAACCTGCTGCCGAACCCCGACGGCAACGCGCATCCGGTCGAGGCCTATCAGAAGGCGCAGGTGACGACGACGGTGGTCCGGCTGAAGCGCGGCCGGGACAGCTTCGTGAAGACGATCCCGACGGTCTTCGATACCGGTGGCGGGGACAGCACCTGGATCTACGACGTCGACATCCCGCCGGCGTTCGTGACCGGCGGCGCGGCCTACGGGCCGGCGCGGCCGGGCGTGTCGTTCTCGCTCGAAAATGGCGGGTCCGAGATCCTCGCCTACGCGGCGGGAGACGAGCCGGCGAGCGACCAGCTGTCGTTCTCGACGGGAAGCGACTACCCCCGCGTCAACCCGGGCATCCTGATGTTCTACACCTGGGACGTGATGTTCGACCTCGAGGACGGCCTGCTCGGCCTCCGCCCGGCCGGCAGGTGGAACGAGGAGTGATTCGGCGGCGGGGCCGTCCTGGTTGCGGTGCGTCGATTCGATCGAAGCTTGGCCGGACCGCGCCGGCGTTCTCGCTCGTGCCTTATTGAGCGGCCAGACGAGGGGTCCGCCAGTCGGAAAAGCCTCATCGGCGCTCGATCGGAGCCACGCGATGCCGCCCCGCTTCCTCGCCCTCGCCCTCGCCCTGCTCGCCGCCCCGCTCCTCGTGTCGCTGCCAGCCCGTGCCGAGGAGCGTGCCGTGCCGGCGAGCGCGGCGGAGATCACGCTCTCCTTCGCCCCCGTGGTGAAGACGGTGGCGCCCGCGGTCGTCAACGTCTTCGCCTCCCGCGTGGTGTCGACGCGGCCGGCCTCGCCGTTCTCCGACGACCCGTTCTTCCGCCGCTTCTTCGGCGAGGGCTTCGGCGGGCCGCAGAAGCGCATGCTGTCCTCGCTCGGCTCGGGCGTCATCGTCTCGGCCGATGGCCTCGTCGTCACCAACAACCACGTCGTCGAGAATGCCGATGCGGTGCGCGTCGGCCTCGCCGACCGGCGCGAGTTTGATGCCAAGGTGGTGCTGAAGGACGAGCGCTCCGACCTCGCGATCCTGCGCATCGAGGGTGGCGACGGGGCGCTGCCGTTCGCCCGCTTCGGCGATTCCGACGCCCTCCTCGTCGGCGACCTCGTGCTCGCCATCGGCAATCCGTTCGGCGTCGGCCAGACGGTGACGCAGGGCATCGTCTCGGCGGTGGCGCGCACCCAGGTCGGCATCACCGACTACCAGTTCTTCATCCAGACCGACGCCTCGATCAATCCGGGCAACTCCGGTGGCGCACTCGTCGACATGGCCGGCCGGCTGATCGGCATCAACACAGCGATCTACTCGCGCGACGGGGGCTCGAACGGCATCGGCTTCGCGATCCCCGCCAACATGGTCCGCCTCGTCGTCGAGGCCGCGCGGGCGGGTGGGGTGATCCGCCGGCCGTGGCTCGGGGCCACGCTGCAGGCGGTCACCGCCGATCTCGCCGACGGCCTCGGCCTCGACCGGCCGCGCGGCGCGCTCGTCACCGGCGTCGTCGACGGCGGGCCGGCCTTCGACGCCGGCCTCGAGGTCGGCGACCTCGTCGTCGCGGTCGACGGTGTTCCGGTCGACGACCCGGATTCTTTCGGCTACCGCTTCATGACCAAGGGCATCGCGGGCTCCGTGCGCATCGACACGCTGCGCGACGGCACGCCGCGGTCGCTTGAGGTCACGCTCGCCCCGCCGCCCGAGACGGTGCCGCGCGACCGGCGCGCGATCGACGGCCGCTCGCCGTTCGCCGGCGCCACCGTCGTCAACCTGTCGCCGGCGGTCGCCGAGGAGCTGCGCCTGCCGGCGGTGCGCGAGGGCGTCGTCGTCGCCGAGGTGGCCCCCGGCACCGCCGCCGAGATGGTCGGCTTCCAGCCGGGCGACATCGTGCTCGAGGTGAATGGCGAGGCGATCGATTCGACCCGCACCCTCGCCCGCGTGGCCGCGAGCCGGCAGTCCGTTTGGCGGCTCTCGGTCGATCGCGGCGGCCAGGTGATGCAGCTCGCCCTGCGCGGCTGATATGCTCCATTGTTCCTCCCACTCGCAGGGGAGGACCAGTTCTTCCCTGTTCGAGGCCCCGATGTCCGATCTCTTCGCTGCCGCCGGCCTCGACCAGTCCGCGCCGCGCCCGCTCGCCGACCGCCTGCGGCCCGCCCGCCTCGACGAGGTGGTCGGCCAGGAGCACCTCGTCGGGCCGGACGGCACGCTGACGCGGATGCTGCGCTCCGGCCGCGTCGGCAGCCTCGTCTTCTGGGGGCCGCCCGGCACCGGCAAGACCACGGTCGCCCGGCTCCTGTCGAAGGAGACCGACCTCCACTTCGAGCAGGTTTCGGCGATCCACACCGGTGTTGCCGAGCTGAAGAAGCTGTTCGATGCCGCCCGCGGCCGCCGCGCCGTCGGCAAGGGCACGCTGCTCTTCGTCGACGAGATCCACCGTTTCAACAAGGCGCAGCAGGACAGTTTCCTGCCGGTGATGGAGGACGGCACCGTCACCCTGATCGGCGCGACGACCGAGAACCCGTCCTTCGAGCTCAACGCGGCGCTCCTGTCGCGCGCCCAGGTGATGGTGTTCCGGTCGCTCGACGAGGCGGCCGTCGCGCGCCTCCTCGGCCGCGCCGAAGAGGTCGAGGGCAAGCCGCTGCCACTCGACGGGGAGGCGCGCGGCGTCCTCGCCCGCATGGCCGACGGCGACGGCCGGGCGGCGCTCACCCTCGCCGAGGAGGTGTGGCGCGCGGCCGGCCCGGGCGAGACCTTCGACGCCGCCCGCCTGCAGGAGATCCTGCAGCGGCGCGCGCCGATCTACGACAAGTCGGAGGACGGCCACTACAACCTGATCTCCGCGCTGCACAAGTCGGTGCGCGGCTCCGATCCCGACGCGGCGCTGTACTACATGTGCCGGATGCTCGACGCCGGCGAGGACCCGCTGTTCGTCGCCCGCCGGCTGGTGCGCATGGCGATCGAGGACATCGGCCTCGCCGACCCGCAGGCCCTCGTCGTCGCCAACGCGGCGAAGGACGCCTACCACTTTCTCGGCTCGCCGGAGGGCGAGCTCGCCCTCGCGCAGACGGCGATCTATCTCGCCACCGCGCCGAAATCGAACGCCGCCTACCTCGCCTACAAGGCGGCCCTCGGCGTCGCCAAGCAGGCGGGCTCGCTGCCGCCGCCGAAGACGATCCTCAACGCGCCGACCAAGCTGATGAAGAACGAGGGCTACGGCTCGGGCTACGAATACGACCACGACATGCCGAACGCCTTCTCCGGCCAAGACTATTTCCCGGAGGCGCTCGGCCGCCAGCAATTCTACCGGCCGACCCCGCGCGGCTACGAGAAGACGCTGGGTGACCGGCTGGCGCGCTGGGCGGAGCTCCGCCGCGAGCGCGGCGGCCGCTGACGGCGGCCCACCTCGACGGCCGGGCCATTCTTTTCCTCCCGCCACTCGTGTAGGTTGAGGCCGGCGGGCGGCACGGCGCCGCCCGCGCGGGCAGGGTGCGGAAGGGCGCGTTCCCGCCGACGAGCCCACGCCCATCGTTCGAGTCAGCGACAATTCCAGCCGTCCGGACGATCACCGTCCGGGTCGACGGCACAAGGGGAGACGCGGGCCATGACGACGCCGGAAGACCGCAACATCGCACTCCTGAAGCCGCTCTATGACATCTGGAACGGCACCAAGGGTGCGCGCTTCGACCAGTTCCTCGACATCGTCGCCGACGACGTCCGCTGGCAGTCACTGCCGCGCGGCGGCGCCGGCCTGGAGTTCACCCGCTGCTGTGCGACGAAGGACGAGGTCGTGGCCTATTTCAACGGCCTCGCCAAGGACTGGGAGATGCTCTCCTACGACGTCCACGAGTACATCGCCCAGGGCGACCGCGTGGTCGCGCTCAGCAGATGCGCCTACCGGCATCGTCGGACCGGGCGGATGGTCGAAACCGACAAGGCCGACGTGGTCCGGATCCGCGACGGCAAGATCGTGCAGTTCTTCGAGTTCTTCGACACGGCCGCGGCCGAGGCCGCGGGGCGAGCGGTCGCCTGACGGCGCTCGCCCGCCTCAGCGGTAGAGGTCGGCGCGCGAGGGCGGCAGGCCGGAGGGGCCCTTCGAGCGCTTCGAGGCGAGGGTCTGGAAGATCTGCAGGGTGCCGCGCTGGAAGGCGAGCGAGACGCCGGTCAGATAGAGCACCCAGCTGCGATAGCGCGCCTCGCCGACCTCGGCGACCGCCTCGTCGCGCCGCTCGATGAGGCGGCGCGCCCACAGTTCGGTGGTGCGGCCGTAGTGCTCGCGCCAGCCTTCGACGTCGTGCACCTCGAAGCCGAAGCTCTCGAGGTTCTTCGCCGTCATGCCGATGTGGTCGAGCTCGGCGCCGGGGAACACGTAGCGCGTCATCGCCGCATATTCCGGCCGCTTCTTGCGGAAGGCCGCCTCGGACGAGCGGCCGCGGCGGGTGATGGCGTGGTGCAGGTAGAGCCCGCGCTCGGAGAGGAGGCGGCGGATGGCGCGGAAGTAGGTCTCGTGGTTGGCGATGCCGACGTGCTCGAACATGCCGATCGAGGCGATCTTGTCGAAGCTGCCGGTCAGTGCGCGGAAGTCCTTGAGCTCGACCGTCACCCGGTCGGCGAGGCCGCGCGCGGCGATGCGCTCCTTGGCGAGGGCGAGCTGCTCGGAGGAGAGCGTCACCCCGTGCGCGGTGACGCCGTGGTGCTCGGCGGCGTGGCAGACGAGCGCCCCCCAGCCGCAGCCGACGTCGAGGAAGCGGTCGCCGGGCTTCAGCCTGAGCTTGCGGCAGATCATCTCCAGCTTGTCGTGCTGGGCGGTGGCGATGTCGTTCGACCAGTCGGTGAAGTAGGCGCAGCTGTAGACCATCTCCGGGTCGAGGAAGAGGCCGTAGAAGCGGTTCGAGACGTCGTAGTGGAACTCGATGTCCTTGCGTGCGCTGCCCTGGCCGCGCGTCGCCGCCTTGCCGGCGTCGGCCGCGCTCTGGCGCGGCTTGGCGAGCGCCGAGAAGTCGAGGGCGAGCGGGGCGAGGGTGCGGAACAGCAGCGTCTTGTCGAGCCGCTGGCGGACGTCCTCGCGCTTCAGGTCCGGGCGGCGGGCGGCGAGGTCGAACAGCGTGCCGCCGCGCACGTCGATGGCGCCGGTGACGTAGAGGTCGATCAGCGTCGGCAGCTTCGGGCGCCGCAGCAGCCGCGGCAGCGCGGTCGGCTCGGCGATGACGAGGCGGAGCGCGTCGGGCGGCGTGTTCGCCGGCACCGGCTTGCCGTCCCACAGCTCGAAGGCGAACTCGAGCCGAAGGACGTCGTGGATGTGGGCGAGCGCCGTTCGCGCGTTGTCGAGGCGGCGCTGGTCGGCGGGGGCGGTCATCGGCGGATCCTCGCGGCGCATTCCGGACGAGCGCACATGACCCACTTCCGGCCGCGCTGGCAACCGTCGCCGCGCGCATGGCTCGGGGTGCCGGCCCTGCGCCCTGCGCCAGCCGTTGGCGGGGCCGACCGGCCGCCGGAGGGTCCGCGGCCTTGACCGCGCCACCTTTCGCGCCTAGAGATCGCGCCGTTCTCGGCCCTTCGCCGACGCCGATCCGCCGACCGGGACCCGATCCCGGAGGCCACCACCCGCCAGCGATGATTCGCCCGCGGGTGTTTTCTGCGTTGCGCGTTCGGCCGGAACGACCCGACTGGAGCGGCGCCCGGCGTGCGGGCGCGGCGGCCGAGGAACGGTGGGACGCGGATGTTCGAGAGCCTTTCGGATCGCCTGAGCGGCATCTTCGACAAGCTGACGCGGCGCGGCGCGCTGTCGGAGGCCGACGTCGACGCGGCGCTGCGCGAGGTGCGCCGGGCGCTGATCGAGGCCGACGTCGCCCTCGAGGTCGTCCGCTCGTTCGTCGACAAGGTCAGGGCCCGCGCCGTCGGCCAGGAGGTGATCAAGTCGGTCACCCCCGGCCAGATGGTCGTCAAGATCGTCCACGACCAGCTCGTCGAGATGCTGGGCGCCACCGCCGAGCCGATCGACCTCAACGCCGCCCCGCCGGTCGCCATCATGATGGTCGGCCTGCAGGGCTCCGGCAAGACCACCACCACCGCCAAGATCGCCCGCCGCCTCACCTTGCGCGACAAGCGCAAGGTACTGATGGCCTCGCTCGACACGCGCCGCCCGGCGGCGCAGGAGCAGCTGCGCGTGCTCGGCGAGCAGAACGGCATCGACAGCCTGCCGATCGTCGCCGGCCAGGTGCCGACGCAGATCGCCGAGCGGGCGATGACCGCCGCCCGCCTCGGCGGCTACGACGTCGTCCTCCTCGACACTGCTGGCCGCACCCACGTCGACGAAGCCTTGATGCAGGAGATGGCGGACATCGAGCGGATCGCCGGTCCGCACGAGGTCCTCCTCGTCGTCGACAGCCTGACCGGCCAGGACGCGGTCAACGTCGCCCGCTCGTTCTCCGGCCGCGTCGGCGTCACCGGCGTCGTCCTCACCCGCGTCGACGGCGACGGCCGCGGCGGCGCCGCACTCTCGATGCGCGCCGTCACCGGCAAGCCGATCAAGCTGCTCGGCGTCGGCGAGAAGGCCGATGCGCTCGAGGACTTCGACCCGTCGCGCGTCGCCGGCCGCATCCTCGGCATGGGCGACATCGTCGCCCTCGTCGAGCGTGCTGCCGAGACCATCGACGCCGAGAAGGCCGCCAAGACCGCGGCGCGGATGCAGAAGGGCGAGTTCGATCTCGACGACCTCGCCGACCAGCTCCGCCAGATGCAGAAGATGGGCGGCCTCTCGGGCCTCCTCGGCATGATGCCGGGCATCGGCAAGATGAAGGGCCAGCTCGCCGCCGCCGGCCTCGACGACAAGGCGATCGGGCGGCAGATCGCCATCGTCTCGTCGATGACGAGGATCGAGCGGCGCAAGCCCGACCTCTTGAAGGCGAGCCGCAAGAAGCGCATCGCCGCGGGCTCCGGCACGCGCGTCGAGGACGTCAACAAGCTCCTCAAGATGCACCGCCAGATGGCCGACATGATGAAGGCCATGGGCAAGAGGAAGGGCGGCCTGCTCGGCGGCCTTATGGGCGGCGGCATGCCGAAGATGGACCCGGCCGAGCTCGAGGCGATGGCCAAGGGCGCCGGCCTGCCCGGCGGCCTGCCGCCCGAGCTCATGAAGGGATTGCCCGGCGGGCTTCCCGGCGGTTTGCCGCGCGGCATGCCCGGCCTGCCGGGCCTCGGCGGCGCCAAGCTGCCCGGCCTCGGCGGCTTCCCCGGCCTGCCGGGGAAGAAGAGATGAGACCCCGACCCTGAGATCCGGCCGCCGGCCGCGCCGTCTCCGCGGCCCGGCGGCCCACCCACTCAACCGAGACGCGACACCAGGAGAAGCACGATGTCCCTCAAGATCCGCCTGACCCGCGGCGGCGCCAAGAAGCGGCCGTTCTACCGTATCGTCGTCGCCGACGCCCGCGCCCCGCGCGACGGCCGCTTCATCGAGAAGGTCGGCACCTTCAACCCGCTGCTCGGCAAGGACGACCCGGCGCGCGTGTCGCTCGTCACCGAGCGCGTCCAGCATTGGCTGTCCGTCGGCGCCCAGCCGACCGACCGCGTGCTGCGCTTCCTCGACGCCGCCGGCCTCGCCAAGCGCCCGGCCCGCTCGAACCCGACCAAGGGCGAGCCCGGCAAGAAGGCGCAGGAGCGCGCCGCCGAGCGCGCCAAGGCCGCCGAGGCCGCCGCCGCGGAGTGAGGTGAGGGCGCTCGTAGATCCGGACCGCCGCTTCCCGCGCTTCGCGCGGCCCTCATCCGCCCTTCGGGCACCTTCTCCCAGCAGGCTGGGAGAAGGGGGGCGGGGCGAGGTGGTGCCAGATCTTCCCTTGTCCCGCTTTGCGGGAGAAGGTGGCCGCAGGCCGGATGAGGGCTGCTCGGCGAAGCCGAGCGGTCGCGCGACGGCCGGTGCGATCCGAGGCGAAGGCAGGCGCCTTCGCCCGGTGATGACGGAGCCGCGGCGATGTCCGACCTCATTCTCGTCGCCCGCATCGGCGCGCCGCACGGTGTGCGCGGCGAGGTGCGGCTGACCGCCTTCGGCGACGATCCGGCGGCGCTCGTCGGCTACGGGCCGCTCGCCGGCCGGGACGGCCGGACGGTCCGCATCGCCGGCCTCAAGACCGTCGGCGAGCGCCTGATCGCCCGCCTCAAGGGCGTCGCCGACCGCACCGCGGCCGAGGCGCTGACCGGGCTCGATCTCTACGTCGCCCGCGACCGGCTGCCGCCGACCGAAGACGACGACACCTTCTACCACGCCGACCTCGTCGGCCTTGCCGCCGAGACGGTCTCCGGCGAGGCGCTCGGCACGATCGTCAGCGTGCCGAACTACGGCGCCGGCGACCTCCTCGAGATCGCCCCGCCGCGCGGGGCGACGCTGCTGGTGCCGTTCACCAAGGCGGTGGTGCCGACGATCGACCTCGCCGGCCGCCGCGTCCTCGTCGATCCGCCGCCGGGCCTGCTCGACCCGCCGAAGCCCGGCGAGCAGCAGGCCGAACTGGAGGCCGCGCGCGCGCCCGGATCACCCGAGCCGGACGGCGCGCCGTGAGCTTCTCGGCGACCGTGCTGACGCTGTTCCCGGAGATGTTTCCGGGGCCGCTCGGCACGAGCCTCGCCGGCAAGGCGCACGAGCGCGGCCTGTGGGCGCTCGAGGCGCGCGACATCCGCGCCGCGGCGACCGACCGCCACCGCTCGGTCGACGACACCCCGGCGGGCGGCGGCCCCGGCATGGTGCTCAGGGCCGACGTGCTGGCGCGCGCCATCGACGACGCCACTGCGGCAGGCGACACCCGGCCGCGCCTCCTGATGAGCCCGCGTGGCCGGCCGCTCGAACAGGCCTTCGTCCGCGAGCTGGCCGCCGGTCCGGGCGTCCTCGTCGTCTGCGGCCGCTTCGAGGGTGTGGACGAGCGCGTCATAGAGGGGCGCGGCCTCGTCGAGGTCTCGATCGGCGACTACGTGCTCTCCGGCGGCGAGCTCGCCGCGATGGTCCTGATCGACGCCGTCGTGCGGCTGCTGCCCGGCGTCATGGGCAAGCTCGAATCCGGCGAGGACGAGAGCTTCTCGCACGGCCTCCTCGAATATCCGCAGTACACGAGGCCGCCGGTCTGGGAGGATCGCGCGATCCCGGAGATCCTCCTCAGCGGCGACCACGGGCGCATCGCCCGCTGGCGGCGCGAGGCGGCCGAGGCGCTGACCAAGGCGCGCCGTCCCGACCTGTGGGCGCGGCGTCACGAACTAGGGCGATAGTCTCGGGGCGGAGCGGCCGTGCGATCGCCGGAAGCGGGGAAATGCGATGAGCGACGTCCTGGTGGTCGGGGCCGGCCCGGTCGGGTTGACGATGGCGGCGGAGCTTGCGCGCCACGGCGTCCGGCCCCGCATCGTCGACAAGCTTGCAGCGCCGCTCACCTATTGCCGCGCCATCGGCGTCACGCCGCGCACCCTCGAGGTGTACGACGACATGGGCGTCGTGCGTGACATGATCGACGTCGGGCTGTGGCTCGAGGGGCTGCGGGCGATCGGCCCCGACGGCATGCCGCACGACATCGTGCCCGACCTTTCCGACCTGCCCTACGGCCCGCTCGCGGTGCGCCAGCCCGAGACCGAGCGGGTGCTCACCGCCCACCTCGCGCGCTTCGCGGTCGCCGTCGAGCGCGGCGTGGCGGTCGAGGCGCTGACCCAGGACGGCGGCGGCGTCGACGTGACGCTCGCCCATCCAGACGGCCGCAGCGAGCGGGCGCGCTTCGCCTACGTCGTCGGCTGCGACGGCGCCCACAGCACGGTGCGCAAGGCCCTCGGCGTCGCCTTCGAAGGCGAGGCGATGCCGATGGGCTTCATGCTCGGCGAGGTGACGATGCGGCCGGGACCGCCGCGCGGCGTCGCGCTGCGGGTCGTCCACCCGCGCCCGGACGACGCGCCGGAGATGTTCATCGCCGTGCCGGTGCCGGCGCGCGACCGCTATCGCGTCTCGACGCTGGCGGCGCTCGGCGACGCCGACGGCGGCAGCGACCACGGCGTCCAGGGCGAGCGGCCGGGGCCGTCGCTCGACGAGCTGCAGGCGGTCGCCGACCGGCTGATGCCGTCGCCGGTTATCCTCTCGAACCTCACCTGGTCGTCCTATTTCCGCATCTCGATGCGGCTCGCGGCGAACTATCGCGTCGGCCGCGGCTTCCTCGCCGGCGATGCCGCCCACATACACCCGCCGACCGGCGGCCAGGGCATGAACACCGGCATCCAGGACGCCTACAACCTCGCCTGGAAGCTCGCCCTCGCGGTGCAGGGCAGGGCGGGCGAGGCGCTCCTCGCCTCCTACGAGGCCGAGCGCCGGCCGGTCGGTGCCGACGTCGTCGCGCGCACCCGGGCGGCGAGCGAGCGGCTCGGCACGGAAGGCAAGCCGCATCGCCACGAGGACACGCAGATCCTCGTCGGCTACCGCGGCAGCCCGATCGTCGCCGACGACGTCGCCGGCGCCGTGCCCGAGGAGGCGCCGCGGGCCGGCGACCGGGCGCCCGACGCCGGCGGGCTCGTGCGCGCCCACGTGCTGGATCCGCTGCGCCTCTTCGACGTGCTGCGCGGGCCGGAGCACGTGGCGATCGTCTGGCTGTCGGCCGAGGCGGGCGCCGAGGAGATCGACGCCATCGAGCGGTTGGCCGAGCGGCTCGCGCCCGGCGGCGGCGTCCGCGTGGTCGCGATCGCCGCGGCCGGCACGAGCCCGGCGCCGGTCGGCGTGCCGGCCTATGTCGATGCCGCCGGGGCCTTCGCCGCCGCCTACCGGCCGGTGCCCGGCACGCTCTACCTCGTGCGGCCCGACGGCTATGTCGGGCTGCATGCCCGGCCGTGGCGGGAGGAGGCGGTCAGCGCCTTCCTCGGCCGGACCGTCGGCAACGGCTGACCGGGCTGGCGTTGCCCGTGCGGTGGGGCCGGGGGCCGTACCGCCCCCGGTCCCGCGCAGCCGTCAGGGAGCCCAGCAGCGCACGCCGCCCCACGGGCCGTAGTGGCAGACGCCGCCCCACGGGCCGGCCCACCAGTCGATGAAGACGGCGGCCGCGCCGCCCGAGGCCGGCGGCGCACCGTCGAGCACCCTCGCCTTGTAGGTGAGCGTGTCGCCCTCGAGCTTCGGGTCCGACAGCTCGACCACCGACGTCTGCTCCTGGCCGTCGACGATCACCGACAGGCTGGCGTTCGGCGGGTCCTTCTGGAAGCTGTCCTTGCCGTCCATCCAGATCGCGACGAACTTCGCGGTCGCCATGTCGCCGGACATGCGCTGCGGTCGGTCGGCGAACATCACCGTCTGCGGGTGAACGCCCTTCAAGGTCAGCGTCGTGCCGTCGAAGCTCACGCCGTCGGCGTTCTGGACGAACAGCCAATCGGCGGCGGGCGTCTCGAAGGTGCCGGTCGCGGCGGCCTCGGCCGCGGCTATCCCGCCGGCGGCCACCAGTCCGGCCACGAGCCCGGCGAGCAGGGTCTTCCTCATAGGGTCTCTCCTCGATTGCGGCGCCGTCCCGACGCGCCCGCCGACCGGGCGGTCGCAGTGGGAACGGTCGCGCGCGCAGTAAATCGAGGTCGTGCGAATGCCGGATGAAGTCGCGCAGGCCCGATCTGCCGGACACCGGTGCCGGGCGCCGCCGTGGCGTCAGCGGTTGCGGAACTGCGGCGTCCGCTTGGCGACGAAGGCGGCCATGCCTTCCGCCTGGTCCTCGGTGGCGAAGAGGGCCTGGAACTGGCGGCGCTCGAACCGGCAGCCCTCGGCGAGGCCCATCTCGTCGGCGCGGCCGACGCTCTCCTTGGCCATCAGGACGGCGGTGCGCGAGAACTCCGCGATCTTCTCCGCGGCCGCCAGCGCCTCGGAGAGGAGCGCGTCGAGCGGCACGACGCGGGAGACGAGCCCGGCGCGCTCGGCCTCGGCCGCGTCCATCAGTCGGCCGGTCAGGATCATGTCCATCGCCTTCGCCCGGCCGACGAGCCGCGCCAGGCGCTGGGTGCCGCCCGCGCCCGGGATGATGCCGAGGGTGATCTCCGGCTGGCCGAACTTCGCGTTCTCGGCGGCGATGATGAAGTCGCACATCATGGCGATCTCGCAGCCGCCGCCGAGGGCGTAGCCGGCGACGGCGGCGATCACCGGCTTGCGCGTGCGCGCCACCGCGTCGAAGCTCGGGGGGAAGTCGCGCGCGTGGGCGCTCACGAAGTCGAGGTCGGCCATCTCCTTGATGTCGGCGCCGGCGGCGAACGCCTTCTCCGAGCCGGTGATCACGATGGCGCCCACGGCCTCGTCGGCGTCGAAGGCGGCGAGCGCGGCGGCGATCTCGCCGGTCACCACGCTCGAGAGCGCGTTGAGGACCTGCGGCCGGTTGAGGGTGAGGAGCCCGACGCGGCCGCGCGTCTCGACGAGGATGGTCCCGTAGCTCATGGCGTGCTCCCTCCAGATGCGGTCGCAGAGGGGTAGCCGTCCGATCCGACCGACGCAACACGGGGTCGCTGCGATCCGGCGGAGACGGTCGCGTCATCGGCGTGTCACCGGCCGCACCGTCAATGCGGCGTCGGCGGGGGTGCCGGCCGGCCTCTTGCATGGCGCGAGGGAGCGGGGCGCGTCCCTCGATCTCCACGAAGCCGCATCGCCGAGGGCCGCCTTGACCGCTCCGTCGTCCGCCGCCGTGCGCCGCCCGTCGCCCAACTTGTGGGACCTCTTCGCCTTCGCGCTGATCTTCGGGGCGCTCGTCCTCGTCGCCCAGGGCGGGCGCGAGACGCTGGCGCCGATCGCCGCCCTCGAGACGTCGCCGATCTCGCTCGATCCGGCGAACCTGCCGGAATACGCGCTGCGGACGACGCTCCGGATGCTCGCCGCGATCGTCGCCTCGCTTCTCTTCACCTTCGTCTACGGGGCGATCGCCGCGAAGAGCCGGCGCGCCGAGATGGTGCTGATCCCGCTCCTCGACATCCTGCAGTCGGTGCCGGTGCTGGGCTTCCTGTCGTTCACCGTCGTCGGCTTCATGGCGATGTTCCCCGGCCAGATCATCGGCGTCGAGCTCGCGGCGGTGTTCGCGATCTTCACGAGCCAAGCCTGGAACATGACGTTCAGCTTCTACCAGTCGCTGAAGACGCTGCCGGGCGACCTCGACGAGGCCTCGCGCTCGTTCCGGCTCAGCGGCTGGCAGCGGTTCTGGCGGCTCGAGGTGCCGTTCTCGATGCCGGGCCTCGTCTGGAACACGATGATGTCGATGTCCGGCGGCTGGTTCTTCGTCGTCGCCTCGGAGGCGATCTCGGTCGGCTCGACCACCTACACCTTGCCCGGCGTCGGCTCCTATGTGGCGCTCGCCATCGACCAGCAGAACCTCGTCGCGGTCGCCTGGGCGGTGGCCGCGATGCTCGTCGTCATCCTCGCCTACGACCAGCTCTTGTTCCGGCCGCTCGTCGCCTGGGCGGACAAATTCCGCTTCGAGCAGTCGGCCGGCGGCCTGCCGCCGCGCTCGCGGGTGCTCGAGGCGGTGCAGCGGACCCGCCTGCTCGTCGCCGTCCTCGCGCCGCTCGGCGCGCTCCTGCGCTGGCTCGCGAGCCTCAGGATGGCGGCGCCGGTGGGCGCCGCAAGGCTGCCCGCGGTGCTGCCGCGGCTGTGGAACAGCCGGGCCGTCGACGGGGTCTGGCTCGCGCTGATCGCCGCCGCGACGGTCTATGCCATCTACGACATCGTCACGTTCGTAGCGACCGAGGTCGGTCTTCCCGAGGTCGGCTCCGTCTTCGTCGACGGCTCAATCACCCTCCTGCGCGTCGTCGTGCTGATCGCCCTCGCGACGGTCGTCTGGGTGCCGATCGGGGTGTGGATCGGGCTGCGCCCGCGCGTCGCCGAGCGCGTCCAGCCGCTCGCCCAGTTCCTCGCCGCCTTCCCGGCCAACATCGCCTTCCCGTTCTTCGTCGTCGTCATCGTCCACTTCGGCCTCGACGCGAACGTCTGGCTGTCGCCGCTGATGATCCTCGGCACGCAGTGGTACATCCTGTTCAACGTCATCGCCGGGGCGAGCGCTTTCCCGAACGACCTCAAGGAGGCTTCGGCCGGCTTCCACGTGCGCGGCTGGGCCTGGTGGCGGAAGGTCATCCTGCCGGGGGTCTTCCCCTACTACGTGACGGGGGCGCTCACGGCGAGCGGCGGGTCATGGAACGCCTCGATCGTCGCCGAGGTGGCGAGCTGGGGCAGCGAGACGCTGCATGCCCGCGGCCTCGGCGCCTACATCGCCGACGCGACCTCCGCCGGCGACTATCCGCGGATCGTCCTCGGCATCGCCGTGATGTCGCTCTTCGTCATCGCCTTCAACCGGCTTCTCTGGCACCCGCTGTTCTCCTTCGCGGCGCGCCGCCTGAGGCTGAACTGAACGCGCGCCCGGCCGCGAAGGAAGAGGAACCTCCGCCGATGCTCGACACCGTCGCCGCCTCGCCGACCACGACCGCCGAGACGCTGGTCGATCTCTCCGGCGTGCGCCAGGCCTTCCCGAAGCCCGACCGCGGCGAGCACGTCGTCCTCGACGACGTGGCGCTGACCATCCGCAAGGGCGAGATCGTCGGCCTGCTCGGCCGCTCCGGCTCCGGTAAGTCGACGCTGCTCCGGATCGTCTCTGGCCTCGTCGCGCCGACGAGCGGCCGGGTCTCCTGGTGCGGCGCGCCGGTGACGGGGCCGTGCGAGGGGCTCTCGATGGTCTTCCAGACCTTCGCGCTGTTTCCCTGGCTCACCGTGCTCGAGAACGTCGAGCTCGGGCTCGAGGCGCTCGGTGTGCCGGCGGCCGAGCGGCGGCGGCGCTCGCTCGAGGCGATCGACCTCATCGGCCTCGACGGCTTCGAGAGCGCCTATCCGAAGGAGCTCTCCGGCGGCATGCGCCAGCGCGTCGGCTTCGCCCGCGCGCTCGTCATCCATCCGAAGCTGATGCTGCTCGACGAGCCGTTCTCGGCCCTCGACGTGCTCACCGCCGAGACGCTCCGCACCGACATCATCGAGCTGTGGACGGAAGGGCGGCTGCCGGTCGGCGCGCTCCTGATGGTCACCCACAACATCGAGGAGGCGGTCCTGATGTGCGACCGCATCCTGATCTTCTCCGTCAACCCCGGCCGCGTTGCCGCCGAGATCAAGGTCGACTTCCCGCACCCGCGCAACCGCCTCGACCCCGACTTCCGGCAGATGGTCGACGACATCTACGCGCGCATGACCAACCGGGCGAGCGAGGCGATCGATCGGCGGCTCGCCGGGGTGCACGCCGCGGCGGCGGCGCCGGAGGCGGCTGTGGGCCGCCCCGCGGGCGGCGTGGGCGAGCCGGCGCTGATCGCCCAGCCGCTGCGCGCCGTCTCCACCAACCTCATCGCCGGCCTACTCGAAACGCTCGCCGCACCGCCCTACGAGGGGCGGGCCGACCTGCCGCGCCTCGCCGACGCCCTGCAGCTCGAGGCCGACGAGCTCTTCCCGATCGTCGAGTCGCTGCACCTCCTCGGCTTCGCGGCGATGGAGGATGGCGACGTCCGGCTCACCGACGCCGGCGGCGAGTTCGTCGCCTCTGGCACCGACGGCCGCAAGGCGCTGTTCCGCGAGGCGCTCCTCGCGCGGGTGCCGCTCGCCGCCCACGTCCGCCGCGTGCTCGACGAGCGGCCGAACCACCGCGCACCGGCGGCCCGCTTCCGCGAGGAGCTCGAGGACCACCTGCGGCCGGCCGAGGCGGCGCGGACGCTGCGCGCCGTCGTCGCCTGGGGCCGCTATGCCGAGCTCTTCGCCTATGACGAGCTCACCGGCGACTTCAGCCTCGAGGATCCGGCCTGAAGTCCACCGCGCCGCCCCGCGGGCGAGTGCTTGTCTCCGGCCGCCACCTCGCCTATTGCGGTGCACCACGGTGGCAGTATCGCCCGGCCGCTCCCGGCCCGGCGAGGTCGGGGACGGATGGATGGGCGAAGAGCCGCGGTTCGGGGTCCTCGACCGCTACAACAGCCTCGTCGCCGCCGGCGAGATCTCCGCCGATCCGGCGCAGATCGCCGTCGCCGAGCGGCTCGACCGCCTCGCGGGCGAGCTCGTCGACGAGCGGCTGCCGGGACGGCGCGGCGCCCTCGGCCGGCTGTTCGGCCGGCGTGCCGAGGAGCCGTCGCCGGTCCGCGGCCTCTACATCCACGGCGACGTCGGCCGCGGCAAGACGATGCTGATGGACCTCTTCTTCGCCGTCGCGCCGGTGGAGAAGAAGCGCCGCGCCCACTTCCACGCCTTCATGGCCGACGTGCACGCCCGCATCTTCCAGGCCCGGCAGGCGATCGCCGACGGCCGCATCAAGGGCGACGACCCGGTGCCGCCGGTCGCCGCCGCGATCGCCGTCGAGGCGAAGCTGCTGTGCTTCGACGAGTTCGCCGTCACCGACATCGCCGACGCGATGATCCTCGGTCGGTTGTTCACGCGGCTGTTCGACCTCGGCCTGGTGCTCGTCGCCACCTCGAACGTCGCCCCCGACGACCTCTACGCCGACGGCATCAACCGCTCGCACTTCCTGCCCTTCGTCGCGCTCCTGAAGAGCCGCGTCGACGTCCTGCGCCTCGACGCCCGCGAGGACTACCGGCTCGACAAGCTGTCGGGCGAGGCGGTCTACTTCACGCCGCTCGACGGCAAGGCCGCCGCCGCGCTCGACCGCACCTTCCAGGCGCTCACCGGGGTGGCGCGCGGCGGGCCGGCGAGCCTCGAGGTCGACGGCCGCACGGTGCCGGTGCCGGAGGCGGTCGGCGGCGTCGCCCGCTTCTCGTTCGCCGACCTGTGCGTCGCCGCGCTCGGGTCGCACGACTACCTGGCGATCGCCCGGCGCTTCCACACCGTGTTCCTCGCCGAGGTTCCGCTGATGGGGCCGGACGGCCGCAACGAAGCGAAGCGCTTCATCACCCTGATCGACGCGCTCTACGACGGCCGCGTCCGCCTCGTCGTCTCGGCCGCGGCCGAGCCGGACGCGCTCTTCCGCGGCAGCGAGGGCACCGAGGCCTTCGAGTTCCGCCGCACCGCCTCGCGCCTCACCGAGATGCGCTCGGCCTCGTGGCTCGCCTCGATCGAAGCGCCGGGGATGACCTGACGCCGTAGGGGCATGACGTGCAGGGAAGGTAGCGGCGCCGGCGCGGGACCGGCGCGCTTGAACCGCAGGCCCAAACGGAGTAGTGACGACCGCACGGGCGCGGTATCCGCTGGCGCACTTTACGTAAAGGGAAGGTCCATGGCGCGGAACAAGATCGCACTGATCGGCGCGGGGCAGATCGGGGGGACGCTCGCGCTTCTCGCCGGCCTCAAGGAGCTCGGCGATGTCGTCCTGTTCGACATCGCGGAGGGAACGCCGCAGGGCAAGGCCCTCGACCTCGCCGAGGCCTCGCCCGTCGAGGGCTTCAACGCCAGCCTCACCGGCGCCAACGACTATGCCGCCATCGCCGGCGCCGACGTGGTGATCGTCACCGCCGGCGTGCCGCGCAAGCCCGGGATGAGCCGCGACGACCTGATCGGCATCAACCTCAAGGTCATGGAGTCGGTCGGCAACGGGCTGAAGCAGTACGCCCCCGACGCCTTCGTGATCTGCATCACCAACCCGCTCGACGCGATGGTGTGGGCGCTGCAGAAGTTCTCCGGCCTGCCGGCGAACAAGGTCGTCGGCATGGCCGGCGTGCTCGACTCGGCGCGCTTCCGCTACTTCCTCTCCGAGGAGTTCAAGGTCTCGGTGGAGGACGTCACCGCCTTCGTGCTCGGCGGCCACGGCGACGACATGGTGCCGTCGGTGCGCTACTCGACGGTCGCCGGCGTGCCGCTGCCCGACCTCGTCGCGATGGGCTGGACCACCCAGGAGAAGGTCGACGCGATCGTCGAGCGCACCCGCAAGGGCGGCGGCGAGATCGTCAACCTCCTGAAGACCGGCTCGGCCTTCTATGCCCCGGCCGCCTCCGGCATCGCGATGGCCGAGTCCTACCTCAAGGACAAGAAGCGCGTGCTGCCGTGCGCCGCCCACCTCTCCGGCGAGTACGGCGTGTCGGACATGTATGTCGGCGTGCCGGTCGTCATCGGCGCCGGCGGCGTCGAGCGTGTCATGGAGATCAAGCTCGACGCGGCCGAGGCGGCAATGTTCGAGAAGTCGGTCGCCGCGGTGAAGACGCTGTGCGACGCCTGCAAGGAAATCCAGCCGGCGCTCGCCTGAGCCCGTCCTGAGACGCTGGCCGGGGCGTCGCCCCGGCCGCCCCGATGAACCGCATCAAGGCGGGAAGCGCTCGATGAACATCCACGAATACCAGGCGAAGGCGATCCTCAAGGAGTACGGCCTGCCGGTCTCCAACGGCGTCGCGATCTTCGCCGCCGACGAGGCCGAGGCCGCCGCCAAGACGCTGGGCGGCCCGCTCTGGGTGGTGAAGTCGCAGATCCACGCCGGCGGCCGCGGCAAGGGCAAGTTCAAGGAGGCCGAGGCCGGCGAGAAGGGCGGCGTCCGCCTCGCCAAGTCGATCGGCGAGGTGACGGCGTTCGCCGAGCAGATGCTCGGCAACACCCTCGTCACCGTGCAGACCGGCCCGGCCGGCAAGCAGGTCAACCGCCTCTACGTCGAGGACGGCTCGGACATCGAGAAGGAGTTCTACCTCTCCGTCCTCGTCGACCGCGCCACCGGCCGCGTCGCCTTCGTCGTCTCGACGGAAGGCGGCATGGACATCGAGGCGGTCGCGCACGACACGCCGGAGAAGATCGTCACCTTCTCCGTCGATCCGGCGACCGGGGTGATGCCGCACCACGGCCGCACCGTCGCCAAGGCGCTCGGGCTCTCCGGCGACCTCGCCAAGCAGGCGGGCGACGTGGTCGCCAAGCTCTACACGGCCTTCGTCGAGAAGGACATGTCGATGCTGGAGATCAACCCGCTGATCGTCACCAAGGACGGCCGGCTGAAGTGCCTCGACGCCAAGATGGCGTTCGACTCGAACGCCCTCTACCGGCACCCCGACGTCGTCGCCCTGCGCGACCTGACCGAGGAGGACGCCAAGGAGATCGAGGCCTCGAGGTACGACCTCTCCTACATCACCCTCGACGGCACCATCGGCTGCATGGTCAACGGGGCCGGCCTCGCCATGGCGACGATGGACATCATCAAGCTCTACGGCGAGGAACCGGCGAACTTCCTCGACGTCGGCGGCGGCGCCTCGAAGGAGAAGGTCACCGCGGCCTTCAAGATCATCACCGCCGACCCGAAGGTGCAGGGCATCCTGGTCAACATCTTCGGCGGCATCATGCGCTGCGACATCATTGCCGAGGGCGTCATCGCCGCGGTGAAGGAGGTCGGGCTCAAGGTTCCGCTGGTGGTGCGCCTCGAAGGCACCAACGTCGAGCTCGGCAAGAAAATCATCACCGAGTCCGGCCTCAACGTCATCCCCGCCGACGACCTCGACGACGCGGCCCAGAAGATCGTCGCCGCCGTGAAGGAGCGTGCCTGATGTCCGTGCTCATCAACCGGGACACCAAGGTCATCTGCCAGGGCTTCACCGGCAAGACCGGCACCTTCCACTCCGAGCAGGCCGTCAAGTACGGCACCAAGATGGTCGGCGGCGTGTCGCCCGGGAAGGGCGGCTCCACCCACCTCGACCTGCCGGTGTTCGACACCGTCGGCGAGGCGGTGGCCGCGACCGGCGCCGACGCCTCGGTCATCTATGTGCCGCCTCCGGGCGCCGCCGACGCCATCTGCGAGGCGATCTCCGCCGAGGTGCCGCTGATCGTCTGCATCACCGAGGGCATCCCGGTCATCGACATGGTGCGGGTCAAGCGGGCGCTCGAAGGCTCCAAGTCGCGCCTCATCGGGCCGAACTGCCCGGGCGTGATGACCGCCGGCGAGTGCAAGATCGGCATCATGCCGGGCAACATCTTCCGTCCCGGCAAGGTCGGCATTGTCTCGCGCTCCGGCACGCTTACCTATGAGGCGGTCTTCCAGACGACCCAGGAAGGCCTCGGCCAGACGTCGGCCGTCGGCATCGGCGGCGATCCGGTGAAGGGCACGGAGTTCATCGACATCCTCGAGATGTTCCTCGCCGACGACGACACTCAAGCGATCGTGATGATCGGCGAGATCGGCGGCGACGCCGAGGAGCAGGCGGCGGCGTTCATCGCCGACGAGGCGAAGCGCGGCCGCAGGAAGCCGATGGTCGGCTTCATCGCCGGCCGCACGGCGCCTCCGGGCCGCCGGATGGGCCACGCCGGGGCCATCATCTCGGGCGGCTCGGGCGGCGCCGAGGCGAAGATCGAGGCGATGGAGGCGGCCGGCATCCGGGTGTCGCCGTCGCCGGCGCGGCTCGGCAAGACGCTGGCCGAGGTGCTAAAGGGCTGAGCGTCGAAGTCGGGGTCCGGCCGCTCGGGCGCGGATCCTGCAAAGGGGGCGAGGGACGGTGGGCGCCGCGCGACGCGGCGGCCCGCGGCAAGGCAAGGGAGGCCGGCGCCGGAAGGCCCGGTCCGATTGATGGCGAGACAGGATCTCAACGCCGAGCTTGCGGCGACGTCGTTCCTCTACGGCGGCAACGCCGGCTACATCGAGGATCTCTACGCCCGCTACCAGGCCGACCCGGCCTCGGTCGACGCCGAGTGGGCGGCGTTCTTCGGCGCCCTCAAGGACGACCCGGAGGTCGTGGCGCGGTCCGGCCGCGGCGCGCCGTGGGCGCGGCCCGACTGGCCGGTCGCCATGAACGGCGAGATGGTCGCCGCCTTCGACGGCAACTGGAGCTTCCTCGACAAGGCCGTCGGCGAGAAGATCCAGGCGAAGGCCGCCAAGGGCGGCGTCACCATCACCGAGGCCGAGGTGCTGCGCGCGACGCGCGATTCGGTGCGCGCGATCATGATGATCCGCGCCTACCGCATGCGCGGCCACCTCTATGCGAGCCTCGACCCGCTCGGCCTGGCCGCGCCGCGCGACCACGAGGAGCTGCACCCCTCGTCCTACGGCTTCACCGAGGCCGACTGGGACCGCAAGATCTTCCTCGACAAGGTGCTCGGCCTCGAGTTCGCGACGATCCGCGAGATGCTCGAGATCCTGAAGCGCACCTACTGCTCGACCATCGGCGTCGAGTTCATGCACATCTCCGATCCGGCCGAGAAGGCGTGGATCCAGGAGCGCATCGAGGGCCCGGACAAGCACGTCACCTTCACCCCGGAAGGCAAGCGGGCGATCCTCAACAAGCTCGTCGAGGCCGAGGGCTTCGAGAAGTTCATCGACGTCAAGTACACCGGCACCAAGCGGTTCGGCCTCGACGGCGGCGAGTCGCTGATCCCGGCGCTCGAGCAAATCATCAAGCGCGGCGGGCAGTTCGGCCTCAAGGAGGTCGTGCTTGGCATGGCCCACCGCGGCCGCCTCAACGTGCTCGCCCAGGTGATGGGCAAGCCGCATCGGGCGATCTTCCACGAGTTCAAGGGCGGCTCCTACACCCCCGACGACGTCGAGGGCTCCGGCGACGTCAAGTACCACCTCGGCGCCTCCTCGGACCGCGCCTTCGACGGCAACAACGTCCACCTGTCGCTGACCGCCAACCCCTCGCACCTCGAGATCGTCGATCCGGTGGTGCTCGGCAAGGCGCGCGCGAAGCAGGACCAGCTCGCCGACCTCGACCGCACGATGGTGCTTCCGCTCCTCATCCACGGCGATGCGGCCTTCGCCGGCCAGGGCGTCGTCGCCGAGTGCCTCGGGCTGTCCGGCCTCAAGGGCCACCGTACCGGCGGCTCGATCCACTTCATCATCAACAACCAGATCGGCTTCACGACGAACCCGCGCTACTCGCGCTCGTCGCCCTATCCGTCCGACGTCGCCAAGATGATCGAGGCGCCGATCTTCCACTGCAACGGCGACGATCCCGAAGCGGTCGTCTTCTGCGCCAAGATCGCCACCGAGTTCCGGCAGACCTTCCACAAGCCGGTCGTCGTCGACATGTTCTGCTATCGCCGCTTCGGTCACAACGAGGGCGACGAGCCGGCGTTCACGCAGCCGGCGATGTACAAGACGATCCGCACCCATCCCTCGACGCTGCAGATCTACGGCGAGAAGCTCGAGGCCGAGGGCGTCATCGGCGCCGGCGACGTCGAGGCGATGCGCGCCGCCTGGCGCGACCGGCTCGAGCAGGAGTTCGAGGCCGGCCAGAGCTACAAGCCGAACAAGGCCGACTGGCTCGACGGCCGCTGGACCGGCCTCAAGCGGGCCGACGACGACGACGATCCGCGCCGCGGCACCACAGGCGTCGCCATCGACCAGCTGCGCGAGATCGGCAAGCGCCTCTCGACGGTGCCGCCGCACATCGACGTCCACCGCACCATCCGCCGCTTCCTCGACAACCGCGCCAAGATGGTCGAGACCGGCGAGGGCATCGACTGGGCGCTGGCGGAGGCGCTGGCGCTCGGCGCGCTCCTCACCGAGAAGTCGCCGGTGCGCCTCTCCGGCCAGGACGTCGAGCGCGGAACCTTCTCGCAGCGCCACAGCGTGCTGTTCGACCAAGAGAGCGAGGAGCGCTACATCCCGCTCAACAACCTCGAGGAGGGCCAGGCGCGCTTCGAGGTGATCAATTCGATGCTCTCCGAGGAGGCGGTGCTCGGCTTCGAGTACGGCTATTCGCTGTCGGAGCCAAACTGCCTGACCCTCTGGGAGGCGCAGTTCGGCGACTTCGCCAACGGTGCGCAGGTCGTCTTCGACCAGTTCATCTCCTCCGGCGAGCGCAAGTGGCTGCGCATGTCGGCGCTCGTCTGCCTGCTGCCGCACGGCTACGAGGGGCAGGGGCCGGAGCACTCCTCGGCGCGCCTCGAGCGCTTCCTGCAGATGTGCGCCGAGGACAACATGCAGGTCGCCAACTGCTCGACGCCGGCGAACTACTTCCACATCCTGCGCCGCCAGCTGAAGCGCGAGATCCGCAAGCCGCTCGTCCTCATGACGCCGAAGTCGCTCCTGCGCCACAAGCGCTGCGTCTCGACGCTCGAGGAGATGGCCGAGGGCTCGTCGTTCCACCGCCTCTTGTGGGACGACGCCCAGCACGCGCCGCACCTGACGACGACGCGCCTCGTCGACGACGACAAGATCCGCCGCGTCGTGCTGTGCTCCGGCAAGGTCTACTACGACCTCGCCGAGGACCGCGAGAAGCGCGGCATCGACGACGTCTACCTGCTGCGCGTCGAGCAGCTCTACCCGTTCCCGTCGAAGTCGCTCGCCACCGAGCTCGCGCGCTTCCCGAACGCCGACGTCGCGTGGTGCCAGGAAGAGCCGAAGAACATGGGCTCGTGGAGCTTCGTGCAGCCCTATGTCGAGTGGGCGATGGCGCAGGCCGGGCTGAAGAGCGACCGGCCGCGCTACGCCGGCCGGCCGGCCTCGGCGGCCACCGCGACCGGGCTGATGTCGAAGCACCTCGCGCAGCTCAAGTCCTTCCTCGACGAGGCGTTCGCCGCCTAAGGCGGCGGGCGCGACGCCCCGTTCCCCCTGGCCGCGACCAGACACGAAACGAGACGACACGATGGCGACTGAGATCCGCGTTCCGACCCTCGGCGAATCGGTGAGCGAGGCGACCATCGCCCAGTGGTACAAGAAGCCCGGCGACGCGATCGCCGCGGACGAGCCACTGGTCGAGCTGGAGACCGACAAGGTCACGATCGAGGTGCCGGCGCCCGCGGGCGGCGTGCTGTCGGAGATCCTCGTGAAGGACGGCGAGACGGTCGGCGTCGGCGCGCTGCTCGGCACCATCGACGCGGCCGGGGCCGCCGCCTCCGCGCCGGCCGCCGCGCCCGCCCAGAAGACCGCGACGACGACGCCGATCGCCGCCGGGGCCGAAATGGTCGCGCCGAAGGCCGAGGCGTCCAAGTCCGGGACGTCCGCGCCCGAGCCGAAGGCGAAGCCCGCCCCGGCCGACGCGCCGCTCGCCCCCTCGGTGCAGAAGCTCGTGACCGAGAAGGCGCTCGACGCCGCCGCCATTGAGGGGAGCGGCAAGGGTGGCCGTCTGACCAAGGGCGACGTGCTGGCGGCGATCGAGCAGTCGGCGGCCCGCGCCGCCGCGCCCGCCGCGGCCGCGCCCGTCGCCGCGCGTCCGGCCTCGGCGGCCGACGACGCCTCCCGCGAGGAGCGGGTGCGGATGTCCAAGCTGCGCCAGACGATCGCTCGTCGCCTCAAGGAGGCGCAGAGCAACGCCGCCATGCTGACGACGTTCAACGACGTCGACATGTCGGCCGTCATGCAGCTCCGCAAGGAGTACAAGGACCTGTTCGAGAAGAAGCACGGTGTCCGGCTCGGATTCATGGGCTTCTTCGTGAAGGCCGTGATCCAGGCGCTGAAGGATATCCCAAACGTCAATGCCGAGATCGACGGCACGGACATCGTCTACAAGAACTACTACCACATCGGCGTGGCGGTCGGGACCGAGAAGGGACTCGTCGTGCCGGTGGTGCGCGATGCTGACCGGCTGTCGTTCGCCGGCATCGAGAAGACCATCAACGATTTCGGTAAGCGCGCCCGCGACGGCCAGCTCGGCATCGACGAGATGCAGGGCGGCACGTTCACGATTTCGAACGGCGGCGTCTACGGCTCGCTGATGTCGACCCCGATCCTCAACGCGCCGCAGTCGGGAATCCTCGGCATGCACCGCATCGAGGACCGTCCGGTGGTCCGCGGCGGCCAGGTCGTCGTCCGGCCGATGATGTACCTCGCGCTCTCCTACGACCACCGCATGGTCGACGGCAAGGAGGCGGTGACCTTCCTCGTCCGCGTCAAGGAGGCGATCGAGGATCCGCAGCGCCTCGTCCTCGACCTCTGAGGAAGGCGGCGTGCGCCGGCGTCGGCCGGGCCTACGGCGGGGCATCGCGTTCGGTGCGCTCGCCTTCGCCGTCCCGGTGTTGGCGCTACGCCTCTGGATGCCGTTCTGGGACCGGCTCGCGGTCGAGGGCGACATGCGCCTCGTCGTGCCGTTCGGCGGCGGCCTGATGATCCCCCTCGACGCGATCGGCTACGTCGGCCTCGTCGGCGGCGGGGCGGCCGGCCTCGCGCTCGCGATCTGGGTCGGCGAGCTCCTGCGCCGGTATGGCGGGGACAACGGTCCGACCCGCCCGTAGGCAGCTTCTTAACCCTTCGCATCCAACGATCTTCGGACAAGCCGCGCCACAATTCCGCCGCGGCCGTCGGGCTTGAGATGCGCCCGTTTTGGTTGGCCGGAAAAGGAAAGTCCCGGATGAGTGCCCAAGCGAAGATCGTGGCGTGCGAGCGTGTTCGTCACGGCGTTCTTCAAGTGACCTGGGACGACGGCTTCGCCGGGCCGGTCGATCTGCACTGCACGATCGAGCGCGGCGGCGTCTACGGCTTCCTCAATGACGCGGCGGCCTTCGCCCGCGTCGCCGTTGTCGACGACGGTCAGGCGATCGCCTGGAGCGATCCCGACGGCGATCGCATCGGCTTCCGTGCCGAGACCCTGCGGGCCCGCGCCATGAAGCGGGCGTTCGACGCCGCCGCCTGACGCCTGCGTCTACCGCCGACCGGTCCTTGCGTTTCTGAGGGTTGCCATAGGCCGGTCGTGCCGCTAGTCCATCCTCCGACCGTTCGGGGAGGCTGCGCATGTCCTACGATCTCGTCGTCATCGGAACCGGCCCCGGCGGATATGTGTGCGCCATCCGCGCCGCACAGCTCGGGCTGAAGGTGGCGGTGGTCGAAAAGCGCGCGACGCACGGCGGCACATGCCTCAACATCGGCTGCATCCCCTCGAAGGCGCTGCTCCACGCGAGCGAGCTCTTCGAGGAGGCCGGCCACGGCTTCGCTGCGATGGGCATCGGCATCGATGCCCCGAAGCTCGACCTCGCCCGCATGCAGGCCTTCAAGGCCGAGGGCGTCGACGGCAACGTCAAGGGCGTCGAGTTCCTGCTGAAGAAGAACAAGATCGACGTCGCCTTCGGCACCGGCCGGATCGCCGCGGCGGGCAAGGTCGTCGTGGCGCTCAGCGCCGGCGGTGAGACGACGCTCGAGACCAAGGCGATCGTGGTCGCCACCGGCTCCGACGTCGCGCCCTTGCCGGGCGTCGAGATCGACGAGACGCGCATCGTCTCCTCGACCGGCGCCCTGACCCTGTCGGCGGTGCCGAAGCGGCTCCTCGTCGTCGGCGCCGGCGTCATCGGCCTCGAGCTCGGCTCGGTGTGGCGCCGCCTCGGCGCCGAGGTGACGGTCGTCGAGTTCCTCGACCGCATCCTGCCCGGCATGGACGGCGAGGTGGCACGCCAGTTCCAGCGCCTGCTCGGCAAGCAGGGCATGACCTTCCGCCTGTCGACCAAGGTCGCCGGCGTCGACGCCTCCGGCAAGACGCTGAAGGTCTCGGTCGAGCCGGCCGCCGGCGGCGACAAGGAGGTCCTCGAGGCGGACGTCGTGCTGGTCGCGATCGGCCGCCGTCCCTACACCGAGGGGCTCGGCCTCGCCGAGGCGGGCGTCGCCCTCGACGGCCGCGGCCGCATCGCCGTCGATGCGCACTACGCGTCCAGCGTGCCGGGCATCTACGCGATCGGCGACGTGATTGCCGGCCCTATGCTCGCCCACAAGGCCGAGGACGAGGGCGTCGCGGTGGCCGAGATCCTGGCGGGCCAGGCCGGCCACGTGAACTACGGCGTCATTCCGTCGGTGGTCTACACGAGCCCCGAGGTCGCCTCCGTCGGCAAGACCGAGGAGGAGCTGAAGGCCGAGGGCGTCGCCTACAACGTCGGCAAGTTCCCGTTCATGGCGAACGGCCGCGCCAAGGCGAACCACCAGACCGACGGCTTCGTGAAGATCCTCGCCGACGCGAAGACCGACCGCGTGCTCGGCGTCCACATCGTCGGCATCAACGCCGGCGAGATGATCCACGAGGCGGCGGTGGCGATGGAGTTCGGCGCCGCCTCCGAGGACATCGCCCGCACCTGCCACGCCCATCCGACGCTGTCGGAGGCGATCAAGGAGGCGGCGATGGCGGTGGAGAAGCGCGCCATCCACATGTGAGCGCGGCCGGCGTCCGGCCGGCCGGGACGGCGATTAACCGTCCGGCAACCCTGACGAGCGCATTCTGACGACTGTGGCGGGCGGGAGACACCTCGCGGCTCGTCGGTTGCGTTCGGAGTGGCGTTGTCATGGTGTCGGTCGTCGCTCATCCCCGCCTCGAGCTCACGAGCTCCGCGCACCACTGGCGGGTCCTCACGCATCCGCCGCGCCGGCACGCCCTTCGCCGCCTCGCCCGCGGCGCCGCTGCCCCGGCCCGCGCGGTCTGCCTCGCGCTCCTCTTCATGATGGTCGCCGAGCCGATCGGCCAGCAGGACGTCGCGGCCCTCCTCGCCGACGGCGGCGCGCCGCGCTGGGCGCAGCGCCTCGTCGCCGCCGACGCCGGCTCCTCGCATCCGCCGACCTTCGCCTTCGCCGAGCCCGACGGACGGGCGCCCGTCCTCGCCATGGCCGACGGCAGCGGCCCGCCGATCACGCTCGCCGGCTTCAACCCCGCCGAGCCGGACGGCGCGATGCCGCCCGAGCGGATCGAGCGCGCGCGCAAGGGCGAGCGGCGGATCACCCTCGCGCCGCGTACCGCGCCGGGCGAGATCGCCGCCGGCTCGCTCGTCGGCAACGTCAGCGTGGTGAGCGCGGCCGCAGCGGGCGAGGACCTGCCGCGCGTCGCCTTCGTCAAGCTCGCCCCGGTGTCGGAAGCGCGCGCCCGTACGCTCCTCGCCAAGGGAACGAACGCCGCCGAGGCGAACGACCCGGCGACGGTGCGCGCCCGCATGCTGATCGCCCAGGCGGCGGCGGCGACGAGCGCCTCGATGGCCGCCTCCTATGCGAGCGAGGGTACCATCGACCTCGAGGCGCCGTTCCGGGCGCTGTTCGCCGATCCCGGCCTCGTCGCCGCCGGCGAGGACCAGGAGGTGACGCCGGAGGAGCTCGCCGTCGATCCGCACGCCTGGGTCGGCAAGCCGCTGCCGGCGAGCGTCATCACCAACCGCGAGCAGCGCTGCCTCTCCGAGGCGGTCTACTTCGAGGCGCGCGGCGAGCCCTACAACGGCCAGGTGGCGGTGGCCCAGGTGGTGCTGAACCGCGTGCGCAACCCGGCCTATCCGAACACCATCTGCGGCGTCGTCTACCAGAACAAGAACTGGCGCAACCGCTGCCAGTTCTCCTTCGCCTGCGACCTCATCCCCGACCGGGTGGTCAACGGCGCGGCCTGGCGGCAGGCGCAGGAGATCGCGCGCGAGACGGTCGCCGGCCGCCTGAAGATCGCCGAGGTCGAGGCGGCGACCCACTACCACGCCACCTATGTGCGGCCGCGCTGGGCGAAGTCGATGAAGAAGCAGAAGCAGATCGGCCTGCACATCTTCTACAAGACCTATGGCGGCGGCTGGAGCTGACGGCGCGCCGTCAGCCTCCGCCGAAGCGCTCGACGAGCGCCGCCATCGCCGCCGCGCCGGGATCCGACGACGCGGCGAGGCCCTCCGCGACGCCGCGGCGATCGCCTGCGCTGCGGTTCTGGCTCACCTTCCACTTGCCCTCGATCGCCGCGACGGCGATCTCGATCCCGACGATGCCGCGCAGCATCGCGGCGACGTAGGCGGGCGGCGCGTCGCCGACCGCCCACGGCTCGGCGCGCCCGGCCTCCTGCGCGCCGGTGAGGCGGGCGACCTGGTTCGCGAGCCAGACCTGATCCTCGATCACGCGCACCCGGCCGCGCGCCTGCACGGTGGCGTAGTTCCACGTCGGCACGACCTTGCCGGTCTCCCGCTTCGTCTCGTACCAGGCCGGCGTCACGTAGGCGTCCGGGCCCTGGAAGACGACGAGCGCCTCGGCGCCGTCGAGGTGGCGCCAATGGCCGTTGGCGCGGGCGAGATGGCCGGCGAGCGTGCCGAGCGGCGAGGCCGAGGCGTCGAGCAGGAATGGAACCGGGTTCGCCTCGAGGCCCTCCGGCCCGTGGCTGACGAGGAGCCCGAGCGGGTGGGCGCGGATCAGCGCGTGCTGGACCTCGAGCCGGTCCTCGCGGTGGTGCGGCGGCTGGTACACGGGCGTCAGCTCGACCGGCGGGCGAGGGCGAGCGAGAGCCCGAGCCCGCACAAGAGGACGCCGGATCCCTGCTGCAGGCGCCGCACGAGGCCGGGACGCGCGCCGAGGCCGCGTCGGGCGGACACCGCCGCGAACACCACGACGACGTCGGCCGCCGTGTTGAGGGCGACGCAGATCGCGCCGAGCAGGACGAACTGCAGCGCGACGTCGCCGGCCGGATCGACGAACTGCGGCAGCAGCGCCAGGAAGAAGGCGGCCGTCTTCGGGTTCAGCGCCTCGACGAGGGCGCCGTCGCGGAAGGCCCGCGCGACGCCGGTCCGTGCCGGGGCGGGCTGGCTGCCCGCGGTCGCGGCCTCGCTCGCGGCGCGCAGCGTCCGGATGCCGATCCAGACGAGATACGCGGCTCCGACGAGCTTCAGCGCCGTGAACGCCTCGGCGCTCGCGACGACGATGGCCGAGACGCCGAGCGCGCCCGCCGCCACGTGGACGAAGCCGCCGAGGCCGGTGCCGAAGCTCGAGGCGAGGCCTTCGCCGCGCCCGCCGGCGAGCGCGCGCGCGGCGACGTAGAGGATGCCGGGACCGGGCAGCACGGCGAGGCCGACGGCCGTCGCCAGGAACGGGAGGAAGGTGGCCGTGTCGGGCATCTGGGCCTCCCCGGTGGGTCAGAGCTCGGCGAGCGTCAACCGAGTATGCACGGGCTTTGCGGCGGTTCCCGGAAAATCGGCACGGCTGTGGGCGCCGCGGCTCTCCTCGCGCCGGAGCGCCCCGGTGGCGACGAACCGGGCGGCGACGACGCGGTTGGCGTCGCGCGGCGCGAGCGGGCGGGTGGCCAGCGCCTCGATGGCGGCGAGCGCCGAGCGGAGGCCATCGGCGGTGCGGACGACGCCGACGTCGCGCGCCATCGTCTGCCGCAATGCCGCGAGTGCCGCCGTCTCGGCCGGGCCTGTCATCGACACCGGCGGCTCTGGCTCGTCCGTGCCGGTGGGTGGCAGGCGGCCGATGCAGTCGAGGATGTCCTCGCCGATGCGGGCGCCGAAGACGACGCTCTCGAGCAGGGCGTTGGAGGCGAGCCGGTTGGCGCCGTGCAGCCCGGTCGAGGCGACCTCGCCGCAGGCCCACAGTCCGGCGAGGGTGGTGCGGCCGTGCCGGTCCACGGCGAGGCCGCCCATGTGGTAGTGGACCGCCGGCGCCACCGGCACCGGCACCCGCGTCGGGTCGAGGCCGGCCTGCAGGCAGGCGTCGGCGAGCGTCGGAAAGCGGGTCGTCAGCTCCGGCCCGAGCGGCCGGCAGTCGAGGAAGGCGCCGCGGCCGGCGATGATCTCGGCGAACACGCCGCGGGCGACGATGTCGCGCGGGGCGAGCTCGGCGTCCGGGTGCAGCGCCGTCATGAAGCGGTCGCCGCGAGCGTTGACGAGCAGGGCGCCGTCGCCGCGCAGCGCCTCGGAGGCGAGCGGCGCCGGGTCGCGGCCGACGTCCAGCGCCGTCGGATGGAACTGCACGAACTCCGGGTCGGCGACCACCGCGCCGGCGAGCGCGCCCATCGCCAGGCCGTGGCCGCAGGCTTCGATCGGATTGGTGGTGACCGCGTAGAGCTGGCCGATGCCGCCGGTGGCGAGCACCACGGCGCGGGCGGGAAACACCGTCGCCGCTGCGCCGGCGTCGCCGGTCGGGCGGGCGACGAGGCCGCGCACCAGCCCCTCGTCGACGAGGAGACGCTCGGCCGTCAGCCCCTCGACGACGCGGATCGACGGCGTCGTGCGGACGGCGGCGACGAGGGCGGCGATCACCGCCTTGCCGGCGAGGTCGCCATTGACCCGGACGACGCGGCGGGCCGAGTGCGCCGCCTCGCGCGACAGGCTGAGGCGGCCGGCGAGGTCGCGGTCGAACGGCACGCCGTAGGAGAGGAGGTCGCGGATGCGCTCCGGCCCCTCGGCGGCGACCGAGAGCGCGACCTTCGGATCGACGAGGCCGGCGCCCGCGGCCACCGTGTCGGCGGCGTGCGCCTCGGGGGTGTCGCCCTCGCCGACGGCGGCGGCGATGCCGCCCTGCGCCCAGGCCGAGCCGGCACCGCCGCCGAGCGGCGCGGCGGCGATCAGCGTCACCGGCAGCGGCGCGAGCTTCAGCGCGGTGAACAGCCCCGCGAGGCCGGCACCGACGACGACGACGTCGACGGGATCATGGACGGCGGGCATGGCCATGGGCGCGGCTTTCGCGGAGAGGGGGCGTTGATCGCCCCTCCCCTGCCAGGGGGAGGGACAGCCGGCGGAGCCGGCAGGGTGGGGCCCGTCCATCCGGACCGCGACGCCTCGGTACGGGCCCCCTCCTGCCTTCGCTTCGCGAAGGCTGTCCTCCCCCTGGCAGGGGGAGGACGAAAAGCAGGGGAGGGACGACGACCCGTCAGCTCTTCAGGTTGATCATCCGCTCGACGGCGGTGCGGGCGCGGCCGGCGACCGCGGGATCCACCGTCACCTCCTCGTGCATGAAGAGCAGGCTGTCGAGGATCTTCGACAGCGTGATGCGCTTCATGTGCGGGCAGAGGTTGCACGGCCGCACGAACTCGACGTCGGGCGTCTCGGCGGCGATGTTGTCGGCCATCGAGCACTCGGTGACGAGGATCACCCGCGCCGGACGGTTCTTCTTCACCCAATCGATCATGTGGGCGGTCGAGCCGGCGAAGTCCGAGGCGGCGATGACGTCCGGCGGGCACTCCGGGTGGGCGATGATCTGCACGCCCGGATCCTCGGCGCGGTAGCGCTCGAGCTCGGCGCCGGTGAAGCGCTCGTGCACCTCGCAGTGGCCCTTCCAGGCGATGATCTTGACGTCGGTCTGCGCCGCCACGTTGCGGGCGAGGTATTCGTCCGGGATCATGATCACCCGGTCGACGCCGAGGCTCTCGACGATCTGCACGGCGTTCGAGGAGGTGCAGGTGATGTCGGATTCCGCCTTCACCTCGGCCGAGGTGTTGACGTAGGTGACGATCGGCACGCCGGGATAGCGGGCGCGCAGCGCGCGCACGTCGGCGCCGGTGATCGAGGCGGCGAGCGAGCAGCCCGCCTCGCCGTCGGGGATCAGCACCGTCTTGTCCGGGCAGAGGATCTTCGAGGTCTCGGCCATGAAGTGGACGCCGCACTGGACGATCACCTCGGCGTCGGTCTTCGCCGCCTCGCGGGCGAGCTGCAGGCTGTCGCCGACGATGTCGGCGACGCCGTGGAAGATCTCCGGCGTCTGGTAGTTGTGCGCCAGGATGACGGCGTTGCGCTGCTTCTTCAGGCGGTTGATCGCCGCGATCGTCGGCGCGTAGGCCGGCCACTCGATCTCCGGGATGACGTGCGCCACCTTGGCGTAGATCGGCGCCGTCTCGCGGGCGACCTCCTCGGTCCACGCGAGCGACGGGCGCGGCAGAACGCCGTACCTGCGCAGGGCGGCCGACTCCGTCGGGGCGGCGCGGCGCTGCGCCGGCACGCCACGGCTGAGGCCGGACTTCGCCGGGATCATCTCGACCGAATACGCCATTGTGAGCCTCCTTCCCCGCTCGTCGGCAGGGTTGCTCCCGTCGTCGGTCGCCTCGCCATGCGGACCGGCTAATGTGCTCATATTGAGCATAAGTTGGGCGCTACACAGGCGGCTGTTGAAGCCTCGCCCCTTATGCTCTCAGCGAGCCTTTCATATAGACCCGTCGGCGCCGGATGACCAGTACCCCGGCAAAATGAATCTCGCCAATGACGCCGCGGTCGATCCATCAATAGAATCGATGGAACGAAGGTGGAACTTTGATTTTCCCTCGTCCCGAGCGGAGTTTATAAGGTTCTGCCGCCCCTCGCCCGGTCGGCGCGACCCCCGGAGCCCGCCATGTCGCCACGCCTCGATGTCGCCGTGCGTACGTTGCCACTGATCATCGCCTGCGGCTGCCTCGTCGCCATGATCTCCTTCGGGCCGCGGTCCGCCGTCGGGCTGTTCCTCGCCCCGATGACCGAGGCGCGCGGCTGGTCGCGCGAGGCGATCTCGCTCGCGGTGGCGATCCAGAACCTGCTCTGGGGCATCGGCCAGCCGTTCGCCGGCATGATCGCCGATCGCTGGGGCACCGCGCGCGTGCTCGTCGGCGGCGCGCTGCTCTATGCCGCGGGCCTCACGGCGACGGCGATCATCCAGTCCGCCTTCCTGCTGCAGCTCACCCTCGGCGTGACGGTCGGCCTCGCGCTCGCGGCCGCGTCGTTCTCGATCGTGCTCGCCGCCTTCGGCCGGGCGGTGACGCCGGAGAAGCGCACGCTCGCCTTCGGCATCGGCACGGCCGCCGGCTCGCTCGGCCAATTCCTGTTCGCGCCGCTGTCGCTCGGCCTCATCGAGGGCTTCGGCTGGCAGGGGGCGCTCATCGGGCTCGCCGTGGTGACGCTCGCGATCATCCCGCTCGCCTGGCCGCTCCGGGGCAAGGGCCATCCGGCGGTGCGCGGCCAGGACCAGTCGCTCGGCGCGGCGCTGCAGGAGGCGTTCGGACACCGCTCCTACGTGCTGCTCGCCATCGGCTTCTTCGTCTGCGGCTTCCACGTCGCCTTCATCACGGTGCACCTGCCACCCTACATCGTCGACCTCGGGCTCGATCCGAAGTGGGGCGCCTGGGCGATCGCGTTCATCGGCCTCTTCAACATCGTCGGCTCGCTCGCGGCCGGCGCGCTCGGGCAGCGCTACCCGAAGCAGAAGTCGCTCGCCTTCATCTATCTCGGTCGGTCGGCGGCGATCCTGGCGTTCATCCTGATCCCGGCGTCGCCTGCGACGGTGCTCGTGTTCGCGGCGGTGATGGGGCTGCTGTGGCTGTCGACGGTGCCGCTGACGTCGGGGCTGATCGCCGGCATGTTCGGCGCGCGCTACATGGCGACGCTGTTCGGCTTCGTGTTCTTCTCCCACCAGATCGGGTCGTTCATCGGCGTCTGGCTGGGCGGCCGGCTCTACGACACCACCGGCTCCTACGACGGCTTCTGGTGGGCGGCGATCGTGCTCGGCGTCGTCGCCGCGCTCATCCACTGGCCGATCCGCGAGACCCCGGTCGCCCGCCTGCAGCCGGCGTGACGTCTCGCCGCCCGGCACCCGTCAAGGGCGCCGGGCGGCGGGCCGTCACCAGGAAAAGATGATCGTCGGCGTCTTCGTGCCGTTGCACTTGAAGCAGCAATTGTTGCAATTGTATCGCGCGTTGTAGCCGACGCCCCAGAAGACGTGGCGGTTGTTCGCCTGCCAGGCGCCGTAGCAGACCTTCTCGCCCTTCTTGCAGTCGATCAGGGTGGTGTAGGTCGTCCGGTTGGCCGGCAGCACGTAGACCTTGTTGCCGCCCGGCCACTGCCAATTGCGGTTGGCCGCGTAGAGCACGTACTCGATCTTGCGGCCGTAATTGTTGCGGAAGTACCAGCGGATCTGGTTCTTCTTGATCTCGGGATTGTTCGCCTTCGGCGCGGCGGCCGTCTTCGCCGGACGGGCCTTGGCCCCCGTCGCCGCGGCCTCGGGCGCCGCCTTCAGGGTCGGCTCGGCCACCGCCGCGCACGGCGTCTTGCCGTCCGACCGGCAGTCCGGCTGCGCGGCCACGGCCGCCGGCGCCATCAGGCCCACGGCCGCCAGGGCGGCGAGGGCGAGGAGCCCGCGCTCGATTCGCCGCCACAGCGACGTCGATCCGCCCACCCGGGCCTCAAGCCCATTCGAAGTCCGCGCGATCATGGTCGTTGCCTCCGCCATCGATGTCTCTCCCCGCGAGTTCCGCGCAGCCCACCAACGCGCCAATAGAGCCGGCCGTTCCGTGCGCGGTCAACGTCCGCATTGATACTTGCGCGGGGCCGTGCCAATCCCGGGGCTCGTGAAGGAGGCTGGTCATGCAGCGGTTCAAGGCGATCCTCGTGACGCGCGACGAGGAGACGAAGCGGCAGAACCCCGCCGCGATCGTCGATCTCGGCCTCGACGACCTGATGGCCGGCGACGTCGTCGTGGCGGTGAGCCATTCGACGGTCAACTACAAGGACGGCCTCGCCGTCACCGGCCGCAGCCCGGTGCTGCGCCGCTTCCCGATGATCCCCGGCATCGACTTCGCCGGCACCGTCGTCTCCTCCGAGAGCCCCGCCTGGGCGCCGGGCGATGCCGTGATCTTGAACGGATGGGGTGTCGGCGAAACCCACATGGGCGGCTTCGCCGGCCTCGCGCGGGTGAAGTCGGAGTGGCTGGTGCCGCTGCCCGCGGGGCTCGCGCCGGCCGAGGCGATGGCGATCGGCACCGCCGGCTACACGGCGATGCTGGCGGTGCTCGCCCTTGAGGGGCACGGTATCGCGCCGGCGGGCGGGCCGGTGGTCGTCACCGGCGCCGCGGGCGGCGTCGGCTCGGTCGCCGTCGCGATCCTCGCGAAGCTCGGCTACCACGTCGTCGCCTCGACCGGCCGCCTCGCCGAGGCCGACTACCTGACCGGCCTCGGCGCCGCCGAGGTGATCGACCGCGCCGAGCTCGCAGGACCCGTCAAGCCGCTCGCCAAGGAGCGCTTCGCCGGCGGCGTCGATTCGGTCGGCGGCGTCACCCTCGCCAACCTGTTGTCGATGACCCGTTACGGCGGTGCCGTCGCCGCCTGCGGGCTCGCCGGCGGCATGGACCTGCCAGGCTCGGTGGCGCCCTTCATCCTGCGCGGCGTCTCGCTTCTCGGGATCGACTCGGTGATGGCGCCGATGCCGCGGCGGCGTGCCGCCTGGGTACGCCTCGTCCGCGACCTCGACCGCGCCCGCCTCGCCGCGATGACGGCGACCATCGGCCTCGCCGAGGTGTTCGAGGCGGCGCCGGAAATCCTCGCCGGCGAGGTGCGTGGCCGTATCGTCGTCGACGTCGCCCGCTGAGCGGGTCGGAGCGGAAGGTCGTCGCCGTCAGCGTGCGCCGAAGCGCAGGCCCGGCGCCGGCCGCTCGCTCGTCACCTCGCGGCGGAAGCGGTAGAGCTTGGCCGGGCGGCCACCGGTGGCCGCCGTCGTTTCGCCGGTCGGCTCGACGAGCGCGGTCGCCTCGACGAGGCGGCGGAAGTTCTGCTTGTGCAGGTGCCGGCCGGCGATCGCCTCGACCGTGCGCTGCAGCTCGGTCAGGGTGAACGTCTCGGCCATCAGCTCGAACACCACCGGCCGGTATTTCAGCTTCGCCCTGAGCCGCGAGATGGCGGTCGCCAGGATGCGGCGGTGGTCGTAGCGCATCGGCCGCCCGAGCACGGGGATCGAGGCGCGCGCCAGCGCCTCCTCGCGGCCGTCGCGGCGCGCTTCCTCGAGGAGGCCGGCCGAGTAGAGGAGCTCGTAGCGGTCGAGCACCCGCTCCTCGTCCCACGGGCTGCCGTCGCAGCCGAAGGCGAGGCGCAGCCGGTCGCCGCGTGAGAGCGCGCGCACCGGCGTCGATGGACCCGGCGGCTGCCGCGCCCAGGCGGCGAGCGCCGGCAGGATCACTGCGTCGAGGATCGGCGGCCGGCCGTCGCGCCAGTCCTCCCAGGTGAAGTAGTCGTACCACGGCCGCCAGGCGGCTTCGCCGCCGTGCTGCGCGGCGCCGGCCTCCTCGGGCGGGCGGCGGGTCAGCGCCAGGTAGCCGACGGAGACGACGTGCGGGCCCTGGTCGCCCGGCCGGGCGTGCCGGCCGCGGTCGCCGAAGGTGTAGAGTTGCTCGGCGTAACCGATGTCGAGCGCCGTCTGCTCGGCCACCCAGGCGCGCAGGCCGATCTCGAGCGTGCGGTGGCGGAGCGGGTCGAACGGGCCGAACGGCAGGCCGTCGAACTCGTCCATCCCGGCGCCGGCCGGATTGTCGCTGGGGCGCACGACGAGGATCAGCGGCGTCGGCGGCTCGACGGCGACGATCGCGGCGTTGAGGCCGATCTCGATCGCCGTCTTGCCGGCCGTCGCGAGGTCGCTCATCGCCGGGCGAACTCCGTCGCGAGCCGGAACGGCACGCCCTCGAAGGCGTCGCGGCCGCGGCCGATCGCGGCCACCGCCGAGCGCATGCGGCCGCGCCGGCCGAGGAGGTCGTCGGCGAGGGCGACGAGGCGGGCGTTCGGCGTCGCCGTCGGCGAGGCGGCGCGCAGCGCGGTGGCGATCTCGGCCTCCGGCCGCCGCGGATCGATGGCGCAGGCGGCGATGAACGCGGCCGCCGTCGATCGGCTGATGCCGGCGTAGCAGTGGATGACCAGCGGGCCGGAGCGGCCCCAGCGGTCGACGAAGGCGAGGAACGCCTCGACGTGGGCCGCCGCCGGCGGCGTCAGTCCCGGCTCGGCGGCGACGATGTCGTTGAGCCCGAGAAAAAGGTGGTCCTCCGCCGCGACCGCCGCCGGCCGCGCCACCGGCGTGCCCGCGTTGATCAGCGTGACGACGTGGCGGGCGCCGGTGGCGGAGACCGTGTCGGCGAGGCGGACGAGCGGACAGACGTGCAGCATGGTGGGCGCGATCTCCTGCGAGGGGGCAGGATAGCGATGCCGGGCGACGAGCGCGATACGGCTCGTCAGCCGTCGCGGGCCGCGGCGGCGATCGCCTCGAAGCGCTCGAGGAAGCGGCGCGCCGCGTCCTCCGCCTGCCAGGGGTCGAGGAGGTCGTCGAGACGCGGCGCGATCACCGCCGCGACGACGGCCGACGGCGGCGCTCCGAAGAAGCGGCGCGCCTCGCCCTCCGCGAAGCCGGCGAGGCGGGTCGCCTCCAGGTAGGCGGCGGCGCGGTCGGCCTTCTTGGCGAGGCGGACGATCGGCTCGGCGGCGGCCGCCGGCAGCCCGAAGCGCAGATGGATCGCGGCGAGGAGCCGCTTCTCGATCGCCCGGTAGTCGCCGCCGAGCACCGCCTTGAACGGCGAGATGAGGTCGCCGACGACGTATTCCGGCGCGTCGTGCAGCAGCACGACGAGGCGGTCGGCGGCGGCGAGGCCCGGCTGCAGCGCCCCGGCGATCGCCTCGACGAGCAGCGAGTGCTGGGCGACCGAGTAGGCGTGCGCACCCGCCGTCTGTCCGTTCCAGCGGGCGACGCGACCGAGGCCGTGGGCGATGTCGGCGATCTCGACGTCGAGCGGCGAGGGGTCGATGAGGTCGAGCCGGCGGCCCGACAGCATCCGCTGCCAGACCCGCGGCGGGGCGCCGGGGCGGTCGGGCATCGCTCTATCCCTCGTCGCCGGCCGCCGCCGGCCAGCCGAAGCCGGCCCAGGCGGGGATCGAGAGGGCGACCGGCACGTCGCCGGCGAGGATCGGCGTGCCGGCGTCGAGCGCCGCCTTGGCACGGTCGAGCCGCACCAGGGCGAGCCCGCGCCCGCCGGCCGACGAGCCGAGGGTGCCGACCGGCCGGCCGGCGGCGGTGATCTCGGTGCCTGGCGGCGGCAGCGGCACCCCGGCCGCCACCATGACGATGCGGCGCCGCGCCGTGCCGCGGTGCTGCATCCGCGACACCACCTCCTGGCCGACGTAGCAGCCCTTGCGGAAGTCGACGCCGTTGAGCGCGTCCATGTCGGCGTCGTGCGGGAAGGCGTCGCCGAAGGCGAAGTCGCGGTCGCCGTCTGGCACCCCGAGGGCGAGGCGATGCGCCTCGTAGGCGTCGCGGCCGGCCGGCGTCACGCCCGGCAGGACGAGGTCCTCGGCGAGCCGGTCGCGCGGCACGATCGCACGCACGCCGAGCGCCGCAAGGCGCGGGTCGCGGAAGGCGATCGCGCCGGCCGCCGCGAAGGTGGCCGGATCCGCGTCTTCGCCCCAGGCGGCGATCACGGCGAAGGCCGCGCTCTCGTCGGTGATCGCGACCTTCGCGCGGAGGCGGTAGAAGCCGAGGCGCTTGGCGAGGGCCGCGGCCGAGGCGGCGGCGACGTCGATCAGGAAGCCGGTATCGGTGCGCGCCGCCAGGAAGTCGAACAGAATCTTGCCCTGCGGCGTCAGCAGGGCCGCATAGGCCGCCTCGTCCCGCCCGAGCGCGGCGACGTCCGAGGTCACGAGCCCTTGCAGGAACGTCGCGGCGTCGGCGCCGTCGAGGCGGACGACGCCGCGGTCTTCGAGATGGGCGGCGAAGATCGAGGCCAATGGCGGTGCTCCCGGCGAGCCACCCGACATAAGTCCGACCGGCCGCAGGAGCAAGCCGGGCGGCCGCGAAAGTCGGTCGCCGCCTTGCATCGCGCCCGCCGACGCGGCATCACGGCAGGGACGGTTCGGTTCGGGGCGCGAAGGCATGAATTCGTCGAGCGGCGCAGGCGCAGGCGCGGGGGCTGCGGCCGGCCAGCACGGCCGCAAGGGCCGGCGATGAAGCCGCGCACCCGCCGCGGTGGCGGGCGCCCGACGATCGCCGACGTCGCCCGGCGGGCGGGCGTCGGCGCGATCACGGTGTCGCGCGCCTTGCGCGAGCCGGAGCGCGTCTCGCCGGAGCTCCGCCGCCAGATCGCCGCGGCGGTGGCCGAACTCGGCTACGTGCCCGACAGCAACGCCCGCGCGCTCGCCTCGGCGCGCGCCGACGTGATCGGCGTGCTGGTGCCCTCGCTCACCAACAACGTCTTCGCCGAAGTCGTGCGCGGCATCTACGACGGGCTCGGCAACAGCCACCTGCAGGTCCAGCTCGGCAACACCCACTATTCCGGCCTCGACGAGGAGCGACTCCTCGGGGTCTTCCTGCGGCAGCGGCCGTCCGCGCTGATCGTCTCCGGCATCGACCAGACGCCGGCGGCGCGTGCGCTCCTCGACGGCGCCGGCTGCCCGGTGGTGCAGATCATGGACGTCGGGCCCGACCCGGTCGACATGATGATCGGCTTCTCGCACGTCGCGGGCGGCCGGGCGGTGACGCGCCACATGATCGAGGCCGGCTACAGCCGGATCGGCTTCATCGGCGCGCGCATGGACCCGCGCTCGCGGCGGCGCCTCGCCGGCTACCGCGCGGCGATGGAAGAGGCCGGCCTCTACGACGAGCGCCTGGTGACGACGACGCCGGTGCCGTCGAGCGTCTCGCTCGGCAGCGAGCTCTTTCGCACGGCGCTCGCCGGCGCGCCGGATCTCGATGCGGTGTTCTGCAACAACGACGACCTCGCGCTCGGTGTGCTGTTCGCGTGCAACCGGGCGGCGATCGCCGTGCCGTCGCGCATCGGCATCGCCGGGTTCAACGACCTCGAGATGATGCAGGTCGCCTTTCCCTCGATCACCAGCGTCCGCACGCCGCGCTACGCCATCGGCCGGCGGGCGGTCGACATGGCGTGCGCGGCCATCGCCGGCCGGCGGCCGGAGACGCTCGTCGTCGACGTCGGCTTCGAGCTGATGGCGCGCGAAAGCACCGCGCGACGCCGCTGAGGCGAGGGGGCGACGCCCGCTTCGGGAGCTTCGCGGACGCTTTACAACCGGACTTGGTAGCGCTACCATTTCTCCGTGGTGCGGTTCAGGGCGAACAATCAACAAGCCGCGCCGCAATTGCGCCCTGAGGGAGAGAACGATCGGCGATCGCGCCTGCGACGTCGTGACGGTCCGTCCGCACCACCCAAATCCTGCCGAAGCCGGACCGTCCGCGTCGCCGCCGCGTGAGGATCGCCAACAACCGGGAGGAACGAGATGCCGAAGTCGCTCGTCGGCGGCGTAGTCGCGGCCGCCGCAATCCTGCTTCTGAACTCTAGCGCCATCGCCGAGCCCGAGGTCGTGAGCGGCCCGTCGGCGGAGCCCGAGTGCTTCGTGCCGTGGTCGGCCGACACCAAGTTCTTGAAATTCCCGAAGAAGGACGGCCCCTACCGCATCGCCCTCGCCAACGGATACATCGCCAACACCTGGCGCATCCAGATGATCCAGACCGCGAAGGCCTATGCCGAGCAGCCGGACGTCAAGGCGAAGCTGAAGGAATTCAAGGTCGTCTCGACCGGCGAGGACGTGCCGGCGCAGATCTCGGCGATCAACAACTTCATCGATTCGGGCTACGACGCGATCGTCGTCAACGCCCAGAATCCGACCGCCTTCGCGCCCGTCATCAAGCGCGCCAAGGATGCCGGCGTCGTGCTGGTGGCGTTCGACAACATCCTCGACACCGAGGATGCGATCAACGTCAACGTCGACCAGAAGGGCCTCGGCGTGCTGTGGGCCAATTGGCTCGCCAAGCACCTGCCGGGTGGCGGCAAGATCCTCGAGGTGCGCGGCGTCGCCGGCACCTCGGTCGACACCGATCGCCACGACGGCATCCACGAGACGCTGAACGCCACCGGCAAGCCGTGGGAGATCGTCGAGGTGGTCGGCAAGTGGGACGACCCGACGGCGCAGAAGGCGACGGCCGACGCCATCGCCGTGCACAAGCAGTTCGACGGCATCACCGCCCAGGGCGGCGACACCGGCGTCGTGCAGGCGATGATCGACGCCAAGCATCCGTTCGTGCCGTTCGGCGGCGAGACGGAGAACGGCTTCCGCAAGTTCTGCGCGGAGTTCTCCGGCGAGGGGCTCAAGTGCTCCTCCGCCGGCACCGGGCCGGCGCAGGTCGCCGTCGCCATCAAGACCGCCATCGCCGCCCTGGAGGGCGCGACCGTGCCGCAGTCGGTCAAGCTGCCGCTCGCGATCGTCGAGGACCCGAACTTCAAGGCGGGGCAGGACTACTATCCCGACCAGTCCGACAACTTCTTCGTCGGCAACGCCTTCCCGACCTGCGGCATCAACTTCACGGCGCAGGAGATCATGGGGCAGGACCAGCAGAACCAGTGAGGCCGGCGGCAGCCGCGCCGGGCGCCGCGGGACCCTCCCGCGGCGCCTCGGGGCGCGCCTCGCCGGGGAGGGACGGATGGTGACTGGGTCCGCGGCCGCCGCGCCGCTCTTCCGCATGGACGGCATCTCCAAGCGCTACGGCGGCGTGCGGGCGCTGGAGAAGGCCGAGCTTGCCGTCTTTCCCGGCCGCATCCACGCGATTCTCGGCGAGAACGGCGCCGGCAAGTCGACGCTGATCAAGGTGATGGCGGGCGTCGTCGCGCCGGACGAGGGGCGGATGACGCTCGACGGCCGCGAGGTCGCCTTCGCGGCGCCGGCCGCCGCGAACCGGGCCGGCATCGCCTGCGTCTTCCAGGAGCTGTCGCTCGTCCCCGACCTCAGCGTCGCCGACAACATCGTCATCGCCGACCCGCCGACGTGGGGGGGCCTGATCGATCGCCGGCGGCAGCGGCGGATCGCCGAGGAGGCGCTCGCCCGGGCGGGCGCCGAGGACATCCATCCGGCGGCGCCCGTCAAGGACCTGCCGCTGTCGCGCCGCCAGCTCGTCGAGATCGCCAAGGCGCTGGCACGCCGCCCGCGCATCCTGATCCTCGACGAGGCGACCTCGGCGCTGACCGCCGCCGACGTCGCCAAGGTGTTCGACGTGCTGAAGCGGCTCCGGGCGGAGGGCCTCGCGCTCCTCTACATCTCGCACCGCATGCACGAGATCGCCGCGCTCGCCGACGACTGCACGGTCTTCCGCAACGGGCGCAACGTCGCGACCTACGTCGCCGGCACGAAGTCCGACACCGAGGTCGTCGAGCTGATGATCGGTCGCGAGTACAGCCACGTCTTTCCGCCGAAGCCGCCGCCGGTGCCGCGCGACCGGCCGCCGGTGCTGGAGTGCCGCGGCCTCTCGTGGGCGGGCCGCCTCGACGACGTCAGCCTGTCGGTCCGGCCGGGCGAGGTGGTCGGCCTCGGCGGCCTCGACGGGCAGGGCCAGCGCGAGCTGCTGCTCGCCCTCTTCGGCGTGCTGCGCGGCCTCACCGGCGAGATCCTGGTCGACGGCCGGCCGGTCGTGATCGCGAGCCCGGCCCAGGCCAAGCGTGCCGCCATCGGCATGGCGCTGATCCCCGAGGACCGCAAGACAGAGGGCCTGATGCTGCCGATGACGGTGCGCGAGAACCTCTCCTTCGCCGCCCTCGACCAGGTCTCGCGCCACGGCGTCGTCGACCGCGCCGTGGAGGACAAGCTGATCGCGGAGATGGTGCGCCTCCTCGCCATCCGCGCCGCGAGCGTCGACGTGCCGGCGGGGGCGCTGTCGGGTGGCAACCAGCAGAAGGTCGTCATCGCCAAGTGGCTGATGCGGCGGCCGCGCATCATCCTCCTCAACGACCCGACGCGTGGCATCGACGTCGGTACCAAGCAGGAGATCTATGCGCTCCTGCGCCAGCTCGCCGACGCCGGCGCGGCGATCCTGTTCTACTCGACCGACTACGACGAGCTGATCGGCTGCTGCGACCGCGTGTTGGTGCTCTACGACGGGGCGATCCGGCGCGAGCTCGTGGGCGGCGAGATCACCGAGCGGGCGCTCGTCGCGAGCGCCCTCAACATCACCGCCGCCGCGGCGGCGCCGGCAAAGGCGGAGGCGGGCCGATGACCGCGTGGCGCTACCGCCTCGCCGAGCAGCGCGGCACCCTGCTCGCGCTCGCCATCTTCGTGGTGATGTTCGTCATCTACATCTCCAATCACCAGGCCGGGCTCACCGCCAACGTGGCGCAGACGGCGGCCAACAAGGGCGTGCTGCTCGCCTTCGTGGCGATGGCGCAGACCCTCGTCGTGATTACCGCCGGCATCGACCTCTCGGTCGGCATGATCTTCATCCTGACCAACTGCCTCGCCTCCTGGATCGTCGTCGGCACGCCCGCCGAGACGGCGCTCGGCGTCGCCGGGGTGCTCCTCGCCGGCCTCGTCTGCGGCGCGATCAACGGGGCGATCGTGATCTTCGGTCGTCTGCAGCCGATCGTCGCCACCATCGCCACCGGCGCGGTCTATTTCGGCGTCGCCCTCCTCCTGCGCCCCTCGCCGGGCGGCGCGGTCAACGAGGACCTTGCCGACGCGCTGACGGGGCGGCTCTTCGGCGTCGTGCCGACGAGCCTCGTCGCGCTCCTCGTGGTGGTGCTGGTGGTCTGGGTGCCGTTCAGCCGCTCTGTCGCCGGCCGCACCGCCTACGCGGTCGGCTCCTCCGAGCCGGCGGCCTACATGTCGGGGATGCCGATCAGGCGGGCGAAATTCCTCGCCTACACGCTCGCCGGCCTTCTCGCCGCGATCGGCGGCCTGTTCCTCACCTTCTTCACCTATACGGGCGAGGCTGCCTACGCGAGCGGCAACGCCTACACCCTGTTCTCGATCGCCGCGGTGGTGCTCGGCGGCGTCTCGCTCTACGGCGGCCGCGGCAGCGCGATCGGCGCGATCTTCGGCGCCTTCGCCTTCCGCACCATCGGCGACCTGCTGTTCGTGTTCGACTTCGACCCCTTGTGGCAGCCACTGTTCCAGGGCGCGGTGCTGCTCGTCGCGGTGAGCCTCGGGGCCTTCGCCCTCTTCCGCGTGCGCAACCGGCTGGAGTGGTTCGGATGAGCGGCGCCGTGACCGAACGCCCCGCCGGCCGCATGGCGCGGATCGCCCGCCGGCTCGATCCGGCGGTCACCACCGCCTTCGCCTGTATCCTGCTCCTGCTCGTTCTTGGCAGCCTCTATTCGTCGAGCTTCCTGTCGCCGGAATATCTCCTGCAGCAGCTCAAGGTGGCATCCTTCCTCGGGGTGATCGCGACGGGCATGATGCTGGTGATCCTCCTCGGCCAGATCGATCTCTCGGTGCCGTGGGTCGTCGCGGTTGGGGCGATGATGGCCTGCGCCGCCGCCGCGCACGGCACCGTCGGCCTCGTCCTGGCCATCCCCTTCGGCGTCCTCTGCGGCGTCACCGTCGGGGTCGTGAACGGCTTCGGCGTCGCCTACCTGCGCATTCCCTCGATGATCGTCACGCTCGCCACCAACGCCGTCGCGCAGGGGCTGATGGTCGTCTACACCGGCGGCTTCTCGCCCCAGGATTCAGCGTCCTCCGCGATGCGCTGGCTCGCCACCGGCTTCCTCGTGCCGGGGGTGCCGAACGCCGTGCTCGTGTGGATCCTGGTCGGCGCGGCGATGGTGTTCGCGCTCACCCGCACCACCTTCGGCCGTGCCGTCTACGCCATCGGCAACCGCGAGCGGGCGGCCTATCTCTCCGGCGTCGACACGCGCCGCATCGTGCTCGTCGCCTTCGCCGTCTCCGGCGGCCTCTCGGCCTTCGGCGGCGTGCTCCTCGCCGGCTACGCCTCGAAGGCGGCGCAGTCGATGGGCGACGCCTACCTCCTGCCGGCGATCGCCGCCGTGGTGCTGGGCGGCGCCTCGATCCTCGGCGGCCGCGGCACCTATCTCGGCACCGTCGCAGGCGTGATCCTGATCACGCTCCTGCAGTCGATCCTGTCGGTGATGCAGATGCCGGAGGCCGGCCGCCAGGTCACCTACGGCATCGTCATCGTCGCGATGTTGCTCCTCTACGGCCGCGCGCCGGCGAACCGGTAGCCGGACGTGGCGGACGGAGCGGCACGGGAGAGACGCGCCGGCCCCCCGACCCCCAGGGCGGTGGTGGTGATGGGGGTCGCCGGCTGCGGCAAGTCGGCGGTGGCCGAAGGGCTCGCCGCGGCGCTCGGCTGGCGCTTTCTCGAGGGCGACCGGCTGCACCCGCCGGAGAACATCGCCCGCATGGCGAGCGGCCGGCCGCTCACCGACGACGATCGCAAGGGTTGGCTCGACGCGGTGGGCGACGCCCTGGCGGCGGTGCGCGCCGAAGGCGGCGGTGTCGTCGCGGCCTGCTCCGCCCTGAAGCGGCGCTACCGCGACCGGCTGCGGCGCCGCTGCCCGGACATTCTCTTCCTGCACCTCGTCGTCGATCCGGAGACGGCGCGCCGACGGGTCGGCAGCCGCGTCGGCCACTTCATGCCGCCGAGCCTCGTCGCGAGCCAGTTCGCCGACCTCGAGCCGCCGGCGGCCGACGAGCCGGCCTTCGCCCTCGACGGCGAGCGCCCCCTCGCCGACACCGTCGCCGCGGCCCGCACCCTCCTGCCACCCCTGCGCACGGGCGCCTGACGACGGCGGTGGCGCCGGCGGGCGGGGCACCCGCGGAAGGCGGCGGCCTGGTGCCGGCGGAGGGACTTGAACCCCCGACCTGCCGCTTACAAGGCGGCTGCTCTACCAGCTGAGCTACGCCGGCGACGGGCCTGCGGCCCACGCGGCTCGGATAGCACGGCGCGCCCGGCGATGCACGGGGCTCGCTCCGGGCGGTGCGATGCGGGCGCCCCGCGTGGCCGTTCAGCCGCCGTTCAGGCGCGACCAGCGAGGCTCCGGTCCTCGATCGACCATGGCGCCCGCGTTCGAGGGGCGCCGAAGGAGGCGGTGATGCGACAGGCTCTCCACAAGTTCACGATGCCCGGCACGGCGGCCCGCCGGCGCCGCTTCGCGTGGCTCGCCGGGCTCGCCGTCGCGGCCGCGGCTCTCGCGAGCCCGGCGGCCGCGGCGCCGCCGCACGCGGCGCTGGCCGCGGCCGGCCCGGGGCAGGCGGCCGGACACGCGCCCGCGGTGGACGGCGCCGCGCGGGTGACGCCGGTCGACGGCTGGCGGGGCGGTCCAGGCCCGCGTGGCTGGGGGCCGCGCGGCGGCTACTACCGGCCCTATTATGGACGGGGCGGAGCCTACGGACGCGGCTGGTACGGCGGCGGCTGGTACGGCCCGGGCTGGGGCGGCTGGTACGGCGCGCCGCCGATCATCGTCGCGCCGCGCGTCGTGGTCGTGCAGCCGTGGTCGCCGGCCTGGTACCGCTCCTGCCGGGTGCGCTATCGCAGCTTCGACCCGCGCACCGGCTACTACGTCGTCGGCGGCGGCCGGCGCGTGTTCTGCCGCTGAGGCGGCGCGCCGGGACTGTCGGAAAAAGGGACGCGGCCCGCCGACGGGGCGCGTCCACGGGGTCGCCGCGATCCTTCGAGCGCGCCGCGCGGCTTCCTTCGGGAAGGGCCCTCTGCGGCGAAGATCGCTCGGGGTCCAGGATCGCCCGGGACTCGAGGATCGCTCGGGGTTCGGGCGGCTCAGCCGGCCTTCGCCAGGCGGCGGCCGATGACGTAGAGCGCGATCGCGGCGGCGTTCGACACGTTGAGCGAGGCGAACGGCCCCGGCGCGTCGAGCCGGACCATCGCGTCGACCACCTCGCGGATGCCGGGCCGGAGGCCCTTGCCCTCGGAGCCCATCACCAGCACGGCGCGCCGGCCGAGCGGCACGGTCTCGAGATCGCCCTCGCCGGCGCTGTCGAGCCCGAGCACGGTGAAGCCCTGCGCCTTGAGGTCGGCGAGGGCGCGCGCCAGGCTGCCGACGGTCGCGTGCGGCAGGAGGTCGGCGGCGCCCGACGCCGCCTTGGCGAGCACGCCCGATTCGCGCGCCGCATGGCGGGTGGTGGAGACGAGCCCGTCGGCGCCGAGGGCGACCGCCGAGCGCATGATCGCGCCGACATTGTGCGGGTCGGTCACCTGGTCGAGGGCGACGACGAGCCGGCCCTCGGCGATGTCGGCGATCTCGACCGGCTCGAGCGGCAGCGCGTAGAGCGCGACGCCCTGGTGCACCGCATCGGCCGGCAGCAGCCGGTCGATGGCGCGCGGCTCGACCATCTCCGCCTCGAGCGGCAGCCCGGCGGGCAGCCGCTCCTCGAGCCGCGCCAGGGCGTTGCGCGTGGCGATGAGCCGCCGCGGCACCCGCCGCGAATTCCCGAGCGCCGCCGCCACCGTGTGGATGCCGTAGAGCAGCACCGGCTCGTCGTCCGCCCGGTGGGCGTGGCGGTGGGGCGGGGGGCGACGGGGCGGACTGGACATGGGGGGCTCGGGTGAGGTGGGGGCGGGGGGCTCGGGTGGGCGGGGGCGGAGCAGGCAGTGGCGATGGCCGTCGTCCGGATCATAGACGGCGGACGGGCTGCCCGCAGGTTCCGTACGAGGGTGCGACGTGGCGGCCGTTCGGGAAGGCCTTCGCTGCTCAGTTGTATGCCTCGCCTGCCGCGAGCCTCGCCCGACAGCCTGCGGCGATCAGATCGCCGCATGCTCCGGCATCGCGAGCAGGCGAGCCCGGTAGCGCTCGAACATCGCGAGGTCGTCGGCGTTCGCCTCGTAGAACCGGTCGAGCACCGTGCGCGGGATCTCCGCCTCGACCGCGGCGAGCTCCGCCTGCCAGTCGTCGACAACCTTGGTGGCGTTGGCTGGCCGCGAGTCGATCTTCAGTTCCAGTCCACGGTCGCGCGCTGCCACCTCGATCGCGCGCGCGCTTAGGTCGTACTCCTCGACGATACCCACGCACCCCATCGGCATGGCGGCGAGGCGCCGCGCCGCCTCGTCGAAGTCGCCGCGCAGAACATCACCGTCCAGCCAATGCGACGCAGTGCCGTCATCCCTCGTCGACAGAACGCGGCTCTGGTAGTTCCTGCATTCGATCAACTGTCCCGGCGACAGGCACCACTCTAGCCATTCGCCGAGCGCCAGCGATTTTGCGCTGTCCGCGAATTCCGAGGCGTCGGTGCGAGCCCTCGCGAACCTCCACGCAGATGCCGCGCGAAGGAGTGGGTGACGCAGGAAGGTGATCGGGAAGACATCGAGGCTCGCATCGAGGTGGACATTGGCAACGAGACGGTGCGCCGAGCAGGCACGCATCTCCGGCCGCTCCACCAAAATCCGCTTAATTGCCTCAGCGTTTAGCGGCGTGCCCACCGTCGATTTCAGCTTGTCGATCTCTACGAATCCGTCTCGAAAGCGCCTGCGCAGAGATTTTGTGATCGTCGTGCCGCCAACTTTAAAGATATGGTAGTGAACGACTAACGTCGGAGTTGGCATGCTTCATTCCGATCGCCAAGGAATGCCCGCTGATCGTCTACGGGCGCCGGATGCAATATCTCGGCGTCCAATGCTTGTGACGTAATGATTCACCCAACATCGTGCCACGTTTCCGCATCGTTGCCATCATCACCGTCGGTTTCAAGGCGCCAACGTCGATCATCGTCTCGTTCAAATGCTCAAGGAGATCTACCAGCCCCGTCGCCCTCGGGTCGTCGAGCGCGAGATTGTGTCCATATCCCCGTTCGATGAAGACATCCGGTAAATTCCCGTAAGCGAAGAAATGGCTAAAGTCGAATCTTTCCACCAATAGCGCTAGGATATCCTGTGCTCGTATCCCCTCGAAACCCTTCGTCGAGCAGTCCCAATTAACAAATGTCTGATGAAATTTCTTGAACTGGTGCTGAAACTTGAACTCATCCGGAATGAGAGGCCAGAGCTTGTTAATGATCGTTTCCGCTTCCGGCCAGCGCATGTGACCGTTGCGACCGATCATGTCGGCGGTCACGAACCTTCCGGTCGGTGCGAGCGCCTCGGCGACCCGATCGAACAAGGTCTCAAGCTCGACGATGTGATGCAGGGTGTGGTGTGCGATTACCCCATCGAGCTGGCCGGGTGGCGTCCAGTCGTTGAGATCGGCGACGGCGAACTCAAGCCGACCTTCGACGTCGGAGCCCTTGATACGCTCGGCCGCCCGGTCGAGCCGCGCTTGCGACAGTTCCGTGCAGACCAGACGGAAGTCCGAGATGCCGCGCTTGAGGAGCTTGCGCGCGATCGCCTCCTCGACGTTGCAATCGCCCGAGCCGAGGCTGACGATGAGGCCCGAGGTGCCCTGCTGGATACCGTGCGCGAGCTGGTCCTCGTACAGGTCGAAGATGCTCGCGTAGCCTGTCGCCTCCTTGAGGCGCGGCGTCACATACGTCTTCATCCAATGGAAGTAGATGGGCGGGAGGGTCGGCAGCACCTTGAGATCGGCGAATTGGCGAAGCTGACCGGCCACCCGCTGCTCATACTCTGTCGGCTTGCGTTCCTCCGGAACGAGGCCTTTGTCGAGTCGCCGCTTCGCTTCGGCTACGAAGTCGGGCGCACCAACAGCCGCGCGCTCAAGTAGAATCCCTAGGGCGTGGCGAATATCGTCTTGGCTCACCGGCTCCGGAGCGGCAATCGAACTGATTGGGAACAGCTCTTCCCTATTGAAATAGCGTCGCGCAACGTTGGCGTTGCTTTCGCGATAGATGGCGCGCTGGCTCTCGACGAAATCCGGCAAGATCCCGATCGAGCCGCGGTACTCGTCGTAAGAATTGCCGATCTCGAGGAGCGCTCGATAGGTTCCCTGGATCATCTCCTGGAACGAGAACCCGCAGCCGTTGATCGCCCGCTTCGCCTCCAGCATGGCACCGCGGATACTCGGGTTGGTGTTCGGCTCATCGATCTTGAATTTGTCGACATCCGATATACCGACCACTTCGAGGAAATCAGTCACGACGTCGCCACCGGTCATGGCGGACTTGCCGTAGACGCGAACGATCAGGTTGTCCCTACCGAACACCGCCTCCCAATTCGCCAGAATCTTTTCATAGTCGACGGTAAAGCGCGAGGCATACTCGTCGAACGAGCATGTCTCAAGGTCGCCCTTTATGACCTGCTGATACGAAGAGGCCAGATATTCCACCTGCTCGCGGATATAGACGACGATCGTCGGCTCAATTTCACCAAGCCACTCTTTGAGGCGGCGAGGGTGAACATTCCCCAGTCCCTCCGAGCTAATGATGACGTGGCGATCGTGCTCGTCCACGGACGCACGAAGCGCCGCGGCGTCCGCCATTCGCTTCTCGCGGTCGGCTTCCGCCAGACGGGCCATTGCGGTCGGGCTCAGGGCGTAGACGATCGCACCGTGATCGAGGCCTGCTCCGGGGAAGTCGTAGCCTGCGTCACGCAGGGCCGAGCGGCGCTTCGAAAGTGCCGATTGGATCGCGGTCGAGCCCGTCTTGTTGCGGCCGATGTGGACGAATACGCGGCGATGGCTGGGTGAGGTCGGCATTAGATATCGACGATCTCGCGGTCTGACGGTCCGCCGTGCGCACCTCGAAGCCACCCCGAACGGTCGCGATCCGCTTCTTCGACGCGGCCGGACGGCCCTGAGATTCGCGCGGGTGCGCTACGTCGAACTCGGCTCTGCACACGACCAACATGGTCAGCTTCCCGTCGGACGCGGCGGCTTTCGCCCGGGCGGTCACTTGGCTGCGGTGCATAGCACGATGAGTCGCCCTAGGCCATGACTTGGTTCGCAAAGCTCGTCGCGGACGACGGGCCCCCGTTCACCGGGGAGGGCTCGGCTATTTCTCGGCCAGGAGAACGAGGACGCCCCCGTATCCCGGGGCCAGGATGCCGCAGTCGATGGAATAGACCCACTGCATTGCGGCCCGCTTGAAGCCCGCCGCGCGAATTCGGTCGAGGATATTCCAGCCCGGAAGCTCGAAGACAAGCGAGCCACCCGTCGGGTCCACTGGGTTGCCGTGGTACTCGGGGTCGGTCAGGTGAACGATGGCCCCGTTCTCCAACTTGGCGCGGACGACGCTCTCTTCCGAGAACCCGAGGAAGGGGAACGTCGAGATGAGCTTTCCGCCGACCTTGAGCACGCGCGCGAGCTCGGACAGCGCCTTGTCCAAATATGGCACGTGCTCGAACACCTCGTTCACGAAGATCGCGTGAAATGCCTGCTCGCCGAACGACAGTGCATGCAAGTCCTCGATCGGGATCGGGAACAGGTACTCACGAATCTTCGGATCTGTCGTGTATTCCGAGCCGATAAACTTGGCATTGCGCCCACGCATGTACATCGCATAGGCGCTTACCGCCTCGGGGGCGAAGACCTTAAGATCATTCTGCGGAAAATGAGCGGTCGCAGTCTCAAAGACGTGATGCACCGCACGCATCCGTGAGTTGAATCCCCGATAAACGATCGTCTCTCGGTAGTTCTCATTGTGAATGGTCACGTCGCGAGGAGGTGCCGCCTCCTTGAAGACGTTGCAGTATATGCCCTGCATGCCGATCAGATCGCCATCAGCCTTGATCGATGATTCAGAGAAGTAGTCTGGCGATCGCTGACGAAACGCAACAAAGTCGCGGAGATTCTCGAACTCATGAACGATGATCTCTGCAGCGCGAGCCGGCGCAGCGGATTCGGTCGGGTTCATCTGTTGTTGGGACATGAGGGCGCCCTCAAGCTTCTTCGTCCTGGCAATGTAGGCTTCGAGTTGCTGGGTGCGGTGCAAGAGCTGACCGCGATAGGTCTCGACCGCCTCGGAGAGGCGGGTGTTCTCGCGAGACTTGTCGGCCTCGATGAGGGCGCGCGTCAGGCGGTCGCCCAGCACGTGGTAGGTCTTGCGGACGAGGTCGGCCGCCGCCGGATCGCCGCCGAGCGCGATGAGCGGCGCGAGGCCTTCGGGCACCTCGCCGACCGCGATCACGCCGAGGCCGTTTCCGTGCTGGAACTCGAAGCTCGGGAAGGCGCCTTCGAGTTCTTCCCACAGCCGATAAACGCCGAAGTCGTCGCGCCGAACGACCGTGTCGTGGAACAGCACGACCGCGCGATCGGAGAGCTTCGGTCGCCAGCTCTCGAAGTCGTGCCGGACGGCCTCGTAGGTGTGGAGGCCGTCGATGTGCAGGAGATCGACGCTGCCGTCGGCGAAATGAGAGAGCGCCTCGTCGAAGGTCGCGCGGTGCAGGGTCGCGAAGTCGCCGTAGCGCGGCAGGAGATAGTCGCGGACCTCCTCGAACACCGTCTCGGCGTAGGCGCCGGCGTGCTTGTCGCCCTGCCAGGTGTCGACCGCATGGCAATAGCAATCGCCGTTGCCCATCTGCACGGTCTGACAGAACGCGGAGAACGAGGCGCCGGTGTGAGTGCCGAGCTCTACGAGCACGCGCGGCTCGATTGCCTCGACCAGCCAAAAGGCGAACGGAACGTGCTCGATCCATCCCGACCAGACGAGGCGGTCGGGCCAGAGGAAGGAGGCGGGCGAAAGGCACGGAACCGAGCGAGAGGTTGGCGTCAAGGTCGCTTCCTACTTCGAGGTCCCCCGAAAGGGGCACCGAGGCATAGCCCGATCCCACCGGCAGGTGAAGCCGAATCGCTGTCGCTGCGCGAGGACCGTTGTTCGACAAGAATCGCCGCCCGTTCAGACGCGCGCGCCGATCTCCTCGTCCACGATAGCGGCGAGGTCGCCACCCGCGTAGAGTCGGCCGTGGATCCCGGCGCGCCGGGCGGCTTCGAGATCGCTCGCCTTGTCGCCGACGAGGAAGCTCCGCCCGGCGTCAACCGGCCACTTGTCGAGGAGGTCGGTCAGCATGCCCGGTCCCGGCTTGCGCCAGTCGCACGCCTTGGCGTATCCGCCGACGGTACCGTCCGGGTGGTGGGGGCAATAGCGGAAGGCGTCGATGTGGGCGCCGATCGTGCGGAGATCGGCGTTCATCCAGCGGTGCAGGGCCTGCACCGCCGCCTCGTCGTAATAGCCGCGAGCGACGCCGGCCTGGTTGGTGACGACGAAGGCGAACCATCCGGCGTCGTTGACGCGGCGGACCGCCTCGCGGGCCCCGTCGATCCAGCGGAAGCCGTGCGGGTCGTGGGTGTAGCCGTCGTCGTGGTTGAGGACGCCGTCGCGATCGAAGAAGACCGCCGGGCGGCGTAGGGCGGCGGTCATCGCCGCACCGGCCGCGGCGTAGGCGTCGGGCACGCCGATGTCGAGGAAGAACCCGTCATAGGTGCGGCCGCGCAACAGGCCGTCCGACGCGAGGGCCGGAAAGACCGTCCGCTCGAGCGAGACCTGCCCCTCGCCGATCACCTCCACGATGTCGCGCCGGAGCCAGTAGACGCCGCCGTTGATCAGCCCGGGTCCTGGTCCGTCCGGCCGCTCACGCATCGCGGTGACGACGCCGCCCTCGGCGAGCTCGACCACGCCGAAGCGGCTCGCATCCTCGACCCGTCGCAGCGCCATGCGCGCCAGCCAAGGCTCGTCGGTGGCAAAGGTCGCGAGGTCGAGCACGTTGAAGTCGAAGAAGGAGTCGCCGTTGAGCATGAGGAACTCTGGCGCCAGATCCGCGCGGGCGTAGCGCAGCGCGCCCGCCGTGCCGAGGGGCTCCGGCTCGACGACGACACGGATCTTCAGCCCGTCGCAGCGGACGAGGTCGGTCTCCGCCACGAACCGCTCGACGACCTCGCTGCGGTAGCCGGCGAGCAGCAGCACGTCGTCGAAGCCGTAGCGGGCGAGATCGCGGACGAGGTGCTCGAGAAACGGCGCACCGGCCACCGGCAGCATCGGCTTCGGGCAGTCGCTGACGAGGGCGCCGAGGCGCGTGCCGAGGCCGCCGATGAGAATGGCGCACTGCATGGCCGTCTCCGTCGCTCGCCCGGCCGGCGCGGCCGCCTCAGGCGAACTCGATCTCGACGAGTTCGCAGATCGCATGTCCGAGGGCGATGTGCATCTCCTGGATGCGCGGCGTGTGCGTCGACGGCACGCGGATCGACAGGTCGCACAAGGGCGTCATCGCGCTCTCGCGCGCGCCGGTCATGCCGATCGTCGCGATGCCCATCGCCCGCGCCGCGGCGAGCGTCGCGACGACGCTGCGGCTGTTGCCGCTCGTCGAGATGCCGACGACGACGTCGCCCGCCCGGCCGAGGCCGCGCAACTGCCGCTCGAACGCCTCCTCGTAGGCGAAGTCGTTGGCGATCGCCGTAATGGCCGAGGTGTTGGTGGTGAGGGCGATCGCGGCGAGCGGCGCGCGGTCGATCAGGAACTTCCCGAGCAATTCGGCGGCGAGGTGCTGCGCGTCGGCGGCCGAACCGCCGTTGCCGCAGAAGAAGACGCGGCCCCCGGCCTTCAGCGCGGCGACGATCATGGCGACCGCCCGGTCGACCTCACCCGCCATCTCGGTCAGCCGCTGGAAGCTCGCGGCGGTCTCGTCGAGCAGTGTCTGGGAGCGTGTCATCCGGGATCCGAAATGTTGGGAAGGCGCTGGATCGCCCACGAGGTGGCGCCCTTGTCGGTGAAGGCGCACCGCGTCACGTGGCCGCCCATGCCCTCGAGGGTGGCGACGACCCGGTCGCGATCGACGGGGTCGACGAAGAACATCATGAAGCCGCCGCCGCCCGCGCCGGATACCTTGCCGGCGAGGGCGCCGGCAGCGAGCGTCGCCTCGTAGATCTCGTCGATCAGCGCGGTGGTGATGCCGGGAGCGGTGGCCTTTTTAGCCTCCCAACTGCGCCGGAAGATGTCGACGATCTCGTGCAGCTCACCGCGCAAGAGCGCCGCCTTCAGCTCCAGCGCCTCGCGCTTCAACTGGTGCATCGCCTCGAGGGACGGCTTGCTCTTGGCGCGGATCGCGGCCGCCTGATTGTCGATGATCTCGGCCGACGACCGCGACACGCCGGTGAAGTAGAGCAGCGTCGAGCTCTCGAGCTCGATCAGCGTCGACGGACGCAGCGGCAGCGGGTTGACGATCACCCGGTCGTTGGCGGCGAACTCGATGAAGTTCACGCCGCCGAAGGTTGCCGCGTACTGGTCCTGCCGTCCGCCGTTGAGGCCGACGTCGGCGCGCTCGATCGAGAAGGCGAGGTGCGCGACGTCGTACTCGCCGAGCGGAAGCGACAGGCAGCCGCGGAAGGCCTCGACCATGGCGACGGTCAGCGCCGACGACGAGCCGAGGCCGGAGCCGAACGGGCTGTCGACCGAGGTCACCAGCGTCAGCGGCATCGGCTCGCCGCCGCCGAAGTCGCGCACAACACGATTGTAGACCCCGCGGTGCAGGCGCAGGCCGTCCGCCGTCGGATAGGTGGTGGCGGCCTCGAGCGTCTCGCTTCGCCTCATGTCGTTCGCGATGAAGCGCACCTTGCCGTCCGGCGACGGCAGGATCGTCGCGTAGGCATAGAGGCTGATCGTGGCATTGAGGACGGCGCCGCCGTAGTCGTCGCAATAGGGCGAGACGTCGGTGCCGCCGCCGGCGAGTCCGATGCGGAGTGGCGCACGGCCGCGGACCGGGTTGATCGCGATCATCTGTTCTTCGCCGCCTCCCGCCGCCGGCTTGCCGGTGCTCGCCCCATCGCGGTCACAACTCGTCGGTGTTCTGGAACGGCGGCGCGGCGTCGTTGCCGGACTTCAGGCGCCGGGTGTCGTCGCGATACTGATTGTAGTGGATGCGCAGGTCCGCCGGCGGCTGGGCCGTGCTGCGCAGCCGCGCTCCGGTCGAAGCCTCCTCGGCATCGGCCTTGCGAATGATGAACTCGATGCCGCATTCGCCGATCGGCGTCAGGGTCTGGTCGAAGCGCGGCAGGTCGAAGCGGTAGGAGCCGGTCAGGAGCTCGACCTTCTCGACGCGCGCGGTCGGGCCGAGCCCGCGCAGCAGGTCGAGCACGTTGCGCGACACCGGGCTCCAGGAGCGATCCTTGAAGATCGTGAAGGTCGCCTTGTGGTCGCGGTTGAGCGTGCTCGGGAAGACGCCCTGTTCGTAGAGGTCCTCGTCAGGGATCATGACGATCATGAAGCCGCCGGGCTTCAGGATGCGCAGCCAGTTGGCGAGGCCCTCGGCGGCGTCGTGCAGATGCTCGAGGCAGTGGCTGCTGTGCACGAAGTCGAACGTCTCGTCCGGCACGCCGGCCATGAACTGCGCGTCGCCGTCCTCGAGGTCCCAGACCTTGATCGAGCAGATCGCCGGGAAGAGCTCCGTGTAGAGCGTCAGCGGGTCCGGCTTGCCGCCGATATCGACGCCGTCGCCACGGAAATAGAACCGTGCAAAGTTCGGGTCCCTGAGGCGTCGGGCGATCGACTTGCTGCATTCCTTCACGACGTGGCCACCTCATTGACGGAAGAATCGGCGGGCGGAAGAAGCGCGACGATCTCGCGGACACGCTCGAGCCCGCGGCGGGAGCTATAAATTTCGTCGATATGGGCGAGGCCGGCGTCCGACAGGCGGCGCCACAGCGCGGCATCCTCATGCGCCTGCAGCACGGCATCGGCGAACGCCTGCGGGTCGTCACGCACCAACACGTCGACGCCGTCCGTGAGCGCCATTCCCTCGGCCGCGCAGGTCGTCGCGACGACGGGAACGCCGTAGGCGAGGCTCATCGCGACCTTGCCCTTGATGCCGGCACCGTAACGCAGTGGTGCAATCGAGACGCGGATGCGGTCGAAGCAATCGGCGAGATCCGCGACATAGCCGACCACCTTGACGCCGTCGACGCCGTCGAGCGCGCGGATCTCGGGCGGGACGTGGCTGCCGACAACGTTGAACACGATCTCCGGCGCCGCCGCATGGATCTTCGGCCATATCTCAGCGACGAAGTAGAGCACCGCGTCGACGTTCGGCGGGTGTCCGTAGCCGGCGAGGAAGGCGATCCCGTGACGCTCGCCGAAGGGTATGGTGACAGGCCGGGGATCGACGATCCAGGGGAAGACGTAGACCGTCGCTTCCGGCAAGTACTTGGCCAGCACGTCCTTCTCGTACCAGCTGTGGACGATCGTCAGGTCGGATCCGAGCACACCGAAGAGTTCCCGCGCCCGGGTCCGCATGACGGCGCGGCTCAGCGGCTCGACCGCGCCGCCGCCGAGGGCGGCCTGACGCGCCTCGCGCACGAAGTGCAGGTCCGAAACGTGGAACATGATCCGAGCCTGCGGCGCGAACTCATGCACGAGGTCGAGGATCCGGAAGGCGACCTCATTGCGGAAGACCAGGACAAGATCGTGGAGATGGCCGAAGTCCCGGAGGTAGCCCTCCTGGCTGAAGAAGTAGGGGTAGTAGATCGCCTCGATTCCGAGGCGCTGCAGGGCGGACGTCCGTTTGCGGTCGTAGGCCAGATTGGCCTGCGACATGAAAGTGACCTTGTAGCCGATCGCCTGGAACGCCCGCATCAGCTCGAAGCAGGTGAGCGATCCGGCGTCCTCGTCGGGCGCTGGGCAGACGGCATCGATGACGAGGATGCGCTTCGTCACGCCGCGCTCACGCTCGCGCTCCGGCTCCTCGCCCAGCGGGCGGTGCGACGCGAGAACGTCCTTCCAGCGCTCGTAGAGCTTCTGAGCGTTGGTGACCTGATAGGCCTTCACGCCCGCCGTGATGTCGGTGCCGGAACTCACACCCTCGAAGTGGATCGCGACCGAAAGCGGCTGCATCACGACGCGCCGACCGCTTTGGCGGACGCGGAAGGCGAGATCGCTGTCTTCGCCGTAGGCGACGTCGTACCAGTCGTCGAAGCCACCGAGCTCCGTCCATACGGATCGCGGCAGCATGATCGAGGCCCCGGAGGCGTAGTCGACGTCGCGCATGTAGCTGTAGGCGGGCCGCATCGGATCGTCGCCGCGGCCGTAGTTCCAGGCGGAGCCATCCTGCCAGATGATGCCGCCGGCCTCCTGCAGCTTGCCGTCGGCGAATACGAGCTTCGAGCCGACGAGGCCGATCGACGGATCGCGCTCGGCCGTGTCGACGAGCTCGTCGAGCCAGCCGGGCAGCACGAGCGTGTCGTTGTTGAGGAAAAGCACGTAACGCCCGCGGGCGGCCGCCGCGCCGGCGTTGCAGTTGGCGATGAAGCCACGGTTGGTCGTGCCGCGGACGTGCCGGATGTCGGGGATGCCGCGTTCGAGGGTCGCCGCAGTCTCGTCGGTCGAGGCGTCGTCGGCGACGATGATCTCGAACGTCCGCCGCCCGCCGAGCTCCAGGAGCGAGTGGATGCACGCCATCGTCTGGCGAAAGTGGTTGTAGACCGGGACGATGATCGAGACGTCCGGCTCCGAGGCGGCATCCGGCGCGAGCGCCCGCATGTCGGCGACCCACGCGTCGATCTCGCCCGCGGTGAACACGAGCCGCGACGTGTCGGCCGGCTGCGGCGACAGCCGGTAGCGCGCGTAGTAGCCGAGAATGCGCTCGATGGTCTCGGGGTCGAACGCGTTGCCGAGCCATCGCTCGAGGCCGGTCGGGCGGCGCTCCTCGTACTGGCCGGAGCGAATGTAGTGCTGGAAGGGATCGACCCCCTTCTGGGCGACGTCGGGATTGGCCTCGCGGTACCAGACCGGGTCGAAGACCGGATGCGGGACGTCGCCGCGCCCGAGGCCGGTCTCGATGAAGTTGACGAGAGCGGTCCGTGCCGTGATGTCGGGATGGAGCGCCGCGTACCACACCGGATCGAACATCGGATGCGGTCGGCGCAGTTCGGCGGCGCCGGTCGTCAGGTAGTGGGTCAGCGGCTCCGCATCGGCGGCGGCGACGTCCGGATACGTCTCGATGTACCAGGGACCATCGAAATAGTGGCTCGCACGCCTGCCCTCGCGCCATCCGCTTTCGAGATAGTGCGCGAGCGGGTTCGCACCGGCGACGGCGACGTCCTCGTTGTCGGCGAGGTAGGACGGTCCTTCGAACAACGGATGGGGTGACCGGTCCTTGGGGGCGCCTGTCGTGAGGTAGTGGATGAGCGGGTTCCGACGCGCCTCTGAGCCCTCGGGCTCGCCGCGCAGGTACCAGCGGGCATCGAACAGGGGGTGTGGCGCCAGTCCTCGCGCGCCACCCTCGGCGAGGTAGTGGAGTAGAAGATCGAGCACCGACGGGCCGGCGTCGGGCGCTTGGCGCCGGTACCAGTCCGGGTCGAACAGCGGGTGCGGCATCCGCCCTCTGGCCGATCCGGCAACAATGAAGTCGACGAGCGGATCCTGGCCAGCGGCGACGTCCGGTCGGTAGCGGCGCAGGTACCAATGGGCGTCGAACAGAGGGTGTGGCGAGAAGCCCAGCGTAGCCCCCCGCTCTACATAGTGACGGAGGAGATCGCCGGCAGGGGGGATTCCCGCGTCGTTCAGTTGACGCCGGTACCACTGAAGATCGAACAGCGGATGCGGACGCCGATCTTCCTCCGGCCCATGCAGGAGATAGTGCACGAGCGGGTTCTGTCCGGACGCCGCGACATCGGGGTAGCGGTTGAGGTACCAGCGGGAATCGAACAAGGGGTGCGGGGAGAGGCCCGCGCTGCCGCCCTGCTCCAGAAAGTGAAGGAGTTGTTCCGCGACCGTCCCACCGGCGTCGGGCGTCTGGCGCCGGTACCACTCCGGATCGAACAGTGGATGCGGTGCGCGCGCCTCCTGCGCGCCGAAGTGCGCGAAGTGGGTGAGTGGATCGGCGCCCGCGGCTGCGACATCCGGATTGCGGCGGCGGTACCAAACGCCGTCGAACAGCGGGTTCGGCTGGCGACCCTCGGCGGCCCCCTGCTCCAAATAGTGCTGGCGCGGGTCGACCCGCGCCGCCGCGACGTCGGGATAGCGTGAGCAGTACCACGATCGATCGAAGAGCCGATCGACGAGCGGATCAGATGGCTTGGCCGCGTTCAGTGTCCGTCTCGACGTCACAGTCCGCCCTTCGTGCTCGCAGACCGGCACTTCTCCGGTTCGGTCGTCCTTGCGGAGGCGTCGGTCCCCGAACTTCGCCGGAGCCGCCGCTGGCATGCCTAGGCTTTGGCCTCAGCCGGCTTCTGCCACCAGATGCCAGTCCAATCAACTTGGTGCTTTTCCGCGTCGATACCGTTCTGGGTGCGATAGTCCTCGACGGCCGCCCGGCACGCCGGGATCGCGCCGTAGTCGTCGATGATCAGGAAGCCACCGGGGCTGAGGCGTGGATAGAGCGCCTCGAGCGCCTGGATCGTCGACTCGTACATGTCGCCGTCGCAGCGGATGACGGCGAAGCGCTCCGCGGAGAGGCCCGGCAGAGTGTCCTTGAACAACCCCTTCAGGAAGACGACTTGCTCGTCGAGCAACTCGTAACGTCGAAAATTGTCCTGTACCTGCTCGAGTGGGATCGCTAGCTGGTCGAACTCGTGGTGACGGTCGTTGAGGTCGGCCGGGTAGGCGTCCGGGCTCGGCGGCGGCAGGCCGGCGAACGAGTCGGCACAGATCACCTTGCGCGCCGCGTCGCCGTAGGCGGCGATCACCGCCCGCATCAGGATGCAGGCGCCGCCGCGCCAGACGCCCGTCTCGATGAAATCGCCCGGCACACCTTCCGTGATGGCGCGCTCGCACAGCGTCCGGAGATTGCCCAGCCGCTTCGCGCCGATCATCGAGTGCGCCACGGTCGGCCAATCGAGCCCCGACTCCCGCTTCTCGGGATCGAAGGTTCCCTTACCCCATGGCGCTTGGTCTGGATCGCCGTAGATGGTGTTCGTGATGACCTTTTCCATCAGGTCGAGATACAAGGTGCGAGGATCACCCATGCGACGTCTCCACGTTCATCTATCCTTGGGCGATCATTTCCAATGACGGAAGACGAAGTGCGGCGAGATCTGCTCGCAGTTCTTTCCGTCGCGGCGGATTACGAGGTCTTCGACCACCTCGGTGGCGCCCAGGCAGGACGAGTAGTGCGCGTCGTCGAAGGCGATGTAGCCGCCGTCGACCATGTGGGTCTTCACCGCCTCGTAGGTGTAGGCGACCGCCGACTTGATGTCGCAATCGATGTGGGCGAGCGCGAACGGCCGCGCGCGGCTGATCACGTCGGCGGTAGTGTCCTCGAACAGGCCACGGACGAAGGAGATGTTGTCTAGGCCCGAGGACGCGGCGTGGCGGACGAGCTCGTCGTAGTCGACGCCCGAGAAGTCGCCCTTGCGGTGCAGGTCGATCTCAAGATCGGTCTGCGGCATGCCTTCGTAGGTGTCGAGCGCCCAGACATGGCTCTCGAGGCCCATCGCCTTGGCGACGGCCGCGAAGAAGATTGCCGAGCCGCCGCGGTAGGAGCCGAATTCGATGATGTCCCCGGGCGGCAGCTTGGAGAGATAGAAGCGGATGATCAGGAACAGGTTCATCCGGCAGGCCTCGGCCTGGATCGTTCGTCCCTCCGCGAGCTTAAGCGCCTCGACGTAGACGGGATCGGCGAGGATGCGCTCGCGCAGCCCGCCGAACTGCAGGCCCCAGCCGCGCGAATAGCCATCCCGCGGGCTGCGCCCGTGGACAATGCCGAGGGGCAAGCCCTCCGCCGTGATCGAGCAGTAGTCGTCCATGGAGATCGCCATCTGCCTTTTCCGCCCCGCCCCCTCAGTCGAACAAACTCGAGACCGACTTCTCGCCCGCGGTCCGGCTGATCGCCTCGCCGATCAGCGGAGCGATCGAGATGGTGCGGATGTTCTGGGCCGCCTTGACGGCGGCGGTGGGCTCGATCGAGTCGGTGATGACGAGCTCCTTCAGCATCGAGTTCTCGACGCGGGCGACGGCGCCGCCGGAGAGCACGCCGTGGGTGATGTAGGCAGTCACGCTCTTCGCCCCCTGCTCGAGCAGCGCCTCGGCCGCGTTGCACAGGGTGCCGCCGGAATCGATGATGTCGTCGAAGAGGATGCAGTTGCGCGCCTCGACGTCGCCGATGATGTTCATCACCTCGGATTCGCCCGGCCGCTCGCGCCGCTTGTCGACGATGGCGAGCGGGGCGTCGATCCGCTTGGCGAGGGCGCGCGCGCGCACCACGCCGCCGACGTCCGGCGAGACCACCGTCACGTCGTCGCGGCCGTAGCGCTCCTTGATGTCGCGCATCATCACCGGCACCGCGTAGAGATTGTCGGTCGGGATATCGAAGAAGCCCTGGATCTGGCCGGCGTGCAGGTCGAGCGTCAGCACCCGGTCGGCGCCGGCGCGGGTGATGAGGTTGGCGACGAGCTTCGCCGAGATCGGGGTGCGCGGGCCGGGCTTGCGGTCCTGCCGGGCGTAGCCGAAGTAGGGCACCACCGCCGTCACCCGCCGCGCCGAGGCGCGGCGGAGCGCGTCGATGATGATCAGGAGCTCCATCAGGTGGTCGTTCGCCGGGAAGCTCGTCGACTGGACGACGAACACGTCCTCGCCGCGCACGTTCTCCTGGATCTCGACGAACACCTCCTGGTCGGCGAAGCGGCGAACGACGCACCGCGTCAGGTCCTGGTCGAGATAGCCCGCGATCGCCTCGGCCAGCGCCCGGTTGGAATTCCCTGCAACGAGCTTCATCGCGTGCGGCCGCCTTCTCAGAACGTGTCAAGTCGGCGCCTGTCTAGCAACAGCGCCGACGGGCGACAACCGCTCGTGCGCGAGCGGCCGCCGATCAGCCGCTGCCGCGGGCGAGCCAGGCCTTGAGGGTGGCGACGGTGCGCTCGGCGATGATCGCGACGGTGTCGTCCGACACCGCCGACCACGGATCGGCCGAGGTGCCGCCGGACGGCTCCTGGCCGGTGAAGCGGAAGACGCGCTGCCCCGACGCGTCGGTGACGTCGTAGATGTAGACGATGGTGGTCGAGGTCGGATTGCCGACCGCGGTCAGCCAGCCCTTGACGCGGTAGGTCGCCGGCGCGCCGAGCCGCTGCACGAAGGTCAGGCCCTCGTGCTTGCCCGTCTCGACGATCCGCCGGGTGAGGTCGTCGGCGGCGTTGCCGGGCATGCCCTCGAACGGCTCGATGGCGAAGCTCATGGTGGTGAGGTCGATGTGCTCGCCTGCCGCCGTGGCGGCCGTGAAGGCCGGCGACGTCAAGGCCGTCGGCGGACCGCTGCCGGCGGCCGAGCAGCCGGTCGCCACGATGGCGAGCGCCAACGCCGCCGCCAAGCCGCCTCGTCCCCGTCCGCTACCGGCCATGCCGTCCGAATCCCGCCCGCGCCCGCGCGCCTTCGTCCCCGCCACCTCTAGCGCGCTTTCCGGCCGAGTGGAATCACTTGTCGCGCCGGACCGGGGGGCCAGCGGCGCCGGTCGGCTCAAGCGACCACCGGCAGGTCGAGCGGCAGGGCGGACAGGGGCTCCGGCTCCGCGTCGGTGGTGAGGTAGGTCCGGCCGAGCGACATCGCCGTCCCGGTCTCGCTGTCGGCGAGGATCATGTGCGCGAACAGCACCATGCCGGGCACGATCGCCGCCTTGTTGCCGCGGTAGAACATCGGCCGGTCCATCCACGAGGGCGCGAAGCGCGCGCCGAGCGAATAGCCGCAGGCGTTGAGGCGGTGCGGCTGCAGCCCGCGGCCGTCCATCACCCGGGCGTGGGCGTCGAAGACGTCGCCGAAGGTCTTGCCCGGCCGCATGTCGGCCTCCACCGCGGCGAGCGCCTCGCGGGCGGCGGCATAGAGGGCGAGATGGCGCTGGGTCGGCGCGCCGACGATCACCGTGCGCATCAGCGCGGCGTGGTAGCGCCGCCAGGTGCCGGCGAACTCGATGGTGAGCTGGTCCTGCGCGTCGAGGGTCCGGCGGCCGGAGCGGTGGCGGCAGAGCAGTGCGTCACGGCCGGAGCCGAGGATGAAGTCGTTGCCGGGGTATTCTCCGCCCTCCTCGAACACCGTGCCCTGCAGCACGGCGAGGAGGTGGCCCTCGTCGGCGCCCGGGCGAATCTCGGCCAGCACCGCCTCGTAGGCGCGGTCGGCGATCCGCGCCGCCTCGCGCACGGCGACGATCTCGGCCGGGCTCTTCACCGCCCGCAGCGCCGGCACGAGGTCAGAGGCCTCGACGAGCTGGGCGAACGACTTGAGGCCGTCCTCGACCAGCTTGCCGTGGCGGGCGGTCAGTCCGTGGGTGTCGGTCTCGATGCCGATCCGCTGGCCGAGCAGGTCGAGCTCGAACAGCGTCTCCTTCAACTGCCCGGCCGGATCGGCCTCGCCGCGATCGACCCACACCCGGATGTCCTCGACGATCGAGGTCGCCTGCGCCTGGCGCAGGTCGGGCGCCCGCGTCAAGAGCACGAAGCGGCCGTCGCGGCACATCACCATCGCCTGGAAGAAGCAGAAGCCGAACGTCTCGTAGCCGGTCAGCCAGTACATGCTCTCCTGGGCGAACAGCAGCATGGCGTCGAGCTTCAGCTCGCCCATCCGCTCGATCGTCCGCGCCTGGCGGACGGCGAACTCGTCGCGATCGAAGTGCAGCGCCATGGCTGGTCTCCCGAGCCGGTCGCCCCCGAAGCCGGCGGCGGGATGATCTTGCCGTCGCGGGGGCGGCCGCGGCAACGGCCGCCGCCCGCCCGCTCAGAGCCGCCGGTGGCGGGCGCGGGCGCCGCGCTCGATGGCCGCGACGGTCAGCTTGTCGAGATCGAGCTCGTCGCGCAGCAACTGCAGGAAGCGCAGCTCCTCCTGCTCGACGTGGAGGTCGGCGGCGGCCACCTCGACGGCGACCGCGTAGGCGGTGTCGTAGAGCTTCTCCGGCACGGTGTCGCGGATCACCTCGAGCACCAGCTGCAGCCCGTCGTCGCCGCTCAGGATCTCGCCGCAGGCGCGAGCGGTGGCGACCAGCCGCTCCTCGTCGAAGCCGCGGAAGACCGGCAGCGTCCGCACGATCTCGCCGATCGAGCGCAGCTCGGCGTCGGTCATCGTGCGGTCCGCCGCCGAGACCGTCACCATCACGTAGATCAGCGCCTCCTGGGCGGAGATCGGCTTGTTCATCGGCTGGTTCCTCGGGCGGGGAACGGCGGAGCGGCGGATGCCGTCCCGCCGAACGGGTCAATCAGGCTGTCGCGCCCGATCTTTAGCGGCCCGTCGCAGTTCCGTCGAGGAAATCGGGTCGCGGGGCGCATGTAGGAACACCCAGGCTGGCGGCGGGCGGTCGGCCAGGGCGCCGGCGAGCCGTTCCGGCAGGCGGTGGCGGGAGAAGGCGATCGCCGCCGGGGCGGACATCGCGGCGAAGCTCGCGCCCGGACGGTCGACGATGGCGATCGGCATCAGCCGGGCGAGCGCACGCCAGTCGCGCCAGCGGTGCAGGCCGGCGAGGTTGTCGGCGCCCATCAGGAAGACGAAGCGGACGCCGGGGCGCGCCCGATGGACGAAGCGCGCGGTGTCGATGGTGTAGGTGAGCCGCCGCGCCGCCTCGAAGCCGGTAACGACGATGCGCGGCTCGGCCGCCGCCAGCGCGCGGGCGGCGGCGAGGCGCTCGTCGAAGGGCGCGAGGTCGGCGGCGCGCTTCAGCGGGTTGGCCGGGCTCACCAGCCACCACACCTCGTCGACGCCGAGGCGGGCGAGAGCCGTGCGGGCGACGGCGAGGTGGGCACGGTGGGGCGGATTGAACGAGCCGCCCTGCAGCGCGATGCGCCGGCCCGGCGCCGCCGGCGGCAGTCGCCCGGCGGCGATCCCGTGCCAGCTCACGGCCGCGTCTGGCCCGCGCCGCGCACGCGGTAGTTGAAGCTCGTCAGCTGCTCGACGCCGACCGGCCCGCGGGCGTGCATCCGGCCCGTGGCGATGCCGATCTCCGCCCCCATGCCGAATTCGCCGCCGTCGGCGAACTGCGTCGAGGCGTTGTGCAGCACGATCGCCGAATCGACCTCGCGCAGGAAGCGCTCGGCCGCCGCCGCGTCGTCGGTCAGGATCGCGTCGGTGTGGTGCGAGCCGTGCCGCTCGATGTGGCCGATCGCCGCGTCGAGGCCGTCGACGACGGCGACCGAGATGATCGCGTCGAGATATTCGGTCGCCCAGTCCTCGTCGCCGGCCGGCGCGACGCCCGGCACCAGCGCCCGGATCGCCGCGTCGCCGCGGATCTCGCAGCCGGCGGCGGCGAGTGCCGCGACGAGCCGCGGCGCGTGGGTGGCGGCCAGCGCACGGTCGATCAGCAGCGTCTCGGCGGCGCCGCAGATGCCGGTCCGCCGCATCTTGGCGTTGACGACGACCCGCTCGGCCATCGCGAGGTCGCAGGGCGCGTGCACGTAGACGTGGACGATGCCGTCGAGGTGCGCGAACACCGGCACCCGTGCCTCGGACTGCACGCGCGCGACGAGGCTCTTGCCGCCGCGCGGCACGATCACGTCGAGGGCGCCGTCGAGGCCGGCGAGCATCAGCCCGACGGCCGCGCGGTCGCGGGTCGGCACGAGCTGGATCGCGTCGACGGGCAGCCCGGCCGCCGCGAGGCCGCGCGCGAGGCAGGCGTGGATCGCGCTCGAGGTGCGGAAGGCGTCGGAGCCGCCGCGCAGGATCACCGCGTTGCCGGCCTTGAGGCAGAGTCCGCCGGCATCGGCGGTGACGTTTGGGCGGCTCTCGTAGATGACGCCGACGACGCCGAGCGGCGTGCGCACGCGCTCGATTCGGAGTCCGTTCGGCCGCTCCCAGGCGTCGATCACCCGGCCGACCGGATCGGCGAGGCCGGCGATCTCCTCGAGCGCCGCGGCGATCGCCGCGATGCGCGCCTCGCTCAGCGTCGCCCGGTCGACGAGGGCCGCGGTGGCGCCGCCGGCGGTCATCGCGGCCACGTCGGCGGCGTTGGCGGCGAGGATCTCGGCGGCGCCGCGACGCACCTCGTCGGCCATCGCCCGCAGCGCCGCGTTCTTCGTCTCGGTGGACGCGAGCGCCAGGGTGCGGGCGGCGGCGCGGGCGCGGCGGCCGATGTCGGCCATCGTGCGGGCAACGTCGTCGCCGGCGGCGGTTCTCTTCAGGGCGGCGGTCGTCATGCGTCGCGGTCCTCGGCCTCACGCCCGACGGCGAGCGTCAGGTCGTCGCGGTGGATCATCTCGGCGCGGCCAGGATAGCCGAGGATCGCCTCGATCTCGCGGCTGTTGCGGCGGACGAGGCGCTCGGCGTCGGCGCGGTCGTAGGCGACGAGGCCGCGGCCGAGCTCGCGGCCGGCCTCGTCGACGATGCGGACGGCGTCGCCGCGCTCGAAGGCGCCGTCGACGGCCACCACGCCGGCGGGCAGCAGGCTGCGGCCGCCGGCGAGGGCCTTCACGGCGCCGGCGTCGACGACGATGCGGCCACGCGGCATCAGCGAGCCGGCGATCCAGGTCTTGCGGGCGGTCGCCGGTGTCCGCTCGGCGAGGAACCAGGTCGCCTTGGCACCGCCATCGACGGCGGCGATCGGGTTGAGGCGCTTGCCGGAGGCGATCACCATCGTCGTGCCGGCGGCGACCGCGATCTTGGCGGCGTCGATCTTCGTCTTCATGCCGCCGCGCGACAGCTCCGAGCCGGCGGCGCCGGCCATCGCCTCGATCGCCGGGGTGACGCGGTCGACCACCGGGATGTGGCGGGCGGCCGGGTCGAGGGCGGGCGGCGCGGTGTAGAGCCCGTCGATGTCGGAGAGCAGCACCAGTATGTCGGCGCTCGCCATGGTGGCGACGCGGGCGGCCAGCCGGTCGTTGTCGCCGTAGCGGATCTCGCTCGTCGCCACCGTGTCGTTCTCGTTGATGACGGCGACGGCGTCGAGCTTGGCGAGAGTCGCGAGCGTCGAGCGGGCGTTGAGATAGCGCCGGCGCTCCTCGGTATCGCCGAGGGTCAGCAGCACCTGCGCGGCGGTGATGCCGTGCACGCCGAAGGCCTCCGACCAGGCGCGCGCCAGGGCGATCTGGCCGACCGCCGCCGCCGCCTGGCTCTCCTCGAGCTTCAGCGCGCCGCGCGGCAGGCCGAGCACGCCGCGGCCGAGGGCGATGGCGCCGGAGGAGACGACGATCACCTCGGTGCCGCCCCGCTTCAGGGCGGCGAGGTCGGCGGCGAGGCTCGCCAGCCAGTCGGACTTCAGCGCGCCGGTGCCGCCCTCGACGAGGAGGGCCGAGCCGACCTTGACGACGAGGCGGCGGGCCGACGCGAGGCGCCGGCCGGCGGTCGTCTCGGCCTCGGCGGGGAGGGCGCTCACGGCCGCCACTCCGGCGTGCTCCTGGCGGGCACGGCGTTGGGATCGCCGGCGGTGTCGGCGTCGATCGTCCGCAGGATCGCCCGGAGCGCGCGCTCGACACCCTCGCGCGTCGCCGAGGAGAGGGCGAGCGGCGTCCGGCCGGTCGCCCGGCCGAGGGCGGCGAGCTTCGCGGCGCGTTCCTCGTCGGAGAGCGCGTCGACCTTCGACAGCGCGACGAGCTCGGGCTTGTCCTCGATGCCGGCGCCGTAGGCGGTGAGCTCCTCGCGCACCACCCGGTAGGCCTCGGCCACGTCCTCCTCGGTGCCGTCGACGAGGTGCAGCAGCACGCGGCAGCGCTCGACGTGGGCGAGGAAGCGGTCGCCGAGGCCGACGCCTTCGTGCGCGCCCTCGATGAGGCCGGGAATGTCGGCCAGCACGAACTCGCGGCTGTCGATGCTGACGACGCCGAGGTTCGGCTTCAGCGTCGTGAACGGATAGTCGGCGATCTTCGGCTTCGCCGCCGTCACGGTGGCGAGGAAGGTCGACTTGCCGGCGTTCGGCAGGCCGACGAGGCCGGCGTCGGCGATCAGCTTGAGGCGCAGCCAGATCCAGCGCTCCTGGCCCTCGAGGCCGGGGTTGGCGCGGCGCGGCGCCTGGTTGACCGAGCTCTTGAAATGGGTGTTGCCGAAGCCGCCGTTGCCGCCGGCGGCGAGGCGGAAGCGCTGGCCGACCGTCGTCATGTCGGCGATCAGCGTCTCGCCGTCCTCCTCTAGCACCTCGGTGCCGGCGGGCACCTTCAGCGTCACGTCGGCGCCCTTGGCGCCGGAGCGGTTGCGGCCCATGCCATGGCCGCCGGTCTGCGCCTTGAAGTGCTGCTGGTAGCGGTAGTCGATCAGCGTGTTGAGGCCGTCGACGCACTCGATCCAGACGTCGCCGCCGCGGCCGCCGTCGCCGCCGTCCGGCCCGCCGAACTCGATG
>Ga0255338_1000613_pt1 | contig 98957 bp, 88 predicted proteins | sample MeOH1_35cm_T4_19_FD_203715 | JGI IMG/M metagenome (GOLD analysis project Ga0255338, IMG submission 203715) | Sandy soil microbial communities from University of British Columbia, Vancouver, Canada - MeOH1_35cm_T4_195 | ecosystem: Engineered > Artificial ecosystem > Sand microcosm > Unclassified ...
TTTGACTACATCGAGAGGTTCTACAACCCGCGGCGACGTCATTCGACCGTTGGCTACGTCAGTCCGATAGACTTTGAGAAAGCTCAAAAAGCTTAGGTCGGTGTCCACGGAACCGGCAGCAGCCCAAAGGAAGGCTTTCCTCGCCTTACGCCGGGCAGCGTCCCGCTTGGCGTCACGAAAGCCAGTTACGAGATTGAGCTGGACAATGCCGCGGGGCCGAGCATCCCGGCCGCCGATGCATTGAAGCAACTGGGAGCGATATGAGTTCAAGCCTGCCGGACTTCCTGCGCGAGACGCAGGCCGAAGTGAAATCCCAAATGCGCGAGGGCGCTCTTTACGAAGAGCTGGTCTTCGCCGGACTCGTGATGTCGCACATGTCCGAAATCGGCATGACCTTCGAACCGGTCGAGTGCCATTTTGAAGGCACCGTGGGCAATGCCATCCTGCGGCTGAGCGGCTACTCCATCTCCGACGACAGCGACCAACTCGATTTGTTCGTGAGCCTGTATGCCGGCGTCGATGAACCCACGCCCATCCCCGACTCCGAGACGAAGGTAGCCGCCGAGCGATGCCTGCGATTCCTGACGCTGTGCGCCGAAGGGAAGATGGCGCAGAGGCTCGATCCGTCCAGCGACGTGCGCTCGCTGGCCGAGACGCTGCAGGCCATCTACAACGACCTCGAACAGATCCGCGTCTACGTAATCACCGACCGGGTCGCCAAGTCCAAGAGCTTTAAGACGCGCGACATTGGCGGTAAGGCCGTGCGCCTCGAAGTGATGGACATCGAGCGGCTGCACCGGCACACGTCCGAAGGCAAGCCGCGCGACGAGCTCGTGGTCGACTTCAAGGAGGTGTCGGGCTCTCCCCTGCCCTGCGTCTACGTGCCCGGCGAGAACGACGACTATGACTACGCCATGACGGCCGTCCCCGGCGAAGCGCTGCGGCTGCTCTACGAGAAGTTCGGCGCGCGTCTCCTGGAGGCCAACGTCCGATCGTTCCTGAGCGTCAAAGGCAAGGGCGTCAACGCCGGCATCCAGTCGACGCTCCGGGCGGCGCCCGAGCGCTTCATGGCCTACAACAACGGCATCGTGATCGTGGCCGACGAAATGGTCCTGGGCAAGACCTCCGAGGGCGAGCAGGGCATCGCCTGGCTCAAAGGCTTGCAGATCGTCAATGGCGGCCAGACCACGGCATCTCTCTACTTCACCAAGAAAAAGTATCCGGACGCGGACCTGAGCCGCGTGCGGGTGCCGGCGAAGATCATCGTCATGAAGGTGCAGGACTCCACCAAAGAGGAAGCGCTGGTTTCGGACATCTCGCGCTACGCCAACAGCCAGAACGCGGTCCGCCAATCGGACCTCTCGGCCAACAAGCCCTTCCACGTCGAGATCGAGAAACTCTCGCGATCGGTCTACTGCCCAGATGGAGTGGGCCAATGGTTCTACGAGCGGGCGGCTGGCAGCTACAGCACGCTGCTATCCCGCGAAGGAAACACGCCGGCGCGCCTCAAGGCGTTGAAGGACGCCATCCCCACCGCACGCCGCATTACCAAAACAGACTTGGCAAAATACCTCAACGCCTGGGACTGCAAGCCCGACGTCGTGAGCATGGGGTCGCAAAAGAACTTCGACCGCTTCATGGCCGCGCTCTCTCCAGCCGATGGCCAGGAGGCGCCGCTGCCCAACGTTTCCGACTTCAAGGCCATGATCGCCAAAGCCAAGCTCTATCGCGATGCCCAGAAGATGCTTCGGCCGATGTTCCAGGCCTTCCAAGCCAACGTCACGGCCTACACAATCTCCGTCCTCTCCGAGAAGCTGGGCTCACGCATCGACCTCGACCGCATCTGGACCAAGCAGGCTGTTTCTCCGGAGCTGATGAAGCAGATTGCCACTTGGGCTAAGGAGGTCAACGACACGCTGCACGCCACCTCGGGCGGGCGCATGGTGTCGGAATGGGCCAAGCGTCCTGAGTGCAAGGACGCGGTGATGGGGGCGAGCTACTCGGAGCCTGCCGTCGGCATTCCGGAGGTCAAGTCTGCCTGAGCGGCTGGCCGGGCTGGCTGGCGTATTGAGATCCACATGGCCGATGTCGTCAGTGCCTCCAAGCGCAGCCAGATGATGTCCGGCATCAAGGGACGGAACTCCTTTCCCGAGATGCTGGTCCGCAAGGCGCTGTTTGCGATGGGGCATCGCTTCCGGCTGCATCGGCGCGGCCTACCGGGCACGCCCGACATCGTCATGCCGGGCCGCAAGATCGCGATCTTCGTGCACGGCTGCTTCTGGCACGCGCACCAGGGATGCAAATACGCCAAGACTCCGTCGACGCGCACTGAGTTCTGGACGGCCAAGCTGCAGGGCAATGTTGAACGCGATCAGCGTGCCGCCGACAAGCTCGCGGAGATGGGCTGGCGGGTGCTCAACGTATGGGAGTGCTCGACGCGCGATCAAGAGGCCGCCGCAGGCCTGCCTGAGGCCCTGCGGCGATGGATCGAGAGCGATGCCCGAGTTGGCGAGATCAGCGCCCAGAGCTTGGCTGCGGACCGCCATGTCTGAGCGCGGCAGCGCGTATAACGCGCCACCCTATCCGTCTCCCAATCCAAGCCGCCGCCACCTTGTTCCGGCGTCTCAACGGTGCATCTTCTCCCGCTTTGAGAAACTCGACTTCGTCGTCGGCTCCGTCAGTTTCGTCCTAGTTGCTGATGCGCTGAGCTAACAGGCCTTGATGGCATCGGCTCGCTCTTCAAGGGTAGCCGCGAACTGATGGACACGACGTTCGGCTGCAGAGACTTCGCATTGCTCCTTCTCACGCTTCGGTTCATCTGGTTGAGAAGACCGCGCACGACCTTCGCCAGCTTGTGCGCCAGAAGCGGCGGCACCGCATTCCCTACCTGCGTGTACTGCTGGGTCCGAGTGCCCGCGAAGAAGTAGTTGTCGGGGAACGTCTGCAGCCGCGCAGCCTCTCGGACCGTCAGGCTCCTGCACTGCGCAGGGTCGTAGTGGATGTAATAGTGGCCGTCCTTCGCTATGTGCGCCACGATGGTCCAGGCAGGATCGTTCCTGCATTGCACGCGGAACCGGTCCTTGAACGGAATTGTCCCGGCTCCTGTTTCTGCGGGCACGTTTCCGTGGTCGGGCAGCAGCTTGGGAGGAAATGCGTCGAGCCGTGGCGAATACTCATGAGCTTGCGCAAAGCAGGCCGCGAAAAGGTAGCGAGCCAAGTCCGATTCCATGTGGGCTCGAGCTTCGTGCTGGCAGACACCGCCAAGACCCTTGTCGTGCAACCACTTCTGAAGTTCAGTCGGCTTCTTTGGTCGCCTATAGTCCTTGTGGATGAAGGCCGCCCCGGTTGTCGTGTATGTCGCAGCACTGGCATAGCCCCTCATCGCCTCTGCCACGCTGGATGCGTTCTCTACGCGCCATCCCTTCAGGTAGGCCGGTGCGTCCTGGACAGCCTTGCGCCAAGCCTCGAGCGAGTCGCCACTTGAGAGGCGACTACGAATCCTTGGAAGGTCATCAATGGTCTGATGGACATTGACTGGCTTCGGGGCCGCCGCAAGCAGCCGATGCCGCGGGAGAGCGGCGTCCTTTCGGACTCCGAGCAGAATCACCCGATGTCGGTTCTGCGGAATCCCGTAGCGCTCCGCCGCAATCACGTAGTCGCCAGGCTTCAGGCTGTCGCCGCTGCCTGACTTCACCGGCGAGCGGATCTCATATTCGAGTCCTTCAGCGGGCCTGGAAAGATCCGCAATGATCTTCTCAAACATTGGGTCGCCCGAGTGTTGCGACGACAGCAGACCCTTGACGTTTTCCATCACAAAGATCGTGGGTTTGTGCACCCTGATTATTCTCAGATACTCCTTGTACAGGAAGTGCTTCTCGTCCTTCAGGAACGTCTTGTCGTTCGCTCGCCGGGAGCGTCCCGCGAGCGAGTACGCTTGGCAAGGCGGCCCCCCGATCAGCACCCAGTTCTCACACCCCTTCAACGCCGCGCGAATTTCGTCATCTATCGCTGCCTCGTCCGACTTACCCAGCTCCAGGCACCTGGCCTCCTTCTCCGCATGGGCGAATGCATGGGCCACTGCCGGGATCTTCCGGAAGGTCGATTCATCAATTTCGCCTCGAACGTAGCTGTAGTAGTGCTTGACGTCTTTGGTCCCCCGCAACTGCCTGAACACCGCGCGCAGCGTGAGCGTCTTGTGGGCGACAGGGTCCTTCTCAATGGACAGTCCGATCTCGAAGAATGGGTCGCCGTCGTGGCTCGTTAGGGAAGCGAACCCCTCTCCGAGGCCGCCTGGTCCTGCGAACAGGTCGATCACCGGAATCACTTCGCGCCGTGGCATCAGTTCTGTTTCTCGTATTTCTTGGTCAAGGATGCCGGCTCTTGATTGGCACGGCTCTTCGCTCTACTTAACTTTTCAGTGTAGACCCAGGAGGACAGCGCTTGACGCTACTCCTCGGAGGATTGCTCCAGGCCCCGGATCCATCGGGCCGACCATTGGGTTGCACTCGCAAGGGCCAGCGCAGCATCCGGGCCATCGAATCCCGTGACGTAGAACTCGTTGCCAATGCCACTGCTACGCGACTCGTCCGTCGCCATTTCGTCAATGACGACGGCTGCATGGAGAGACACACGGCGCTGCGCGCTCGCCCTGGCGTCCTCCAAGGAGTCGAAGGGACCGCCAAGCGGCACGCCCTGCGGCGACGGGAGTCTGACACCACAGCGGGCCTGCAGATCTTCGAGCATGCCAACGGCCTCCTCAAGCCGCTTCGAATCCTGCAGACAGCTCACCTGATCCGCAGTCAGCGGAAGAAGGTCGCCTCGCAGCAACTGGGAATTGATCTCGTCCTGAATGCTCATTACCTGCTCCTTCACCTGCGGACACGTGCGTATAGATCAGCCAGCGTTTCCTGGCGTTCTCCAGCTCGCTGATTGCTCGGAGTGACTGTTGGATTCAACTTCACCGGGGTGATCGACGCTTCCTTGCCCTTGCTTCCCGACCCGCCTCGCGCAAATAGCTCGGATAGGCGTGGAGTTGCGTCGTGGCCACCGGCGCGCTTGTCGGAGGTACGCTGGGGCACATCCTTCTTGGTGCGCAGCGAATCCAGGTAATCCGCCCAGCGCTGCATCATCTTCACCCGCTGCTCAAGATACCTAGTGCGGTTGTACGCGCGCCCGTTCGCGTCCTTCACTGCGTGCGCAAGCTGCGCCTCGATCAGAAGGGGGTCCACGTCGAGACGTTCGGCGAGCATGGTCCGTGCCGTCGCCCGAAACCCGTGCCAGGTCTGCAGCTCCGATGTGTACCCAAGGCTGATGAGGGCCGTCCGAACAGAATTCTCGGAAATCGGGCGCTCGTGATCTCGCTCACCGGGGAACACCAGCCTTCCGTGGCCGGTGAGACGATGAAGCTCCTCGAGGATTGCTACTGCCTGGGTGGGCAGGGGAACAAGATGGGGATCCCCATGCTCTTTCCCGTCCTTCTCTCGCTTCATCCGCGCAGGCGGAATCGTCCAGATTCCCTGCTTCAGGTCAATCTCGGACCAGGCTGCCGCGCGGAGTTCACCAGGACGCTGGAACAGGATCGGCGCCAGTTGAAGCGCCGCACGCACGATCGGACCACCGCGATACGCCTGGATCGCCCTGAGCAGAACGCCCAGCTGCTCCGGGTCCGTAATGGCGGCAAAGTGCGTTCCCCGGTACGGCTGGAGGGCATCCTTCAGTCCGTAGGTCACATCTCGCTCCGCCCGCCCCGTGGCTATGGCGTAGCGCCAGATCTGCCGGCAGAGCATAAGACCGCGGTCGGCCGTCTCAAGGGCACCCCGCTCTTCGATCTTCCGGACTGTGGCCAGGAGTTCCGTCGGCTGGATTTCAGCCAGCGGGCGTGCCCCGATCCAGGGGAACAGATCGCGCTCCAGCTGACGCAGCGCGCGGGTGGCGTGCCCCGCACTCCATTGGGATGATTGCTTGCCATGCCACTCAAGGGCTACGTCCCGGAAGGTGCCGCCGCCAGGATTGCTGGCCTTCAGCCGTTCCACCTTGCGGACCTGGACGGGGTTTTGCCCTTCCCGCTTCTGCAGCCGTGCGGCATCCCGCGCTCGCCGAGCCTCCGCCAAGCTGACCGAGGGGTAGCTCCCCAAGGCCATCCGGCTTTCCTTGCCACCGGCGTACAGCTTCCAGAACCAGCGCTTCGAGCCAGCAGGGCTCACCTCGAGGTATAACCCCCCAGAGTCCGTGAGCCGGACCCTCTTCTTGTCGGGTGGGCAGGCGGCGTTCTTGCAGTGTTTGTCGGTCAGCATCGTTCCCCGGCCACCCCGGACCGGGGAACAGACCCCCTCCGGCTTCGACTTTCTTGGCTTTGTTCCCCGCATTGTTCCCCGGCGCTCAGCTGGATGTCAATGGACGAGGCTGGATGGGATCAGACTACAACTCGTTGACGCCACAAGAAAAAGGCCGTCCAGTGGATGTCACTGGACGGCCTTGGACGTTGTAGTGGTGGAGCTGGCGGGAATTGAACCCGCGTCCGCAAGCCTTTTTCGTACAGTTCTACATGTGTAGCCGTCTGATTGGGTCTCGCCTCCTGGAGCGCGCAGCGGCACGCTCTCCAGGACGCCAGTCACCTATTGTCTCGTCCCACGCCAAGTGACCCGGCGCGAGACCAGCCTATGAAAGTAACTTCGCAGCCGGGACCTCCGGAGAGACCCTTGCCCAGCCCATAGGCCTGCTGTTGCGAAGCTCACCGGCAATTAAGCGGCGAGTGCGAAACGTTCGTCGTTTGCAGTTAGTTTGTTTGAATCTGTTTTACGAGCACATTCAGCTCGACATGCCCTGCCACGCGTCCGAACCCACGTCGAAACCAGTGCAGCCCCTTGGACCTCGTATTTTAGGACAGTTGGGGGAATTTCAAGAGCGGCAGCAGATCGAGCGGGTCAGCCACCTGGGCATGGGCGCCCCACAGCAGGCAGTCGGCGTTGCCGCCGAGGTAGCCGTAGGTGGCCGCCACCGTCGCCATGCCGGCGGCCTTGCCGGCGATCACGTCGCGTTCGTCGTCGCCCACGTAGAGGCACTGCGCCGGCGCCACGCCGAGTTGCCGCGCCGCCTCCAGCAAAGGCGCCGGGTGCGGCTTGGCGTGCGGCGTGGTGTCGCCGCCGACCACGGTCGAGGCCGTCTCGAACAGCTTCATGGCGCGCGTCAGCGGCCCGGCGAAGCGCATCGACTTGTTGGTCACCACACCCCAGGCCAGCCCCTGCCCCAGCAGCGCACCGATGAGCTCGGGCACGCCGGCGAACGCGAAGGTGCGCTGGGTCATGCAGGCCTCGTAGTTGACGAAGAATTCCTCGCGCAGTTCCTCGTAGCCGGCGTCCTGCGGCGTGACGCCGAAGGCCACGCCCAGCAGGCCGCGCGCGCCGGCGCCGGCCATCGGCCGGTACCGCTCCAGCGGCAGCGACGGCAGCCCGCGCTCGGTGCGCATGCGGTCGGCCGCGGCCGCCAGGTCGGGGGCGCTATCGATCAGGGTGCCGTCCAGGTCGAACAGCACCGCGCGGACGTGGGCGAACATCAGGCCTTGCGGGTCGCCAGCAGGTAATTGACGCTGGTGTCGGCCGACAGCCAGTAGCGCCTGGTCAGCGGGTTGTATTCCATGCCGCGGGTCTGCACCAGGTCCAGGCCGGCGCCGCGGCAGAACCCGGCCAACTCGCTCGGGCGCACGAACTTGAGGTATTCGTGGGTGCCGCGCGGCAGCAGGTTCAGCACGTACTCGGCCCCGACGATCGCGAACAGGAAGGCCTTCGGGTTGCGGTTGATGGTGGAAAAGAACACCCAACCGCCCGGCTTGGCCAGCGCGGCGCAGGACCGCACGACGGACGCCGGGTCCGGCACATGCTCCAGCATTTCCATGCAGGTGACCACGTCGAAGCTGCCGGGCTGCTCGGCCGCCAGCGCCTCGGCGCTCACCTCGCGGTACTGCACGTTGGTGGTGCCGGCCTCCAGCGCATGCAGCTGGGCCACCTTCAGGGCCTTGCCGGACAGGTCGATGCCCAGCACCTCGGCGCCCTTGCGCGCCATCGAATCGGACAGGATGCCGCCGCCGCAGCCGACGTCCAGCACCCGCCGGCCCTCCAGCGGCACCTGCGACCCGATCCAGTCCAGCCGCAGCGGGTTGATCTGGTGCAGCGGCCGGAATTCGCTGTCCGGGTCCCACCAGCGGTGGGCGAGGTCGGAGAATTTCGCCAGTTCGGCGGGGTCGGCGTTGACGGTGTCGCTCATGCGGCTATTTTCGGGCATAAAAAAGCCGCGTTGCCGCGGCTTCCGACAAAGAAAAGCCCCGCCGGGCGGGGCTTTTCGCAATCCGCGTCGGGATTACTTGTTGGCGCGGGTGCCGACCACTTCGATTTCCACGCGGCGGTTCTTGGCGCGGCCTTGGGAGGTCTTGTTGTCGGCCACGGGCTGCTTCTCGCCCTTGCCTTCGGTGTACACGCGGTTCTTTTCGATGCCCTTGGACACCAGGTAGGCCTTGACGGCCTCGGCGCGGCGCACCGACAGCTTCTGGTTGTAGGCGTCGGAACCGACCGAGTCGGTGTGGCCGACGGCGATGATCACTTCCAGGTTGATGCCCTTGACCTTGCCGACCAGGTCGTCGAGCTTGGCCTTGCCTTCCGGCTTGAGCACCGACTTGTCGAAGTCGAAGAAGGCGTCGGCCGCGTAGGTCACCTTGGTCGCGGCGGGCGGCTGCGGCGCGGGCGCCGGAGGCTTGGCGGCCGGCGCGGGCGCGGGCTGCGCGGCGGGCGCGGGAGCCGCGGCCGGCGGAGGCGGCACCAGGGCGCCGTCGCAGCCCTTGGCGGCGGTGGCGGGCGTCCAGTTGGCATCGCGCCAGCACAGCTCGTTGGTCCCGTTCTTCCACACTGCCTCGCCCGAGCCGTTGACCCAGTTGTCAACGCGGTTGCCACCATCGGCGGCGGTCACACGGGTTTGAGCGCCCGCGGCCGTCGCCAGCGCCGCCGCAGCCAACAGCAGCGCCACTTTGTTCAGTTTCTTCATGGTTCTCCTCTTAGGGGGAAAAAGGCGCAGCCGCGCTGCGTCAAAACTACGTTTAAGGTGACCATCACCAAAAGCGTCAAACTTATTGTGCCACACACGTTTACACAATCAACCGGCCCGTGTCCAGCCCCACGTAGGACAAAACCTCGTCCACGGGCTTGTGTTGCTGGTCCGCGACAGGGCTGACGGCGACGTAAAATCAAAGGCTTCGCGCCTTCGCGCCGCCCGCCCCTCATGACCCAATTCGCCAAAGAAACCCTGCCCATCAGCCTCGAGGAGGAGATGCGGCGCAGTTACCTCGATTACGCGATGAGCGTGATCGTCGGTCGGGCGCTGCCCGACGCGAGGGACGGGTTGAAGCCGGTGCACCGCCGCGTGCTGTACGCGATGCACGAGCTGAACAACGACTGGAACCGGCCGTACAAGAAGTCGGCCCGCATCGTCGGCGACGTCATCGGCAAGTACCACCCGCACGGCGACCAGTCGGTCTACGACACCATCGTGCGGCTGGCGCAGGACTTCTCGATGCGCCACATGCTGGTCGACGGCCAGGGCAATTTCGGGTCGGTGGACGGCGACAGCGCGGCGGCCATGCGCTACACCGAGATCCGGCTGGCCAAGATCGCCCACGAGATGCTGGCCGACATCGACAAGGAAACGGTCGACTTCGGGCCCAACTACGACGGCAGCGAGCAGGAGCCGCTGGTGCTGCCCAGCCTGCTGCCCAACCTGCTGGTCAACGGCTCGGGCGGCATCGCCGTGGGCATGGCCACCAACATCCCGCCGCACAACCTCAACGAGGTGGTCGACGCCTGCCTGCACCTGCTGCGCCACCCGGAGGCGACCATCGACGAGCTGATGGAGATCGTGCCGGCGCCCGACTTCCCCACCGCCGGCATCATCTACGGCATCAACGGCGTCAAGGAAGGCTACCGGACCGGCCGCGGCAAGGTGGTGATGCGCGCCCGCTGCCACTTCGAGGACATCGACCGCGGCCAGCGCCAGGCGATCATCGTCGACGAGCTGCCCTACCAGGTCAACAAGAAGACGCTGCAGGAGCGCATGGCCGAGCTGGTCAACGAGAAGAAGCTCGAAGGCATCAGCCACATCCAGGACGAGAGCGACAAGTCGGGCATGCGGCTGGTGATCGAGCTCAAGCGCGGCGAGGTGCCCGAGGTCGTCCTGAACAACCTCTACAAGCAGACCCAGCTGCAGGACACCTTCGGCATCAACATGGTGGCCCTGATCGAAGGGCAGCCGAAGCTGTGCAACCTGAAGGACCTGATCGAGGTCTTCCTGCAGCACCGCCGCGAGGTGGTCACCCGGCGCACGGTGTTCAACCTGCGCAAGGCCCGCGAGCGCGGCCACGTGCTGGAAGGCCTGGCCGTGGCGCTGGCCAACATCGACGAGTTCATCCGCATCATCCGTGAGTCGCCCACGCCGCCGGTCGCCAAGGCCGAGCTGATGAGCCGCTCCTGGGACAGCGTGCTGGTGCGCGAGATGCTGACGCGCAGCCGCGCCGACGGCGGCATCGTGAACGCCGACGACTACCGCCCGGAGGGCCTGGCGCGCGAGCACGGCATGCAAGGCGACGGCCTGTATCGCCTCTCCGACACCCAGGCCCAGGAAATCCTGCAGATGCGCCTGCAGCGCCTGACGGGCCTGGAGCAGGACAAGATCGTCGCCGAATACAAGGAAGTGATGGCGCAGATCGAGGACCTGCTGGACATCCTGGCCAAGCCGGCCCGCGTCTCCACGATCATCGCGGAGGAACTCGGCGGGCTGAAGCAGGAGTTCGGCCAGTCCAGGCTGGGCGCGCGCCGCAGCGTGGTCGAACTCAACGCGCAGGACCTGGCCACCGAGGACCTGATCACGCCCACCGACATGGTGGTCACGCTCTCGCACAGCGGCTACATCAAGAGCCAGCCCCTGTCGGAATACCGGGCGCAAAAGCGCGGCGGCCGCGGCAAGCAGGCGACCACGACCAAGGAAGACGACTGGATCGACCAGCTCTTCATCGCCAACACGCACGACTACATCCTGTGCTTCTCCAACCGCGGCCGGCTGTACTGGCTCAAGGTGTGGGAAGTGCCGGCCGGCTCGCGCGGCTCGCGCGGACGCCCGATCGTCAACATGTTCCCGCTGGCCGAAGGCGAGAAGATCAACGTGGTGCTGCCGCTCACCGGCGAATTCCGCAGCTTCCCGGCCGACCACTACGTGTTCATGGGGACCTCGATGGGCACCGTCAAGAAGACGGCGCTGGACGAGTTCAGCAACCCGCGCAAGGCCGGCATCATCGCCGTCGACCTGGACGAGGGCGACTACCTGATCGGCGCGGCGCTGACCGACGGCAAGCACGACGTCATGCTGTTCTCCGACGGCGGCAAGGCGGTGCGCTTCGACGAGAACGACGTCCGGCCGATGGGCCGCAATGCGCGCGGCGTGCGCGGCATGGCGCTGGAGGACGGCCAGGGCGTGATCGCCATGCTGGTGGCCGAGGACGAGCAGCAAAGCGTGCTCACGGCAACCGAGAACGGCTACGGCAAGCGCACGTCGATCACCGAGTACACCCGCCACGGCCGTGGCACCAAGGGCATGATCGCCATCCAGCAGAGCGAGCGCAACGGCAAGGTGGTGGCGGCGACGCTGGTGCACCAGGACGACGAGATCATGCTGATCACCGATCGCGGCGTGCTGGTGCGCACCCGCGTGAGCGAGATCCGCGAGCTCGGCCGCGCGACCCAGGGCGTGACCCTGATCGGCCTGGACGAAGGCTCCAAGCTGAGCGGGCTGCAGCGCATCGTCGAGAACGATGCCAACGCCGCCGAGGCCGAGGCGGGCGAGCCGGGCGCCGAGGGCGGCAAGTGATGGCGCGCAGCCTGGGCGAGCTGCGCGACGCGATCGATGCGGCCGACCGCGAACTGCTGCAGCTGCTGAACCGGCGGGCGGCGCTGGCCAACGAGGTCGGCGACCTGAAGCGCGCCGAGGGCTCGCCGGTGTTCCGGCCCGAGCGCGAGGCCCAGGTGATCAACAACCTGGAAGCGCGCAATCCGGGGCCGCTGAAGAACCAGAACGTCGCCACCATCTGGCGCGAGATCATGTCGGCCTGCCGTGCGCTGGAGGCGCCGCAGCGCGTCGCCTACCTCGGCCCGGCGGGCACGTTCAGCGAGCAGGCGGCCGTGCATTTCTTCGGCTCCAGCATCGACCACGTGCCATGCGTGAGCTTCGACGAGGTGTTCCAGGCCACCACGGCCGGCACGGCGCAGTTCGGCGTGGTGCCGATCGAGAACAACAGCGAAGGCGCGGTCACCCGGGTGCTGGACCTGCTGCTGCAGTCGCCGCTGCACATCGTGGGCGAGACCAGCCTGCTGGTGCGGCACCATCTGCTGCGACTGCAGAACTCGATCGAGGGCATCGAGGTCGTGCTGGCGCATCCGCAGGCGCTGGCGCAGTGCCAGAACTGGCTCAACAAGCACCTGCCCGATGCCGAGCGGCGCGCCGTCTCGAGCAACGCCGAGGGCGCCCGGCTGGCCGGCGCGAACCCGGCCTGGGCCGCCATCGCCGGCGAGCGCGCCGGCAGCACCTTTGGCCTGCACATCGCCGCCCACGCGATCCAGGACGACGCCTTCAACCGCACGCGCTTCGCGGTGGTCTGCCTGCCGCAGGTGCTGCAGGCGCCGCAGGCCTCGGGCAAGGACTGCGTGAGTCTGGCAGTGTCGGTGCCCAACCGGCCGGGTGCCGTGCACGACATCCTGGTGCCGCTCAAGCAGCACGGCGTGTCGATGACCCGCTTCGAATCCCGGCCGGCCCGCTCGGGCCAGTGGGAGTACTACTTCTTCATCGACGTCGAAGGCCACCCCTCGCAGCCGCAGGTGGCGGCGGCGCTGGCCGACCTGCGTTCCCTGTGCGCCTTCTACAAGGTGCTGGGGACCTACCCGGTGGCCGACTGATGTTCGAGCAGCTCGGCCTGATCGGATGCGGCCTGATGGGCGGCTCGTTTGCCCTGGCCATGAAGCGCGCCGGGCTGGTGCGCCGGGTGGTCGGCTACAGCAAGTCGCCGTCGACCACCGAGCGGGCGCGCCAGATGGGCGTGATCGACGTGGAGGCGCCCTCCGCCCTGCTGGCGGTCTCGGGCGCCGACGTCGTGCTGCTGGCGGTGCCGGTGGCGGCGACCGAGGCCACGCTCAAGGCGATCCGCCACCTGGTCACGCACAAGATGCTGATCATGGACGTGGGCTCGACCAAGCGCGACGTGGTCGACGCGGCCCGCCGCGTGCTGCGCGACCACGCCTCCTCGTTCGTGGCCTGCCATCCGGTGGCCGGCAAGGAAGTGTCCGGCGTCGACCACGCGGACGCCGACCTGTACACCGGCAAGCAGCTGATCGTCACGCCGACCGAGCGCACCGACCCGGAGAAGGTGCAGCGTGCCGTGCGCCTGTGGGAGGCGCTGGGCAGCCACGTGCAGCAGATGACGCCCGAGGCGCATGACGCCGCGTTCGCCGCCGTCAGCCACCTGCCCCACCTGATCGCCTTCGCGTTGATGCAGTCGGTCACCGCACAGCCGCAGGGCAACGAGTTCCTGACGCTGGCGGGGCCCGGTTTTCGCGACTTCACCCGCATCGCCGCCAGCGACGCCAAGATGTGGCGCGACATCATGCTGGCCAACCAGCAGGAACTGCTGGCGCAATGCCAGGCCTTCCAGCGCTCGCTGCAGGCCATGGCGCTGATGATCGAGACCGGCAACGGCGACGGCCTGGAAGCCGTGATCGACCAGGCCAGCCAGGCCCGCGCCCACTGGCGCATGGGCGCCGGCCGCAAGTGAGCGGCCGCGCCGTGTCCCGCCGCGCAGCGCGCTGATCCGCCGATGTACGCCACTCCCTTTCTCGACCTGCCGCCGCTGGAAGGGGCCGGCGGCGTGGTCCCGCTGCCGGGCTCCAAGAGCATTTCCAACCGGGTGCTGCTGCTGGCGGCCCTGAGCCAGGGCCGCACCCGCATCCTGGACCTGCTCGATTCGGACGACACGCGCGTCATGCTCGACGCCCTGCGCGCGCTGGGCTGCGGCGTCGTGCGCGACGGACCGGCGGTCGAAGTGACCGGGCTGGGCGGTGCCGCGCCGATGTCGCCTGCGCGCCTGTTCCTGGGCAACGCCGGCACCGCCATGCGGCCGCTGGCCGCCGCGCTGGCCGTGCTGGGCGGCGACTTCGAGCTGGGCGGCGTGGCCCGCATGCACGAACGCCCGATCGGCGACCTGGTCGACGCCCTGCGCCAGCTCGGCTGCGACATCGGCTATCTGGGCAACGAAGGCTTCCCGCCCCTGCGCATCGGCCGCCCGCTCCTGAAGCTCGACGCGCCGATCCGGGTGCGCGGCGACGTCTCCAGCCAGTTCCTCACGGCGCTGCTGCTGGCGCTGCCCCTGGCCGCCCGGCAGGACATCGCCGTCGAGGTCGTGGGCGAACTGATCTCCAAGCCTTACGTCGAGATCACGCTGAACCTGCTGCAGCGCTTCGGCATCGCGGTGCGGCGCGAAGGGTGGGAGCGCTTCACCATCCCCGCCGGCAGCCGCTACCGCTCGCCGGGTGAGCTGCACGTGGAGGCCGACGCGTCCTCGGCCAGCTATTTCATGGCGCTGGGCGCGATCGCCGCCGGCCAGGGCGGCGGCGTGCGCGTCACCGGCGTGGGCGAAGACTCGATCCAGGGCGACATCCGGTTCCTGGACGCCCTGCGGCTGATGGGCGCACAGGTGCGCGGCGGCGCCAACTGGGTGGAAGTGTCGCGCGGCGCCTGGCCGCTGCGCGCCATCGACCTGGACTGCAACCACATCCCGGACGCCGCCATGACGCTGGCGGTGCTCGCGCTCTACGCCGACGGCCCCTGCACCCTGCGCAACATCGCGAGCTGGCGGGTGAAGGAAACCGACCGGCTCGCGGCCATGGCGGCTGAGCTGCGCAAGCTGGGCGCGGAGGTGCAGGAAGGTGCCGACTCCATCACCGTCGCGCCGCCGGTGGCCTGGCGGCCGGCCGCCATCCGCACGTACGACGACCACCGCGTCGCGATGTGCTTCGCGCTGGCGGCCTGCAACGGCCACGGCGTGCCGGTGCGGATCGAGGACCCGGCCTGCGTCGCCAAGACCTTCCCGGACTTCTTCGAGGCGCTGTTCTCGGTGGTGCGGGCGGCGCCGCCGCGCATCCCGGTCATCTGCGTCGACGGTCCGACCGCCTCCGGCAAGGGCACGCTGGCCTCCCGGCTGGCCAGCCGGCTGGGCTACCACTACCTGGATTCGGGCGCGCTGTACCGGATCGCCGCCTTTGCGGCACGCCGCGCCGGGCTGGAACTGGACGGCGCCCATGAGCCGGCCATTGCCGCGCTGGCGCAAGGCCTGCCGGTGCGATTCGAGGGCGACCGCGTCCTGCTGGACGACGAAGACGTGAGCGACGCCATCCGCACCGAACAGGCCGGCATGGACGCGTCCCGGGTGTCCACCCTGCCGGCCGTGCGGTCGGCGCTGGTGGCCCTGCAGCACGGCTTCCGGCGGCTGCCGGGACTGGTGGCCGACGGCCGCGACATGGGCACCGTCATCTTTCCGGACGCGCCGCTCAAGGTCTACCTCACCGCCAGCGCCGCCCAGCGCGCCGAGCGCCGGCATAAGCAATTGATTTCAAAGGGTATTCCGGCTATAATCGACATTCTTCGCGCAGACCTGGAGGCGCGCGACGCGCGGGACTCCCAGCGCGCCGTGGCGCCCCTCAAGCCGGCCGAAGACGCCCTGCTGCTGGACAACTCGGGCCAGACGATCGAACAGTCGGTGGCCCAGGTGCTGCAGTGGTGGGACGAGCGACAGCCTTTCGGCTCCGGCCGCGAGGCTGCTGGCGGGCAGCAGTAGCCTCGCCGACGGGCCCGCACCGCCCCCAACCTGCGCGTCAGCGCACCGGCAGTGCGGATCATCAACATCAACCGCGGTGCCAACCGCAACAAGACGCCGTCCCAGCCATAGAAACAGCCGCCCGCGATGTTGCATTGGCGGCTGGAAACCTGCGCGACGTGCAAGGAATGCGAATGTCCGAATCTTTTGCCGACCTGTTTGAAGAATCGCTGCAGCGCGCGGAAATGCGCGCCGGCGAAGTGATTACCGCCGAAGTCGTCCGCATCGAGCACAACTTCGTCGTGGTCAACGCTGGCCTCAAGTCCGAGGCCTATGTGCCGATCGACGAGTTCAAGAACGACAAGGGCGACATCGAAGTCCAGGTCGGCGACTTCGTGTCGGTGGCCATTGACGCCATCGAGAACGGCTACGGCGACACCATCCTGTCGCGCGACAAGGCCAAGCGCCTGGCCTCCTGGATGGCGCTCGAGAAGGCCCTGGAATCCGGCGAATTCGTCACCGGCACGACCAGCGGCAAGGTCAAGGGCGGCCTGACGGTGCTGGTCAACGGCATCCGCGCCTTCCTGCCCGGATCGCTGATCGACACCCGCCCGATCAAGGACCTGACGCCCTACGAGAACAAGACCCTCGAGTTCAAGGTCATCAAGCTGGACCGCAAGCGCAACAACGTGGTGCTCTCGCGCCGCGCGGTGGTGGAAGCCTCGATGGGCGAGGAACGCGCCAAGCTGATGGAAACCCTCAAGGAAGGCTCCATCGTGCGCGGCGTGGTCAAGAACATCACCGAGTACGGTGCGTTCGTCGACCTCGGCGGCATCGACGGCCTGCTGCACATCACCGACATGGCCTGGCGCCGCGTGCGCCACCCGAGCGAGGTGGTGCAGGCCGGCCAGGAACTGACGGCCAAGATCCTCAAGTTCGACACCGAGAAGAACCGCGTCTCGCTGGGCCTCAAGCAGATGGGCGACGATCCCTGGATGGGCGTGTCGCGCCGCTATCCGCAGGGCACCCGCATGTTCGGCAAGGTCACGAACATCGCCGATTACGGCGCGTTCGTGGAACTGGAGCCCGGCATCGAGGGCCTGGTGCACGTGTCCGAGATGGACTGGACCAACAAGAACGTCGCGCCCGGCAAGGTCGTGTCGCTGGGCGACGAGGTCGAGGTCATGGTCCTGGAGATCGACGAGGACAAGCGCCGCATCAGCCTGGGCATGAAGCAGTGCAAGCCCAACCCCTGGCAGGAATTCGCGCAGAACACCAAGCGCGGCGACCGCGTCAAGGGCCCGATCAAGTCGATCACCGACTTCGGCGTGTTCGTCGGCCTGGCCGCCGGCATCGACGGCCTGGTGCACCTGTCGGACCTGTCCTGGAACGAGCCGGGCGAGCAGGCCGTGCGCAACTACAAGAAGGGCCAGGAAGTCGACGCCATCGTGCTGGCTGTCGATGTGGACCGCGAGCGCATCAGCCTGGGCATCAAGCAGCTGGACGCTGACCCGTTCACGACCTTCGTGTCGGTGCATGACAAGGGTTCGGCGGTGTCCGGCAAGGTCAAGACGGTGGACCCGCGTGGCGCCGAGATCGACCTGGGCCACGAGATCATCGGCTACCTGCGCGCCAGCGAGATTTCGCGCGACCGCGTGGAAGACGCCCGCAACGTGCTCAAGGAAGGCGACGAGGTCAATGCGGTGGTGGTCAACATCGACCGCAAGACCCGCAACATCCAGCTGTCCATCAAGCAGAAGGACATGCTCGACGAGCAAGGCGCAATGGCCCAGCTGTCGCAGCAGTCCTCGCGCGAGCAGGCCGGCACGACCAGCCTTGGCGCGCTGCTGCGTGCCAAGCTGGACAACGCCGACAAGCAGTAACAGCCAGGGGCCGGGGGCCAGGAGCCAGGGAACTGTAGAAGACCCGCGCTCCTGCTCCCCTGGTCTCCGGCCTCCAGCCTCTCGTCCCCATGACAAGAAGCGACCTCGTCGAAGAACTGGCCTCGCGGTTCGGCCAGCTCACCCATCGTGACGCCGAATACGCCGTCAAGACCATCCTGGACGCGATGAGCGACGCGCTGGTGCGCGGGCACCGCATCGAGATCCGCGGCTTCGGCAGCTTCTCGATCAACCGCCGGCCGCCGCGCATGGGCCGCAACCCGCGCTCGGGCGAGAGCGTGCAGATCCCGGAAAAGCGGGTTCCGCACTTCAAGCCCGGCAAGGCGCTGCGCGAGGCGGTGGACGAGCGCACGCTCGCTGCCAGGAGCTAGAGGCTGGGGTCCAGGTTCATGGCCCGCGCTTCGACTGTGTCGCTGCTGCGGCTGTTTCCCTGGCCTACGGCGTCCAGCCCCTAGAATCGCGAGCGAGGAGCTCGATGAAATATTTCGCATGGCTGCTCAAGGCAGCCATTTTTTTTACCCTGTTCGCCTTCGCGCTGAACAACCAGCAGGACGCGACGGTGCACTTCTTCTTCGGCACCCGGTGGACCGCCCCGCTGGTGCTGGTGGTGCTCACCGCCTTCGCGCTGGGCCTGGTGATCGGCGCGCTGGGCATGGTGCCGCGCTGGCTCAGGCACCGGGCGGCGGCCCGGCGCGGCCATGCGGCGGCGCCTTCCCAGGCGTCCGATCCGGGCGCATCGACCTTCCATGGACTTTGACCTGAGCTGGGTCCTGTGGGGCCTGCCGATCGCGTTCGTGCTGGGATGGGTCGCGTCGCGGCTGGACCTGCGGCAGCTGCGCATCGAGAACCGGCAGGCGCCCAAGGCCTACTTCAGGGGCCTGAACTTCCTGCTCAACGAGCAGCAGGACCAGGCGATCGACGCCTTCATCGAGGCCGTGCAGAAGGACCCCGACACCTCGGAGCTGCACTTCGCGCTGGGCAACCTGTTCCGGCGGCGCGGCGAATACGAGCGTGCCGTGCGCGTGCACGAGCACCTGCTGTCGCGCGGCGACCTCGGCCGGGCCGACCGGCAGCGCGCCCAGCACGGCCTGGCGCTGGACTTCCTCAAGGCCGGCCTGCTGGACCGGGCCGAGGATGCCCTGCGCAAGCTCGAAGGCACGCCGTACGAGGGACAGGCCCTGCCCGCGCTGCTGGCGATCTACGAGCGCACTCGCGACTGGGTCCAGGCGTCAGAGGTCGCGCGCAAGCTCGACGCCGGGGGCCACGGCAGCTTCGCCGGGCGGCAGGCCCATTACCTGTGCGAGCGCGCCGCCGGCGCGCCGCCGGGCGAGGCCGAGCGCCTGCTGCGCGAGGCCATGAAGATCGCGCCCGAGGCGCCGCGCCCGGCGCTGGACCTGGCGGCACTGCAGCGCCGATCCGGCCAGGAGGCGGCGGCGCTGGAGACCTTGCTGGCGGCGGGCCGGCGCGCCCCCGCCGCCATGGGCCTGATCGCGCGGCCGCTGGCCGAGCTGGCCCGCGCCAGCGGCCGGCAGGCACCGGCGCTGGAAGCCCTGCAGGCCAATTACGACCAGTCGCCGTCGCTCGACGTGCTCGAAGGCATCGTCCTGCTGCAGGACGATGCGGCTGCCGCCCGCGGCTGGTACGTGAAGCACCTGGAGCGCGAGCCGTCGCTGGTGGCAGCCAGCCGCTGGCTGGCCGGCGAGAAGCTGGAGCACGAGCAGTTCCATCCGCGCGTGCAGGGCGCGCTCGACCATGCCGTCAAGCCGCTCACCCGCTACCGGTGCGCGGCCTGCGGCTTCGAGGCCAAGCAGCATTTCTGGCAATGCCCCGGCTGCCAGGCCTGGGACAGCTACCCGGCGCGCCGGGTGGAAGAACTCTGAACCACACATGACGATACCGACGAAGCAGCAGTTGGCCCGCGCCCGCGTCCTGGTCGTGGGCGATGCCATGCTGGACCGCTACTGGCACGGCGCCGTGGAACGCATCTCGCCCGAGGCGCCGGTGCCGGTCGTGAAGGTGAGCCGCGAGGAGGAGCGCATCGGCGCCGCCGCCAACGTGGCGTTCAACGCCGCCACGCTGGGCGCCAGGGCGACGTTCCTGGGGGTGGTCGGCGACGACGAGCCCGGCCGGCGGCTGGAGGCCATGCTGCGCGGCACCGGCATCGAGACGCACCTCAAGCGCGACCCCGGCCTGCGCACGACCGTGAAGCTGCGCGTCATCGGCCGGCAGCAGCAGCTGCTGCGCATGGACTTCGAAAGCGAGCCCGACCACGAGGCGCTGGCGACGCAGACCGCCGCCTTCGCCGAGCTCGCGCCGCAGCACGATGCGGTGCTGTTCTCCGACTACGGCAAGGGCGGACTGGCGCACATTCCCTCGATGATCGAGGCCGCACGCGCGCAGGCAAAGCCGGTGCTGATCGATCCCAAGGGCTCCGACTACGCCCGCTATGCCGGCGCGAGCGTGATCACGCCCAATCGCGGCGAGCTGCAGCAGGTGGTGGGCAGCTGGCGCGACGACGCGCAGCTTGCCGAGAAGGCGCAGCGGCTGCGCGAGTCGCTGCGCCTGCAGGCGCTGCTGGTCACGCTCGGCGAGGACGGCATGACGCTGTTCGACGCCCAGGGGCAGGCGCACGTCCAGGCGCAGGCGCGCGAGGTGTTCGACGTGACGGGCGCCGGCGACACCGTGATCGCGACGCTGGCGTCGCTGGTGGCAGCCGGCATGAGCCTGCGCGAGGCCATGCCGCTGGCCAACAAGGCCGGCGGCATCGTGGTGGGCAAGTTCGGGACGGCGACGGTGTCGTACGAGGAACTGTTCGGTTCGGGGGCTTGAACCGACAGCCAAACCCAACTGCCGAACGCAGAGGACGCAGAAATGGGCATTCAAATTTTCAATGACTGTCTTTTGTGTCTTTCGCGTACTTTTTGCCGGTTCTGCGTTCCTGGCCCCGAATCCGCTCAAACCGGCGGGAGACAATCATGAGAGTTGTAGTAACCGGCGCCGCCGGGTTCATCGGCAGCAACATCGTCAAGGGCCTGAACGCCCGCGGCATTGACAACATCATTGCCGTCGACGACCTGACGCAGGGCGACAAGTTCCGCAACATCGCCGACCTGCGGATCGCGGACTACGTGGACGCCGGCGTGTTCTACCAGCGCTTCGCGGCCGGCCACTACGGCCCGGTCGAGGCCGTCTTCCACGAAGGCGCGTGCAGCGACACGATGGAGAGCGACGGCAAGTACATGATGCACAACAACTACACGTTGTCGTGCGAGCTGTACGCCGCCTGCCAGGCGCTGGGCAGCCGGCTGCTGTATGCATCGTCGGCGGCCACCTACGGCGGCTCCGAGACCTTCCGCGAGCACCCTGACTTCGAGCGGCCGCTCAACGTGTACGGCTACAGCAAGCTGCTGTTCGACCAGCGCATGCGGCTGGAATGCGGCCCCGCATTCGACCGCAACCGCCACCAGGTCGCCGGCTTCCGCTACTTCAACGTGTACGGGCCGCGCGAGCAGCACAAGGGCCGGATGGCCAGCGTGGCCTTCCACCAGTTCAACCAGTTCCGCGCCGACGGCCGGGTCAGGCTGTTCGGCGAATACGGCGGCTACGCGCCCGGCGAGCAGAACCGCGATTTCGTGTTCGTCGACGACGTCGTCGCGGTGAACCTGTGGTTCTTCGACCACCCCGGCGTCTCGGGCATCTTCAACCTGGGCACCGGCCGGGCCCAGCCGTTCAACGACGTGGCGGTCGCCGTCGTCAACGCCCTGGCGGGGCAGGCCGGTGCGCTGGACGCACCCGCCGCGGCGGCGCGCGGCCTGATCGAATACGTTCCCTTCCCGGATGCCCTGCGCGGCAAGTACCAGTGCCATACCGAGGCCGATCTGACGGCGCTGCGGGCGGCGGGCTGCGGGCATACGTTCGTCGACGTGCAGACCGGCGTGGCCCGTTACATCGCGGAACTGTCTGCCGCCTGCTGACCCGGGCAGGGCGTCAACGGGGCCGCTGCCGCCGCCGTTAAGGTTGGGACCTGCGCCTGCGGGCGCAGGCCAACTCAACTACAGGAGAACCTCGATGTGGAAGAAATTGCTGGCCGCCCTGGCCATGTGCTGTGCCGCCGCGGTTGCCATGGCGGCCGTGGACGTCAACAAGGCCACGGAAGCTGAACTGGACGGACTCAAGGGCATCGGCCCGGTCACGAGCAAGCTCATCGTGACCGAGCGCAAGAAGGCTGCCTTCAAGGACTGGCCCGACTTCATCGCCCGCGTGAAGGGTGTCGGCGAAACGCGCGCCGCCAAGTTTTCCGAGGAAGGCCTGACCGTGAACGGCCAGGAATTCAAGGGCGCCGCCGCCAAGAAGGACGACAAGGCCGCCGCCAAGGCCGAGAAGAAGGAAGCCAAGGCCGAAGCGAAGGCCGAGAAGGCCGACGCGAAGGCGCAGAAGAAGGAAGCGAAGGCGGAAGCCAAGGCCGAGAAGAAGGAGGCCAAGGCCGAGGCGAAGGCCGAAAAGAAGGAAGCCAAGGCCGAGGCCGCCAAGCCGGCCGCCAGCGCCGCGAAGAAGTAATCGCCCATCGCCCCGACAAAAGACCCGCCGCGGCGGGTCTTTTGCTTGGGATCAGGCTGGCCGGCCGTAGCCGCCGCCGCCGGGCGTGTGGATCTCGAAGACGTCGCCCGGGCGCACCTGCGCGCTGCCGATGTGGTCCAGCGGCGCGACCGAGCCGTTGGCGCGCACCACCTGGTTGATGCCCGGCCGGCCCGCTTCGCCGCCGGCCATGCCGAACGGCCCGTGGTGGCGGCTGTTGGACAGGATGCTGGCGGTCATGGGCTCCAGGAAGCGCACCCGCCGCACCCCGCCGTCGCCGCCCTTCCAGCGCCCCGCGCCGCCCGAGCCGGGCCGGATCTCATAGCTGTCCAGCCGCACCGGGAAGCGGAACTCCAGCACCTCCGGATCGGTCAGCCGCGAGTTGGTCATGTGCGTCTGCACGACGCTGGTGCCGTCGAAGCCGCCCACCACGCGGCCCGCCGCGTCGATCTCGGCGCCGGCGCCGCTGCCGCCGGAAATCGTCTCGTAGTACTGGTGGCGCTCGTTGCCGAACGTGAAGTTGTTCATCGTGCACTGGCTGGCGGCCATCACCCCCAGCGCGCCGTACAGCGCGTTGGTGATGCACGAGGAGGTCTCCACGTTGCCGGCCACCACCGACGCCGGCGGCAGCGGGTTGAGCATGGAGCCGGCGGGGATGATCACCTCCAGCGGCTTGAGGCAGCCGGCGTTGAGCGGGATGTCGTCGTCCACCAGGGTGCGGAACACGTACAGCACCGCGGCCATGCACACGGCCGTCGGCGCGTTGAAGTTGTTGGTCTGCTGCGGCGAGGTGCCGGAGAAGTCGATCTGCGCGCTGCGGGCGGCCGCGTCGACGCGGATCGCCACCTGGATCTGCGCGCCGTTGTCCAGCGGCAGCGTGAACTGCCCGTCCTTCAGGCGCGTGATGACGCGCCGCACCGACTCCTCGGCGTTGTCCTGCACGTGGCGCATGTAGGCCTGCACCACGTCCAGCCCGAACTGCGCCACCATCTTGCGCAGCTCCTGCACGCCCTTCTCGTTGGCGGCGATCTGGGCCTTCAGGTCGGCCAGGTTCTGCTCCGGGTTGCGGCTCGGGTGGGCCCCGCTGCGCAGCAGCGCCAGGATCTCAGCCTCGCGCAGCACGCCGCGGTCGACCAGCTTGACGTTGTCGATCTGCACGCCCTCCTCCTCGATGCGGGTGGAGAACGGCGGCATCGAGCCGGGCGTGGTGCCGCCGATGTCGGCGTGATGTCCCCGGGAGCCGACGTAGAACATCGGCGTTTCCGTTCGCACTGAGCTTGTCGAAGTGCCGACCCGGACTTCGACAGGCTCAGACCGAACGGTATTGTCCAGGTACACCGGCGTGATCACCGTCACGTCCGGCAGGTGGGTGCCGCCGTGGTAGGGGTCGTTGAGCACGTACACGTCGCCGGGCGACATGCGCCCGGCGTTCTCGCGGATCACGGTCTTGATGCTCTCGCCCATCGAGCCCAGGTGCACCGGCATGTGCGGAGCGTTGGCGATCAGGTTGCCCTGCGCGTCGAACAGCGCGCACGAGAAGTCGAGCCGCTCCTTGATGTTGACCGAGTAGGCCGTGTTCTGCAGCTGCAGCCCCATCTGCTCGGCGATGTTCATGAACAGGTTGTTGAACACCTCGAGCAGCACCGGATCAACCTTGGTCCCTGCCGCGTACTTCACGTCGCGGGCGACGCGGCGCTCCAGCACGATGTGGTCCAGCTGGGTCAGCCGCGCCTCCCAGCCGGGTTCGACCACCGTGGTCGCGTTCTGCTCCGCGATGATGGCCGGGCCGGCGATCAGGTCGCCGGGCCGCAGGTCCTCGCGCACCACCAGCGCAGCATCGTGCCAGCGCCCGCCCGAGTACATGCGCACCGTCTCGCGCCGGGGCACCTCGCGCACCGCATGCATGGCATGCACCGGCTCGGCCGGCGCGTCGCCGGCCACCACGGCCTCCACCGACACGGCCTCGACGATCATGCGCTTGCCGCGCATCAGGAAGGCGAAGCGCTGCCGGTAGGCCGCCTCGAATCCGGCCTCGATGGCGGCGAGCTCGCCGAACGGCACCACCAGTGCCGAGTCGGTGCCCTCGTAGCGCACGTGGACGCGCTGGTGCAGCGCGACCGGCCCGCCGGCGGCCTGCTGCCGCTGCAGGTCGGCCTGCGCCGCCGCGCCGATCTCCTGCAGCCGCTGCGCGATCGCCGGCAGCGACGCGGCCACCAGCGGCAGCTCCACCGCCTGTTCGCGGATCGTGTTCTGGTCCGCCAGCCCCATGCCGTAGGCCGACAGCACACCGGCCAGCGGATGCACCAGCACCCGCGTCATCCCCAGCGCGTCCGCGACGTGGCAGGCGTGCTGCCCGCCGGCGCCGCCGAAGCACTGCAGCGTGTAGCGCGTCACGTCGTAGCCGCGCGCCACCGAGATCTTCTTGATCGCGTTGGCCATCTGCTGCACGGCGATGTCGATGAAGCCTTCGGCACAGGCTTCGGGCGCCATGCCGCCGCCGATGCGGCCGGCCAGTTCCGTGAAATGCCGCAGCACGGTGTCATGGCTCAGGATCTCGTTGCCCTGCGGCCCGAACACGCGCGGGAAATACTTCGGCTGGATCTTGCCGATCATCACGTTGGCATCGGTCACGGCCAGCGGGCCACCGCGCCGGTAGCTGGCCGGGCCCGGATTGGCACCGGCGCTGCGCGGCCCGACGCGAAAGCGGGCACCGTCGAATTCGAGGATCGAGCCGCCGCCGGCGGCCACGGTGTGGATGCTCATCATGGGCGCGCGCATGCGCACGCCGGCCACCTGGGTCTCGAACTCGCGCTCGAATTCACCGGCGAAGTGCGACACGTCGGTGGACGTCCCGCCCATGTCGAACCCGATCACCCGCTCGAAGCCGGCCAGCGTGGCGGTGCGCGCCATGCCCACGATGCCGCCGGCCGGGCCGGAAAGGATCGCGTCCTTGCCCTGGAAGGCATGGGCGTCGGCCAGGCCGCCGGACGACTGCATGAAGAACAGGCGCACGCCGGGCATCTCGCCGGCGACCTGGTCGACATAGCGGCGCAGGATCGGCGACAGGTAGGCGTCGACCACCGTCGTGTCGCCGCGGCCGACGAACTTCATCATCGGACTGGTCTCGTGCGAGCTGCTCACCTGCGTGAAGCCCGCCTCGCGGGCCAGCCGCGCCGCCGCCTGCTCGTGCCGCGTGTACCGGTAGCCGTGCATGAACACGATCGCGACGCTGCGCAGCCCCTGGTCGAACGCGGCCTGCAGCCGCGCCCGCAGATCACCCTCGTCCAGCGGTGCCACGACGTCGCCATGCGCGCCGACGCGCTCCTGCGCCTCGATCACCGCGCTGTACAGCAGCTCGGGCAGCACGATGTGACGGTCGAACAGCCGCGGCCGGTTCTGGTAGGCGATGCGCAGCGCGTCGCGGAACCCCCGGGTGGTCACCAGCAGCGTGGGGTCGCCCTTGCGCTCCAGCAGCGCATTGGTGGCCACCGTGGTGCCCATCTTCACGCATTCGACGAGCGTCGGCGAGACCGGCTCGCCCGGCCGCAGCCCCAGCAGGTGCCGGATGCCGGCCACGGCGGCGTCGCGGTACTGCTCGGGGTTGTCCGACAGGAGCTTGTGGGTGACCAGCGTGCCGTCCGGTCGCCGGCCGACCACGTCGGTGAAGGTGCCGCCGCGGTCGATCCAGAACTGCCAGCGCTTGTCCATGGGGATGTCCTTGTCTTTCAGAGGGAGGCGGCCGAACGGGCCGCCTGGTCGTACATGCCCGACAGCACCCGCAGCAGGCGCGCCAGCTCACCGATGTCGCGGTTCAGGGCTTCGTCCGCATTCAACGCGTTGATCAGGCAGCGCTCGCGCAGTTCGCGGTAGCGCTCCACGTGACCGCGCCCGGCCGGCGTGGCCGCGTAGGTCACGTCCTTGCCGTTCTTGCTTGCAGCCACCACGCCCAGGTTCTGCAGCTTCTTGAGCGAGTAGTTGATCAGGTGCGTGTCTTCCACGTTCATGATGAAGCAGATGTCGGCCAGCCGCTTGTCGCGCGCCCGGTGGGTCACGTGGTGCAGCACCAGCACGTCCAGCGGGGTGAGGTCCTTCAGCCCGGCCGCGCTCATGCAGTGCACGATCCAGCGGTGGAAGGCGTTGCCGGCGACGATCAGGCCGAACTCGAATTCGCTCATTTCGGCGCTGCGCGGCGACACCAGGTGGGCGGACGAAACGATGCGCGGCGGGGCCGCCGGCTGCTTGGACGCCCGCGCGGAAGCGGGGACACGCTTGGCAGGCATCAGCGCCTCCTGCTCGGCCGGGACGGATGGGGCATGGTAGGATTCTAGAGCCACTCCACATTTTGTCGACGTTTTGTCGACAAGCACCGAGCGCCGCGCAGTACCGCCCCACCCATGCCAGCCACGAGCGTCGAGCCCATGAGCCAGGCGGCCGATGCCGCTGGCACGCCGCTGCTGTCGGTGCGCTCGCTGTCGGTCGAGTTTGCAGTCCCGGGCGGGCGGCTGCGCGCCGTGGACGGCCTGACCTTCGACCTGCACGCCGGCCGCACCCTGGCCATCGTCGGCGAGTCCGGCTCCGGCAAGACCGTCACCTCGCAGGCCATCATGCGGCTGACGGACTACTCGGGCGGCGAGATCGTCGACGGCGAGATCCTGTTCCGCTCGCCGTCCACCGGGCTGCACGACCTGCGCCGCGCCGGCGACGAGGACCTGCGCCGCATCCGCGGCAACGAGATCGCGATGATCTTCCAGGAGCCGATGACCTCGCTGAACCCGGTGTTCACGGTCGGCAACCAGATCTGCGAGAGCCTGATCCTGCACCAGGGCCTCAACGGCGGGCAGGCGCGCGAGCAGGCCCTGCGCCTGCTCGAACTGGTGCGGCTGCCCGACGCGCGGCGCCTGCTGGACGCCTATCCGCACACCTTGTCGGGCGGCATGCGCCAGCGCGCGATGATCGCGATGGCGCTGGCGTGCAAGCCGGCGCTGCTGATCGCCGACGAGCCGACCACGGCGCTGGACGTCACCATCCAGGCCCAGATCCTCAACATCATCCGCGAGCTGCAGCGCGAGCTGAGCACGGCCGTCATGTTCATCACGCACGACATGGGCGTGGTGGCGCAGATGGCCGACGACGTGGTCGTGATGTGGCGCGGCCGCCAGGTCGAGCACGGTCCGGTGGACCGCATCTTCCATTCGCCGCAGCATCCCTACACCCGGGCGCTGCTGTCGGCCGTGCCGCGGCTTGGCAGCCTGCAGGGCCAGCCCTGGCCGAAGCGGATGCCGCTGACGGTGCTGGAGGACGGCGAGCTGCACCAGGTCGGCGTCGAACAGGTGCAGGACACCGTGCAGGCCGGCGCGCCGCTGCTGGCGGTGCACGGGCTCACCACCCGGTTCGACGTCGGCCACACGCTGCTGGGGCGGGTCACGCACCGCGTGCACGCCGTCGAGGACGTCACGTTCGACATCCAGCCGGGCGAGACGCTGGCGCTGGTGGGCGAGTCCGGCAGCGGCAAGTCGACCATCGGCAAGACGCTGCAGCAGCTGGTGGCGGCGACCGCAGGCCGCATCACGTTCGACGGGCAGGACATTGCCGCGCTGGACCGGGCGGGCCGGCACCGGCTGCGCCGCGAGATCCAGTACATCTTCCAGGACCCCTACGCCTCGCTCGATCCGCGCAAGACGGTCGGCTTCTCGATCGCCGAGCCGATCGTGACGCACGGCCTGCTGGCCGAGCCGAAGGCGGTCGCCGCGCGGGTGGCCGAACTGCTGGAGTGCGTCGGCCTGCAGCCGCAGCACCGGCACCGCTATCCGCACGAGTTCTCGGGCGGCCAGCGCCAGCGCATCTGCATCGCGCGGGCGCTGGCCTGCGACCCGCGGCTGGTGATCGCCGACGAATCGGTGTCGGCGCTGGACGTCTCGGTGCAGGCCCAGATCATCGACCTGCTGATGCAGCTGCAGGCGCAGCGCGGCCTGTCCTACCTGTTCATCACGCACGACATGGCCGTGGTCGAGAAGATCAGCCACCGGGTGGCCGTGATGTACCTGGGGCAGATCGTCGAGATCGGCAGCCGCCAGGACATCTTCGAGCGGCCGCAGCATCCCTATACCCGCAAGCTGCTGGCCGCCGTGCCGGTGGCCGAACCCGGGCAGCGGGTGGACACGCGCATGATCCAGGGCGAGATCCCGAGCCCGGTGCGTGCCGTGGGCCACGAACCCGACATCCTGCAGCTGGTCGAGGTGCGGCCCGGCCACCGGGTGGCCCGCGCCGCCGCCGAGCCCGCGCCCGCCTGACCGACACGAGACAACCCCCGGAGAACCACCATGAAACTCAAAGCTCTCATCGCCTCCGCCAGCCTGGTATTCGCCGCCCTCGCGGCCACGACGCCGGCCCGGGCGGCCGGCACGCTCAACGTGGCGCTGCACCAGGACCCGGGCAACTGGGACCCGGTCGCGACCTTCCTGGTGTCGTGGGGCGCCGTGGGCAACCAGCTGTTCGACGGGCTGATCATCCGCACGCCCGACATGAAGCTGGTGCCGGGGCTGGCCACCAAGTGGGAGTTCCTGGACAAGAACACGAAGATCCGCTTCACCCTGCGGCCCAACGTCAAGTTCCACAACGGGGAGCCGTTCGACGCCGAGGCCGTGAAGTTCACCTTCGACCGCCTGCTCGGCGAGGAAGGCAAGAAGGGGCCGCAGCAGTCCAACTACAACTCGATCGACAAGGTGGTCGTGGTCAATCCGCTGACCGTGGACTTCATCATGAAGAGTCCCGATCCGGTGCTGCTGACCAAGCTGGCCGGCTACGGCGCGATGATCGTGCCGCCGAAGTACCTCAAGGAAAAGGGCAGCCAGCATTTCGGCATGAACCCCGTGGGCACCGGCCCCTTCAAGTTCGTCGAGTACAAGCCCAAGATCGGGCTGGGGCTGGAACGCAACGCCGGCTACTGGGGCGGCGCGCCCAAGATCGACAACCTGAACTACCGCTTCATCGGCGAGCCGGCAACCCAGGCGGCCGAGCTGCAGGCCGGTCGCATCGACGTCGCCAACCAGATCCCGCTGGCGATGATCGAGACGCTCAAGAAGGACCCGAAGCTCAGCGTGGCCAGCATGGACGGCCCGGTGGCGCTGGCGCTGCGCTACAACACCAAGCGCGGCATCATGCAAAACCGCGACGTGCGGCGCGCGCTCATCATGGCCGTCGACCGCGACGCCATCATCAAGAGCGTGCTGCTGGGTAACGCCAAGCCGATCGCCAGCTTCCAGGGCACGCTGTCCTTCGGCAACGACCCCACCCTGAAGCCCCTGCCCTACAACCCGGCGCAGGCCAAGGCGCTGCTGCAGAAGGCCGGCGTCAAGCCCGGCACCCAGATCCAGATCGACTTCCGGGGGCCGGACAGCAACTTCCGCGAGGTGGCGCAGGCCGTCGCCGGCTATCTGCAGGCGGTGGGCATCACGGCGACGCTCAAGCCCTACGACATCAACGTGCTGCTCAATGACATCATCCCGAACGGCAAGACCGGCGAGATGTGGCAGAACCAGTGGGGCGGCTGGACCTTCGACTACGACAACACGGCCTACGCGATGTACTACACCAAGCAGCGCTGGAATCCGTTCGACGACGACGCCAAGCTGAACGCCCTGCTGCACCAGCAGCGCAACACCTGGGACCAGAACGCGCGCAAGACGACGCTGCACGAGATCGCCCGCTACGTCGCCGACCAGGCGCTGGAAATGCCGCTGTACAGCCTGAACACGATCTACGGCCTGAACAAGCGCGCCAGGAACCTGGAACTGCCGGCCGACGGGCGCTTCCGGTTCGTCAACGCGACGGTCGAGTGACAACTTCCGTTCGGGCTGAGCTCAGCCTGCCCAGAGGCTCTCGAAGGGTCGAAGCCCTTCGATCCTTCGACGGGCTCAGGACTGGCCGGGCTCAGGGCGAACGGAAACGAATCTGACGGGTTGCCACCATGGGCGGCTTCATCCTCAAGCGGGTGCTGCAGGCGATCTTCGTCGTCCTGGTCGTGACCCTGTTCGTCTCCTACGCGGTGCGCCTTTCGGGCGACCCTGCGCTGATGCTCAGCCAGGGCGCGGGCAGCGTGACCGAGCAGGACCTGCAGAACATCCGCGCCGGGCTCGGCCTGGACCGGCCGTTCCTGGTGCAGTACGCCGATTTCCTGCGCGGCCTGCTGGTGGGAGACTTCGGCAAGAGCTTCATGGGCGGCACGCCCGTGTCGCGCCTGATCGCCGACGCGCTGCCGGCCACGCTGGCGCTGGCGGCGGTGTCGCTGCTGCTGTCGATCCTGGTGTCGGTGCCGCTGGGCATCCAGGCGGCCGTCAAGCAGGGCCGCGGCATCGACCAGTTCATCCGGATCGTCTCGCTGGTGGGCCTGTCGTTCCCGAACTTCTGGCTGGCGATCATGCTGGTGCTGCTGCTGTCGATCACCTTCCCGCTGCTGCCGCCCTCGGGCTGGGACGGGCCGGTGAGCCTGGTGATGCCGGCGCTGACCATGGCCGTGATCCTGTCGGCGACCAACGTGCGGCTGGTGCGCACGGCCATGCTCGAGACGCTGTCGGCCCAGTACATCACGGTGGCCCGCAGCAAGGGCCTGAAGGACCGCGTGGTGCTGTACAAGCACGCCCTGCGCAACTGCGCGATTCCGCTCATCACCTACATCGGGCTGCAGTTCGGCAACCTGATCGGCGGCATCGTCGTGGTGGAGAAGGTGTTCAACTGGCCGGGCCTGGGCACGCTGGCCTTCGACGCCATCGCCGGCCGCGACTATCCCGTGCTGCAGGGCACCGTGACGGTGCTGTCGCTCGTCATCGTCGTCGTCAACCTGCTGGTCGACATGGCCTACGGCCTGGTCGATCCGCGCATCCGCACCCGGTAAGCCATGACGCCCGCCGCACTTGCCGCCCCCGTCGCCCGCAGCTTGCGCTGGCGCTCGCTCGAGTTCATCCTGGGCGCCCTGCTGACCGGCGCCATGATGCTGCTGGTGCTGGCCTCGGTCTGGATCTTTCCCGACCGCGGTGCGGCGATGGACCTGGCCGCGCGGCTCACCCCGCCGCTGGCCGGCGGCGCGCACCCGCTGGGCACCGATCCGCTCGGGCGCGACGTGCTGGCCCGGGTGCTGGTGGGCGGGCGCATCTCGCTGATGGTGGGGCTGCTGTCGGTGCTGGGCGCCTCCGTGCTGGGCATCGCCATCGGCCTGGTGGCGGGGTACTACCGCGGCTTCTGGGACATGCTGCTGATGCGCTGCGTCGACGTGCAGCTGGCGCTGCCCTTCATCCTGATCGCGCTGACCTTCATCTCGATCCTGGGGGGCGGGCTGGCCAACATCATCATCTTCATGATCATCTCGCAATGGGTGCAGTACGCCCGGCTGGTGCGCGGCATGGTGTTGTCGGTGCGCGAGCGCGAGTTCGTGCAGGCCGCGCGCGCCTTCGGCGTGGCCGACCTGGCGATGCTGCGGCACCACATCCTGCCCAACGTGATCGGACCGGTGATCATCCTGATGACGCTCAACGTCGCCAACAACATCCTGCTGGAAAGCAGCCTCACCTTCCTCGGCCTGGGCGTCGACCCGCTGATCCCGAGCTGGGGCGGCATGCTGGCCGACGGCCGCACCTACATGCAGACGGCCTGGTGGGTCAGCGTCTTTCCGGGCGTGGCGATCATGCTGACGGTGCTGGGGCTGAACCTGCTGGGCGACTGGCTGCGCGACCGCATCGACCCGACCGGAAAGCTCTGATGGCCGCCACGACCCTGCTGGAAACCAGCGCCCCGCGCACCCTCGAGGCCTGGACCGAGCGCTTCGCCCGCCCCGAATGGCAGGGCGCCACCGTCGAGGGCTGGCTGTACGACGGCGCGGCGGCGCGGCGCGGCGCCGAGGAACGGCTGGGCGCCGCCGGCGTGCAGGCGCGTTTTCGCAGCTGCTACAAGCCGCTGCTGCACTTCTTCCTGGAGGAGGTCGAGCGCGACCGGCTGGCGGCCGTGACGGTGCGCCATCCGGTGCATCCGCGCGCGTTGCCGCAGCGCTTCGTGCTGGAGGCCTATCCGCTGGCGGCGCTGCTGCCGGGCGTGGCGCTGGAGTTCGTCCCCGGCACGGCCGACCTGCACTACGAGGTGGCGCTGCGGTTCCGGGACGGGTCGACGCGGACCGAGCGGGTGTTCGCGCCCAACCGCGAACATGCCGGCTGCACCGACGCCATCCACCTCTCGCCCACCGGCTGGCTGCGCGTGCGGCGCCCGGGCGCGGCGGCACCGGCCGTCGACGCCCAGCAGGACACCGCCTACGAGCTCCTGTTCGCGCGAATGCTGCAGGCGGTGCGCGGCCACGACTGGCCGGCGCGCGAGCCCTTCTTCGAGCGGCTCGAGATCCATGTCGACCTGCACGGCATCGAGGAACCGCTGCCGGTCGATCACGAGTGCGTGAGCACCCACGAGGCCCTGCACGAGGACATCTACTTTTCGCTGCTGGAACTGTTCCAGCAACGCTCGGGCCGCGCGCCCGGCGACCGCCGGCTGCAGCCCGGCCAGATCGTGCCGCTGGTGCGTGCCTCGGGTGCGGCGCCGCGCTTGCTGGTGACGCTCAGGGACTTCGACGCGGTTGCCGCGACCATGGACTCACGAGGCGGGGCGCACCCGGCGCTGGAGGCGCTGGACGCGGCGCCCACGCCGCAGCGCGTCGCGGACGAACTCACCGCCGTCGCCGGCCGGCGCTTCGGTGCCACCAGCCGGCAGGGCCGCGAAGTGGCCGGCGTGTACCACCCGGGACGCGGCGCGGCGGTGCTGGTCAGCGGCGGCCAGCATGCCAACGAAACCTCGGGCATCGTGGGCGCGCTGCGGGCGGCGCGGTCGCTGCAGAGCCAGGGCGCCGCCTTCGCCGTCCTGCCGCTGGAGAACCCCGACGGCTACGCGTTGCAGCGCGAACTGTGCGCGCAGCATCCGCGCCACATGCTGCACGCGGCGCGCTACAGCGCGCTGGGCGACGACATCGAATACCGCGAGCAGCCGCCGCTGTACGAGCGCGAGGCGCGGCAGCAGGCGCTGGCGCTGTCGGGCGCGCAGCTGCACGTCAACCTGCACGGCTACCCGGCCCACGAATGGACGCGCCCGTTGTCGGGCTACCTGCCGCAGGGCTTCGAGCTGTGGACCATCCCCAAGGGCTTCTTCCTGATCCTGCGCCACCACGCCGGCTGGCAGCGCGAGGCCCAGGCGCTGATGGAGCAGGCCGCCGCCGCCGTCGCCGCCGTGCCGGGGCTGGTGCAGTACAACGCGCGCCAGCTGGCGCTGTACGAGCGGCATGCGGGGCCGCTGCCGTTCCAGCTGCTGCACGGCACGGCCTGCACGCTGTCGCAGGTGGACCGCCCGGGCGCGCCGGTGACGCTGATCACCGAATTCCCCGACGAGACGATCGGCGGCGAGGCGTTCCGCTTCGCGCACACGGTGCAGATGGCCACGACGCTGGCCGCGGTGCGCGCCTGGCAGGGCCTGGCGCGGCACTGATCGCGGGCGCGCAGCGGGAAAGGTCCGGGGACGAGGGGTGGTCGGGCAGACCTCACCCTCCTCCCCTCTGCAAATACAGATCGAACCGCTGCATGAACACGCGGCGCTCCTCGGCGCCGAGTCCCTCAAACCGGAAGCTCACCTGCAGCCGCGGAAAACGCATCAGCGCGATCACCCGCGGCTCGGCGGCGTGCCATGCCAGGGTCAGGGTGCCCGTGCCGATCCGCACCGTCGCGCGTCCCGGCCCGCTGCTCCACTCGCTGGCGCCGACTGCCCCCGGCAGCCAGCGCAGCCAGTCGGCCTCGGTGCAGGCCATGTCGCGCTGGAACTGCTCCGCGTAGTCCGACTGCATCAGCCGCCCGCGATCGGCGGCCAGATCGCCAGTGTGTCGCCCTCCCTGAGAACGTGCGCGGCGCGCGCCGGCGGTGCGATGTAGAGGCCGTTGACCAGCACCAGGTGCACCAGCTTCGGCGGCAGCGCGAAGCGCCCGATCAGGTCGCCGATGGTGGCGTCGGCCGGCACGTCCAGCTCCAGGACGTTGCCGGCGCGCGCCTGCGCCGGCAGGTAGTCCGTGAGCATGGCGAACAGCTTGAGGGTGACCTTCACCGGCGGCGCTCGTCGGAGGCGCCGTGCCACCCGCCCTGCGCCTGCGCGCTGGCGAGGTAGGCCTCCATCAGGCGGGTCGGGTCCTGCTTGAGCCGGTCTTTCCAGGGGCCCAGCTTCACCCGACCTTCCACCAGGCCGCGCAGCACGCCGATATGGTCGGTCCAGCCGACGCTGTTGCAGCCGACCATCACGTCGTCCTTGAACTGCAGGCTCAGGTGGCGGCCGGCGCCGCGGTCGGTCAGTTCCACCTGCTCGCCGCCGGGCACGCCCTGCCAGTCGCCGAAACTGGAGGACACCAGTCCCAGCGTGTCCAGCACGTTGATCTGCGGCACGCCATGCAAACGGGCGGCGCCGCCCGCCATGTTGAGCGCTGCCACCCGCGCCTGCTCGGCGGCGTTGGGCTGGATCGCGCTGACGACGTGGCGGCCCGTGAGCTGGTCGAAAGCCTCGGCGCAGTCGCCCGCGGCATAGATGCCGGCCACGTTGGTCTGCATCGTCTGGTCGGTCAGGACCCCCTGCTTGCAGCGGATCGGCGAACCCTCCAGGAAGCCGATCGCCGGCTTCACGCCGGTCGCGCTGATCACCAGGTCGGCGCCGACCACCTCGCCGCCCGACAGGCGCACCGACAGCGGCGCACCGGGGCTGATCGCCTCGACCCGGGTACCCGTGTACACCTGCACGCCGTGCCGCTGGCACCACTCCTTGATCATGGCGCCGGCCGTCGGACCCATCATCCGCGGCACCATGCGGTCGCCCATCTCGACCACCGACAGCTGCACGCCGCGCGCCGCCAGCGCCTCGAGGATGATGCAGCCGATGAAGCCGGCGCCCATCTGCAGCACGCGCGCGCCCTTGACGGCCAGTTCGGCGATGCGGCGCGAATCCTCCAGCGTCCAGCAGGAATGCACGCCGGGCAGGTTGATGCCGGGGACCGGCGGGTGCACGGGCGTCGAGCCGGTGGCGATCAGCAGGGTGTCAAAGCCCAGCTGGCGCCCGCTGTCCAGGGTGACCATGCGCGCGACGGTGTCCAGCGCCATGGCCCGCGCGCGCACCAGGGTGATCCGCAGCGCGTCGTAGTGGCCCGGCCCCTTGCGCAGCCAGGTGCCCGACTCGCCGATGCTGCCCGCCAGCAGGTACGGGATCGCCATGCGCGAATACGGCGGCTCCGCCTCGTCGCCGACGATCGTGATGGCGTCCCGCGGCCGCTGCCGGCGAATCGTCTCCGCGGCCATCACCCCCGTCGGGCCCGCGCCCAGGATCAGGTGGTGCATGGTCACGGCTACAGCCCCAGGCGCTGGCGCGTTTCGGGCTTGAGCGTCCCGTCGGCGTTCCAGCCACGCACCTCGTAGTAGTGCGGCAGCATCTTGGCCAGCTCGTTGACCTTGCCCTTGGCCGGGCCGGTCTTGGCAGCCTCGGTCAGCAGCCGCTTGGGCAGCGTGTCGTCGGCAGCAGTGAAGCCGGCGCGGTTGTTGAAGTCGCGCTCCATGTTCCAGATGCGCTCGCCGATCAGGCTGAGCGCCTCGGGCGAGTAGTCCTCGCCGCAGGCCGCCGAGATCTGCGGCGCCAGGTCGGGCAGGCCCCAGGCGAAGGTGGTGAAGACGCACAGCCCCGACGAGTCGAACGCCGCGGTGGCGTCCTGGAACGCCTTCACGAGCTCGGGCTTGCCTTCGGTGGCGAGCGGATCGGTCTTGACCGGGATGCCCATCACTTCGGACGCCACGGTGTAGCCGCGCAGGTGGCAGGCGCCGCGGTTGCTGGTGGCGTAGGCCAGGCCGATGCCCTGGATGCCGCGCCCGTCGTAGGCCGGGAACTCCTGGCCCTTGACGCTCATGGACAGGTCGGGGTGCCCGTACTTGGCGGTCAGGCGCTTGGAGCCCAGGCCGACCTCCTTGCCGAAGCCCTGGCTGGTGACGGTCTGCTCGGCCAGGAACGCCAGCGCCTGCGCCGAGCCGAACTTCGCCTCGATGCCGACCTGCTCGCGTGTGAGCACGCCCATCTCGTACAGCTCCATCACGGCGCCGACGGTGGCGCCGAAGCTGATCGGGTCGATGCCGTCCTCGTTGCACAGCTGGTTGGCGTACTGCAGCGCCTCCAGGTCGTTGACGCCGTTGGCCGCGCCCAGCGCCCAGGCCGCTTCGTATTCGAGGCCGCCCGAGGCGCCCCAGTACTGCGGCTTGTTCTGCACCGTGAAGTGGCCCTCGTCCATCTTGCTGATGCGCCCGCAGGCGATGGTGCAGCCAAAGCACGCCTGGTTGGTCACCAGGTGCTTCTTGCCGTCGCTCTTGCGCGGCGTGGCCATGGCCTCGGCCGAGATGTCCTTGGCGCCCTCGAACTGCACGTCCTTGTGGTTGCGCGTGGGCAGTGCGCCGATCTCGTTGATGACGTTCATCAGCACCTGGGTGCCGTAGGCGGGCAGGCCCTGGCCGGTCACCGCGTTGTCGGCCAGCACCTTCTTGCCCTGCTTGACGGCGATCATGAAGGCCTTGGGGTCGCGGATGTTGCCCACGCCCTTGGTGCCGCGCACCGCGATCGCCTTCAGGTTCTTGCTGCCGGCCACCGCGCCGACGCCCGAGCGGCCCGCCGCCCGGTGCAGGTCGTTGACCACGGCGGCATACAGCACCTGGTTCTCGCCCGCGCGGCCGATGCTGGACACGCGCACCAGCGGGTCCTGCAACGTCTTCTTGAGCATCTCCTCGGTCTGCCACACCGTCTTGCCCCACAGTCCGGCCGCGTCGCGCAGTTCGGCGACGTCGTCATTGATGTACAGGTACACCGGCTTGGGCGACTTGCCCTCGAAGATCACCATGTCCCAGCCGGCCATCTTCAGCTCGGCGCCGAAGTAGCCGCCCGAGTTGGAGCAGGCGATGGCATTGGTCAGCGGCCCCTTGGTCACGACCGTGTAGCGCCCGCCGGTGGACGCCATCGTGCCGGTCAGCGGCCCGGTGGCCCAGATCAGCTTGTTGGCCGGCGACAGGGGATCGACCTTGGGATCGATCTCCTCGACGAGGTATTTGGAGGCCAACCCGCGCGAGCCGACGTAGGCGCGCGCCCAGTCCATGTTCAGCGGCTCGGCCTTGACGGTGCCGTTGGTGAGGTCGACGCGAAGAATTCTTCCAGCCCAGGACATGATCGTTCCTCCTTCACGCGGCGGGTTGATTGCCAAGCTTGCCGGCCCACTGCTTCATGCGGTCCAGCCCGGTCCAGTTGGCGTCGATGTAGGTGATGGCGCCGGTCGGGCAGGCGTCGGCGCAGGCCGGCTCGCCGCCGCACAGGTCGCATTTCTGCACCTTGCCGGTCTCCTGCACGTAGTTCACCGTGCCGAACGGGCAGGCGATGGTGCAGACCTTGCAGCCCACGCAGGTGGTCTCGTTGACCACCTTGGCGCCGGTCAGCCGGTCGATCGTGATGGCCTCCACCGGGCAGGCGTGCAGGCACCAGGCCTCGTCGCACTGGGTGCAGGTATAGGGCACCTTCTTGCCGGTGTGATGGAAGTCGAACACCTTGATGCGCGACTTCGCCGTGGCGAAGGCGCCGTAGTTCTCGAACGAGCACGCCATCTCGCATTGCAGGCAACCGGTGCACTTGTCGGCGTTGATGTGCAGCACTTTTTGCATCTGCGTCTCTCCTGATGTTGACGGCGCGGATGCGCCCTTGATATGAAACGGATTGCATGGCGATTGTTGAAAGCGGGCCCTGCGGAAAGATCAGTGATAACCCTAGGGCGACCGGGGAGCGCACCGTTTTTTCTCAACTTGCGACATCTCGGCAGTGGGGCATCCGAAATCGCCGACAATCGCCGTCATGGGCAGTACCATCGCGCTCGCGGAACGCGACCGGCTCGCGCAGATCGCCAGCGCCCGCCGCGCCGTGCTCGGCGGCGAGGATGCACACGCAGCGCTGCGGCTGGAGCCCTGGCTCGAGCGTTCCTGGCGCCGCTGCCTGGCGCTGGGCCACCGGCCCGAGCAGCCGCTGGCGTTCGACCTGGTGTCGGCGCCGGCACGCAAGCGCGTCATGGAAGGCAGCCAGCCGCTCATCCAGGCGGCCCGCCCGGTGCTGGAACGGCTCACCGAAACACTGGCGGCCAGCCGCTATTTCGCGGTGCTCACCGACCGCGACGGCATCGTGATCGACAGCCACGGCCCGATCGACCGCAGCGACCGCCGGGCCGACCTGATCACCCGCGTCGGGGTCGACCTGTCGGAGGCGGCCGTGGGCACCACGGCCATCGGCGCCACGCTGGCCGAACTGCAGCCGGTCTGGCTGCACCGCGGCGAGCATTTCTTCGCCGACACGACGGCCTACAGCTGCGCCGGCGCTCCCCTGTTCGGGCCGGACGGCCGCTGCGTCGGCATGCTCGACCTCACCGGCATCGACGCCGCCGAGCGGCCCGAGCTCAAGCATCTGGCCGCGCAGTCGGCGCGCAGCATCGAGAACGCGCTGGTGCAGCGCCTGGCGCACGCACTGGCTCTGCGGGTGAACTGGCCGGGGCGTGCGCTGGGCAGTCCGGAAGACGGCCTGGTCTGCCTCGACGCGGACGGCTGGGTGCTGGGCGCCAACGACGCGGCGCGGCAGATGCTGCCGCAGCTGGCGCTGGGCGGCGCGGCCACGCACGTCGGCGAGCTGTTCGCGCAGCGTTGCGAGTCCTGGTTCGACCTGGCCCGGCGCAGCGCGCCCCCCGCACCGGTCGAGGTGGCGCTGTGGTCCGGCCTGCGCCTGCAGGCGATGCCGCAGCTGCCCGGGCAGCCGCCGGTATGCGTGCCCGCCCGGGTGCCGCTGCGCGACGTCGAGATCGCCCTGATCCGCAAGGCCGTCGCCGATTCCCGCGGCAACGTGGTCAAGGCCGCGCAGGCGCTGGGCATCAGCCGCGCGACGGTCTACCGCAGGCTCGGGAAGAAATAAACGCGGGATCGGACACCCGAACGCAGAGGACGCAGAAAATTCAGGAAAGAAGGAAGAAGAAAGTAATGCATTCTTCTTTCAATGAAGTTCTTCTGCGACCTCTGCGGAATCTCTGCGTCCTCTGCGTACGGGTGTCCGGCTTCGCATGAGGACGTCCGCCGTCACTGCGAAGGTGCGTTCGGGAAGAACAGCTGCTCGCCGTTGATCTTGTAGGCGGCGATCGCCGACTGGCCGGCCGGCGACACGATCCAGTCCACGAAGGCCTGCGCCTCGCGCGCCTTCACGTGCGGGTGCCGGGCCGGATTGACCACCATCACCCCGTACTGGTTGAACAGCTGGCGGTCGCCCTCCACCAGCACCGCCAGCTCGCCGCGGTTGCGAAAGCTCAGCCAGGTCCCGCGGTCGGTCAGCACGTATGCGCCGGCCGAGGACGCGATGTTCAGCGCCGGTCCCATGCCGCAGCCGCACTCGCGGTAGCCGCTGCCCTTGCCGGCCTGTCCGGCCTGCGCCCAGTAGCGCAATTCGGCGGCGTGGGTGCCGCTCTTGTCGGCGCGCGAGATGAAGGGCGCATTGGCCGCGGCGATCTTCTTCAGCGCCGCGACGATGTCGCGCCCGCGCGTGCCCGCCGGGTCGGCCGCCGGCCCGACCAGCACGAAGTCGTTGTACATCACCGGCCAGCGCCTGACGGCGCCGCCCTCGGCGACGAACTTCTCCTCGGCGGCCTGGTCGTGCACGAACAGCACGTCGGCGTCGCCGCGGCGCGCCAGGTCGATCGCCTGGCCGGTGCCGACCGCCACCACCTTGACCTCGATGCCGCTCGCGCGCCTGAACTGCGGCAGGATCGCGCCGAACAGTCCCGACTGCTCGGTCGACGTCGTCGACGCCATCGTGATCGATTGCGCGGCCGCGCCGCCCGCCGCCATCGCCGCGGCCGCCAGCAGTCCGCTCGCCAGCCAGCCGCGCCAGCTTCCTGTGCTCATCACATTTCTCCCTTCACGAACAATTCGGCCTCCACCGACACTTCGGCCAGCCGGCGCCGGTCGAAAAACTCCTGTACCGGCAGGTCGGCCCGCACCCGCCCCTGCTCCAGGTAGACCACGCGCGAAGCCAGCCGCTTGACCTGGCCCAGGTTGTGGCTGGCGAACACCAGCGTGGTGCCGCCGGCCGCGAACGCCGCCACCAGGTCCTCGACCTCGCGCTTGCCGTGCGGATCCAGGCTGGAGGTCGGCTCGTCCAGCAGCAGGACGTCCGGCTGCAGGCTCCAGGCGCGCGCCAGCGCCAGCCGCTGCTGCTGCCCGCCCGACAGCGCCCGGGCGCTGCGCAGCGCGACTTCGGCCAGGCCGACCCGCGCCAGCGCGGCCAGGGCCTGCTCGCGCGCCGCGGACCAGCGCGCGTCGCGCAGCCACAGCGCCAGCGCCACGTTGTTCAGCGCCGAGGTGCGCAGCATGTACGGCCGCTGGAAGACCATCGCCTGCCGGGCCGCGCCGTCGCGCAGCAGCGTGCCGGCCGAGGGCCTGAGCAGGCCGTGCAGCAGCCGCAGCAGCGTGCTCTTGCCGCTGCCGTTGGCCCCCACCAGCGCGAGCCGCTCGCCGCCCGAAATCCGCAGGTCGACTCCGTCCAGCGCGCGCACGGCGCCAAAACGCACCCCGGCCGCGCGCAGCTGCATCAGCGCGCTCATGCCGGCGCGCCCGCCAGCGCGAGCACCCGGTCGTCGCGCAGCATGCGCCAGCGGCGCAGCGCGGCGATCAGGGCATTGAGCGCCAGCACCGTGCCGAGCAGCACGATGCCCAGCGCCAGCGCCAGCGGCAGGTCGCCCTTGCTGGTCTCCAGCGCGATGGCCGTGGTCATCACCCGCGTGAACCCGTCGATGTTGCCGCCGACGATCATCACGGCGCCCACCTCGGACACCGCGCGGCCGAAGGCGGCGATGGCGATCGTCAGCAGCGCGTAGCGCTCGTCCCACGCCAGCAGCACGCTGCGCAGCCAGGTTCCCGCGCCGAGCGAGGCCAATTGTTCGCCGCCGGCCACCGCGGCGTCCTCCACGCTCTGGCGCGCCAGCGCGGCCACCACCGGCGCCACCAGCACGGTCTGCGCCAGCACCATGGCCTGGAACGAGAACAGCCAGCCCAGGAAGCCGAACGGGCCGCTGCGCGAGAGCAGGAGGTAGACCACCAGACCGACCACCACCGAAGGCAGGGCCAGCATCGTGTTGAGCACCGTCAGCAACGCGCCGCGCGCCGGAAAGCGCGCCACGCCCAGCCAGGCGCCCAGCGGCATGCCGATCGCGCAGGCGAGCACGCAGGCGATCCCGCTGACGGCCAGCGAACGGGCAACGATGGCGGCGAGCGCCGGGTCCAGTCCGGCGATGAGGGCCAGGGCCGTGCCCAGGCTCTCCGAAAAGGTGTTCATGCGCTGCCGATGGTACGGCGCGCGCCGCGTTCGCCCATCCGGAGGAACGAGCTATGAAGCCCGCTGCATAACCGCATCGGGGATACTGCGCAGGTGCACAAGGTCGAACTGTCGTATTCGCTGGGGCGCGAGCGTGCCGGCGAGCCGACCATCCGCAACCGGCTGATGGAACTGCTGCAGGCCGTGCGATCCCACGGTTCCATCTCGGGCGCGGCCAAGGCCCTGGACCTGTCGTACCGGCATGTCTGGGGCGAGTTGAAGCGCTGGGAGGCCGAGCTGGGCCAGCCGCTCGTCGTGTGGGACAAGGGGCAGCCGGCGCGGCTGGCGGAATTCGGCGACAAGCTGCTGTGGGCCGAGCGGCAGGCGCAGGCCCGGCTGGCGCCGCAGCTCGCGGCGCTGCAGGCCGACCTGGAACGCGCCTTCGCGATGGCCTTCGATCCGCAGGCGCACGTGCTGATGCTGTTCGCCAGCCATGACGAGGCGCTGGGCCGGCTGCGGGAGCACGCCGCGGCGGCGGCCCGCCTGCACCTGGACGTGCGCTTTTGCGGCAGCGTCGATGCGATCGCCGCGCTCAACGAGGGGCGCTGCGAAATGGCCGGCTTTCACACCACGCGCGGCGCGGCGCGCGGCACGCTGGCGCAGCGCACCTACCAGCCGATGCTGCAGCCGGGCCGCCACAAGCTGATCGCGTTCGCCCGCCGCAGCCAGGGCCTGATCGTGGCGCCCGGCAACCCGCTGCAACTGGCGTCGCTGGCCGACCTGCCGCGGCGCGGTGCCCGCTTCGTCAACCGCCAGCTGGGCACCGGAACCAGGCTGCTGCTGGACGAAATGCTGGGGCAGCTGCAGCTGCGGCCGGTCGACCTTGCCGGCTACGATCGCGCCGAGCCTTCGCACGCCGCGGTGGCCCAGGCCGTGGCGTCCGGCGCGGCCGACGCCGGCCTGGGCATCGCCGCCGCAGCCGCCTCGCGCGGGCTGGCGTTCGTGCCGCTGGTCCAGGAGGACTATTACCTGGTGTGCCTCAAGGCGGCACTCGAGCAGCCACCGGTGCATTCGCTGCTGCAGGTCCTGCGCAGCGCGGCCTGGCAGGCCGAGCTGGCCGCACTGCCCGGCTACGACGCGCGGCGCTGCGGCGAAGTGCTGAGCCTGCGGCAGCAACTGCCCTGGTGGGAGTTCCGGCCGCGCCGGCCATGAATCACGGCGCGCAGGTGCGAAAGCCGACGAAGCCGTCGTCGCGGTCGGGCAGCGCAAAACCGCGCCACTTGGGATGGTGCAGACGCTCGCGCGCGGCGAACGAGGCGCCGCGCTGCACCCGGGCCAGCCCGAACCGCGGCTGGGCTTCGAAGATCGTGTGGCGCGTCCACGGGTCGGCGGCAAACCCGGGCCAGGGCCGCAGCGTCGTCGCCGTCCATTCGCGCACCTCGCCCCAGCGGAACCCGCGCCCGCGCCCAGCGTGGGCCGCCAGCTCCCACTCGACTTCGGTCGGCAGGCGCCGGGCGGCCCAGCGGGCCCAGGCATCGGCTTCCCACCAGCTCACGTGCATCGCGCTTTGGTGGCCGGACATGCGCGTGGGACGCCCGAAGCGGGTCTGCAGCACCGCGCCGCCGGCACCACCGATCTGCTCCACGTAGCGCGGCGCGCGGCGGCCTTCGCGCGCCGCCTCGGCGGTGAGCCACTCCCAGCCATGTGGATCCCACAGCTCGCGGCGGTCGTAGCCGCCGTCCTGCACGAACTCGACGTACTGCTCCCATCCGACCGGCTGGGCGTCGATCTCGAACTCGGGCACCGCGACTTCCTGGACCGGCCGCTCCAGGTCGAACGCGAAGCCGCCCGGCGGCGAGCCCAGCGGCCAGCGCTGCGCCGGTACCAGCAGCGGCTCGCGCGGCGCCGTGACGGCGGGCCGCGCCAGCTGCAGCGGCACGCCCAGCGCCTGCGCCAGCGTCGCGAGCTGCTCGCAGCGCCGATCCTCGTGGAACAGCGCCACCCGGTAGAAGTGCAGCGCATCGTCGGTGTCGGCGGCCTTTTCCAGCAGCTCCAGGGTGCTTTCCAGCGTCTGCAGCAGGTAGCCGCGAATCACCTCGTAGCCCGGCAGCGGCAGCAGCCAGCGTTCGCCGGGCCGCACCAGGGCCGGGTCGAACCAGCTGTCGGCCATCGGCTCGACCGACGGCAGGCGCATGGCATCCGCCGGACAGGCCGGGCCCATGGCGCGGTGCGGGTTGCGGCCGATCCAGCATTCGGCCAGCCAGCCGACGTGGCCGGCCAGCCACAGCGGCGCCTCGCCGTCGGTGCGCGGCGGCGCGTCGGGCCCAAGCCCGCCAGCCTGCTCGAAGCCGGCCAGCAACTGCAGCGTCCTGTTGCGCGCGTCCATCAGCGCCAGCGACAGCAGTTCGCGCCCCGCGTGGCGCATGGAGGGCGCCTGGATGCCGCCTGGCAGCGGGTCGGGACCGGTCGCCGTCATGCGGTCATTATGGCCAGCGCGGGGCGACCGGCCGAGTCTGTCAAAATCACGGCTGGGCTGGCCCGCCGCCGGCGGGCCCCTGCAACTCGCACGATCGGATGGCCCGCGCCCCGCACTCCGCGGGCGGCGCCATCCCATACCCATGCACGCGCTCCTCAAGTTCTCCAACGCCGTGGACCGGTTCAGTGCCCTGGTGGGCCGGTACGTGATCTGGCTGATCCTGGGCTCCACCGTGATCAGCGGCATCAACGCCGTGGTCCGAAAGGCGTTCAACTACAGCTCGAACGCCTACCTCGAGGTGCAGTGGTACCTGTTCGCCGCCGCGTTCCTGCTGGCGGCCGGCTACACGCTGCTGAACGGCGAACACGTGCGCATCGACGTCGTGTCCGGGCGCCTGTCCAAGCGCGGCCAGATCTGGATCGACGTGATCGGCTTCGCCTTCTTTCTCACCCCGATGTGCCTGACCATCCTGTGGTACGGCATCCCCTTCTTCCTGCAGGGCTTCCGCTCGGGCGAGATGTCGAACAACCCGGGCGGGCTGATCCGCTGGCCGGTCTACCTCATGATGCCGCTGGGGGTCGCGCTGCTGCTGGTGCAGGGCTGGTCCGAGCTGGTCAAGCGCATCGCGTTCCTGCGCGGGCTGATCGACGATCCGACGGTCCGCAAGGTCGAGAAGACCGCCGAAGAGGAACTCGCCGAGGCCATCCGCAACGAGGCCGAGCAGGCCGGCAAGGCGTGAGCCGGAACAAGAAAGAAGAACGATGGAGTTCCTGACCCACAACTTCGCCCCCATCATGTTCGTGGGGCTGATCGCATTCCTGCTGTTCGGCTTTCCGGTGGCCTTCAGCCTCGGCGCCTGCGGCCTGTTCTTCGGCTTCGTCGGCGTGGAGCTCGGCGTGCTGCCGGAGGCGCTGTTGCAGGCCCTGCCGCTGCGGCTGTTCGGCATCATGCAGAACGATACGCTGCTGGCCATCCCCTTCTTCACGCTGATGGGGCTGATCCTGGAGCGCAGCGGCATGGCCGAGGACCTGCTGGACACCATCGGCCAGTTGTTCGGGCCGGTGCGCGGCGGCCTGGCGCTGGCGGTGATCCTGGTGGGCGCGCTGCTGGCCGCCACCACCGGGGTGGTGGCGGCGTCCGTGATCTCCATGGGCCTGATCTCGCTGCCGATCATGCTGCGCTACGGCTACGACCGGCGGCTGGCCTCGGGCGTGATCGCGGCGTCCGGCACCCTGGCCCAGATCATCCCGCCCTCGCTGGTGCTGATCGTGCTGGCCGACCAGCTCGGACGCAGCGTGGGCGACATGTACAAGGGCGCCTTCATCCCCGGCTTCACGCTGACCGGACTGTACATCCTGTACGTGGCGGTGGTTGCGATGTTCAAGCCCCAGATGGCGCCGGCGCTGCCGCTGGAGGCACGGGCCTATCGTGAGCCCGACGGGTCCCCGGGACTGCGTTCGCTGCTGGTCCTGACCGTGATCTGCACGGTGGCGGCCGTGACCCTGGGCGAGAACTACGCCGCCGTGCTGACGTGGATGCACGGGCAGACGGTCGAGAGCGTTCCGACCGACGAGACCATCGTGGTCGCGCTGGGCGCCGGGGTGATGCTGGCGTTCGTGATCGCCCTCATCAACAAGGCCACCGGGCTGCAGCTGCTGTCGCGGCTGGCCGAGCGCGTGACCTTCGTGCTGATCCCGCCGCTGATGCTGATCTTCCTGGTGCTGGGCACGATCTTCCTGGGCGTGGCCACGCCGACCGAGGGCGGCGCCATGGGCGCGCTGGGCGCCATCGTGATGGCGGTGGTGCGCCGGCGCCTGTCCTGGGCGCTGCTGCGCCAGGCGCTGAACTCGACGACCAAGCTGTCCTCCTTCGTGATGTTCATCCTGGTGGGCGCCACGATGTTCGGCCTGGTGTTCCAGGGCGTGGACGGTCCGGTGTGGGTCGAGCACCTGCTGTCGGGACTGCCGGGCGGACAGCTGGGCTTCCTGATCGTGGTGAACCTCATGGTCTTCGTCCTGGCCTTCTTCCTGGACTTCTTCGAGCTGTCGTTCATCGTCGTGCCGCTGCTGGCGCCGGTGGCGCAGAAGCTGGGGATCGACCTGGTGTGGTTCGGCGTGCTGCTGGCCGTGAACATGCAGACCTCGTTCATGCACCCGCCGTTCGGCTTCGCGCTGTTCTACCTGCGCAGCGTCGCGCCCGACAAGCCCTACACCGACCGCATCACGCGGCGCCAGATCGCGCCGGTGACCACCATGCAGATCTACTGGGGTGCGGTGCCCTTCGTGCTGATCCAGATCGTGATGGTCGGCCTGATCATCGCGTTCCCGGGGCTGGTGTCGGGCGGCCTGGAAAAGGCGCAGGTGCAGGACATGGACAAGGTGCGCCAGCAGATGGAGCGCATGCTGAACCAGCAGGACGATGCGGCTGCGCCCGTCGTGCCGGCCCCCGACGCCCAGCCGCAGCCGTCCGGCGCGGCCGCGCCCGATGCGTCGGGGCTGCCGGCGCCCGAAGCCGTGCCCGCGGCCCCGGCGGTGTCGGACGAGGATCTGCTCAAGCAGTTGCAGCAGGGCGCCGGCAAGAATTAGGGCCTGTTCACACAAATATCTGTACTCTCGTTCGACCGAGACGGTGATGATCGGCGTGTGGCCGGGATGGGTACAGACTGGACGTCTGTACCCATCCCGGGCGCGCGTCGAGGGCGCCGTATCGGCCGAACCCTTCGGGCAGCCCCGTATCGGACCGCATACGTCGTTACGGCCAAAGGCCAATACGTCAAGTATTGGCCTTCGCCCGCGCCTAGCCTGCGGCCCGATACGGGGCTGCGAGAGCACAGATATTTGTGTGAACAGGCCCCAGCCCGCGCCGCTCGACGAAACGCCCCGGCCGCTGCTGCGGACCGGGGCGTTGTCCTTGTGTCCTCGGGTCGCACGCGCGCCGCCAGGCGCGCGCGGCGTCAGATCTTGACGGTGGCCATGTAGCTGCTGAAGCGGAACTCGGAGAAGCGGTCCCACAGCAGCTGGTCGCGCTGGAACGCGCGCATGTCCTGGTGGATCTTCTTGAATTCCGGCGACTTGGCCTCGTGCTCCGCGAAAACTTCCATGGAGGCCTTGAAGCCGGCATCCATCACGTCCTTCGGGAAGGCCTTGAGCTGCGTCTTCGCCGCCACCAGGCGCTTGAGGGCCTGTGGGTTCTTCGCGTCGTACTTGGCCGTCATGTCGCGGGCGGCGACGGCGCCGGCGGCGCGCACGATCGCCTTGTTCTCGGGCGACAGCGCTTCGAACGCCTTCTTGTTGATGAAGAACTCGAGCTCGGCGCCGCCTTCCCACCAGCCGGGGTAGTAGTAGAACGGGGCCACCTTGTTGAAGCCCAGCTTCTCGTCGTCGTACGGGCCGACGAACTCGGTGGCGTCCAGGGTGCCCTTCTCCAGGGCCTGGTACACGTCACCGGCCGGCATGTTCTGCGCCACCACGCCCAGCTTGGCCATCGCCTCGCCGAACAGGCCGCCGCCGAGGCGGAACTTCAGGCCCTTCAGGTCGGCCACGCCCTTGAGCTCCTTGCGGTACCAGCCGCCCATCTGGGTGGTGGTGTTGCCGGCGCTCATGCTCAGGATGTTGTACTTGGCGTAGAACTCGTCCATCAGCTTGCGCCCGTTGCCGTGCTCCATCCAGGCGTCCATCTGGCGCGCGGTCAGGCCGAACGGCACGGCGCACCCGAATGCGAAGATCGAGTCCTTGCCGGTGAAGTAGTAGGACGCGGTCTGCGCCATCTGCACCGTGTCGTTCTGGATCGCGTCCACCACGCCGAACGGAGGCATCAGCTCGCCCGCGGCGTGCACCGAGCACTCGAACTTGCCGCCCGACAGCTCCTTGACGGTCTTCGAGAACACCTCGGCGCTGCCGAAGATGGTGTCCAGCGACTTCGGGAAGCTGGAAGCCAGGCGCCAGCGCACGGCGGCCTGGGCATGCACCGCCGGCGCGGCGCCGGCTGCCAGGACGCCGGCAATGCCGGCGTGTTTGATGAGAGAACGGCGATCCATCGTTGAGTCCTTGTAGGTCTGCGGCGCCCCGTGCGCCTGGGGCGGCGGCGATGATTGATGCAACCGCTTGCGCCCGCACGCCATTTCAGGCAAATGGCGTCACATTGTAAACACCGGCACAGCATGGCCCCGGCCCGTGCAGGGGTTCGACCGGCCCGGAGCGCGCCGGGCTGGTCGCCTCAGAGTTTCTGCGACTGCATGAAGCGGTCGAAGGTCGCTTCGGTGAAGCGGAACCAGAGGTTCTGGTCGGAGCGGAAGCGCCGGTAGTCCGCGTACACCTTCTTCCATTGCTCGTTGCTGGCCGACAGCTCGTCGTACAGGCGCATCGACTGGCGGAAGGCCTGCGTCATGATGTCGGCGGGGAACGGCCGCAGCCGCGCGCCGGCGGCCACCAGCTGCTTGAGCGCGCCCGGGTTCTTGACGTCGTACTTGGCCTGGGTCTCCACGTGCGCGTAGGTGCTGGCCGCCTCGACGTAGGCCTTGTATTCGGGCGACAGTGCGTTGAAGGCTCGCAGGTTCACGTACAGGTCCAGCTGCAGCCCGCCTTCCCACCAGCCGGGGTAGTAGTAATAGGGCGCGACCTTGTTGAACCCGAGCTTCTGGTCGTCGTAGGGCCCGATCCACTCGGCCGCGTCGATCACGCCCTTGGCGAGCGCCTGGTAGATCTCGCCGCCCGGAATGTTGCTGGGCACCCCGCCCAGCCGCTCCAGCACCTTGCCGGCGAATCCGCCGATGCGGAACTTCAGACCCCTGAGATCCTGCGCCGACCGGATCTCCTGGCGCATCCAGCCGCCCATCTGCGCGCCGGTGTTGCCGCAGGGAAAGCTGGTCATGTCGTAGCGCGCGTAGAAATCGCGCATCAGCCGGCGGCCGTTGCCCTCGTAGGTCCACGCGCTCATCTGCCGGCTGTTCAGCCCGAACGGGATGGCGCCGCCGATCGCGAAGGTCTCGTCCTTGTCGAAGAAGTAATAGGGCGCGGTGTGGGCGGCCTCGACCTGGCCCTGCTGCACGCCGTCGACGACGCCGAACGCGGGCATCAGCTCGCCCGCGGCATGGACGGCGACCTCGAAGCGGCCGCCGGACAGCTCGCGCACCTTGCGCGCGAACACCTCGGCCGCACCGTAGATGGTGTCCAGCGACCTCGGGAAGCTGGAGGCCACGCGCCAGCGCACCAGCGGCTGGGCGTGCACGGCCGGCGCGGCGCCGGCTGCCAGCACGCCGGCCAGCCCGGCCCCGGCCACGAGAGAGCGTCGTTCCATGAGGCTCCAGCGTCGATCGACGCGATCGACCAATGCCAACTGTACCCGGCTGCGGCGCCGGAGGCGCCGGCGCCGCTTCAGCCGACGATCTTCAGCGCCGGCTGCGGCCGCTGGACGGCGTCGCCGAAGCGCTGGCGCACCGAAGCTTCGATGCCGGCCGCGTCCAGCCCCTGCAGCGCCAGCAGCGCCGCCGGGTCGCCGTGCTCGATGAACTCGTCGCGCAGCCCCAGGTGCAGGATCGGCCGCACGACGCCCGCGGCCTGCAGCGCCTCGGCCACCGCGCTGCCGGCGCCGCCCGCGATGCAGCCCTCCTCCACCGTCACCAGCGCCTGGTGGCGGGCCGCCACCTGCAGCAGCAGTTCGATGTCCAGCGGCTTGGCCCAGCGCATGTTGACGACCGTGGCGTCGAGGCGCTCGGCGGCCGCCAGCGCCGGGTGCAGCAGCGTGCCGAAGGCCAGGATCGCCACGCCACCGGGCGGCGCGTCGGCCGCGGCGCGCGTGCGCCGCACTTCGCCCTTGCCGAAGGGCAGCGCCTGCAGCCCCGGCTCCACGGCGGCGCCCACTCCGGCGCCGCGCGGATAGCGCACCGCCACCGGATGGTCCTGCTCGAAGGCCGTGGTCAGCAGCTTGCGGCACTCGTTCTCGTCGGCCGGGCAGGCGATGCTCACGTTCGGGAGGCAGCGCATGAACGCGATGTCGTAGGCGCCGGCGTGGGTGGGACCGTCGGCGCCGACGATGCCGGCGCGGTCGAGGGCGAACACCACCGGCAGCTTCTGCAGCGCCACGTCGTGCACGAACTGGTCGTAGGCGCGCTGCAGGAAGGTGGAATAGATGGCCACCACGGGCTTGAGGCCCTCGCTGGCCATCCCCGCGGCGAAGGTGACGGCGTGCTGCTCGGCGATGCCCACGTCGAAGTAGCGTTCCGGGAAGCGCTGCTCGAACTCCACCAGCCCGGAGCCTTCGCGCATGGCCGGCGTGATGCCCACCAGCCGTTCGTCGCGCGCGGCCATGTCGCACAGCCACTGGCCGAACACCTGGGTGAAGGTCTGGCGGGCCGGCTTGGCCGGCTTGACCAGGCCCACGGCCGGGTCGAACTTGCCCGGACCGTGGTAGGCCACCGGATCGGCCTCGGCCAGCTTGTAGCCCTGGCCCTTGCGCGTGACCACGTGCAGGAACTGCGGGCCCGGCAAGTGCCGGATGTTCTCCAGGGTGGGCACCAGCGAGTCGAGGTCGTGGCCGTCGATCGGCCCGATGTAGTTGAAGCCGAACTTCTCGAACAGCGTCGCCGGCACGATCATGCCCTTGGCCTGCTCCTCCAGCCGCTTGGCCAGCTCGAACAGGGGCGGCGCCACGCGCAGCACGTTCTTGCCGACGCTCTTGGCGGCGGCGTAGAACTGCCCGCTCATGAGCTGGGCGAGGTAGCGGTTGAGCGCGCCCACCGGGGGGCTGATCGACATGTCGTTGTCGTTCAGGATGACCAGCAGGTCGCAATCGGCGACGCCGGCGTTGTTCAGCGCCTCGAAGGCCATGCCCGCGCTCATCGCGCCGTCACCGATGATCGCGACGGCCTTGCGGTTCTCGCCCTTGCGCCGGGCCGCCAGCGCCATGCCCAGCGCCGCCGAGATGCTGGTCGACGAATGGGCCGTGCCGAAGCTGTCGTACTCGCTTTCGCTGCGCTGCGGAAAGCCCGACAGGCCGCCCAGCTGGCGCAGCGTGGCCATGCGCTCGCGCCGGCCGGTCAGGATCTTGTGCGGGTAGGTCTGGTGGCCCACGTCCCACACCAGCCGGTCGTGCGGCGTGTCGAAGACGTAGTGCAGGGCAATCGTCAGTTCCACCGTGCCCAGGTTGGAACTGAGGTGGCCGCCGGTGCGCGACACGCTGTCCAGGACGAAGGCGCGCAACTCGTCGGCCAGCGCCTTGAGCTGGGTGCGCGGCAGCTTGCGCAGGTCCGCGGGGTCGTTGATCGCTTGCAGCAGGGAACCCATCTGTCGTCTCAATTGTCGCGGTTCACCACCATCATGGCGAGTCCCCGCAAAGCCCTGGTGTCGGGCAATCCGCTGCGCGCCAGCGCGCCGAGCGCCTGGTCGCGCAGCTCGCCGGCCAGCCGGCGCGAGGCTTCCAGCCCCAGCACCGACACGTAGGTCGGCTTGTCGCAGGCGGCGTCCTTGCCGGCGGTCTTGCCCAGCGTGGCCGAATCGGCGGTGACGTCCAGGATGTCGTCCACCACCTGGAACGCCAGGCCGAGGGCGGCGCCGAATTCGGCCAGTGCCGCCAGCACGGCGCCTCCCGCGCTGCCGCAGGCCGCCCCCATCAGCACGCTGCCCTGCAGCAGCGAGCCGGTCTTGCGCCGGTGCATTTCGCGCAGCTGCGCCTCGTCCAGCGTGCGGCCCACGCTGGCCAGGTCAATCGCCTGGCCGCCCGCCATGCCGGCGTGGCCGGCGGCGCGCGCCAGCAGGCGGCACAGCGTCGCCTGCACGGCGGCGGGCACCGTCGCGTCCTGCGGCGCCAGCAGCTCGAACGCGAGCGCCTGCAGCGCATCTCCGGCCAGCAGCGCCTGCGCCTCGCCGAACTTCACGTGCACGGTGGGCTTGCCGCGGCGCAGGACGTCGTTGTCCATGCACGGCATGTCGTCGTGCACCAGCGAATAGGCGTGGATCAGTTCCACCGCACAGGCCGCGCGCAGCGCCGCCTGCGGCTGGCCGCCGACCGCCTCGCTGGCCGCCAGCACCAGCAGCGGGCGCAGCCGCTTGCCACCATCGAGCACCGCGTAGCGCATGGCCGCGCCCAGTCCGGCCGGGGCCTCGGCCACCACCCACTCCGCCAGCGCCAGCTCCACGCGCTGGAGCCGCTCGCGGCTCCAGCAGGCCAGGTCGAACCCCGGCTCCCGCATCGCCGGCGCGTTCACTCCTGCAGCCACGGCTTGAGCGTGCCTTCGTCCAGGACCTTGATCTGGTGCTCCACCGCCTGCAGGCGCTCGCGGCAGAACTGCAGCAGCTGCGCGCCGCGCTGGTAGCCGGCCAGCAGCTGTTCCAGCGGCAACTGGCCGGATTCGATGCGGCCAATCAGTTGCTCGAGCTCGTCCAGCGCGGCTTCGTAGCTCTCGGGGGCGGGTGAGGCAGGCTGGGACATCGTGAATCGGGAGGAAACCTGGGATTTTAGGCGGTGCGCCGCAGCACCGCTGCGGACTGCGTCGCGGCGGGGCTTGAGAGTCCGCACGGGCCACCCCAGATACCCCCCAAGGGTACAATTCGCGTCCTCCTCCTGCCCGGGACCGGCGTCCCGGTTTCCCATCCTTTCGTTCACTGCGCGCTCATCTCCGGGTCAGCGCTTCCCTGCCCCTTCATAGGGGGAGTCTCTAGGTCAGGACACCATGTCTGATTTAAGTCTTCAACTTCAGCAGGCCGCAAGCCAACTCCCAGTCACCAGCTATTTCGACGAGGCGCTGTTCCAACGCGAGATGGACGTCATCTTCCGCGGTGGCCCCCGCTACGTGGGACACCGCCTGGCCGTGCCCGAGCCCGGTGACTACTTCGCGCTGCCCCAGGAGGGCGAGGGCCGCGCCCTGCTGCGCACCGACGCCGGCGTGGAACTGATCTCCAACGTCTGCCGGCACCGGCAGGCCGTGATCCTGAAGGGTCGCGGTTCGCTCGCGGCCGGGGGAAGCCCCAGCGGCAACATCGTCTGCCCGCTGCACCGCTGGACCTACAGCGGCGGCAGCGGCAGCCCCGCCGGCACCCTGCTGGGCGCGCCGCATTTCCCGAAAGACCCCTGCCTCAACCTGAACAACTATCCGCTGCAGGACTGGAACGGCCTCTTGTTCGAACGCGCGCCGGGCAGCCCGGACGTGCAGGCGCAGCTGGCCGGGATGGGGCCGCGTGCCGACCTCGATTTCACCGGCATGGTGCTGGACCGGGTCGAGCTGCACGAGTGCGGCTACAACTGGAAGACCTTCATCGAGGTCTACCTGGAGGACTACCACGTCGGCCCGTTCCATCCGGGGCTGGGCAGCTTCGTGACCTGCGACGACCTGCGCTGGGAGTTCCAGGAGAACTTCTCGGTGCAGACCGTGGGCATCGCCAACCGGCTGGGCCGCGCCGGCAGCCCGGCGTACGAGCGCTGGCAGCAGGCGCTGCTGGCCTATCGCGAGGGCCGGCAGCCCAAGTACGGCGCGATCTGGCTCACCTACTACCCGCACATCATGGTGGAGTGGTATCCGCACGTGCTGACGGTGTCGACACTGCACCCGGTGTCGCCGCGCAAGACGCTCAACATGGTGGAGTTCTACTACCCCGAGGAGATCGCCGCCTTCGAGCGCGAGTTCGTCGAGGCGCAGCAGGCCGCGTACATGGAGACCTGCATCGAGGACGACGAGATCGCCGAGCGCATGGACTGCGGCCGCAAGGCGCTGATGGACCGCGGCGACAACGAGATCGGTCCCTACCAGAGCCCGCTGGAAGACGGCATGCAGCACTTCCACGAGTGGTACCGGGCGCGGCTGCGCCGCTAGCTTCCAGCCGTTCCCCCGTGCAATCCCTCTGGATGGTCCTGGCGGCCTTCTTCTTCGCCAGCATGGCCGTGTGCGTGAAGTTCGCTTCGCACTGGTTCAACGCCGCCGAACTGGTGTTCTACCGCGGCGTGCTGGGCATGCTGTTCCTGTGGCTGCTGGCGCGCCACCAGGGCGTCGGCCTGGCCACCCGCTACCCCGGGATGCACGCTTGGCGCGCGCTGATCGGGGTGATCTCGCTGGGCGCCTGGTTCTATGCCATCGGCTACCTGCCGCTGGCCACCGCGATGACGCTCAACTACATGAGCAGCGTCTGGGTGGCGGCGTTCCTGGTGGGCGGCGCCCTGCTGTTCTGGCAGCCGCAGCGCGGCGCGCGCGGCCCGCGGCAGGCGCCGCTGGTGCTGAGCGTGCTCGCGGGCTTCGCCGGCGTCGTGCTGATGCTGCGGCCGACCATCCAGCGCGACCAGATGGTGGCCGGCCTGGTGGGCCTGATGTCGGGCGTGACGGCCGCGTTCGCCTACCTGCAGGTGATGGCGCTGGGCAAGGTGGGCGAGCCGGACACCCGCACCGTCTTCTATTTCGCGGTGGGCTCCACGGTGGCCGGGGGCGCGGCGATGCTCGCCGCCGGCGTGTCGTCCTGGCACTGGGAACGCGCCGTGTGGCTGCTGCCGATGGCGTTGCTGGCCTCGCTGGGCCAGCTGTGCATGACGCGCGCCTACAACCACGGCGCCACGCTGGTGGTGGCGAGCCTGCAGTATTTCGGCATCGTGTTCGGGGCGATCTACGGCGTGACGCTGTTCGGCGACGACATCCCGCCCTCCGGCTGGCTCGGCATGGCGCTGATCGTCGCCAGCGGCATTGCCGCCACCGTGCTGCGCGCGCGCGCGGTGCCCAATGCGCCGGCCGAGGAGCACTGAAACGCCGGGGCCTTGCCGGGTGCCCGGGCCCCGCACCGCCACGAGCGCGGGATAATCCGCCTTCCATCGCAGCACGAGCGGCCCGCATGTACACCACGCTGATCTCCGCCGACCAACTGTCGGGCCTGCGCGCCGCCGAGGCGCCGCTGATGATCTTCGACTGCAGCTTCGACCTGATGAACCCGGCCGCCGGCGAGCAGCAGTACCGCGGCGCCCACATCCCGGGCGCGGTCTACGCGCATCTGGATACCGCGCTGAGCGACTCGGGCGTGGTCGAGGCCGACGGCAGGCAGCACCCGCGCAGCGACGCCGCGTCGGGCGGGCGCCACCCGCTGCCCAGCCGCGAGCGCTTTGCGATGTGGCTGTCGGGCGTCGGCTTCGGCAATCAGATGCAGGCCGTGGTGTATGACCGCAGCAGCGGCACCTACGGGGGGCGCCTGTGGTGGATGCTCAAGTGGGCCGGCCACGAGGCGGTCGCGGTGCTCGACGGCGGGCTGGCGGCCTGGCAGGCGGCCGGCGGCGAAGTGACCGACCGCGAGGAGCCGTCGCACTTCCAGTCCAACTTCCGCCTCGGTGCGCCGCTGCGCCGGCTGGTGGTCACGCGCGAGGTGCAGCAGCGGCTCGGTGATCCGGTCCAGACCCTGGTCGACGCGCGCGCCGCGCCGCGCTTTCGCGGCGAGGTCGAGCCGCTGGACCCCGTGGCCGGCCACATCCCCGGCGCCCTCAACCGCCCGGCTGCGCAGAACTTCGGCGCCGACGGCCGGTTCAAGCCGCCGGCCCAGTTACGCGCCGAATTCGAGGCCTTGCTCGCCGGCCGCGCTGCGGCCACCGTGGTCCACCACTGCGGCAGCGGCGTCAGCGCCCTGCCGAACCTGATCGCCATGGAGGTTGCCGGGCTCGGTCCGACCTCGCTCTACGCGGGCAGCTGGAGCGAGTGGTGCAGCGACCGGTCGCGTCCGGTCGAAAAGGGCTGAGCGGCTAGCGGGTTCAACGCTGGCCGATCGCGCCACGCGCGCTGCCTTGCGGAACCGCACCAGCGCCCACGGGCGCGGCGTTCGTCGCGGTGCCTGCCGCCCCACCGCTGGCCGGACCGGCACCCAGCCCGCCCTGCAGGCCGCCGCCCGGAGGGCCTCCAAGGCCCGAGGTGCCGCCGCCCGTGGTGCCAGGCACGGCGTCCCCACCCGACGATCCGGGAGAAGGAGCCGAGCCGGCCTTGCCCGAAGAGCCGCCCGCCGGCGTGTCGGGTGCCGCCGGCGCAGCGACGACCGGCGGGTTTCCGGTGCCGGGACTGCCGGGCGCGTTCGGATTGGCCGTCGCCCCGGAATCGGCACCCCGGCCGCATCCCGCGAGTGCCAGGACCAGGGTCGCGAGGGCGGCCAGGACGTGGCGGCTGCGCACCGGCGTCACTTGGTGGTGGTGGTCGTGGTGGTGGTGGTGGTCGAACCGGTCACCCCGCCCGCACTGCCCGAGGTGTCGGAGCCGCTCGTGCCGCCGGTGCCGGTGCCGCCCATCGAGCTCGTGCTGCCGCTGGTGGAGCTGGTCGTGCCGCTCGCGCCCGCCGTGGCGTCGGTGCTGCTGGTGCCTCCCGAAGTGCCCGCGGTGGGCGGCGGAGCGGACGGGCTGGCCGGAGCCGGCGTCGTGGTGGTCGTGCTCGAGGTCGTGCTTTCCGTCGTTTCCTTCTTCGTGCAGGCGCCCAGCGCCAGGGCAGCGATGACGGCCAGCGTGGCGGCCGCGGTTCGGGTCGGAGACGTCTTCATCGGGGGAACTCCTTGCGGGTGTGTTCGTGAATGGCAGGGGCAGCGCCTGCTGCCCTATCGCGCACTCTAGGCAAGCGCGGGGCCGAGCTTGTCGGTACCTGATGATGGTCCGTGTAGGACAAACGCAGAGGCAGCGGCCCAGGCGCGGCAGTGGCGGCTCCTTGAACCGCCTCAGCCGGCGCGCCGGCGGGCGGTCGCGCGCTCGTAGGCAGCCATCAACGGCGTCACGGACACGCCGTGCACGAAGATCGAGGTGACGACGACCGAGAGCGTGAGCGCCGTCAGCTGGGCCGCGAGCTGCTCGGGCAGGCCGTGGTTGATGGCGTACATGAGGTAGTACAGCGATCCGATGCCGCGGATGCCGAACCAGCCGATCAGCCAGCGCTGGCGCGGCAGGCTGCGCGAGCCCAGCAGGCCCGCGGCGGTGGCGAGCGGGCGGATGGCCGCCAGCAGCAGCAGGACGAACCAGCCCGAGGCATGGCTCCATTCGACCGCCCACAGCAGCGCACCGATGGTGATCACGATGGCCACTTCCCCGATGCGCTCCACCTGTTCGTTGAAGCCCAGCACCGCATGCGCCATGAACGCCGGCGCCTGCCGCGGATCGATGGCGGCGGCGTCGGCCGCCTTCGCGTCGGGGTCGGCGGAGGCCCGCTCGACCGCCTGCTGGGCACCGGCGTCGCGGCTCTGGGAGCGTTCCACCTGGCGCAGCGCAACGCCGGCGGCGAACACGGCCAGGAAACCGTACCCGTGCAGCAGCACGGCGACGCCGTAGGACAGCGCGATCAGCCCCAGGGCCAGGAAGTCGTCCAGCCCGACCGCCTCCTTGTGCTCCCGGCGCAGGTACAGCACCAGCCGCCCCACGGCCACGCCCAGCAGGGCTCCCGTGCCGAGCCCGGCCACGACCGCCCATGCGACGTCCACCAGCAGCCAGCGCCAGCCCCAGGCGCCGATCTCGTGCAGGCCCAGCAGTCCCAGGCCCAGCATGACGAACGGAAACGCCGTCCCGTCGTTCAGCCCGCCTTCGCCGGTGAGCGCGAAGCGCAGCTTGTCGCGGTCGCCCGGGCGGTGCACCTGCACGTCCGAGGCCAGGACCGGGTCGGTCGGCGCCAGGATGGCTCCCAGCAGCACGGCGGCTCCCGCGGGCAGGCCCAGCAGCAGGACTCCGGCGGCGGCGATCGCCGCGACGGTGAGCAGCATCGAGGTGAGCGCCAGCCGCAGGGGCAGCAGCCAGCGGCGGTCGCGCAGCCCGGGGCTGAGCTTGAGCCCGGCCGTGAACAGCGAGACCAGCACCACGGTTTCGGTCAGGCGCTCCAGCAGCCCCGTGTGCTGGAGCGGGTCGGGTCCCATCCAGCCGAGCCCGCCCGGGCCGACGGCCAGTCCGACCAGCAGGTACAGCATGGCCGCGGACAGGGGCAGGCGTGCCAGCACCGAGCCGCTGAGCGCAAGCACGATCAGCAGGACGCCCACCAGCGCCGACCACCACGCGAAGTCCATGGAAGCCGCGGCTTCAGATCCCGGCGAGGCCGGCGGCCGGCCGCGTCACAGGCAGCCCAGCGCCCCGTGCAGCGCCTTGCGGAAGCCGGGGAACTTGTGCACGTCGCCATGCCCTGCCCCTTCGACGCACATCAGCTGCGCCGTGGGCGCGGCCGTGCGCAGCGCGTGGCTGTGGTGAATTCCGATCAGCTCGTCGCGGTCGCCGTGGATCAGCATCAGCGGCCCCTTGAGCCGCGCCGCGTGCTCGGCGGTGTGCAGCGGGTAGCGCAGCACCTGGCGCGGCACCCACGGATAGAGCTCGTCGGCGAGGGCGCGCATGCTGCTGTAGGGCGAGACCAGCAAGGTCAGGGCTGGCGCCAGGCCGGCGCCGCACAGCTGCGCGGACAGGCCTGCGGCCAGCGCCGTGCCCAGCGACTGCCCAGCGATGACCACCCGCCGGCCCTGGTATTGGGGCGCATAGTGGGCCCACACGGCCGCCACGTCGGAACGCAGCTGTTCCTCGCTCTCGATGCGGCCGCCGCTCTTGCCGTAGCCGCGATAGTCGAACATGACCACGTCGAAGTTCAGCTGCCGGAACGCGTCCAGGTCGACCAGGCAATCGCGCAGGTTGCCCGAGTTGCCATGCAGGAAGAACACCACGCCGCGCGGATCGGGCCGGCGCAGCTGCGCGGCCGACAGCCGCGCGCCGGGCACCTCGATCCAGGCCTCGTGCACGTCCAGGTCGGCCACCAGCGGCTCGTCGGGCGCCAGCGGCGTCGGCTCGAACAGCAGGCGCTCCTGACGGAACCACAGCCAGCCGACGGCAGCGGTGTACACCGCGCCGACGGCCGCGAGCACCCCGAGGGAGAACAGCGCGTAGACCATGTTGCCCTCCCGCTTCATGATCACTGGCGGTTGCCGCGGTCGGACGGGCCGTTGCGGTTGCCGGTCAGACCCATGCGATCCGCCTCCTCGCGTGCCGACCCGGCACCCGCGTCCGTGCCCGGGCGCGCGCCGTCCCTGCGTGAAGCGCGGCGCGCTGGATCCTGGTTCGACATGTCCTGCTCCTTGACGGGTGGCCGGTTGTTGCACCGGCCGATGCCCGCAGCATGGGACGCTCCCAAGCTCAACGCTGTAGGAGCCGGACGGCGCGCCGCGTAGGAGCCTCGCGGGCGGCGAGGCAGGAACGCGACCGGGACCGCGCAGGACGCCCTGCGTCCGCCCCGGACGGCCTTGCACCGCGGCGACACGGCCGCGGGCGCCGTTGCGCGAGAATCCGGCATCGATTCCCGGCCGGAGCCGCCCATGCCCTTTCGCGCCTACCTCATCTCCAGCACGCCCGAGGGCGTCCATGCGTCGTTCACCATGCTGGAGGACGACGCGCTCGATCCCGGCGACGTGACGGTGCGCGTGCAGTACGCCAGCATCAACTACAAGGACGCGCTGGCGGCCACCGGCAAGGGCAAGATCATCCGCCGGTTCCCCTGCGTGGGCGGCATCGACGCCAGTGGCATCGTCGAGGCTTCGAGCGCGCCCCAGTTCAGGCCGGGCGACGCGGTGGTGGTGCACAGCCATGGCTTCGGCGTGTCGCACCATGGCGGCTGGGCCGCGCGCGCCCGCGCCCCGGCGGCCTGGGTCAACGGGCTTGCGCCGGGCATGAGCACGCTGGAGGCCATCACGCTGGGCGTGGCCGGCTACACGGCGGCGCTCGGGATCGACGCCATGGAACTGAACGGGCTGGCCCCGCACAAGGGCAAGGTGCTGGTCAACGGCGCCACCGGCGGCGTGGCCAGCGTCAGCATCGACCTGCTGGCGCAGCGCGGCTACGAGGTGGTGGCGGTGACGGGAAAGCCCGAGGAGGCGCCGTACCTGCGGGCACTGGGCGCGAGCGAGGTGATCGCCAGCGCCGAACTGGCCGTCGGCAGCAAGCCGATGGAAAGCGCGCTGTGGCAGGGCGCCGTCGATTCGCTCGGCGGCGCGCCGCTGTCGGCGCTGACCCGCACGATGCGCAAGGACGGCGTGATCGCCAGCATCGGCAACGCGGCCGGCCTGGACTTCGCGACCAGCGTGATGCCGTTCATCCTGCGCGGCGTGCGGCTGCTGGGCATCAACTCGGACAACGAGCCCGAGGTGCGCGATCGGGTGTGGCGGCGCCTGGCCACCGACCTCAAGCCAAGGCACCTGGCGGCGATCGCGCGCGTGATCCCGTTCGACGAGCTGCCGCAGGCGATCGACGCCGTGATCGCCGGCCGCGCGCGCGGGCGGACCGTGGTGCAGATCGGCGCCTGAGCGCGCCTCAGTAGGCGCTGCCCGGCTCCTCCAGCCGGTGCGCCAGCGCCACCAGCTGCGGCCGCACCTGCTGCAGCAGGAAGTCGGGCGACAGGCTGAAGCCGGGGCCGCCGCAGTTGATCGCCATCACCGAGCGCGCGCCGGGCGCGTGGAAGGCGATCGCGATCGCGTTCACGTCCTTCTGCCAGTCGCCGAACGAGGTGCACACGCCCAGCTCCCGGTACTCGGCCAGGGCGCGCTCGATGCGCTCGTGCGCCTGCGGCCAGCCGGCCGGGTCGCGGTCGCGGACGCGGTCCAGGAGCGCGGCGCGCTGGGTCTCGCTGCACAGGGCCAGGTAGGCACGGCCCATCGCCGTGGTGGCCACCGGGATGCGCGAGCCCACGTCCAGGCTGAGCGTCAGCGCCGATTCGCTGCGGCAGTTCTCCACGTAGATCATGCTCAGGCGGTCGCGCATGCCCAGCGACACCATCGACTGCGATCGGTCGGCCAGTTCCTGCATCAGCGGGCGCGCCACCTGGCGCACGTCCATCCGCGCCAGCATCGTGCTGCCCAGCGCGAGCACCGCGCTGCCCAGGCGGTAGCCGCCGTTGCCGTGGCCATCGTCCGCGTGCTCCAGGTAGCCGTGCTTGGTCAGCGTGTAGGTCAGGCGCGAGATCGTCGATTTCGGCAGGCCGCAGCGGCGCGCCAGTTCCTGGTTGCCCAGCATCCGGTCGCGCGAGCGGAACGCGCTGAGCACGTCCAGCCCGCGCGCCAGCGCCGTGACGAAGTGGCGATCGGCCTTCGCGTTGACGGGGCGTCGGACGGGGCCGGCGGCCTCCGTCGGCGCGGGCTGGGAGGAGAGCGAAGAGAGCTTCTGCATCACGGAACGTCCGGACAGGGGGAATCAGGCTCGATCCCGAGGTTCCCATTGTGCCGCAAGGCGCCGAATGATTCCGGACTGCAGAACGCGCCACCCGGCGCGCGCTCGCTTCACGTCACTTCAGCGCCTTGAAGCGCATGCGGTGCGGCCGCGCGCCCTCCTCGCCCAGGCGCTTGAGCTTGTCGGCCTCGTATTCGTGGAAGTTGCCGTCGAAGAAGGTCCAGCGGCCCTCGTCTTCGGCGGCCAGGATATGGGTGGCGATGCGGTCCAGGAACCAGCGGTCGTGGCTGATCACCAGCACGCTGCCGGCGAATTCCAGCAGCGCGTCCTCCAGCGCCCGCAGCGTTTCCACGTCGAGATCGTTGGACGGCTCGTCCAGCAGCAGCACGTTGGCGCCCTGCATCAGCGTCTTGGCCAGGTGCAGCCGGCCGCGTTCGCCGCCCGACAGCGTGCCCACGCGCTTTTGCTGGTCGCCGCCGTTGAAGTTGAAGCGGCCGCAATAGGCGCGGCTGGGCATCTGGAACCGGCCGACGTTGATGATGTCCAGGCCGCCCGAAATGTCCTCCCACACCGTCTTCTCGTTGGCCAGGTCGTCGCGGCTCTGGTCCACGAACGCCATCTGGACGGTCTTGCCGATCTTCACCGTGCCTACGTCGGGCTGCTCGCGACCGGCGATCAGCTTGAACAGCGTCGTCTTGCCGGCGCCGTTGGGTCCGATGATGCCGACGATTGCGCCGGCCGGAATCTTGAAGCTGAGGTTGTCGATCAGCACCCGGTCGCCGAAGGACTTGGAGACGCTCTCGAACTCGATCACCTCGGTGCCCAGGCGCTCGGCCACCGGGATGAAGATTTCCTGGGTCTCGTTGCGGCGCTGGTATTCGTAGTCGGACAGCTCCTCGAAGCGGGCCAGGCGCGCCTTGCTCTTGGCCTGGCGCCCCTTCGGGTTCTGGCGCGCCCACTCCAGCTCCTTCTTCATCGCCTTCATGCGGGCGTCCTCGGTGCGCTGCTCCTGCTCCAGGCGCGCTTCCTTCTGCTCCAGCCACGACGAATAGTTGCCCTTCCACGGGATGCCGGCGCCGCGGTCGAGTTCCAGGATCCACTCCGCCGCGTTGTCCAGGAAGTAGCGGTCGTGGGTGATGCCCACCACGGTGCCGGGATAGCGCTGCAGGAACAGCTCCAGCCATTCGACCGACTCGGCGTCCAGGTGATTGGTCGGCTCGTCCAGCAGCAGCATGTCGGGCTTGGACAGCAGCAGCTTGCACAGCGCGACGCGGCGCTTCTCGCCCCCGGACAGCAAGGCGACCTTGGCATCCCAGGGCGGCAGCCGCAGCGCGTCGGCGGCGATCTCGAGCTGGTGCTCCGAGTCGGTGCCGGCGGTGGCGATCACGGCCTCCAGCTGCGCCTGCTCGGCGGCCAGCGCGTCGAAGTCGGCGTCCGGTTCGGCATAGGCGGCGTACACCTCCTCCAGCCTGGCCTTGGCGGCGTTGACCTCGGCCATCGCCTCCTCGACCTCCTGGCGCACCGTGTGCTCCGGATCGAGCTTCGGCTCCTGCGGCAGGTATCCGATCTTCAGCCCCGGCATGGGCGTGGCCTCGCCTTCGATCTCCTTGTCCAGCCCGGCCATGATCTTCAGCAGCGTCGACTTGCCCGAGCCGTTGACGCCCAGCACGCCGATCTTGGCGCCGGGAAAGAAGGACAGCGAGATGTCCTTGAGGATCTGACGCTTCGGCGGCACGATCTTGCCGACGCGGTTCATGGTGTAAACGTATTGAGCCATTGCCTGTCTTTGAGCGCGAAAGGGTGGAGCACGGCCGCGGTCGCGGGAACCCGGGCTGTTCGGTGCAAACCTTCGATTATCGCGGCCCCGCGGCAAACCGGGTCCGACCCGTGCCGAAGGCCACCGCCGTCAGGTCTTGCCTTCGACGCTGTTGCGCAGCGCCGCCTTGGCGACCTGGTCCAGCGCCTCGTCGACCAGGTTGCGCTCGGCCACGATGCGGACGTGGCCCTGCGCCAGCAGCCGGTCCAGGCTGCGGCGCGACATCGAGTGGGCCGAACCCGACTGCGCGGTGAACATGTAGAGCGTGCCGTGCGGGCTGGCCCAGGTCAGCTGCGCCCGCACCCAGGCGCCGCTCACCATGATCTCGACCCAGGTCCCCGTGTGCCAGTCGCCCGGCCGTACCGGCGCGGCGGGGGCCTGCTGCTCGAGTTGCGCCGCGGCCGGCTGACCCGCGCCAAGCGCCTCCTCCGGCACGAATCCCGACTCCTGCGCTTCCTGGCTGTCCAGCCAGAGGCTGTGCTCGCTGTCGCCGAACTGCGAGCCTTCCGCCTCCGCCGCGTCGGCTGCTGCCTTGCTGATCTTGTCGCGCCCTTCGTGCACGGCGGCCCGGTGGATCGTGATCAGGTTGTTGAAGAAGCGGGCCGTCAGCTCCGGCGGGTACTGGATGCGGTCCAGGCCCTCGCGCAGCTTGGCCAGCAGTCCCGGGATCATCTGCACCAGCCGGCGGGCCCGGCCGCGCTGTGCCGTGCTCTTCTGCACGCTCCAGATCAGGTCCTCGACCAGGGCCCGGTAGCCATAGGGATCGTCCGAGCCGTCCGCGCAACTGAGCTGTGCCTCGGCCACCACCTGGCTCCACGAGCCCTTCAGGAAGTCGGTGACGAACTCCGCCACCTCCAGCTCGGCGGTGGACTGCATGAATTCGGCAGCCAGCTTCTGCGCCAGCAGGTTGCGCTGCTCGGCGTGCAGCAGGGCCCGGGCCGCCTCCTCGCGCTTGCGCAGCACCACGTCGTCATGGCCGGTCCACTGGCCGTCGAGCTGTTCGATCAGCTCGCTGAAAGTCTGTGCGTCCACCACCTTGCTGTCCAGCCAGCGTACCGCGTCCTCGATCGTGACGACGAAGCGGCGCCAGCCCGGATCGCGGTCGTCGGCGAAAGCCAGGCTGCGCTGGGTGATGCGGTCGAGGAACTGGCGGGCCGGATGGGTGCGGTCGCTGAAGAAGCGCGAATCCTGCTTGGCCAGCTTGTGCACCGCCGTCTCCATCGCGAGCAGGTGCCGCTTGAATTCCGGCAGCAGCCGCTTGTCGCGATCGAGGTTGTCGAACATCAGTCGCACCACTTCCTCGCCCAGCTGCAGCCCGATGCGCGGCGCCTCGGCCGGCGCACCCGCCTCGGCCAGCATGTCGCGCGGCTGCGGCTCGGCCGCGGCCGGCTTGGGCCGCTGTTCCAGCTTGCGCACCAGGGCGTCCACGCCCTTCATCTCCTGCAGCATGGCCATCGAGGCCGGCACCGTGTAGAGGAACTCGGGGCCGGCCGGCTGCGCGTCGAAGTCGCCGGCCAGCAGCTTGCGCAGCCGGTCCAGCGTCAGCAGCGTCTTGGCCACTGAATCGGCCACCGGCTTGCCGAGCGCGCCTGTGCCTTGGTGGACGCGCCCGCCGATCGGCACGGCGGGCTCGACGCCGCAGGAGCGCAGCCAGTCGGCCAGTTCGCGATACAGCCTGTTCAGGTTGGCCCCCAGCAGGCCCGCGGCCGGGGCGATCAGCGCCTCGCGCACCGGGGCCTCGGGCACGTGAAGCGCCAGGCAGGCCTGCAACGCGCGCACGAACGCGTCGGGGCGCAGCGGATTGAGCCCGGGCTGGATCGTGCGCCAGCCCAGCAGCGTGCTCACCAGCGCATCCAGCGGCGGCAGCACGTCGTCCACGGCATGCGACACCTCCTGGTGCGCCCGTGCGACCTCGATGCTCTGGTCGATCTCGGACTGCTCGAACAGCCGCAGGTCCTCGAACCGCAGCGCTTCGGTATGCGCCTGCTCCTTGCCGCCGCCCTCGTAGACGATGCGGGTGAGCTCGGCACGCCAGGTCGCCGCCACCGCCTTGCCTCTGGCCGACATCTGCTGGATCGCCGCCTGGACCCCGGCCGTCTGCAACGACGCGGCGCGGCGCGCGGCCGTCGGCAGCGACGCGGCGACCAGCCCGGCGAGCACGTCCGCGATCAGCAGGTCGGCCTGCTGCAGGACCGCGTCCAGGCAGTCGTTGAGCGACGGCTCGCGGGCGGTGGGATCGTCGGATACGCCGATTCGGAACTTCAGGAGCTTGGCCATGGCTGAGCTGGGGAGCCAACCGATTATGAAGCCGCGGCCCGTGCCCGCACCAGTGTTTCGCGGTCCCCGCCACCGGAACCGCTGGGCAGACGCGACACGGCGGCGGCGCAGCCGTAAACGTTTGTTGGACCGCGTAACCAGGTGAGCGGCGGCCCGCCGGGGGGTTGTGCGCCCATCCGCCGGACGTGCGACAATGGCGGCTGCCGCGGACTCCAGTTGCCCGCGGCTCCAGCGTTTCGCTGGGGACCCCAAGCCGGCTCCAACGCCGGCGCCGCGGGCTCCCGCTCCCTTAGAAACCTCATCAGCCTTTGACTGGCACGGTGCCTCGCACCGTACAGGCCGATGCCCAGCGCCAAGGATGGCGCCTCTTCAATGACTTTTGACGAACTGAACCTGGCTCCTGCCATTCTCAAGGCCGTGCGCGAGCAGGGCTACGAAACCCCCACCCCGATCCAGGCCCAGGCGATCCCCGCCGTGCTGGCCGGCCATGACCTCATGGGCGGCGCCCAGACGGGCACCGGCAAGACCGCGGCCTTCACCCTGCCCATGCTGCACAAGCTGACCAAGGGCCAGAGCAAGACCAACAAGTTCGGCAAGGACGGGATCGCCGCCCTGGTGCTCACGCCCACGCGTGAACTCGCCGCCCAGGTGGAGGAGTCCATCCGTACCTACGGCAAATATCTGCCCCTCACCTCCGCGGTCATCTTCGGCGGCGTGGGCATGAACCCGCAGATCGACCGCATCAAGAAGGGCGTCGACATCCTGGTGGCCACCCCCGGTCGCCTGCTGGACCTGCAGCAGCAAGGCCACCTGGACCTGTCCACCGTGGAAATCCTGGTGCTCGACGAAGCCGACCGCATGCTCGACATGGGCTTCCTGCCCGACGTGAAGAAGATCCTCGCCCTGGTGCCCAAGGACAAGCAGAGCCTGCTGTTCTCGGCCACCTTCAGCGACGAGATCCGCCAGCTGGCCAATGGCCTGCTGCGCGATCCGCAGACCATCCAGGTGACGCCGCGCAACACCACCGTGCAGCGCATCACCCAGGTCGTGCACCCGGTGGGCCGCGGCAAGAAGAAGCAACTGCTCGCCCACATCATCCAGGAACACGACTGGAGCCAGGTGCTGGTCTTCACCCGCACCAAGTTCGGCGCCAACAACGTCGCCGAGTTCCTGAGCAAGAACGGCATCACCGCGCTGGCGCTGCACGGCAACAAGAGCCAGTCGGCGCGCACCCAGGCGCTGGCCGGCTTCAAGAGCGGCGAACTGCGCGCCCTGGTGGCCACCGACATCGCCGCCCGCGGCATCGACATCGACGACCTGCCGCACGTGGTGAACTACGAGATCCCGAACGTGCCGGAAGACTACGTGCACCGCATCGGCCGCACCGGCCGGGCCGGCAACGACGGGGCCGCCGTGAGTCTGGTCTGCCTGGACGAGGAAGGCTTCATGCAGGAGATCGAGCGCTTCACCAAGCAGCAGATCCCGACTCTGGTGGTGGAAGGCTTCGGCCCCGAGCCGGGCGAGCGCGCCGAGCCGATCGCCATGGGCCGCCAGACCATCTGGGGCGGCGCCGGCAAGGCGCCCAGCCGCGACGTGATGCAGGCCGCAGCCAAGGCCGCGCGCCAGGAAATGATGCAGCGCATCCGCGACAACAAGACGGCCGACGCCGAGCGCGGCCGCGGCCGCGGCGCTGCCAACGGCTCGACCGGCGCAGCGCGCGCGGCTCAGCCGCAGTCCCAGGGCCAGCGTGCCGCCGGCGGCCCGAAGCCCGCGCGCGGGCCGGCGCCGGTGCCGGCGCGCACGGCCGGCAACGCCCAGCGCCAGCACCAGCCGCGCCGCCACGACGACGAGCGCCAGCCACGGGACGGCGCGCACGAGAGCGCGAGCCCCTTCGTGCAGCGCGACGCCACGCCGCGACTGGGCGCGGGCGGCCAGCCCGACCCGCTGCGCACCAGCGTCGACAGCATGGGCGGGCGCGGACGGCGCGGCGGTGGCCGCCCGAACCGCGGCGCCGGCAACGGCAACGGCACCCGCTCGTACGGCCGCTGACCGGAACCCGGCGCCGCCGCGGCGGGACCCTCAGGCGCCGGCGATCTCGACCAGCCGGCGGGCGATGTGCGCCAGCGGCAGCACCTCGCGCACCGCGCCGAGCGCGATGGCCTGGCGCGGCATTCCGAACACCACGCAGCTGGCCTCGTCCTGGGCCAGCGTGTAACCGCCGCCCGCTCTCAACTGGAGCATCGCCTGCGCGCCGTCGGCGCCCATCCCGGTCAGCATGACGGCGATGGCGCGTTCGCGGGCCGCGGCGGCCACCGCGCGGAACAAGATGTCCACCGACGGCCGGTGCCGGTTCACCGGCGCCTCGTCGTGGACCCGCAAGGCATAGGCCGCCCCCCGGCGCGCCAGCGCCAGGTGGCGCCCGCCGGGCGCGAGATAGGCGGCTCCGCGCAGCGCCGGCTCGCCGTCCTCGGCCTGCTTGACGTCGATGCGGCAGATCGAATCCAGCCGCCGCGCGAAGGTCTCCGTGTAGCCGGCCGGCATGTGCTGCGCGATGACGATCGGCGGCATGCCCGGCGGCAGCGCCGTGAGCACCTCGCGCAGCGCCTCGACGCCGCCCGTGGAGGCACCGATGGCGATCACACGGTCGGCCGCATTGGCCCCGAAACGCGGCGGCGCGTGCACGGGCACCGCTGCCGGCGGCGCGCCGCGCCGCGCCAGCCGCGCCGTGCTGGCGGTGCGGATCTTGTCGGCGATCTCGGACGCGGCGGCTTCGAACTGCGCCAGGTCCGTCGGCTTGTGCACGAAGTCCACGGCGCCCAGTTCCAGCGCCTGCAGGGTGGTCTGCGCGCCGTCGCGGGTCAGCGAGGAGATCATGACCACCGGCAGCGGCCGCACGCTCATGAGCTTGCGCAGGAAATCGAGCCCGTTCATGCGCGGCATCTCGACGTCCAGCGTGATGACATCCGGCGAGCGCAGCCGGATCTGCTCGATCGCCACCAGCGGATCGGCGGCCATCGCCACCACCTCCATGTCCGGCTGCGCACCGACCACGCGGGCCAGGAAGGCGCGCATCAACGCCGAATCGTCGACGAGCAGGACCTTGATCATCGCGGCCGCGCGAAGATCTCGATGGCGCCGGCGTCCGCGGCGTCCAGCCGCCGCCGGTATTCGCGCTCCTGCCGCTGCACCTGGTCGTCGCCGGTGGGATCGAGCTTCTTGAGCAGCACCTTGCCGGTGGCGGGCGAGAAGTACAGCTTGCGCGCGTAGTTGTCCAGCAGGTCACTGCCGACCACCGGGATGGCCTCGGTCGCCAGGAAATCCAGCACGAACTCGCAGTTGGCCGCGCCCACGTCCAGCGACGCGAACCCGCGCAGCACCCGGCCGCCGCCGAACACCTTTGCCACCAGCCGCCGCCGTTCGGCGCCGAGCTTGAGCATGTGGTTGATCAGCAATTCCATCGCGTGCACCCCGAACCGCGCGGACGGCGCCACCGGCGAGCGCGCCGGTGCACTGTCGCCCGGCAGCATGAAATGGTTCATGCCGCCGACGCGGCGCTGCGGGTCCCACAGGCAGGTCGATACGCACGATCCGAGCAGCGTCGTCATGCCCAGCGTGCCGGCGGCCGCGTGATACTCGCCGGGCAGGACGCGGACCGCTTCGTGCCGGAAGTCGCGGTCGAAATAGCGGGCCGAGGCGTCGGTCAGCATGGGTGCCTTCCCTTCAATGACCGGCCAGCCGGTACGCGGTGCGCCCGCAGGCGCGGAACGCACCGTGCCCCGCCGGAAAGCTCTCGGCGTGTCCCACCATCAGCAGCCCGCCCGGGACCAGCGCCGCCGCCAGGCGCTCGGCCAGCCGCCGCTGGGCGTCGCGGTCGAAGTAGATGACCACGTTGCGGCAGAACACCACGTCGAAGCGCGGGCCGGCGGGCCAGTCGGCCCCCTGCAGGTTGCATTGCGCGAAGCGCACCAGCGGCCGCAGTTCCGGGCGGATGCACACCAGCCCCTCCTTGCTGCCGGTGCCGCGCAGAAAGTGGCTGCGCATGCGGTCGGACGACAGGCCGGCGGCGCGCTCGGCGGGGTACACGCCCTCGCGCGCCGTGGCCAGCACCTCCGAGTCGATGTCGGTCGCCAGGATCTCGGCCGGCTGCTGCGCCTCGCGCATGACCATGGCCATCGACCAGGGCTCCTCGCCGGTCGAACACGCGGCGCTCCAGATCCGCAGCGCGCCGGCGCCGCGCTCGCGCGCCGAGCGCGCGCGCTGCGCCAGCAGCTCGAAGTGGTGCGGCTCGCGGAAGAACGACGTGAGGTTGGTGGTCAGCGCGTTGACGAACGCCTCGCGCTCGGTCGAGCCGTCGGCCTGGACCAGGTCCAGGTAGCGGTCGAACGCCAGCCCGCCGTGCGAGCGCAGGCGCCGCACCAGCCGGTTGTAGACCATGTTGCGCTTCTGCTGCGACAGGCTGATGCCGGCATACGCATGGATCAGCTGCCGCACGCGCTCGAAATCGCGGTCGGTCAGTTCGAACTGGTCGGCCACCGCCATCGGTCAGAACTCCTGCCACTCCCTGGACGGCTGCGGCGCGCCCAGGGCCGCCGTGGCGCCGCCATGCAGCAGCGGCGGCGCGGGTTCCGGCCGGCTGCGCATCGGCACGGCGACCGGCTGGGGCCGCGGCGCGGCGGCCGCAGCGGCCGGGCGCGGCTCGTCGCCGAGCTTGAAGCGCGCGACGCTGCCCAGCAGCCCCGACGCCTGATCCTTCATCGCTTCGGTGGCGGCCGTCGCCTCCTCCACCAGCGAGGCGTTCTGCTGCACCACCTGCTCCATCTGCGAGACGGCCGTGTTGACCTGCTCGATGCCCGAGCTCTGCTCCTGGCTGGCCGCCGCGATCTCCGCGATCAGGTCGGTCACTCCCTTGACCGAGCGCACGATGTCGTCCATCTTGCGGCCCGCGGCGTCGACCAGCCGGCTGCCCGCCTCGACCTTGCCGACCGAGTCGCCGATCAGCGTCTTGATCTCGCGGGCGGCGGCCGCGCTGCGCTGCGCCAGGTTGCGCACTTCGGACGCCACCACCGCGAAGCCGCGGCCCTGCTCGCCGGCGCGGGCCGCCTCGACCGAGGCGTTGAGCGCCAGGATGTTGGTCTGGAACGCGATGCTGTCGATCACGGCGATGATGTCGCCGATCTTGCGCGACGACTCCGAGATGCCCGTCATCGTCGCGACCACCTGGCCGACCACCTCGCCGCCCTCGCGCGCGACGGTGGAGGCGCCGCCGGCCAGCTGGCTGGCCTTGCGCGCGCTCTCGGCGTTCTGCATCACCGTAGTCGTGAGCTGCTCCATCGAGCTGGCGGTCTGCTCCAGCGTGCAGGCCTGCTCCTCGGTGCGCTGCGACAGGTCCACGTTGCCCTGCGCGATCTGGGCGCTGGTGTCGGCCACCACGCGCGCACCGCCGGCCACCTCGCCGACCAGCTGGCGCAGGCTGGCGGTCATCTGGCTCATGGCGTGCAGCAGGCTGTCGTGGTCGCCCGGACGCACCGCCACCTGCACCGACAGGTCGCCGCGCGCGATGCTGCCGGCCACATGCGCCGCGTAATCGGGCTCTCCGCCCAGTTGCAGCCGCAGACGGCGCGAGAAGCGCCAGGCCACGACCGCCGCCAGCACGATCGCCAGCGCCGAGAGCCCGAGCATCACGTCGCGGCTGCGCTGGTAGGCCAGCTCCCCCTCGCGCGACCATTCGCGCGCCTCGTCGGCCAGATCGCCGGTCAGCTTGCCGAGCGCGCCGCTGTAGGCTTCCTCGACCACCCGCATGCGGCCCAGCACCTCGTTCCACGCGTACTCCTGGCCGCTGCCGCTGGCATTCAGGAACTGCTGCTCCAGCTCGTCGTAACCCCGGGCCGCCTTGGCGATCTCGGGCATGAACTCGGCGCTACTGCCGCCGGCCACCAGCCGGCTGAGCTGGGCGGCCAGCTCTGCGCGCCCCTTGCGTGCCTCGCGCGCCTGCGCCAGTTCCTCGCTCACCGCCTGCGGATCGGAGATCAGCGGCAGCTGGCGCAGCCGGGAGGATGCGCGCAGCACGTCCTCCTGCAGCCGGCTTGCAACGACCAGCGCGGGAATCCCGATGCTGGCCTGCGACTCGATCTTTCGCTGCAGCACCTGAATGCTGAACAGGCCGAGCCCGGCGCCGCCCACCATCATGCAGATCATCAGGCCGAAGGCGAGCGCAAGCCGGACGGCCACACTCATCTTGCGGGCCGGTGCGAGCCCAGGGCGTTTGTCGGTCAACATGACAACTCCATTCAGATTGATGTCACACCACGCGTTCCTCGATCAGCGCCATGTCGGCACCGCCGATGAGCTTCTCGATGTCCAGCAGGATCAGCATGCGGTCGTCCACGCTTGCCAGCCCGGTGATGTAGGCGGTGTCGAACACCGACTCGGCAAACTCGGGCGGCGGCTGGATCTCGCCGGCTTCCAGGCGCAACACGTCGGACACGGCGTCGACCACGACGCCCACGACGCGGCGGGCGACGTTCAGGACCACCACCACGGTGCTCTCGTCGTAGGTGAACGGCAGGTCGAAGCGCACGCGCAGGTCCAGCACCGGCACGATCACGCCGCGCAGGTTCATGATCCCCTTGATGGAGGCCGGCGCGTTGGCGATCGCCGTCGGCTTCTCGTAGCCGCGGATCTCCTGCACCTTCAGGATCGGGATGCCGTACTGCTCCTCCCCGAGCCGGAAGGTCAGGAATTCGCGGCATTCGCCGGCGCCGGACTGCCGCATGCTGGGCTCGTTCATCATGGCTTCTCCTGTACTGATCGCTTCATCTGCCCGCCTCTTCATCGCGCTGGCTGCCAGCGGCCATCGACGGCCCTGAGCCGGACGGTCGCCTGCAGGTCGATGCCAGCGCCCTCGCGCTGCTGCTCGAGCGACGAAGTCCATCCTGGCATCGAGGCCGGCTGCGGCGGCGCCAGCCGCGCAGGGTCCGCGGTGACGGCGCCCACCAGGTGCAGGCCGGCCAGGTGCCGGGCCAGGACGTCGGTCGCCGTTCCGGTGCGCCGCAGCAACTCGCCGAAGGTGGCGGGCGCGTGCGCGAGCTCGCGCACCAGCAGCAGGCAGCGGTCGCTCAGCAGGCGGGCCGGCAGCTGCGGCGGCTGACGCAGGTACAGCGGCTGGCGCCGGTAATGCCTCGGGAGGCAGTCGCGCGCGGTGCGCGTCGCATACTGCCACATCGTCTCGGCGACGCTGCTGCGCACGAAGGTCCCGGGCAGCAGGTGCGCCGCGCCCGGGCGCCGGTTCCACACCGCCTGCGCCATCAACGCCGGGTCGGCCAGCGGCCACACGCCGACGCCGCTGCGACGGCTCACCACCGCGAACAGCTTGCCCTGCACCGTGACGTGGTAGACGCCGGCGGCAAGATCCACCTCCCCGTGCACGATGTGCGCCGCCAGATGGAACTGGACCATCGTCGGCCGCAGCCAGCCTTCCAGCCGCTGCAGCAGCAGCTGGATGCTGGCCGGGGATTCGAGGTCGAACTCGTGGGCCGGCTCGAAATCCGGCGGCCCGGCCGGCGTCGAGAATGCGACCGGCCAGTCGAGCTGCTCCGGATTGATGTGGATCGGCCGATCGGACACCCGCACCGGCACGATGCGCCAGCTGCCGTCGGGGAGCCGCCGCAGCCGCGAGCCGTTGACGCACCAGGCGTCGGCCTCGGCCAGCGGCGCGACCTCCCAGGCCGCCTGCCGCCCGGCGGCGCGCCCCGCGAGTTCCACGCAGATCAGCGCTTCCTCGTCGGGCGCGAAGCCGGCCAGGCCCAGGCGCAGCACGGGCTGTTCGGCGGTCCGGCGGCTGGCGACGTTCATCGGGTGCCTTTTGCCATTCAACCCGCCACCAGCGGCCGCGCCGCCCGGCACAGCTGCACGACGTGCGAGATGTCCAGGATCAGGGCGACCGACCCGTCGCTCATGATGGTCGCTCCGGTCGCGCCCGGGACCTTGCGGAAGTTCGTCTCCAGGCTCTTGACCACCACCTGCTGCTGTCCGATCAGGGCGTCGACCAGCAGCGCCGCGCAGGACCCGCGCGCCTCCACGATGACGGCAATGCCTTCGCCCTGCGGCGCGCCTTCGGTCGGCGGGAACAGCGTCGCCAGCCGCAGCACCGGCAGCCAGGTGCCTCGCACGCACAGCGTCTCGCCCTGCCCGGGCAGCGAGTGCAGTTCGTCCGGACCGAGGCTGCGCGACTCCACCACCGACGCCAGCGGCAGCACGTAGATCTGCCCGGCCAGCGAGACCGTCATCGCGTCCATGATCGCCAGGGTGAGCGGCACCGTCATGGTCACCGTCAGGCCACGGCCGGGGCGCGAGGCCACGTCCACGGCGCCGCCGAGCGACAGGATGTTGCGGCGCACGACGTCCATGCCGACGCCCCGGCCGGAGACTTCGGTGACTTCCTGCGCCGTGGAGAACCCGGCCTCGAACAGCAGTTGCCACACCTCGGCATCGGGCGCGTCCGGCGGCAAGGCCCGGCCGCGCTCGGCGGCGAGGGCGAGGATCAACGCCCGGTCCAGTCCGCGGCCGTCATCGCTGACCTCGATCACCACCTTGCCGCCGCGCTGACTGGCCGCCAACGTCACCGTGCCCACCGGATCCTTGCCGGCCGCGACGCGCGCGTCCGGCGCCTCCAGGCCATGGTCGACGGCGTTGCGCACCAGGTGCGTCAGCGGGTCCAGGATCTTTTCGATCAGCCCACGGTCCAGTTCGGTCGTTTCGCCGACCGTGGCCAGCGCCACCTGCTTGCCCAGCTGGCCCGACAGCTCGCGTACCAGCCGGGGGAAGCGCGCGAAAGCGTCGGAGATCGGCACCATGCGGATCGCCAGCACCGCCTCCTGCAGGTCGCGCGTGTTGCGCGCCAGGTCGGCCAGCCCGGTCGGCGCCCCGGTCCCGGCGTGCTCGCCGGCCAGCGATGCCTGGCGCGACAGCACCGACTCGGTGATCACCAGTTCGCCCACCAGGTTGACCAGCAGGTCGATCTTGTCGGTGGCCACCCGGATCGTGGCGACCCCCTGGGCGGGCGCAGCAACGCCAGGCGGCAGGCCGGTCGCCGCCGCGGCGCGCGGCTGCGGCGCGACCGCGGCACCTTCCTGGCCTGCGTCGAAGCGTTCGGGTGCGACAGCCGGCTCGAACGCCGCAGCCTCGCCCGCCGCGCCCGCCCGGTTGCGGCGGAACTCGGCGGGGTCGACGAACAGTTCCATGGCGCCGTCCAGTCCCGCGAGCGCCGGCGCGATGGGACTGGGCACCGGCGTGGCCGCCGGGATCGCAGCGACATCGGTCAGATCGGGCGACACCACCAATGCCAGGACGCTGCGCAGGTCGGCCTCGGTGCCCTGCAGCGTCACGTCGAAGGCGACGCTGCCGCCGGCCACGTTGTCGATCGCCCGGTTGGCCACGCCTCCCATGTCGGCCAGGCCGGCCAGCATCATGTCCAGTTCGGCCGCGTCCAGGGCCGCCGCGAGCGGCCCGAGCCGCACGCGGAAGCCGCGGCTCGCCCCGACAGCGCCGCCGGCCCCGTCGGCGAGCGGCAGTCCCACCCGTTCGCGCAATGCCGCCTCGGCTGCCAGCGGGTCGGGCGCGGCCTCGAGTTCGCCGCGGCGCCAGGCCACCTGCGCCTTCACGGTATCGCCGGCACGCAGCATCGCGTCGACGTCCTGCCGCGCCAGGGCGCGCTCACCCTTGCGCAGCAGGTCCAGCAGGTTCTCGAACACATGCGCGAGCGCGCCGATCTCGGTGAAGCCGAGCATCGCCGCGCTGCCCTTGATCGAATGCACGGCCCGGAAGATCGCGTTGAGCTCGTCGGGGCACGGCGCATCCGGATCGAGCCGCAGCAGGCTGGCCTCGGTCGCCTCCAGGTGCTCGTGCGCCTCCTCGAAGAAGATTTCGCGGAAGGCGCCGCCGTCACCGAAGGGCAGTCCCTGCTTCACCGCCGCGCCCCTAGATGAACGCCCGCACGATCTCGAGCATGCGCTGCGGGTCGAAGGGCTTGGCCATCCAGCCGGTGGCGCCGGCCTCGCGTCCGCGCTGCTTCAGCTCGGGATTGACTTCGGTCGAGAGCACCAGCAGCGCCACCGGGTCGTACGCCGCCAGCGACCGCAGCTCGCGGATCAGGCTCACCCCGTCCATGCGCGGCATGTTCTGGTCGGTCACCACCAGGTCGTACACGCGCCGGCGGGCCAGTTCCAGCGCCTCCACGCCGTCGCCGGCCTCCTCGACCGCGTAGCCCGCGCCCTCCAGCACCGAAGTGACCATCTTGCGCATCGAGCGCGTGTCATCCACCACCAAGATCGATTTGGGCATGTGTCACCTGTGCTTTGAATGGTGCTTGCGGCTGCTGGGGAGAAACCTGGCGATCACCTCCAGCAGCCGATCCTCGTCCAGCGGCTTGGTCAGGTACTCGTCGCATCCGGCCAGCGAGCCGCGCAGCTTGTCGAACGGCGAACTGCGGCTGGTGAGCATCACGACGGCGGTCTTCTTGATCGCCTGCTTGTTGCCCTTGATCAGCTTGCAGACCTGGTAGCCGTCGATGCCGGGCATCACGACGTCCAGGAACACGCAGGCGTATTCGCGGCTGCCGGTCAGGCCGACCGCTTCCTCGCCGTTCTCGGCGAAGTCGACCTCGAACCGGAACGGCGCCAGCTTGGCCTGCATGAAGGCGCGCACGGTGGCGTTGTCGTCCACCACCAGCACCGCGTCGCCCAGCGCCCGCCTGATGTCGGAGCGGTTCATCTCGTGGGCGGGCGGATGCGTGCGCAGCGGCCCGGCGCCCGAGCGCCGGGACCAGGTGGTGGGCGCCGGATCGCGGACCGGCGCTTCCGGCGTGTCGCCGGCCGCCGCGTCGAGCCCGGCGACGGCATCCTCCATCGCCTGCAGCACGCGTGCCCATTGCAGCGGCCGCTCGACCAGGCCCTGGTCGCCGCCGTGGCCCGGCGAAACGACCATCACGGCGGGGCGCGCGTCGCGCCGGTTCAGGACGCGGAATTCGCCCAGCGCCGCCTGGTCGTCCATATCCACCAGGTACAGGTCCGGCGTCAGCGCCGACACCGGGTCGTACTGCACGAAGCCGGGGTCGCGCCGCGCGGCCAGGGCAAAGATGCTGGTGAGCATGGCGCGCTCGGTCGGATTGAAGCCGATCACGTCGACAAGGTACTGGCTGTTGTGCGGCACGGCTGGACTTCCTTTTCTTCAATCAGCGCCGGCGCCGCCCCAGGAGCCCGGAGCAACGCGCTGAATCTCCTGCAACACGGCGTCGGCGTGGGCCGGGCGCTCCTGCGGCTGCTTGGCCAGCAGCCGGTCGCTCAGGTCCTGCCAGGCCGCCAGCGGCGCGGGCAGACGTGGCACCGGCGCGACCAGATGCTGCGCCAGCAGTTCCACCGCAGTGCGCCCTGGAAACGGCGGCTCGCCGCAGAGCATCTCGTGGAACAGCACGCCCAGGCTGTACACGTCGGCCCGCGGATCGGGCGCTTCGCCCTGCACCTGCTCCGGCGCGACGTAGCGGGCGGTGCCCACCAGCCGACCCGCACCGGCGCTGGCCTGGGCGTCGCCGGCGCGGGCCGCCACGCCGAAGTCCGTCAGCACCAGGTGGCCCTCGCGCAGCAGCAGGTTCTCCGGCTTCAGGTCGCGATGCACGATGCCGCGGCGGTGCGCCGCCGCCAGCCCGCGGGCCGCCTGCCGCAACAGCGACAGCGCGTGCTGCGCCGCCACGCCGCCGCGCAGATGCTCGCGCAAGGTGCCACCGGGCAGGTATTCCATCGCGAGCCACGCCACGTCGCCGACCACGCCGTGGCCGTAGCCGCGCACCACCTGCGGGTCGCGGACGGCTTCGAGGAAGGCGCACTCGGCGGCAAACCGGCGCCATTGCGCGTCGCCACCGGTGCTGGCACGGCGGACCGTCTTGATCACGACGCGGTGGCCGCGCCGGTCCTGCGCGAGATGGACCGCGGCGGCCCCGCGCCCGCCCAGCCGCCGGCCGAGGCAATAGCCGCCGATGATGCGGCCCGCCGGCGGAGGCGAATGGGGCGGGGCCAGCGCGCCGGCGCCGGGAAGGATGTCGTTGCCGGCGTCGGTTGGCATGGTCAGAATCCCCGCTGCGCCAGGTCGTCCAGCAGGGCCTGGGCCGACGCATAGCGCTGTTCCCGGTCCTTGGCCATCAGGCGGTTGAGCACCGGCTGGAGCGGCTTGAGCTGCGCCGGCAACGACGGCACCGGCGCGTTGATGTGCAGGTCGAGCATCGCCTGCGCGGTCTCGGCGTGGTAGGGCCGCCGGCCGGTCAGCAATTCGTGCATCAGCACACCGAGGCTGTACAGATCGCAGCGGGCGTCCACCCGCTCGCCCCGCGCCTGTTCCGGGCTCAGGTAGGAAGGCGTGCCCACGATGTCGCCATGCCCGGTGTCCATGATCAGCATCGACACCTGCTTGGCCACCCCGAAGTCGGCCAGCGCCAGCGTGCCGTCCTGGCGCAGCATCAGGTTGTCCGGCTTGAGGTCGCGGTGCACGATGCCCTGCGCATGGATCGCGGCCAGGCCGGCGGCGGTCTGCCGGACGTACCCCATGGCGTCGGCGGGCGAGATCCCCTTGCCGATCCGGGCGCGCAGGTCGCCGCCCGGGAAGTATTCCATCGCGATGTAGGCATGGCCGGCGGAGAAGTCCTGCCGGAAGATGCGCGCGACGTGCGGGTTGTCCACCTGCGCCAGCAGGGCGTACTCCTGGATGAAGCGCTGCAGGCCGTCTTCGCCGCTGAAGCTGTCCAGGCGCATGATCTTCAGCACCTGCGGCGAGCCGCCCTGCTGCGACTGCGCCAGGAACACGCTGGCCATGCCGCCGGCGCCGATCTGGCGCAGGATGCGATACCCCTCGATCAGCAGATTGGTCGCCGCGGGTACCGCCGCCGCGCCCGGCAGCGACAGGTCATGCGGGCGTTCCCAGGACGCGCCGTTGCTCGCGATGGCCTCGCGCAGCGCCTGGTACATCTCGGGCTTGGTCTTCGAACCGCGCCGCGGCACCAGCGCCGTCACCTCGACGATGTCGATGAACGAGTTGTCCGGCGGCGCCACCGATCCGATCCGCCCGCCTTCTGCGCGGCCGGCCGCCGCCTGCAAGGTGCGGCCGGTGGCTGCGATGCTCCAGCGCAGATCACCTGCCGTGACCTGCAGCAGCCGGGCGATTTCCACGGCCTCGCCGGTGGCGTGCACCATGCCGTTGCTGCGCTCGCCGCGGCCACTGATGGCGGCGCTCCCAAGGTTCACGCCCGCCGCCACCGCCAGCGCGGGGGCCTGCCGGCCTTGCAACTGCGCGGCGACGCGACCGGCGAGCTGGACCGTCTCGTAGACCACCAGGATGGCCGCGTGCAGGGCCCGCTGCGCATGGTCGGGCTTGGACGCGTCGGCCTTGTTGGAGAACACCGCCAGGATCGAATCGGGCCGGCGTTGCGCGATTTCGCCGCCCAGGCTGAGGACCGGCTCGGACAGCACCCTACGGGCTTCGTTCACGAACTCCGTCAGGTCCTCGCCGGCCAGATGGCGGCAGATCGGTGCGAAGTTGTGCAGACGCGCATAGACGAAGGTCGCCACCGCCGTGCGGGCGCCTTGTCCCGTGCGCGGTCGGGCCTCATCCGGCGCAGCCGGAGTCGGCGTCTGAACGACAGATTGTGCCTCCACGATTGCATACATCGTTTTCAACTGCACACACGCTCATCAATTAGACCAGTGCTTTTTTCGATGGCCGGTGCCAGTGGATCCGATGCTCCTCTTCCCATCCAATTTACCCCAACAGGCCGGGATACACCTTAAGCATTTGGCGCTAACACCATGAAATAGCACCAGAAAGTGCCAGGAAAGTCACATCCGGCGAATTGATGCTGATCAAAACAGCTCAACAAATCGAAGCATTCAAAATTGGTTGTCGTTACGGTTATCCACACGATCAATATGTTACTGACGGAAACATATGTGTCGACAACTTCCAAAGTCAAACGACAAGGCGTGTGCTGACTGCCACGCGGGCCTGGCATGAATGCCTGGCGCCGGCTGGCCGGCTGGACCGCGCCATCGCAGCCGCTGCCCCGCACCGGGCGCGACCGCTGGTCGCTGGCGTGCTGCGCCGCCGCGGGCCTGCTGCTGTTCGCACTGGCAGGCGCCACCCTTGCGGCCGCTGGCGCGGCCGCCGCGCTGCTGCTGTCCGGTCTGGGGACGGCGCGCAGCATGGCACGGCAGCACGAGCAGGCGCTGGCCGACCTCCAGCGCGACGCCCAGGAAGAGACAGCCCGCGCGACCCGGCTGTGCGCGCAGGCCGCGCCGGTCTGGGTGCGGCAGATCGAGACCGTGCGGGCCGAGGGCAACCGCGAGGTGGGCGAACTGGCACGGGCGTTCGGTGAACTGTGCCGCAAGCTCGACCACGTGCTGGCGCCAGGCGCCGGCCGAAGCTCGTCCGAGGAACTCCTGTCGGCGCTGGAGCGCAACGGCTGCGAACTGCAGGCCCTGGTGGCCGCGCTGCGGCAACTGCAGGAGGACAAGGACAGCCTCGTGCGCGACGTCGGCGTCCAGGCTGCGCAGCTCAAGGAGAACGCGGCCGACATCCGGCAGATCGCCCTGAACATCCGCATGGTGTCGCTGAACGCGACGATCGAGGCCGCACGCGCCGGCGCGGCCGGCAAGCCGTTCGGCGTGATCGTGGCCGACATGCGCACGCTCGCCGCCCGCACGGCCGAGGCCAGCGATCTGTTCTCGTCCCATGCCGACGGGCTGCATCGTTCGCTCAAGGACGTGTTCACGCAGCGCGACGGCCAGGGCAGCGACGCCCTGTCGATCGGCGCCGCCGACGCGCTCGTGCAGCGCGTGGTCGCCAGCTCGCAGGCGATGATGCGGCAGCTCACCGAGGCGATCGGGGCCATGGAGCAGGAGCGCGGCAAGGTCCGCGCCGACGTGTCGCACGCACTGGTCGCGCTGCAGTTCCAGGACCGCGTGAGCCAGATCCTCGCGCACGTGAGCCACAACCTGGAAGAGATGCAGTCGCGGCTCGGCGAGGGCCGGTCGCAGGCGCTGGACGAGCGGCAATGGCTCGAACGGCTCGCAACGCACTACTCGACGCACGAGGAGTTCGCCAACCACGGCGCCGGCCCATCCGCCGCGCAGCCCGGACCGGCGGTCACGTTCTTCTAGGAGGAGACACATGGCTCGGAAACGCATCATGGTCATCGACGATTCGGTGTCGCTGCGAGAGGTCGTGGGGATCTCCCTGCGCGGGGCGGGATACGAGGTCACCGAAGCCTGCGACGGCAGGGACGCACTGGCCAAGCTCGACGGCAGCCGGTTCCACCTGATGATCTGCGACGTGAACATGCCGGTGATGGACGGCATCAGCTTCGTGCGCGAGGTCAAGCAGATGCCGCGGCACCGCTTCGTGCCGATCATCATGCTCACCACCGAGTCGCGCGAAAGCCGCAAGGGCGAGGGCCAGCTGGCCGGCGCCAAGGCCTGGGTCGTCAAGCCGTTCCGACCCGAGCAGATGTTGCAGGCCGTGGCCAAGCTGATCCTGCCCTGAGCGGCGGCCATGGCCATCATCACCAGCCGCGACGGCAACGCCCCGGTGCGCATCACCGTCCAGGGCGGCATGACCATCTACGAAGCGGCCGAATTCAAGGCGCACCTGCTGGCCGCGCTGGACACCGGCGCGGCGCTGGAGCTCGACCTGGGCGAGGTCGACGAGGCCGACTCGGCCGGCGTGCAGCTGATGCTGCTGGCCCGCCGCGAGGCGGCGCGAACGGGCGTCGCCCTGCACGTCGCGCGACTGGCTCCGGCCGTCGACGAGGCCCTGGACCGCTGGGGCCTGCGCGCCGCCTTCGCCGCAGCACCGCTGCACTGACCCATCCGCAGTCGCGCGCACCACGCGCCAAGGAGATGCCATGAACCAGGAAGCGGCACCGCACACCTTCATCGCGGAGAGCCGGGAGCTGCTGCGCGACATGGAAGCGGCGTTGCTCACGCTGGAGCGGTCTCCGGCCGACGGGGAAGCGATCAATGCCGTGTTCCGCGCCATGCACACCATCAAGGGCTCGTCCGGCGTGTTCGGCTTCGACACGATGGTCGAGTTCACCCACGCCATGGAAAGCGTGGCCGAGGAGATCCGCGTCGGCCGGCTCGCGGTGGACGAACCCCTGGTGGCGCTGCTGCTCGCCTGCGGCGACCACGTGGCCGGCCTGATCGACTGCCTGGACACCGACGACCGGATGGCCCGCCTCGAAGCGGCGCGGCCGGCGGGGGCAGAGCTGCTGCGGCAACTCGCTGGCTGCATGCAGCCTCGCCGCCGGGCGACGCCGGCAAGCGGGCTGCCGCCCCCTGGCGCGGGGCACGGCGTCGCCGGCGCCTCGTGGCACGTCTCGGCGCGCTTCGCTCCTGACGTGTTGCGCCACGGAATGGACCCGCTCTCCTTGCTGCGCTACCTCGCCACCATCGGCCAGGTCGAAGCCGTCGCGGCGCGCTGGGACGCCATGCCCGACGCCGCCGAAATGGATCCTGAGGCCTGCCACCTGGGCTTCGAGCTGCAGCTGTCGGGCGTGGCCGGTCGCCAGCAGATCGAGGCCGCTTTCGAATTCGTGCGCGACGCTGGCAGCATCGTCGTGCTCGAACCCCACGCGGCCCTGGACGAGTACGCGGCACTGCTGCAGTTGCGCGCCGAGCCGGGACTGGGCGACGCATTGCTGCAATGCTGCGCGCTGACTCCGGACGAACTCGAGCAGGCCCTGGAGCTGACGGCAGCGGGCCGGGCCGGCCCGCCGGCCGGCGGCGCAGCCATGGCCAGCGGCGCCGTGGCACCGGCGTCGGGCGCGTCGGCGTCGGACGCGCAGGCGGTCGGGCGCGCGGCGGCCGAGGCGCGTTCGGTGCGCGTGCATGCCGGCAAGCTCGACGACCTGATCAACCTGGTCGGCGAGCTCGTGATCGCCAGCGCCGGCATCAGCCTGGGCGCGCAGCGCACGCTGGACGGCGAACTGCGCGAGGCGACCGCCGGCATGAACCGGCTGGTGGAGGAAGTGCGCGACGCCGCCCTGTCGCTGCGCATGGTGCCGATCCGCGACACCTTCAGCCGCTTCAGCCGGGTCGTGCACGACCTCGGCCGCGACCTGGGCAAGGAAGTCGAGCTGGTGATCAGCGGCGCGGAGACCGAACTGGACAAGTCGATGGTCGAGAGACTCAGCGACCCGCTGATGCACCTCGTGCGCAATGCGCTGGACCACGGGATCGAGTCACCCGAACAGCGGCAGCTGCGGGGCAAGCCGCCGCGCGGACGCCTGCAACTGCACGCCTGCCACGAGACCGGCAGCATCGTGGTCGAAGTGGCGGACGACGGCGGCGGGCTCGACCGCGAGCGCATCCTGCAGCGCGCACTCGAGCGCGGCCTGGTGCAGCCGGGCCAGTCCCTCTCGGAACGCGAGATCTGCCAGCTGATCATGGAGCCGGGCTTCTCCACCGCCCAGGAGGTCACGAGCGTCTCCGGCCGCGGCATCGGCATGGACGTCGTGCGGCGCAACGTCGAGGGGCTGCGCGGCTCGATCGCGATCGACAGCGTCCCGGGCGAAGGCACGGCGATTGCGCTGCGGGTGCCCCTCACGCTGGCCATCATCGACGGCTTCCTGGTCGGCGTGGGCCGCTCCACCTACGTGATCCCGCTCAAGATGGTGGTCGAGTGCCTGGAACTCTCGCCCGAAGACCGTGCCCGGGTGCGCGAAAGCGGCTACGTCAACCTGCGCGGCGAGGTCCTTCCGCTGCTGCGGCTGCGCGAGCTGTTCGACCTGGCGGGGTCACCGGGCCGGCGCGAGAACGTGGTCGTCGTCGACTACGGCGGCCGGCGGGCCGGCTTCGTCGTGGACGCGCTGCAAGGCGAATTCCAGACCGTCGTCAAGCCGCTGGGCCGCCTGTTCGACCGCCTGGAAGGCGTCAGCGGGTCCACCATCCTGGGCAACGGCGAGGTCGCGCTGATCCTGGACGTGCCCGCGCTGGTGCAGCAGGTGCTGCAGGCCGGCACGGTGCGGCCGGCGCCCGAGCCGGGCCACATGGCACAGCCGGCCATGCCCGCAGGCGCGGGCGGCGCCCTCGCCGCAGAGCAGCAGGGAGATTCGTTCGTCAGGTAGTCGTCACTCCACCCACAACAGCGATCACCATTTGTCCAACCCCAAGAGAAAGAGGAGCACACCATGCATCACGCAAACCACTTCCGCCGCCTGCTGGCCATCCTGGCCGTGCTGGCCGTCACGGCGCTGGCCGTCCAGTTGCCGGCACGGGCGCAGGACGACAAGCGGGCTTCGCGCGCCGAGGCCCAGGCAATGGTGAAGAAGGCGGTCGAGTACTACGCCAAGAACGGCCGCGACAAGGCGTTCGCCGAGTTCTCGAGGAACCCCGGCCCCTTCATCGACCGCGACCTCTACATCGTGGTCTACACGCTGCAGGGCGAACCTCTGGTGCACATCAATCCCAAGATGGTCGGCAAGAGCATGATGGAAATGCGCGACCCTGACGGCAAGTACTACATCCGCGACCGCATGGAGGCGGCGGCCAAGGGCGCATCCGGCTGGCAGAACTACAAGTTCTTCAATCCGGTCAGCAAGAAGATCGAGCCCAAGGAGATGTACTGGGAGCGCCACGACAAGCTGGTGTTCGCCTGCGGCGCCTACAAGTCGCTGTGACGCCGCGATCCGGCCCACTGACAAACACAAGACGGAGACCGTTATGACGCTTCGATTCCAGCGGATCGGCGCGCGCCTGGGCGCGGGCATGGGCGCGATGCTGCTGCTGATGGCGGCGGCCGCGCTGGCGGGGACCTACCTGCAGAACCGCAGCCGCGAAGAGCTGTCGGCCGTGCTGGCCGCGGCGTCCGACAAGGAGGCATTGGCCGCCGACATGCGGGCGACGGTGCTGGAGCAGTCGGCCACGATGCGCAACATCGGCCTGCACAGCGAGGTCAAGCTGATGAACCAGGACGAGGACACGGCGCGGCGGCTCGGCAAGGCGTACGACGAGCTGCTGGCCCGGATGGCGGCGCTGCCGCTCACGCCGGCCGAACGGGAGGTGATCGGCCGGCTCGAGAAGAGCGACAAGGAGCTCGACCTGCCGTTTCGCACGGCGATCTCGCTGGCGACCGGGCTGCGCACGGAAGAAGCCGCGCAGATCATCGTCAAGGAGCTCGATCCGATCGTGCAGCGCGCGCTGGGCGATCTGGCCCGGCTCACCGAGCTGCAGCGGCGCAGCAACGAAGAAGCCAGCGTCGCGGCCCGGCTGCACGGCGACCGGCTGGTGCATGCCATCGTCGTCACGGCCGGCGCGCTGCTGGCCGCCGCGGCCGTGCTGGCGGTGCTGCTGACCCGCGGCATCACGGTTCCGCTGGCCGCGGCCGTCGGCGTGGCGCAGCGGGTGGCCGACGGCGACCTGAGCGCGCGCGGCACGCAAGGAGGGCAGGCCCGCGCGGGTGACGAGGTCGGCGACTTGCTGCGCGCGCTGGACCGGATGGCGGAGCGGCTGTCGCAGGTGATCGGCGAGGTGCGCAACGGCGCGGGCACGCTGTCCGCGGCGGCCGAGCAGGTCAACGCCACCGCCCAGGCGATGAGCCAGGCCGCCAGCGAGCAGGCCGCCAGCGTCGAGGAAACCAGCGCCTCGGTCGAGCAGATGAGCGCGTCGATCACCCAGAACAGCGTCAACGCGGGCAGTACCGACGGCATGGCCGTGCAGGCTTCGAAGCAGGCGGCAGAGGGTGGCGCCGCGGTGGATCAGACGGTGGCCGCGATGAAGGACATCGCCCGCAAGATCGGGATCATCGACGACATCGCCTACCAGACCAACCTGCTGGCCCTGAATGCGGCCATCGAGGCCGCGCGCGCCGGCGAGCACGGCAAGGGTTTCGCCGTGGTGGCGGGCGAAGTGCGAAAACTGGCCGAGCGCAGCCAGGTGGCGGCCCAGGAGATCGGCGAGATGGCCGCCGGCTCGGTGGCCGTGGCCGAGAAGGCCGGCAAGTTCCTGGCCGAGATCGTGCCGGCCACCAGGAAGACCTCGGAGCTGGTGCAGGAGATCGCCGCCGCCTCGCAGGAGCAGTCCTCCAGCGTGGCGCAGATCAACACCTCGATGGCGCAGCTGTCGCAGATCACCCAGCAGAACGCCTCCTCGTCCGAGGAGCTGGCGGCCACCGCCGAGGAAATGAGCTCGCAGGCGGTCGCCCTGCAGCAGGTGGTCTCCTTCTTCCGCACCCAGGAGGCGGGTGCGGCATCCGACGACCCGTTTGCCAGCACGGTCCGGACCGTCGTGGCCCCGGCGACGCCGGTGCTGCCGCATCTGCCCGGGGCTGCCGCGCCGGCCGGCGCGGCGTTCGTCCGGTTCCTGAGCGGCAGCGCCGTGCGGCCCTCCACCGGACCGGGAGCTGCCGGATGAGCACCCTGAAGAACCGGGGCAGCCGCGGTTCCGACAGGCTTCGGGAGCGGCAGCGATGAGCGCGCTCGTGCGAACCAGCCGGCAGCAGGCCGCCCCGGCCGGCGCCGAGCCAGGCCCGCAGCAGGGCCGCCAGTACCTCACCTTCCTGGTGGGCGGCGAAACCTTCGCGCTGCCGATCTCGGCGATCAAGGAGATCATCGAGTACCGGGTGCCGACCGACGTGCCGATGATGCCGGCGTTCATGCGCGGGGTGATCAACCTGCGGGGGCACGTGGTGCCGGTCATCGACCTGTCCTCGCGCTTCGGCCGCGGCAGCGGCCAGATCAGCCGGCGCAGCTGCATCGTGGTGATGGAGATACGCCACGACGGCGAACTGCACGACATCGGCGTCGCCGTCGACGCGGTGAATGCCGTGCTCGACATCGCCGATGCGGACATCGAGCCGCCGCCAGCCTTCGGAGCCCGGCTGCGGTCCGAGTTCATCAGCGGGATGGGCAAGCTCGGCGAGCGCTTCGTGATCGTGCTGGACATCGACAAGGTGCTGTCGGTCGACGAACTGTCGCAGCTGGCCCTGGCCGACGGCGCAGCGGCGGATGCGACAGCGGCCCGCAGTGCCGGGTCCGCCGACGGCTCGTTCGCGGGCCCGGCCGCCGCGCGGCCATGAACGCGCTCGCGCTCGCGGGCTCGATCACCGACGGCGAGTTCCGCGACCTGCGCGGCTGGATCCACCGCCAGGCCGGCATCCACCTGTCGGACCAGAAGAAGGCCCTGGTGTGCGGCCGGCTCGCGCCGCGCATGCGCCACTACCGGTTGACGCGGTTCGCGGACTATTACCAGCTGCTGCGGGGCGGCGCGCATCCCGGCGAGCCGCAGCTGGCGGTGGACCTGCTGACCACCAACGAAACGCACTTCTTCCGCGAGCCGCGCCACTTCGAGTTCGTGCGCGACCAGATCGTGGCCGGGCACCGCGCCTGCGGGCGGCCGTTGCGGGCGTGGAGTGCGGCGTGCTCGAGCGGCGAGGAACCCTACAGCCTCGCCATGACGCTCGCCGGTGCCATGGGCGACCTGCCATGGGAGGTGCTGGGCTCGGACCTCAGCAGCCGGATGCTCGAACGCGCGCGCAGCGCCCACTACCCGCTGGCGCGCGCCCGGTCGATCCCGCGCGAACATCTGCTGGCCCATTGCCTCAGGGGCACCGGCGCGCACGAGGGGACCTTCATCGTCGCCCCACCGGTCGCGCAGCGGGTGCACTTCCTGCAGGTCAACCTGAATGAGGCGCTGCCGCGGGTCGGCCAGTTCGACCTGGTGTTCCTGCGCAACGTCATGATCTATTTCGACGCGCCCACCAAGCAGCAGGTGGTCGGCCGCATCCTGGCGTGCCTGCGCCCCGGCGGCCACCTGGTGATCGGCCATTCCGAGAGCCTGGCCACGCTCGGCTGCGGGCTCAGGGCGATCGCGCCATCGGTCTACTGCAAGCCGTAAGCCGTGCCGCTGCCCGCGCCGACCGACGTGCTGGAGGTGTTCCTGGCCCCGGGGGATTTCTATTTCGGCGAGGACCGCACGCGCATCCGCACGCTGCTGGGTTCGTGCGTGGCGATCGCGCTGTGGCACCCGCGGCTGCGCATCGGCGGCATGTGCCACTACATGCTGCCGTGCCGGCCGCGCGCGGCCGCTGGGCAACCGCTGGACGGCCGCTACGGCACCGAGGCGATGGAGCTGTTCCTGTGCGAGCTGCGGCGCTCGCGGACCGCGCCGCCCGAGTACCACGCGAAGCTGTTCGGCGGTGGGAGGATGTTCGCCCATGACCGCAGCGCCGGCGGCCAGGCGGGCATCTCGCAGCGCAACATGGAGGCCGGGCAGGAGCTGCTGGCGCGCCATGGCTTCCTGCTGCACGCCCACGACATGGGCGGCGAGGGGCATCGCAACGTGATCCTCGACCTGTGGAGCGGCGACGTCTGGCTCAAGCGGGCCCCGGCCGCCGTGCGGAGCGCCGCCTGATGGCCGCCCCGGCGATCAAGGTCCTGGTGGTGGACGATTCGGCGGTGGTGCGGCAGGCCGTGTCGTCGGTGCTCGCCGCCGACCGCGCCATCGAAATCATGGCGGCCGTGGCCGATCCGCTGTTCGCGCTCCAGCGCATGCAGATGCAATGGCCCGACGTCATCGTGCTGGACATCGAGATGCCGCGCATGGACGGCATCACCTTCCTGCGCCAAGTGATGGCGCAGCGGCCCACACCGGTGGTGGTGTGCTCGACGCTCACCACGCGCGGCGCGGCAACGACCATGCAGGCGCTGGCCGCAGGCGCGGTGGCCATCGTCCCCAAGCCCAGGGTCGGCGCGCGCCAGTTGCTGCTGGAATCCTCGGCCAGCCTGGTCCAGGCCGTCAAGGCCGCGGCCCAGGCCAACGTGCGCAACCTGGCCGCGGCACCGCTCTCCCCGGTGGCGGCGGCGCCTCGGTCCGGCCATGCGCCGCCCGGCCTGGCGACCGGCAAAGTGGTCGCCATCGGCACCTCCACCGGCGGCACGCAGGCGCTGGAGGCCGTCCTGCGGACGCTGCCGCGCGATGCGCCCGGCATCGTGATCGTCCAGCACATGCCCGAGCGATTCACCGCGGCCTTCGCCGAGCGGCTCGACGGCCTGTGCCGCATCGAGGTGCGCGAGGCATGCGACGGCGACGCGCTGCTGCCGGGACTGGCCCTGATCGCTCCGGGCGGGCGCCACATGACGCTGGCACGCAGCGGCGCCGGCTATGCCGTGCAGGTGAAGGATGGGCCGCTGGTGCATCACCACCGCCCCTCCGTGGACGTGTTGTTCCGCTCCGTGGCCAAGAGCGTCGGCGCAAAGGCGCTGGGCATCATCATGACGGGCATGGGCGCCGACGGCGCGCAGGGCCTCAAGCTCATGCACGATGCCGGCGCGCGCGCCATCGCGCAGGACGAGGCGAGCTGCGTCGTGTTCGGGATGCCCCACGAGGCGATCAAGCTCGATGCCGTGGACGACGTGCTGCCCTTGCATGAGCTGGCACGCGAGATCATGCGGCCGGCGTGAACGCCACGGCCCCGGACCCTGGCTGCGCCCTGCGCTCGCGGCCGGCGCACAATCCGCTGGCGGCGCGGCTCCCGCACGCCGCGCAAGGATCGACGACACGATGATGCCATCGCCAGAACCACCGGGCGCTCCCGTTGCAGGCCACGCACGCCGCGTGCTCATCGCGGGCGCTTCGGGGCTGGTCGGCCGCGAACTGCTGCGCGCCGCGCTGGATGACCAGGCGGTGGCGGTGGTCCATGCCCTGGGCCGGCGCACCTTGCCGTTGCGGCATCCGAAACTGGTCCAGCACGAGGTGGATTTCGCGGCCCTGCCGTCGCTGCCGCCGGTCGACGAGGCGTTCATCGCGCTGGGCACGACGATCAAGGCGGCCGGCGGCCAGGCTGCCTTCCGCATGGTGGACTTCGATGCCGTGATCGGCGTGGCGCGCGCCGCGAAGGCCGCGGGCGCCACCCGGCTCGGCATGGTCAGCGCAATGGGCGCCGATGCCGCCTCGCGCGTCTTCTACAGCCGCGTGAAAGGCGAAGCGGAGGCCGCGCTGGCGGCGCTGGGTTTCGACACGCTGGTGATCGCGCGCCCTTCCCTGCTAGTGGGCGACCGGCCGGCGCTGGGGCAGCCGGCTCGCGCCGGCGAGGTGGCCGGCCTGAAGGTCGCGCGCTGGCTGGGGCCGCTGATCCCGGCGAACTACCGCCCGATCACTGCCGCAGCGGTCGCACGCTCGCTGCTGCGCGCCGTGCAGCAGACGCACGGGCGCCGCCTGCTGCTGTCGGGCGAGATGCAACCGTAGTTCAGGGTTTCGACACCCGCACCATCGCGTCGGCGCGTTTCGTCAGGTCGGGCAACAGCTCGATTCCCAGCCCCGGCGCGTCGCCCAGGCTGACCATGCCGTCCTGCACCGATGGCAGTTCGGTGACCAGCTCCTTGTACCAGCCGGTGTAGAAGGCGCGCACGCTCTCCTGGATCAGCGCGTTGGGCGCGTGCAGCGACAGGTGCGTGGAGGCCGCCCAGACCACCGGGCCGGTGCAGTCGTGCGGCGCCACCGGCAGCTGCCAGGCGTCCGCCATTGCGGCGATCTTGCGTGCCTCGGTCAGGCCGCCGCACCAGCTCAGGTCGAGCATCGCGACGCCGGCCACGCCGGTCTCCAGGTAGTCCTTGAAGCCCCACTTGTAGCTGAGCGTCTCGCTGGCGCAGACCAGCGCCTCGCAATCCTTCGCGTATTGTTTCAGCAGGTCCAGCGAGTCCATCCGGATCGCGTCCTCGTGCCAGAAGGTATTGAACGGCTTGAGCGCCCGGGCGATCTTCTGCGCCATCGGCAGGCGCCACAGGCTGTGGAACTCCACCATGATGTCCATGCGCTGGCCCACCGCACCGCGGATCTTGCGGAACGGCTCCAGCGCGGCGTCGAGCTGCTCGTTGCTGATGTACTGGCCGTGGCTGGCCTCCGCCGCGGGGTCGAACGGCCAGATCTTCATGGCCGTGATGCCCTCTGACAGCAGCGACTGCGCAAGTTCGTCCGCGTGGTGCAGGAATCCCTGCAGATCCTCGTACGGCCCGGCGTTGTTGCCCAGCCCCCAGTTCGACGAAGTCTGGTTCGCGTCGCTGCGGATGTACTGGTAGCCGGCGCAGGTGTTGTAGATGCGGATCGCGTCGCGGCTCTTGCCGCCCAGCGCCGTGTGCACCGGCATGTTCGCCGCCTTGCCGAACAGGTCCCACAGGGCGATGTCGACGGCCGAATTGCCGCGGGTTTCCACCCCCGATCCGCGCCAACCCAGGTAGCCGGTCAGGTCGCGGTTGCGCGCCTCGATCGCGAGCGGATCGCGTCCCAGCAGGCGCTGCGCGGCCCATTCGTGCAGGTAGGCCTCGACCGCCTGCGCGCCCATGAAGGTTTCGCCCAGGCCGACGAGCCCCTCGTCGGTGTGCAGGCGCACCCACAGGATGTTGGGGAACTCGCCGAGGCGGATGGTTTCGAGTTGGGTGATCTTCATCACGGATGACAACCGGACGCCCGCCGTGCCGGCCCTGGCGGGCCGACGCGGCGGGCGCCGGCGACTCGTGGATGGAACTGGTTACTTGGCCCGGGCCTTCTTCAGCGCATCCAGCACCTGGTTCACCGCGTCGGAGCCGATCGTCGGGACGTTCTTCGCGTACACCGGCTGCACCTTGGCGAACATGCGGCCCTGTTCGGCCGGCGTCACGTCATTCACGACCATGCCCTTGGCCTTCAGGCTGGCCAGCGACTTTTCGTTCAGCTGCCGGTTGGCCGCGCGCTGCACCTTCTGGCCTTCGACCGCGGCTTCACGCAGCACCGACTGCTCGGCCGGGCTCAACTGGTCCCACAGCTTCTTGCTGTACAGCACCAGGAACGGCGTATAGGCATGGCGCGTGACCGACAGGTACTTCTGCACCTCGTTGAACTTCGAGGTCTCGATCGTCACGAACGGGTTTTCCTGGCCGTCGATGGTCTTGGTCTCCAGCGCCGTGAACACCTCGGGGAAGGCCATCGGCACCGCATTCGTGCCGAGGGTCTTGAACGTATCCAGGAAGATGTTGTTCTGCATCACCCGGACCTTCACCCCTTCGAAGTCCTCGACCTTGGCGACCGGACGCTTGCTGTTGGTGAGGTTGCGGAAGCCGTTTTCCCAATAGGCCAGGTTGACCAGGCCCGCTTCTTCCAGCTTCTTGTTGAAGTACTGGCCAGCCGGGCCGTCGAGCACCGCATCGGCCTCCTTCTCGTTGGCGAACAGGAACGGCAGGTCGAACACGCCCAGTTCCTTGACGATGCCCACCAGCGGCGACGACGAGGTGCACACCATCTCCTGGGTGCCGGCGCGCAGGGCCTGCGTGGCCTGCAGGTCATTGCCCGCCGCGCCGCCCCAGAAGGCGTTGATCTTCAGCTTGCCGCCCGTCTTGGCGGCCAGCACTTCCTGCATTTTCTTGACGCCGACGCCCACCGGATGGTCCTCGTTCACGCCGTTGGTGAACTTGATGGTGCGGTCGGCGAACTGCGCGAACGCGGGCGCGGCGGCCAGCATGGCGGTGGCGGCCAGCGCCACCAGAGTGCGTCGTTTGAGCATGAGATCTCCTTGAGGAAACGACAGGGTGGAACAAACGGGAACGCTCAGTGCATCATGAATTTGAGCGGCACGAGCACCAGGTCGGGGAACAGCACGAGCAGGAACAGGACCGCCAGCTGCGCGATGAAGAACGGCATCACCCCCTTGAACGAGTCGTCCAGCGAGATGCGGGCCACTCCGCAGACCACGTTCAGCACCGTGCCGACCGGGGGCGTGATCAGTCCGATCGCGTTGTTCATGATGAACAGCACGCCGAAATACACCGGGTCGATGCCCGCCTTGAGCACCACCGGCATCAGCACCGGCGTCAGGATCAGCACGGTGGGCGTGAAGTCCAGCGCCGTGCCGACGATCACGACGATGACCATCATCATGAACATCAGCAGCGTCTTGTTGTCCATGAAGGGCTCGAGCATGCGCACCACTTCGCCGGGGATGTTGGCGACGGTGATCAGCCAGGCGCTGACCATCGCGGCGGCCACCAGGAACATCACGACCGCGGTCGTCTTGCCCGCCGCCAGTATCAGGCCGTACAGCTCGCCCAACTTCAGCTCGCGGTAGACGAACGTGCCCACCGCGAAGCTGTAGACGGCTGCGACCACCGCGGCCTCGGTCGGTGTGAACACGCCGAACTTCATGCCGCCGATGATCACGACCGGCAGCGCCAGCGCCCAGCCGCCGGCGGCGGTGACCTTCAGGCGCTGGCCCATCGGCATGCGCGGCGCCGGCCGGATCTCGTCGCGCTTGGCGATCCACCACCAGGTCGCGCCGATCGCCAGGCCCATCATCACGCCCGGCACGATGCCGGCCAGGAACAGCTTGGTGATGGACACGTTGCCGGCCACGCCGAACACGATCATGCCGATGGAGGGCGGGATCACCGGCGCGATGATGCCGCCGGCCGCGATCAGGCCGGCCGAGCGGTTCACCTCGTAGCCGGCGCGCTTCATCATCGGGATCAGCAGGGCGGCCAGCGCCGCCGTGTCGGCCACCGCCGAGCCGGACAGCGACGCCATGATGATGGCGGCCATCACCGCCACGTAGCCGAGGCCGCCGCGGAAGTGGCCGACCCAGGCCATCGCGAGGTTGACGATGCGCCGCGAAAGGCCCCCGGCATTCATGAACTCGCCGGCCAGCAGGAAGAACGGCACCGCCAGCAGCGGGAAGTTGTCGGCGCCGTCGACGAAGCGCTGCGCCAGGATCTGGCTGTCGAAGGCCGGCAGCGCGCCGGTGGCCGCCATGAACCACATCAGCGCCAGGCCGCAGACCAGCAGCGCGTAGGCGATGGGCATGCCGATGCCCATGGCGCCGAGCAGGCTCAAGATGAAGACACTGACGGTCATGGCCGGGCTCCGTCCTTGAGCAGCGCTTCGGTGTCGGTGAGGTCGCCGTGCGGGACGTCCTCGGACTCGACCACCTGCACCAGTTCGTCCTCGGTCAGGCGGCCCGTGAACAGCCGGAACAGCACATGGAGGTTGAACAGGCCCATCACGGCGCCCACCACGTAGCCGATGCCGTAGATCCAGATCATCGAGATGCCGACCACCGGCGACACGTTGGACACCTGCAGTTCGTGCATCTTCCAGGTGCCCAGCACGAACAGCACGTTGCACAGCAGCATCAGCGACTCGCTGACCAGCAGGCAGCCCTTCTTGCCGCCCAGCGGCAGGTGCTTGACCAGCGTGTCCACGCCCAGGTGCCCGCGCTCGCGCATCGCGATCATGGCGCCGATGTAGGTCAGCCAGATGAAGCAGTAGCGCGACATCTCCTCGGACACCAGAATGCCCGAGTTGAATGCGTAGCGCAGCACGACGTTGCCGAACACCATGATGACCATCGCCACCATGGCGATGACGACAAGGAGCTCGAGCAGCTTGAAGAACAGGTCGATTGGCTTTTTCATTGTGATCTGGAGCTCAGGCTGCCTTGCGCCGGGCCGCCGCCGCGGGGGTGCGGGGCTCGCTGCCCCAGCTCGACAGCACCTGCTCGATGTCCTCGTTGGCGCCGGCGATCAGGACCAGGATGGCCTGCTCGGCCGCAGCCGGATTGTGCGCGATCACGGCATCGAGCACGGCGCGATGCAGCGGGAGCGAATGGCGCGGGCCGTCCGGCCGGTTGGTGGAGATCTCGAAACTGGTGCGCAGCAGGGCGCTCAGCACCTTGCTCATCTGCACGATCATCCGGTTGTGCGAGGCGCGCAGCAGCCCCTGGTGAAAGCGCAGGTCGCACGCGACGTAGTCGCCGCCGCCCTGCGTGGCAGCGTGCATCGCCTGGTAGGCTGACTCGACTTCGGCCAGGTCTTCCGGCGTGGCGCGCTCTGCGGCCAGCCGCACGGCCGCCGGCTCCATGACGCGGCGCAGGTCCTGCAGGTCGCGCAGGAAATCGCGGGTCAGCCCCGCCTTGGACTTCCAGCCGATGACGTCCGGGTCGAACCAGTTCCACTGGTCTTCGACCAGCACGCGTGTGCCGACCTTGGGCCCGGTGGAGACCAGCCCCTTGGCCACCAGCGACTTGATCGCCTCGCGCACCACGGTGCGACTCACGCCCAGGGCTTCACCCAGCATGGGCTCGGGCGGAAATGTGGCCCCCGGCAGATACCGTCCCGCGACGATCGCCTCGCCGAGGTAATCGACCGTGTTTCCGTGGACGTTCTTGATCATGTGGAGGTCGGTTCCAGCGAGCGGCGCAATCGTATGAGGATAATACTTAAACGCTGCCTCGGGTAAACCCCATGCCGGCCGTCCCCCGGCCCCCGCTCTACAGATGCGAGAACATGGGCGCGCCCGGCACCTCGAGCCGGGCCCGCAGCACGCAGCCCGATTCCGACTCGGTGATGTACAGGTCCCGGCCGTCCGCGCCGCCATACGCCAGGTTGGTGGTGGCCAGGCCGGCACATGACTTGATGCGCGCCAGCGGCTCGCCCAGCGCGCTGAACAGCCAGACCGCGCCCAGGCCGATGTGCGCCACCGCCAGGTTGCCGGCGCTGTCGATGGCCAGGCCGTCGGGCCCGCCCAGGCCGCCCGAGAGCTGGATGAACACGCCGACCTTGTAGGGCGTGCCATCCGCCGCCAGCGGCACGCGCCAGACGCAGTTGCCGCGCGTGACGTTCACGTAGACCGCGTTCTCAGCCCGGTTCAGCACCAGCCCGTTGGGACTGGGGATGTTGTCCAGCAGGCGTTCGAGCCGGCCGTCCGCGCGCAAGCGGTACAGGCAGCCGCTGGGATCGTGCAGGCCCGTCAGGCCCTGGTCGGTGAAGTACAGGTCGCCGTTGCCGGCGAACACCAGGTCGTTGAGGCCCTTGAAGCGGTCCAGCAGCGACCGATCCAGGAACGGCGCCACGGCGCGCGTGGCGGGGTCGACGACCATCAGGCCGTGGCGGTAGTCGGCCACGAACAGGCGCCCGTCCCGATGGATCTTCAGGCCGTTGGGCTCGCCGTCGTATTCGGTGAACAGCTCGACCGCGCCGTCGGGCGCGATGCGAAAGATCCGTCCCCAGGCCACGTCGACGACGTAGAGGTTGCCCTCGCGGTCGAACGAAGGCCCCTCCAGGAAGCAGCCGGTCGGCGCGCCGCCGCGCTGCACGTCGATCCAGCGGTTCGTGCGCCCCATGACGCGCAGGTGATCCGGGATGCGGGCGAAGACGGTGGTCTGCAAGACCGGTGGCGCGGCGTACATGGTGGTCCTCGGCGAAGCGTTGGCCTGTTCCGGTGGCGGTCGGTCAGAGGGGACCGCCGTCGATGCGCGTGGTGTCGCCCACGAACTCGATCGGGCAATACATGCCGCCGTGGAACTGGGCGGCGACCGGATCCTCGGGCGGCGAGCTCGCCAGCACCTGGGCGGCAAACGCTTCCGCGTCGTCCTGCGGCCGGTACCCCAGGAACTTCGCGGGCGTGTTGTCCCAGCGGTTGCGCAGGTTGTTGGACACCCCGTAGGCCACGACGAAGTGGTAGCCCGGATGCTCGACGCAGCGCATCGCAAGCTGCGCCATGTCACGGTGGCTGATCCAGGTCAGGAGGTGGCGCGACTCGCTCGGTCGGTCCGACGGCCGGAACGAGCCGATGCGCAGGCACGCGACCGAAAGGCCGTACTTGTCGGCATACAGGCGACCCACCGCCTCGCCGAACACCTTGGACACGCCGTAGCGGCCGTCCGGGCGCGGCTGCACCATGGTGTCGATGAAGGTCTCGCGTCGGTGGAAGCCGACCGCATGGTTGGAGCTGGCGAACACCACCCGGCGCACCCCGCGCCGCCGCGCCGCTTCGAAGACGTTGTAGCAGCCTTCGATGTTCAGCGGCAGGATCCTGTCCCAGGCGTCCTCCTCGGGCACCCCGGCCAGGTGGATGACGCAGTCGATGCCTTCCATGCTTCGCTCCAGCGCGCCGACGTCGCGGATGTCGACGGACTGGACCTCCTCGCCGGCACCGGCCGGCTCCTGCGGCGCGATGTCGGTCAGGCGCAGCAGGCCATAGCGCCCCTTCAGGTGCGCGCGCAACGTACGGCCGATGTTGCCGGCGGCGCCGGTGATGAGGACGCGCAGCTCGCGCGGCCGGTCGAATGGCGTGGCCATGGTGTTGCCTCCCTCAGGTGTGCGTGGGCCGCTGCGGTGCCGGGCCGGAACTCTCCCGCACGATCAGTTCCGCCGGAATCAGTGTCTGCGCCGGAACGCTCCTGCCTTCCAGGCAGCCCAGCAGGTAGTCCGCCGCCCGGCTGCCGATTTCGTCGACTGGCAGGGCCACCGTGGTCAGGGCCGGCGAGGTGAATCTGGAGAACTCGATGTCGTTGATGCCGGTGATGGAAATGTCGCGCGGGACCACCAGATTCATCTGCTTGGCTTCGGCCAGCGCGCCGATGGCCATGATGTCGGTGCCGCAGATCACGGCCGTCGGCCGGCGGTCGCGCTGCATCAGGGCCCGGAAGGCGATCTGCCCTTCCAGCGTCCGGTGCGGCGCCTGGATGAAGTGTTCCTGCTTGAATTCGAGCTGGCGCTCGCGCAGCGCGTCGCGGATGCCGGCCACGCGGTCGGCGGCGCGGTCGCTCACACCCACGTTCTGCACGATCATCCCGAAGTCGCGGTGCCCCAGGTCGGCCAGGTGATTCACCAGCTTGCGGCCGATCTCGTAGTTGTCGAAACCCACGTAGGGCCTCTGCCGGTCCAGGGTCCAGCCGCTGATGAACGGGATCTTGCGCGACTCGAGCAATTCGAACAGTTCGGGCGCGTGCGAGCGTCCCACCAGCATCAGTCCCGAGACACCTTGGGCCACCAGCACCCTCACCTGCTTGAGTTCCTCCTGCTGGCTGTAGTTGGAACACGCCAGCAGCAGCGTGAATCCCTTTTCGTCCAGCCTGCGCTGCAGCGCGGCCACGCCGATCGAGAAGTTCAGGTTCTCCAGCGACGGGATGACGGCGCCGATGATGGTGGTCTTCTGCGAAGCCAGGGCGCGCGCGGCGGCGTGGGGGGTGTACCCGGTCACCTGCGCGATGTCGAGAATGCGCCGGCGCAGGTCCTCCGACACGGTCGCCGAATTGTTCAGGGCGCGCGACACGGTGGCGGTCGAGACGTTGGCCGCCTGCGCCACGTCCAGCAGCGACACCGCCGCCGAATTCCGACGTCCTGTTCTCTTCTTCGGCATTTCACTGGGCGTAGATCGCCTGCTCTGTCTTGCGATTGAAAACGAAGGCCTTCTCGGTGGCGAAGGAACAGTTCAGCGTCTCGCCCACCGCCAGCGGCAGGTAGGGATTGACGCCCGAAACCGTCAGCGTCTGGCCGCCGGCGGCCATCTCCAGGATCACCTCGGCGCCGAGGTGTTCGATCACCTCGATTCTCGCCTGGAACGAAACGTGGTGATCCGGGCCGGCCGCGCGGTCGATCGCGAGGTGTTCCGGACGCACGCCCAGGATCACCGAATCCATGCCTTGCAGATCGAGCCCGGGCGGCACCGGCATCCTGGCCCAGCCGGTGTCCAGCAGCACGCCCGAGTCGCCGGCCCGCACCTGCGCTTGGACGAAGTTCATCGCGGGCGAGCCGATGAAGCTGGCGACGAACTGGTTGCTTGGCCGGCTGTACACCTCCAGCGGCGTTCCCGCCTGCTGGATCAACCCGTCCTTCATCACCACCACGCGGTCGCCCAGCGTCATCGCCTCGACCTGGTCGTGGGTGACGAAGATGGACGTGGTCTCCACCCTGGAGCGCAGCCGCTTCAGCTCGACGCGCATCTGCGACCGCAGCTTGGCATCGAGGTTGGACAGCGGTTCGTCGAACAGGAACACCTTGGGATTGCGCACGATGCAGCGACCGAGCGCGACGCGCTGCTGCTGTCCACCCGACAACTGGCTGGGCTTGCGGTCCAGCAGCGCATCCAGCCCCAGGATGGACCCCGCGTAGTCGATGGCCTCCTTGATCTGCGCGTTGGGCACCTTCTTGTTCTTCAGGCCGAACGCAAGGTTCTCGTAGACCGTCATGTGCTGATACAGCGCGTAGTTCTGGAACACCATCGCGACGTCGCGCTCGCGCGGCGGCAGATCGTTCACGGTCCGGTCGCCGATGCGGATCTCGCCCGAGGTGAGGTCCTCGAGCCCCGCCACCATGCGCAGGGTCGTCGACTTCCCGCAGCCCGAGGGGCCGACCAGCGCGACGAACTCCTTGTCCCTGATCTGCAGGTTGATCCCGCGCACCACCGGAGTCCCGTTCTGGTACGCCTTGTACAAGTCCCTCAGGACGACTTCTGCCATGTCGATCTTTCCTTGAATGTGCGCCGGCACCGCGGGGCGAGCGCGCGGGACGGGCGGAAGGGAGCGCCGCGCCGCCGTTCCTCGCCCCCGGCGCCGGCCTGGCGCCAGGCCCTATTGCTTCGCGGCGTTGGTGATGGTGGCCGCGCCCTCGGCCAGCGCCTTGGGAATGTCCTGGCGCGACCCGGTCACCGCCTTGATCACCGTGTCCGAAAAAGCCTTGTGCACGGCCGGCCA
>Ga0255338_1000614_pt1 | contig 98857 bp, 116 predicted proteins | sample MeOH1_35cm_T4_19_FD_203715 | JGI IMG/M metagenome (GOLD analysis project Ga0255338, IMG submission 203715) | Sandy soil microbial communities from University of British Columbia, Vancouver, Canada - MeOH1_35cm_T4_195 | ecosystem: Engineered > Artificial ecosystem > Sand microcosm > Unclassified...
CCACCAGCAGGTTGAGCAGGACGAAGAACACGGCCAGCACGAGGATCGTGCCCTGCAGCAGCGGGAAGTCGCGCTGGAAGATGGCCGAGTTCAGCAGGAAGCCGGTGCCGGGCCACGAGAACACGGTCTCGATCAGGATCGACCCGCCGAGCAGGTAGCCGAGCTGGAGGCCCATCACGGACAGCGCGGTCGGCGCCACGTTCTTGACCACGTGGCGGAACACGGCCACGTCCGACAGGCCGCGGGCGCGCAGGCCGACGATGAACTCGTTGGACAGGATTTCGGCCACCAGCGCCCGGATCGTGCGGGCGACGATGCCCATCGGGATCACCGACATGGTGATGGCCGGCAGCAGCATGTACTGGAAGTGCTCCCAGTCCCACGCCCAGTCGCCCGAGCCGCCCGGGCCGGCGCCAGTGGCAGGCAGCCAGCCGAGCAGCACCGAGAAGGCGATGACCAGCACCATGCCGAGCCAGTAGTGCGGAATGCTGACGCCGAGCACGGACAGGAACGAGGCGATGCGGTCGGCGATGGAATCGCGCATATAGCCGGCCACGAAGCCGAACAGGCAGCCGAAGGTGAAGCCGATCAGCGTGGCCACGGTGGCCAGCCGGATCGAGTTGATCACGGCGGTGGATACCTCGCTCATCACCGGCCGGTTGGTGGCGATGGAGGTCCCCAGGTCGCCATGGAGCGCGCGGGTCAGCCAGTGCAGAAATTGTTCGAGGAACGGTTTGTCGAAACCGTACAGCGCGGTCAACTGGCGCCGGAGGTCTTCGGAGGCATCGGGCGGCAGCACCGAGACGAGGGGGTCCCCGGGGGCGATGTGGACCAGCGAGAAGCAGAGCAGGGCAACCCCAAGCAGGATAGGCAGCGCATAGAGAATGCGGCGAAGCAGGTAAGTCATGGTCTGTGGCCGGCTGGTGTGGGGGGTATTTCTCCCCTCTCCCGGTGGCGGGAGAGGGGGCACGGCAAGCGTCAGTCCATCGACATCGTCGCAATATCGATAAACCAGCTCTGGGGCTGCACCACGCCCTTGACCTTCTTCGAGATGGCGCGCGGGCCCACGTCATGGGCGATCAGCACGAACGGCGACTCTTCCACGATGCGCGCGTGCAGCTTGGCCAGCGCGGCGTCACGGGACTTTTCGTCGAACGAGGTGCGGGCGTTCTCGATCAGCTTGTCGAACTCCGCATTGCCGAAGAAGCCCCAGTTGTTCGAGACCGGCGGCTGCGTCTTGGTGCTGACGAAGCGGACCATCGCGAAGAACGGGTCCATCGCCGCGAAGCTGACGTTGATGGCGTTGGCGCCGTGCGCGCTGGCGTCCTTGGCGCCGATGCGCCAGTTGGTGAACAGGGTGTTCCACTCCACGACGTCGAAGTCCACGTCGAAGAAGCACTCCTTCAGGTTCTGCTGCACGTACTCGTTCATCGGCAGCGGCTGCATCTGGCCCGAGCCGGACGCCGACACCTGCACCTTCACCTTGAGCGGCTTGGCGGCCGAGTAGCCGGCTTCGCCCATCAGCTTGCGGGCGGCGTTGGCGTCGTACTTGATGTCGAACGTGGGGTTGCCCCACCACGGGTTGCCGGCTTCCACGATGCCCTTGGCCTCGGCCATGTAGCCGCCCAGCAGCGTCTTCAGGCCCGCGCGGTTCACGCAGAGGTTGGCGGCCTGGCGCACGCGCTTGTCCAGCCACGGCGAATTCGGGGCGAAGGAGAGCTGCCACGGCCACATGTGCGGCTGGGCGTTGGCGTAGACCTCGAAGCCGCGGCTCTTGATCTGGGCGATGGCGTCAGGCGCGGGGGCCTCGATCCAGTCGACCTGGCCCGACAGCAGCGCGGCCGTGCGGGCGTTGGCCTCGGGCATCGGCACCATCACGACCTTGTCGATCTTGGGCACGCGCTTGCTGTCCCAGTAGCTGGCGTTCTTGGCCAGCTCCAGGCGCTCGCGCGGCACGAAGCGGGTCATCTTGAACGGGCCGGTGCCGGAGGCGTCGGCGGCAAAGGCTACCCAGGCCTGCTTGCTGCGTTCGGCCGCATCGGTCACCGAGGCCGGCACGGCGGCGAACTTCTTCTCCCACTGCGTGGGCGAGGCCATGAACAGGTTCGAGATGTTGTACGGCAGGAACGAGTCCGGCTCGGACGTGACCAGTTCCACGGTCAGGTCGTCGATTTTCTTCGCGCTGCGCAGCGTGGGCATGCGCGAGGCGGTCACGCCCACCTGGCTCGCATCGAACTGCTTGGCGGTCTTGTCGAGCACCTTGTTGACGTTCCAGACCACGGCGTCGGCGTTGAAGGCGGAGCCGTCGTGGAATTTCACCCCGGGGCGCAGCTTGAAGGTCCACTTGGTCTTGTCGGCGGCGTCCACCTTCCACTCGGTGGCGAGGTCGGGAATCAGCAGGCTGGGGCCGTTGCTCTTGGAGAGGTCCCATTGCGTCAGGGCGTCGTACATCGGGATGCCGGTGAAGCGGTTGCCCTCGAAGCCCTGGTCGGGCTGGCCGAGCGTGCGCGGGATGTCGGCAGCGGTCATGCCGATGCGCAGCGTCTTCTCGGCCATGGCGGCGCCGGGCAGGGCGAGCAGCGAGAGGGCCAGGACTGCGGCGGAGAAACCTTTCGCGTGGGCGGACGTTTGGTGGTTCACAGGCAATGCTCCTGAGTGGGGGAAGGGCTGCCTTCGGTCTAGCAAGTCATGTGCCAGTCGCGTCGCCCCGGCGCGTGGTCTGGTTCTTGCACCGGGCCGTGGTCATTCATCATTCACTCACGAAGCAGACAAGGCAGACATGGATTCGAAAGTTCTTCCCCGCATCAATGGCGCGCGCCTGTGGCAATCGCTCATGGATCTGGGCGCGATCGGCGCCACGGCCAAGGGCGGCGTGTGCCGCATCGCGCTGACCGAAGAAGACCGCAAGGGGCGCGACCTGGTGGTGCAGTGGTGCCGCGAGGCGGGGCTGGACGTGCGCGTGGACGAGATCGGCAATGTCTTTGCGCGCCGCGCGGGCACGGACCCGTCCGCGCGCGCCGTGGCCACGGGCAGCCATATCGACACCCAGCCCTCGGGCGGCAAGTTCGACGGCAACTTCGGCGTGCTGGCGGGGCTGGAGGTCATGCGCACGCTCAACGACCTCGGCATCCAGACGCGCGCGCCGCTGGAAGTGGCGTTCTGGACCAACGAGGAAGGCACCCGCTTCACGCCGGTGATGATGGGCTCGGGCGTGTTTGCCGGCGTGTTCGATGCCGACGAGGCGCGCCGCCAGCAGGACCGCGAAGGCGTGAGCGTGGGCGATGCGCTGGCCGCCATCGGTTACCACGGGGCCCAGCCTGCCGGCGATGTGCCGGGCGGCATGTTCGCGGCCTACTTCGAGGCCCATATCGAGCAGGGACCGGTGCTGGAGGCGGCCGGGCTGCCGATTGGCGTGGTGTCCGGCGCGCTGGGCCAGCAGTGGTACGACGTGACCGTGACCGGGCAGGACGCCCACGCCGGCCCGACCCCGCTGGCGCTGCGCCACGACGCGTTGCTGGCCACGGCGCGGATGATCGAGGCGGTGAACCGCATCGCCCGGGACGCCGCGCCGCATGGCCGGGGCACCGTCGGCTATGTCGAGGTCAAGCCGAACTCACGCAACGTGATTCCGGGGCGGGTGGACTTCACGGTGGACTTCCGCAACCTGTCGCAGGACGGGCTGGACCGCATGGACGCGGCGATGCGCGCGGCCTTCGCCGGCATTGCCGACGCGGCGGCGGTGAGCGTGGCGATTCGCCAGGTGGTCAAGTTCGAGCCCTGCCTGTTCGCCCCGGCCTGTGTGGACAGCGTGCGGCGCGCGGCGGCGGCGCTGGGGCTGCCGAGCATGGACGTAGTGAGCGGGGCGGGGCATGACGCCGTCTACGTGGCGCAGCGCGCCCCCACGGGCATGATCTTCGTGCCTTGCAAGGACGGCATCAGCCATAACGAGCTGGAGGATGCGCTGCCCGAGCACATCGAGGCCGGCGCCAACGTGCTGCTGTTGGCGATGCTGGAGCACGCGCGCTGATCGCCGGCGGCAGCTTCAGTGCCCGATCGACCTTGAAATCGCCCACGCGCACTCGATGACGAGGGGTCCCAGCTTGCGCTGGGCCTCCGCCATCGTCCACCGGCTGGCCGGCGGCGACACATGCACCGCCCCCACCGCCACCCCCTGGCTGTTCACGATGGGCGCCCCCACGCCCATATCGCCCAGAAACAGCTCCTCCTCGTTGCAGGCATAGCCCAGGCCCCGGCACGCCACCACCTGCGCCAAGATCGCGTCCACATCGGTCAGCGTAGCGGGGGTGCGCGGCGCGCGCGTGGAGGCCTCCAGCATCGCGCGCACCTGCGCATCGGGCAGCGTGCTCAGGTAGGCGCGGCCGGAACTCGTGCAGTACATCGGAATCCGCATGCCCACTGGTGTCAGCACGGGCATGTGCTTGGCGGTCATCAGTTGCGCCACGTAGACCATGTCCAGCCCCACGGGCTCGGTCAGGTTGGCCGTCTCGCCGCTGGCGTTGGCCAGTTGGGACAGGTAGGGGCTGGCAATGGGAATCAGCGCATCGGCGGCCAGGTAGTTGTAGCCGATCTCCATCACCTTCGGCGTCAGGCGGAAGCGGCGGGTCTGCGGGTGCTTGTCGATGTAGCCGAGGGTTTCAAGCGTATGGACCGTGCGCTGGGCCGAACTCTTGGTCATGCCGGTGAGCCCGGCTACTTCGGAGAGCGTCAGCGTGCGGTGGACGGCGCTGAAGGCGCGCAGGACTTCGAGCCCTTTTTCGAGCGATTGATTGAACAGCGGATCGGCGGACATGGGAGACGGACGGCGGGGTGGATCACCAGGGTTCGGCACCATCGTCGTGACATCCTGCACCACGATGGCTGCATATTGCACCAAGATACTCACGAATCGATTATCGATTTCATGATATGTCGCCATGATACCTGCCGCCCCTGTGGCTGGCGCGTCGCTAGTGTTTACCCCTAGGATTTTCCGGGTTGTGTCCAGTGAAATATCACACTAATATCACTGCAACTTCAACGAACGTTGAGACGAAGCGAGCAATCCTGTGGCGAACCCCATTCGACTGGTCGGCGGTGCCGACCCCCAGCCGGCAACTCCTCCTGCAACGCCCCCCGCGCCCCCCACGCCAGCCCAGAGCGGCGCGGCCCTGCGCGAGCAGGCGTACACGGAGATCAAGCGCCGCATCATCGCGTGCGAGTTCCGTCCCGGCGAGCCGCTGATCGAGGCCCAGGTGGCCGCGCTGCTCGGCCTGGGCCGCACGCCCGTGCACCAGGCGCTGCATCGGCTCGAAGTGGAAGGGCTGGTGTCCATCCTGCCGCGCAAGGGCGTGCTGGTGACGCCGCTGTCGCTGAACGAAGTGCTCGACATGATCGAGGTGCGCGCCACCAACGAGATGCTGTGCGCCACGCTGGCCTGCGAGCGCGGGCACGACAGCGACTTCAAGGCCATGCGCGACATCGTGGACCGCTCGCCCGACCTGATCGCCCGCCGCGACATCCCCGCGCTGGCCTCGCTCGACCTCAAGTTCCATACCGCCATGTCCGCCGCCTCGCGCAACCGCGTGCTGGCCGAACTGCTGCGCGGCCTGCATGAGAAGCAGGCGCGCTTCTGGTTCCTCTCGCTGTCCGATCCCCAGCACCTGGAGAACGTCTACCAGGAGCATCTGGAGATCGTTGACGCGCTCGAGCGCCGGGACATCCCGGCCGTGCGCCAGGCGATTCGCGAACATATCGACGAATTCCGGAAGAACATCATCCGGACCCTCTGACCGACCCTTTTCCCTCGTAACCAGGTAGTACGCCATGCCGACACTGCACCTCCAGGTAGCCGGCGGGGGCCCGCTCGCCCTCGACGTCCAACGACTCATCATTGCCGGCTGGACTGGCCGCGACGCCGCCGCCGTCCAGCATCACATCGAAGAACTGCAGGCGCTGGGCGTGAAGCCGCCCGCCACCGTGCCGACGTTCTACCCGCTGGCCGCCTCGCTGCTGACCACCGATGATGTCCTTGAGGTGCCGCGCGACGACTCGTCGGGCGAGACCGAATTCGTGCTGCTGCAGGGCGCGGACGCGCTGTACATCGGCATCGGCTCGGACCATACCGACCGTAAGGTCGAAGCCTATGACGTGACCGTCTCCAAGCAGATGTGCGGCAAGCCGATGGGCCGCGAGGTCTGGCGCTTCGACGAGGTGGCCGACCACTGGGACCAGCTGGAAATGCGCTGCTGGCGCGTGCGCGACGGCCAGCGCGCGCTGTATCAGGAAGGCAAGGTCACGCGCCTGCTGGACCCGCGTGACCTGGTGCAACGCCTGACCGGCGAGTCGCAACTGCCGCCGGGCACCGCCATGTTCTGCGGCACCCAGGCCGTGATTGGCGACCTGGGCCACGGCGACGCCTTCGAGGTGGAGCTGCACGATCCGGTGCGCAATCGCACGTTGCGCCATGCGTACCGCGTGGCGTCGCTGGAGGTGGCGGAATGAGCGCCGCCCCGACCATCGCCGCGCTGGCGGCCTCGCTGGCGGCCGGGCGCACGACCAGCGTGACACTGACCGAAGACGCGCTGGCGCGGATCGCCCATCACCAGCGTGCCGGCGGCGTCGCCTTCCTGCACGTGGATGCCGAAGGCGCGCTGGCGCAGGCCCGCGCGGCGGACCAGGCGCGCGCCGCCGGGCTCGTGGCATCGCCGCTGGCCGGCCTGCCGGTGTCCATCAAGGATCTGTTCGATGTGCGCGGCCAGATGACGCGCGCCGGCTCGGTGGCGCTCGACGACACCGCCCCGGCCCAGGCCGATGCGCCCGCCGTGGCCCGCCTGCGCGCGGCTGGCGCGGTGCTGATCGGCCGGACCAATATGAGCGAGTTCGCGTTCTCGGGCCTGGGGCTGAACCCCCACTACGGCACGCCGCGCACCCCGTTCGACGCCGAGCGTATCGCCGGCGGCTCTACCTCGGGCGGCGCGGTCAGCGTGGCCGAGGATATGGCCGTGGCGGCGCTGGGCACCGATACGGGCGGCTCGATCCGCATTCCGTCGGCATTCTGCGGACTGACCGGCTTCAAGCCGACCGCGCGCCGCGTGCCGCTGTCCGGCGCGGTGCCGCTGTCCACCTCACTCGATTCGGCCGGCCCGCTGGCGCGCTCGGTGGCCTGCTGCGTGGCGGTGGACGCCGTGCTGAGCGGCGAGACGCTCGACACCCGGCCCGCCGACCTGTCCGGCTTGCGCCTCTACGTCACGCGTGACTTTGTGATGGATGGCGTGGAGGCCGAGGTGGCGCAGGCGTTCGAGGCCACGCTGTCGCGGCTGTCGGCCAAGGGTGCGCAAATCGTCACATTCGATTTCCCCGAACTGCGTCGCCTGCCCGAGATCAACGCCGGTGGCGGCCTGACCGCCGCCGAGTCGTGGACCTGGCACCGCGAGCTGCTGGCCAGGCAGGGCGACCGCTACGACCCGCGCGTGGCCCAGCGTATCCGTCGCGGCCAGCAACAAAGCGCCGCCGACTACATCACGCTGCTGGCCGAGCGCGCCGCCATGCAGGCACGCGCCGCCGAGCGCCTGCGCGATGCCGATGCCTGGCTGATGCCGACCGTGGCGGTGCGCCCGCCGCGCCTGGATGCGCTGACGCGTGACGAGGACTTCTTCGCCACGAACGGCCTGGTGCTGCGCAATCCGAGCGTGCTCAATTGGCTCGACGGCTGCGCGGCGTCCCTGCCGATGGGGCAGGGCATCGGCCTCGGCATCTGCGGCCTGCACGGGCATGACGCCCGCGTGCTGCAGGTGGCCGGCGCCATCGAGCAGGGCCTGGCGTAAGCCGGGCAGCAGCAAATCGGCCGGATTCCCACGGCCGCGGCCATGCGCTCCAGCACAACACAGCGCAAGCCAGAGGGCGCCGCCAATGTAGCGGCGCCCCGCCCACCACACCCAAGGAGTAGTCACCGATGTCTTCCGTGATGACCGGCGCCCCTGGCGCCCTGGAGAGCCTGCCGCCCGCGGAATTGGCTCAGCAACGCAACGAGGCGTACCGCAAGATCACCGTGCGCCTGATCCCATTCCTCGTATTCCTGTTCATCCTGGCCTGGATCGACCGCGTCAACGTGGGCTTCGCCAAGCTCCAGATGCTCCAGGACCTGCAGTTCAGCGAGGCCGTGTACGGCCTGGGCGCGGGGATTTTCTTCATCGGCTACTTCCTGTTCGAGGTGCCGAGCAACCTGCTGCTGGAGAAGATCGGCGCGCGCAAGACGCTGGCGCGCATCACCATTCTTTGGGGCCTGGCCTCGATGGCGATGATCTTCGTCAAGACGCCGGGGCAGTTCTACGCGCTGCGCTTCCTGCTGGGGATTTTCGAGGCGGGCTTCTTCCCGGGCGTGGTGCTGTACCTGACCTACTGGTTCCCGGCTGACCGCCGCGCCCGCATCAACGGCCTGTTCATGACCTCGTTTGCGATTGCCGGCGTGATCGGCGGCCCGCTGGCCGGCTTCATCATGAGCGCGATGGACGGCGTGGACGGCCTGGCCAACTGGCAGTGGCTGTTCGTGATCGAGGGGATTCCGTCGGTGCTGGCCGGTGTGGCGGTGCTGATGTTCCTGCCCGAGAAGCCGGTCAACGCCAAGTGGCTGACGGCCACCGAGCAGACGCTGGTGACACGCGAGGTGGAGGCCGAGGCGCGTGACCCGGCCAAGCATTCAGCGCTCAAGGACGCCTTCTCCAATTCGCGGGTCTGGATTTGCGCGGCGATCTACTTCTGCGTGGTGAGCGGCAACGCCACCATCGCGTTCTGGTCCCCGTCGATCATCAAGGAACTGGGCGTCAAGGGCAACCTGCAGATCGGGCTGATCTCGGCGATTCCGTTCGTGGCCGGCACCATCGCCATGGTGCTCAACGGCATCCACTCGGACCGCTCGGGCGAACGCCGGATGCACTGCGCGATGGCCACGCTGCTGGCGGCGGTGGGCCTGACGCTGACCGGCATGTGGCTGCACAGCGCCACGCTGGCGCTGGTGGCGCTAACCATCGCCTCCGTCGGCATCCTGGCCGCCTTCCCGGTGTTCTGGTCGCTGCCGTCGGCCTTCCTGGCCGGCACGGCGGCGGCGGGCGGTATCGCGCTGATCAACTCCATCGGCAACCTGGCCGGCTTCGTGGCGCCGTACATGATCGGCTGGTTCAAGACCAACACGGGCCAGCTGTCGTCGGGCCTGTATTTCGTGGCGGCGCTGGAAGCCTGCGCCACGGTGCTGGTGCTGGCTTTCATCCGCACCCGCCGCTAGGCCCCAACCGGGGCCGGATGGGGCGCAGGCCGGGGCAGGGGGCTGGATTCCCGCTTCGGCTTGCGCTACAATCCGCAGCCTTGTCGACCGTTGGAAGAAGTTACGCCAGCGGCACGGCCGGCATCCGACGGCAGATCATGAAAGGCGGGCAGTTCCAGCCGCCTTTTTTGCTTTGTCGAGGATGCGCAGCGCCAACCGACAACACGCGGCCGCCCGCCAGGGCAACCGCCGCAAGGACCGCGAGGGTGGCGAAATTGGTAGACGCACCAGGTTTAGGTCCTGACGCCAGCAATGGTGTAGGGGTTCGAGTCCCCTCCCTCGCACCAAAGTCCTTTTTCGTTGCGTCGCCGCAACGATTTCACTCCCCACCATTCAATACCCCTTCATGCCGATAGCCCTTATTCTATAAGGCGTGGCGGGTATCAAGCCGGGTTTACGCTACACCCCCTCCCTGACCCTATTTGCCACTATCCGTTCGCTGGGCTCTCCCATTTTTCTCCCACGGTCCTCCCACGAACTCATGGCATCCATTCTCAAGACGGCAACCGGTTGGCGCGTACAGCTCACAGTGAAAGGCGCCCGGGACAGCCGCATGTTCGACACCAAGGCGCAGGCTCAGGAATGGGCGGTGAAGCGCGAGGCCGAGATGCGATCCATCGACGGCGGCATGGGGAGCAAGACCCACACGGTGGGCGACGTGCTCGACCAGTACCAAAAGACGGTCAGCCCGACCAAGCGCGGCGAGCGGTGGGAGAAGTTGCGGCTTGAGCTGATTGGAAAGAAGATGGTCGAGGGGAAGCCGTTCCGCGACATCCGGCTGGCCGACCTGAAGCCTCACCACATTGCCGCGTGGCGCGACGCGCGCGCTCGAGACACCGTCCCGGGATCTGGGGCGAAGATTTCCGGGTCGTCTGTATCCCGCGAAATGTCCCTGCTGTCTCATGCGTTGGAGGTCGCCCGGAAGGAATGGGGCTGGCTGATCGCCGATCCGATGAAGGAGGTGCGCCGGCCGCCGGACAACCCGCCGCGCGACCGGCTCATCTCTGACAAGGAGATCGAGAAGGTCACCCTGGCTCTTGGGTATCAGGAAGGGATGCCGGTGGCCCTGCCGTCGCAGCGGGTCGCCGTGGCATTCCTGCTGGCGATCGAGACGGCCATGCGCTCCGGGGAGATGCTGGGCTTGACCAGCGACACGGTGGACTTCGAGGCGCAGGTTGCGCACTTGCCGCTGACCAAGAACGGCGGCGCGCGGGACGTGCCGCTCTCCATGCGCGCGCTCGAGCTGTTGCGGATGCTGCCGAAGGTGGAAGAGGGCAAGCCGCTGTTCGCGCTCTCGGCTGCCAGCCGGGACGCCCTGTTCCGCAAGGCAAAAGAAAAGGCCGGCATTGCCGACCTGACCTTCCACGACACCCGCCATGAGGCGATCACCCGCCTGGCGAAGAAGCTACAGCCACTGGATTTGGCCCGGATGACCGGGCACACCAACCTCCAGGAGTTGCTGACCTACTACAACGAGTCCGCGCGGGACATTGCGCGCCGGCTCGGCTAGTCCGTCTTTCTCGGCCGGCCCGCCGGCTGCTCGCGGTACGACTCAGCCCAGGCGATGACCTCGGCCGCCTTCCAGCGAGGGAGGGCCTTCGCCAGCTCGTCCTTGCCCGACTGCACCGAAGGGATGCGGATCGGCTTCGGGAACCCGGGCAGCGTCACCACCCGCTCGCGCACCACCTTGGGTGAACGGACCAAGTATTCTGCGATGCGCTCCACGTCCCACAGGGTAACGCTCACGGGCAGCGCTGGCCGGACGTGGTTGGCCACGGCCACTGCAATGCGTTCGATCAGGTCTGCTTCGCTCATGGTGATGCTCCAGTTTCTGGCTGTTGTTTCGATGATGCGTGCTGCTGCTTCGGTCATTCGTTGAATCGTTGGGGCCGCGTGCTCGCGGCAATGTACAGCGGATGCTTCGGACTGCCGTCCCTGTTCAGGCCCAGGTGGTACAGCAGATTGCCGCGCCCGCACATGAGGATGATGTCCAGGACCTCAGACGCGTGGGCCGGCGCCGCCTTGTGCGCGCCCCAGGCGCAGATGACCATCGAGCACCGGTCAAGCGCGTCCATGATCGCGCCGTCGTTCCGGTCTGCCCGGTCGCCTAGCGGCGCGGCGTGGGTCAGGAGTGCGGCCGGGTCGGTGGACCGAAGCGGGAACAGGTTCGCCACCTCCAGGCCGCCGAACCTGCCGCCGGCCAGCGCGCGCTGCAGGCACCGGGTGATGGTCGGGTCGTTCACCTGGTGATCGGCGGTCGACGGGTTGAGCATGATGAACCCGAGCGCCGGCCGGGCGCGGTCCCACTGGCGCCAGAGGCGGTAGCGATACTGCTCGCAGTCGGAAAGGATGCAGCCGGCCTCGCCGTCGAGCGTGGTTTCGGTCAAGTGCTTCACCTTTCGATCCTCCTGAACTCCACCACCCAGACCCAAGGGTTCGCTTCCCACGCGCCGGCGCCGTTGATGTCATCCCACAGCTGCGCGTACCGCTTCAAGTGCGTGTCGCAGTGCAGGCAGTCGGTGTCGGGCAGCGCCCCGCCCCGGGGGCTGATCGCTGTGTAAAGCCGGGTGCCGCCGCACCATCGGCAGATGGAAAAGTCATGCTCCTCCCGCTCGGTCTCCACAGGCTCGACGCCCTCGGCAGTTGCGTCCGCCTCGCTGCAATCGTTCAGCCGCTCGACACGCACGCCGGTGATCTCCAGCACGAGGCGGCTATCCTCTCGCCGCATATGGATGGACGGGTGCCAGCGGCCTTGAATCGGCGCATCAGGATGCGTAGCGCGGTAGTACAGGTCTGGCGCGCATGCGTCGCCGCCAAAGCCGTGCGTCTCGCGCACCCACAGGCGGTCGCCGGGGACGCCGTAGGGCGAATGCTTCTCGGCGAACTGCTTCTGTCCCATGCAGTGATAGACGCCAGGACGCTCGCATTCGGCCAAAACGCTGCCGCGCACCGAGGTGGTCGGAGCGAAGTCGGGGCAGACAAAGACGTCTCCTGCTTCGACGTCGCTAAAGTGGGGCGGATTCGAGACGCTGATGTAGGGTTGGCGCTTCAGCACGCGCCGCGTCTGCGTCTTCCGGCCGTCGAGGATGGCGCGTACCATGGCGCCGGAGAAGAGGACGGGGCGTTCTTTGGTCATGCTAGGATTCCTCTGGCAACGAAAAGGAGACCACCATGGCGCAGCTGCTTTACCGAGACCTGCCGGCGGACGAGCGTGAAGACTTCGAATCGGCCTGCAAGAAGTACAAATGGATCCCCGAGGATTTCGACGTGGTGGCCGAAGAGGGCACGCCGGCCGGCGGCGGTCCTGGCCACATACCCCGACAGGTCACTGTCGAGGCGAAAGCCACGGGGCATCGTGAGTACTACGGCGGCGGCAGTGGTACTTCGTGGACGTATGACTTCGAGAAGCACCTTGAGGGCGGGAAGTTCGGAAATCCTCCGCAGCCATAGCATCATGCTGGCTCCGTTTGTTGCGCGACCGACAGAGCCACCGCTACGGGCCTCACCCAAACGGGTGTGGCCGACAGCATGAACGTCTCGCCGGTCTCGGCCAGCAGCAGGGTGGTGCCCATTACCTCGGCGATCGCACGCGCTGCGTCCGGCGGCACGGCGTTGCCGATGCGCTCGCGCCAGGCCTGATCACTCAGCCCATCCAGTTCCAGGTATTCCTCCGGCTCGATCAGCGACTGGAGCGCGGCCAGCTCCAGCGTGGTGAACGGGCGGTGCCACGTGCCGTCAAGCGCCCGGATGATCGCCACCAGCTTGTCGCTCGGCGCCGGCATGCGCGGATCCGCCACCGACCACCGGCCGTTGTCATGGCCGGCAGCTGCTGATACGGCGCCGCTAGACTGGTCCCACGCGACCACGCCATAGTGGCCGCCGGTCAGGTAGGCGTCGCCACGCCCGCGCCGCATGCTGGTGCGCGGGTCTGCGACGGCGAAGGCGCCCTGGCCCGTGGTGCTCCCGCTGATCACAGTCCCGGTGGGGGCGTCGAAGGGCGTCACCGCGTACTTGCCGAAGGTCGGGCCGGCGCGCCGTGGATCCTGCACGCACTGCCCCGTGCCGTGCGCGCTGGTGACGGCGCCGGCAGCCTGATCCCACGGAACGATGCGGAATTCGTTGTTGTGCTTGGCCGGGCCGGCGTGGCGGGGGTCGGCGACCGAGAAACGGCCCTGATTCGGCCACTGCTGACCGCTGATGGTCCCGGTCGAGTCTTCCCATGGCACCACGCCATAGTTTTGCCCGTGGTTCCAGCGCGCGGACGGCTGCGAGCGCGGGTCCGCCACGGAGAACGCGCCGTTGCTGGGAAGCGATTCGCCAGCCACGGCACCGACGTGCTCTTCCCAGTCCAGCACGCCCAGATACCCGTTGCGCCGCTCGGGAATGATCAGGTAGTCGCGCAGGTGGCCATTCTCGACGGCCAGCTTGTTCAGGCTGCGCCAGTCGCTACCTGCCTCCACGAATGCCAGCCGCACCCACGTCTTCCACTGCAGCGACGGGACACGATGCATCGGCCCGCCGGCGGCGTCGCCCGGCTGTGGCATGCGGCCCAGCACCGTGCCGACGCCCTGTAGGCGCCGCAGCTCGGGCTCGTACAGGAAGGCCGGCACCTTTTCCATGTGCCGCGCCACCAGGAGGAAGCGTTTCCGGCTCTGGGCCAGCCCGCCCAGCTCGCCGCAGTCGTGCGTCGTCTCGTTCACCGCGTAGCCGTAATGCCGCAGGATCTGGGCGATCTGGTCGAGCAGGTGCCGGCCGCGCGTGGCCAGACGCGGCACGTTCTCGAACACGATCAGCTCGACCGGGTCATCCTTCCAGGCTTCGCACATCAGCCAGACGCAGCGCAGCGTCAGTTCGTTCAGCGCCTGGTACTTCGGCGTGCGGCTCAGGGTCTCCGAAAGCAGGCCGGACGCGCCCTTGCACGGGGACGAGATGAACACGCAATGGGGCCGCTCGTGGCCGGCGGCGCGCACGATGTCGTTCGGCGTGGCCTCGCGCCAGCCGGCCGGCGGCTCGGCACCGTGGAACGCGGTGTATTGCTCGCGGGTGAACAGGTCCATGACCGTGCACGGCACGCCCACGAGCGTCTCGAAGTCGCGCGCGGCAGCCGGATCGACATCGATGCCGCCGATGCAGCGCCAGGTGGCGACCATGTTGCCCACCTGCGAGGCGGCCTTCTTGAAGCCCTTGGCGCCGCCGCCCAGGCCGCAGCAGAAGCCGAAGGTTCGGTATTCGCGGCGGATCATGCTAGGATGCCTCGCGAAGATTTAAGGGGTCGGAGATGAAGAGTTGGCGGCTCGTGGGAGGACTGCTCGGCGGCATCGCGGCGGTGCTGATCATTTCGGTGTTCGGAGCAACGTCCGCGGGCACGCGCTCCTACGATCCGAGTCTCATGGCGAGTTGGGTTCAGGCGGTCGGTTCCGTCGCTGCAATCTTGGGCTCGATTTATGTTGGCCGTGCGCAGGGTGAAGAATCGCTTCGTCAGGCGAAGTTGATCCGCGAGCTCGATTTGCGGCGACGTCACGATCTCATTCGAGCAGTTCTTCTCGGTGGCTATGTCTGCTGCGCGAACTTGAGAATGAATGCGCCTGAGGGGACCTCGGCAGAGAAGTTGAGGGACTACTGGGTGCGCGATGGCAGAGTTGCCTTCGATGCTGCATCGAAGGCAATCGCCGCTGTCCCTATCTTCGAAATGAACTCGCCAATCATGGCAATCGATATTCAGCGTATTCAGGGGGCCATGACGAAGATGACTTTGGCGCTCGAAAGGCTGCAGAGCCAGTGGGAGTCCGTAAAACGAGCGGACATCTTGGAGATCTTCGCGGAAGTTCGAGTCCAGTGCGATCTGGTCACCGAGGTGTACCTCGAGTTTGAACTGCATTACGAGCGAGCTATCTCGAAGCAATCGTAGGAGCTGAGCGCGGATCATGCATCCCCCTGCTTGAGCGCGCCGGGCTCGCCGTTCCAATCCGTCCGGCGAGTGGCCGCCATCACCTCTTCAATGCTCTTCGCAGCCCGCGCCCGCCACTCCGCGCCATGCCGCAGCGCCAGCTGGATCAGCCAGTGCAGCACGTACGCCTGCTCTTCCTCGCAGCGCTTCGGGATGGCCGTGCCGGCGGCGCGCAGAGCATGCGCGATAGGCGTGGTGGTGTAGAGCATCAGGCCGAGCACTTCGAGCAGCGCATCGGTCGGCTCGGTCGGATAGGGGAGCGTACCCGGCGCAATCTCCGCAGGATTTGCGGCGATTAGCGGCGTATTCTCCGCACAGGCTGAGCTGTTGCGTGCCGCGCGGTCAAGTCGCTCGATCTCGGCCAGGATCAGCGCGCCTGCCCGGACCAGATTGCGACGCTCGTCCTTCGGCTTCCACCAGTCAGCGGCCCACGGCCAATTGATCGGAATCGCCCCTTCTGGCACGACACTCTGCTCATAGCCGTTCCACTCGATATAGCAACCCGCTGCTTGTGAAAGCGTGCCCGGTATGTGCTCGTCGTCGTGCTCCGGCGTCCAGCCTTCGGCGCCGATCTGGCGCTGACGCTCGGCTAGCACGTCGCGGGCGGCGGATGTCGCAGGCGGTGCGGCGTCAATGCGCTTCTGCTGGCGACCGATGTCCACGTCGCGCGATCCCGGCGTGCCGTACTCCGGACGGATCGACACCAGCAGCGCGCGCAGCATTTCCATCTGCGGCAGCGACATACCCTGCGCCACGCTCGCGGCTTCGTTGTTCTTCTCGTTGCTCATGTCATGCTCGCTGTGGGGTGGGCGGACAGGCGACATTCCCAACCAGGAGAAGGCGTCGCACGCTGTTTAAGGACTCGGCGTTGTCCCGCCGCCGTCCGCCCGTTGATCGTCAGTCCACCGATTCCTGCGCGTCCTCGTCGACGCCCAGGCTCATGTGCACTTCCTGGCCGAGCAGCGCCAGCAGCTTCGCGGACGTCTTCTCGTCCGGGTGCGCCTGCACGCGGAAGGTCACGAAGACCGTGCCGCCCTCCTGGAGGTCGAAGGCCAGCTTGTTGATCTTGGCGTCGCCCAGCACGATGTCGTCCTGCTTGCGCACGCCGTTGTGGATGGCCAGGCGCTGGTGGTCCCAGTCGCCCGCCCACTTCACCGGGCCGATGCTCGGGTGCTTCAGGTTGGGCAGGTAGCCGGCGTCGGTCACCAGGTCGCCTTGCACGGACTCGTCCTTGTGATAGAAGCTCTGCTTCAGCATGGGCGAGAACAGGGACAGCACGTCGTTCGACATGCGCGCCTGCAGCTTCAGGTCGACGGCCAGCACCGCGTCGTCGCCGTGCTTCTCGTTGCGCGCGTTGATGTGGTTGATCTTGACCAGTTCGGTATCGAGTTCGAGCATTCGGTGGCTCCGGTGGTGGTAGGAGAGGGTCAGGCCGCGCGGGCGGACATGACAGCGTCGGGGTACGCCTCGACGCCCGGCAGGCGCATGGCGTCCTTCTGGGCCTTGGCCAGCTGGTTCAGCGCCGACTGGTTCACGTCGAGCAGGTGCTGGTGCTCGGGGTGCTGCGCGATGAAGGCGATCAGCGCCATCTTGTCGGTGAGGCGCGCCTTCCAGTTCTGGCGGGTGGACAGGCCGGCCACCTTCGGCGCGGCGGTGGCTACCGGCATAGGCGCGGCGGTGACCATCTCGGCTTCCATGGCGATCGTCTCCGCCTGCGCGGCGCCGGCCGCCGCGGTGTCGCTGGCCTGCTGCTGCAGCTCGGCCGCCTTGGCCGCGTCACCAGCGGCTGCCGCGTCGGCCGCCTCCTTGGCGATGCGGTCGGCTTCCTCCTGGGCGCGGCGTGCGGTCTCGCGCGCCTCGGCCTCAATGCGCTGGCGCTCTTCCCGCGCAACGCGCTCAGCCTCGCGGCGGGCTTCCTCTGCCTTGCGCTGCTGCTCGCGGTCATAGGTCAGCATCGCACCCTTGAGCGCAGTCTCTGCCGACGCCAGGTATTCCTTCGGCGCGCGGAAGAGGTCGTTGACGGCCTTCACCGCCTGGTTGAGCGGGCCGGTGATGGCGGTGCGCTTTTCCTCGACGTCCTTCGACAGGCCCTTGACCTTCTGCAGGTCGGCGGCGGCCAGCTCGTACATGGTCGGGCTGTCGATCACGAAGGATTGGGCGCTGGTGAGCATGCGCTGGGCCTTGCCGGCCAGCACGACGGCGTCGCTGGCGTCGTAGGCAACGCTGCCCTGGGTATTGGTGGAATCGGTCACGGTCGGTATCTCCGGGGTAGAGCCGCACTCAGGCGGCGTGCTTGTTCTTGAAGCGATGCAGGGCCAGGCAGCCCAGAAAGACCGGCCAGTCTTCCGGGTCGCTCATCTCGTGGAGGCGATAGGTGCCGTCGTCGCGCAACTCGACAGTGAAGCGGCCCTCGACCCGCTTGCCGCTGGCCTTCTCGACGGCGTTCTTGTAGGCGGCGGTCTGCGGGCCGTAGCTGGGAAACATGCCGCCGGTCTTCAGATCCCAGATGCAGCGCTTGCCGTCGAGCAGCACCAGCCGGTCGTAGGTGCCCGCGTAGCGGTGGGCCGGGTGGAACACGCGCTCTTCCATCCCGAGGATCTCGAAGGACAGTTCCGCGCGCAGGCGGATCCAGCCGTCGAGATAGGGCTGCACCACGGCCGGCACGGTGGCCTCGTCCAGTTCGCCCTGGTCGTACAGCTCGGTCGCTTTGTGCACGGCGGTGCCCAGCTCGCGCTTGTACTGCAGCACGTCGGGCTTGATGAACGACAGGTCGTTCAGCGGCGCGAGGATCTGCGTCACGCTCGGGATCACCACGCCGTCGGCGGTGTAGGTGTGCGACGCCTCGTCGAAGAGCAGGGCGGACATCAGCAGTTCTCCTTGATGTAGTCCTGGAGCGCCACGAAGCCGTCGCGGGTCAGACCGTCGAGCGTGTCGGGGGTGGACAGGCCCAGCGCGTCGAGTGCTTCCTGGACGGGGATGTCGGCGCCGGACAGTTTCGAGCGCACGTACTGCTTCTCGCCGTCGGTGGCCAGATCAGCGCCGGCGCTCTCGTCGTCGTGGGTGGCAGCCAGCTGCGGCTCGGCTGCGGCCTGCTGGCGCCGCTCGGGCTCAGCCTGCCGGGCGCGTGCCGGTTGTTCGATGACATCGGCCGTCTGTTGCTGCACTTGCTTCGGCTTTGCCTGCGGCATGGAGACGGTGCGCCCCGAAGGCGCCACGGTTTCGGCCGGACCCATGTCGCGTTCGACGATGCGCTCAGCTTCGTCCTCGTCGTAGATGCCGGCGAAGCCGAAGGCAATCCGCGAGCCTTGGATCAGCACCTTGTGGCGGAGCATGCGTTTGGTGTGGCTCTGCCACGGGCCAGGCACCTTGTTCTGGCCGCGCGGCTCCTGATACGTCTCGTCGAGATACTCGCGGACGATGGTCGGCTTCTCGCGGTCCTTGCGATGGATCACCACCTCGCACCAGATTGGGCAGGACTTGCCGCCCGCCATGGTCTCGAATTCTTCGGCATAGCGGAACTCGAGGCCGTTGAACGCCGGGTGTTCGTTGATGATGCGGGCCCAACCGTCCACGGAGACGACTGGCACGATCGCGCCCTTGTCGTTGTAGGCGTAGATTTCCTTCGTGAACGGGTTCAGCTTGTACTGGTCGGCCACGATAAGCAGCGCTGCCATCTGCTCGTCAGTGATGACCTGGTCGCCGCGCTGGCGGAAAGCCGTCGCCTTCAGTGTGGCGAGCAGCTTGTTGGCGTCGATGCTGTACTTCGATGCGAACTTGGCGACCAAGCTCTGATTGTTGGCCGGGCGCTCGGCGACGGCAGTGGACATGCGGTTCTCCTGAGGGAGGGTTACAGGGCGCCGGCGCGGAGGGCGACGGTCAGGTACCAGATGACGCCGGCGGCCAGGCCGAAGCCTATGGCGCCGGCCCACTGCCGGCCGCGCGAGCACTTCGCGACAGCCAGCAGCGTGTTGGATGCGGGGTCGTAGTTCACGCCAGCACCTCGCGGGCCACGGCCACCAGCGCGTAGCCGAGCGCCAGCCAGAAGGCGACGGTCAGTAGGCGGTTGTTGCGCTCGCGCTCATGCATGGCCGGCCTCCTTGGCTGCGCGGGCCAGCACGTTGCGCGCCATGTCGTCTGCCAGGCGGATGGCGCCAATCAGCGCCTGCTTGTCCTGCGTGAAGCGGACGGCATCCATGTAGGCGCGCAGGGCGTCCAGCGCGTCGCGCAGCAGGTTTTCGTGCCCGCTCGCCCGTTCGATTGCAGTGTCTTGGGCGCGGGTCATTGCGACACCCACGATGCGATGAGCATCCCGGCCAGCGCGACCAGCGGGGTTGCGATGTAGAGGGCGACTGCCACCAGGAAGGCGTAGCGGTTCATGCAGCCCTCCGCACGGTGGTGTCAGCCTTCTCGGCTGCGCCGGCGTTGCCCAGCAGCAGCTGCGCGTACAGCAGCACCTCGGTCTTGTCGATCGTGCCCCAGACCACGCGCTTCTCGGACGAGGCGATGTAGTTGGAGAGCAGGGTGGCGGCGTTCGGGCTGCGCGCCAGCTCGGCGAGATACGCCCGCTCGTCGCGCGTGCCGTAGGCGTTGTCGGTGGTATTCATGGCTGCCGGCCTCAGTCCGCGTTGTAGTAGCGCAGGACACAGATCCACTCGTCGCCGTCGTGGCGGATGGACTGCACGGCCGGAGAGCGGTATGCGTCGATGCCGCGGGCCCGATCGTTCGCGACGCTCACGACGGTGTCACGGTCAGCGCCGCGGAACTCGATCTCGGTCCGCTGGCTGCCGCGCGGCTGGCGCAAGAGGCGCTCGCGCACACCGGCGGGGGCAGGGCGGGCGGCCGGCGTGGGGAACGGCCAGGGGGTGCGTTGGACGGAGGTCATTGGTCGGACCTCGCGCCAACGTGGACGCATGCCCAGCCGATGAAGGCGCAGGCCAGTCCAGCCACGAAGAAGATGATGAGAGCGGTTGCCACGTTGGCCTCCATCGGTGGGTTGATGGAGATATGTTACCAACTAGGTAACAATATGCAAACCAAAAAGGTAACAGCAGCGATTGATTGTTTTTACTGTTTTGGTAACAGTGATAGGCAAAAGAAAACCCGCCAAGGGTGGCGGGTTCGGTTGCGGCGCGGAAGGGGTTACTGTGACAGCAGCTTCTTCGTCTCTTCCGTGATGGATGCGAGGCCCTTCTCAATGATCTCTCGCCATTCACTGGTGGAGGCCATCTGCTTGGAATCCGTCACGCGCGTCCGGATCGTCTGCTGTCCTTGAAGGTGGTCGACGTTCCCGGCGAGCTGAAGCTCTGACTTGTGGTTCACGCTGATCGACCAGAAGCCAGGCTGGAACCAAGCCCAGAAGTCGGTGATTTGCGCGCTGACCGGCGCAGCTGTATCGAAGTTCGGATCCCCCTTCTTGACGACCACGTAGCCTGCCTGCTGGAACCCCGTCGTCACAGCGCCCTCGACGAGACCAGAAACCGTCTTCCCTTCGGGTAGCAAAATATCGCCCAGCGCTTTGCCGTACGTATTTCGCTTCCGCCCGACTGCGCGCGCTTTTGAGGCGTCGCTCGTGTCCTCGTCTGGGTCTAACGACGCCATGTCAGCGCTGGGCGGAGCGACCGTAAAGGTGCGCTTGTCCACGACCGAGTCGATGCGAACGTACTTGCCACTCGCCGGGTTCGCCGCTTGTGGGGCGGCAATGTCAACGGTACCGCGCCCTACGGCGCAGCCTGCAAGGATGGATGCCGCAAGGCCATAGGTCAGCAGACGGATGGTCAGCAATTTCTTCTCCAATGGGATTGTTTTACTCAGGGCGCCAGGCGGACGGCTTGACGATTGCAGCTACGAAACTCAGTTCTTCGACCTCGGCGGCCGAAATCTTGACGGTCTTGTGGCTCTGGTTCACGGAAAGGAAGGCGCTGTAGCCGTCGCGCGTGTAGCCCAGAATCTTGATCATGACGCGGCCGTCCTTCGAGCGCACCAGGACTTCGTCGCCGGCGGCGACAGCATGGTTTGGCTCAATGACCACGAATTCCCCGTCCTTGATGCGTGGCTCCATCGAGTCTCCGACGCAGCGCAGGCCGTATGCGTCCGAATCCATGCTGAAGAACTGCAGATACCCGTCACCGTGCCCAACGGGGTACTCCAAGTCACAAAAATGGCCATTGTCACCAAGCTTTGCCATCGCTAGCACGGGGATCCTTCTGAAAGCGTTCTGGGGAATGGGAATCGGGGCCCAGTCGTCGTTGTAGCTGATGGCCGGCGTCGGCTGACCCTTGCCGTTCAGCAGCCACACCGAGTTGATCTGATGCTTCTCCTGGAGGCCGATCGCCTGCACTAGGGTGGGTTTCCTGGTGCCCTCGGCCCATTCCAGCACGTCCTGCTCTGTCGTGCCAGCAGCGAGCGCGATCTCCGCCGGAGGCAGGCCGATCTTCTCGAGCATGAATTTCACACGCCGGGCCAGATCCGTCGCCTGGTCGGACGGGACCAAGGGGCTCGCATCGGAGTCCATCCAGAATTTCGGGTAGCCGAGGGTTTCCTCGACCTTGCGCGCGGTCCGGTCGCCGATGTCCTTCGCCCCGCTGAGGTAGCGGTTGACGAGCGAGGGCGTGGAATAGCCAAGGCGCTCGGCGGCGCGGGACTGGTTGTCCTCGCACCGTTCACGGATGGCGATCGCCAGCTTCTCGCGGCGGATTTCCTTGATTGACTTCATGCGCGTGATTGAACCCGGAGTGACCTAAAAGGTAAATAAACCGATCTGGTAACAGTTGTGCCTTGAACTATGACCAAAACGGTCATAGAATCGGGCCATGGACACCATCACTTGCGCCCAAGACTTCAAATCCTTCTACCGGTCTCTGCCGGCGGAACGGAAGGAAGCGTTCGCAAAGGCGGCGAACACCACCACCGTCTACATCGAGACGCATCTGGTCTACGCGCGCAAGGTGCCGCGCAAAGCGAGCATGGATGCGCTCTGGAAGGCGTGCCACGAATTCGGCGCGACGTTCAGCCGCGAAGACCTCTTGGCGTTTTTCTTCGCAGCTGGAGCAGCCTGAGGACACCCCCATGAAACGACTGTACGCGCGCCTGGTGCTGTGGCTGATCCGGCCGGCGCTGGAGATGAGGGAACAGCGGCGCGCTGAAGCCGATGCAAAGGAATTCGTCGCGTTCCAAAGCCTGGCGCCTTGGTCAGGTGATCGCGCGACTGAGCCAATCTTGTTGGATGACCCGGAAGCGCAATCCCGCCTCATAGAGAGGGCGGTGTTTCCTTTCCAGCGCCCTTTGGGTTGATGGAGTTGATCACCTTGTTTATCCACCGCGCCCGTTCGGCAGTGAAGGATTCGATCGCGCCGTCGGTGGTGTTGCCGAACAAGCCTTCGTTGATGGCTTGTTCCGTGGCCGCGTTGTAGACCGCGAGCAACCGCAGCTTGTCCGGATGGGTCTCGACCAAGGCCGCGACCATGTACTGAAGGGCAGTTAGTTCGTTGCGGTTGATGCTGGACGTTTCCATGCGTACCCCTTTCGTGGGTGGTTGAGAAGGTGAGATGTCTTGATTGTTCCATGACTGTGGGTACGCACCCCAAAAAGTGAAGAAGGCGTCGTTAATCGACGCCTTCATTTGGCCCCCCGGCCAACTGTGGAAGCAACTGTGGAATCGATTGAATTTTCCAATCAGGAGAAGAAGAAATGCGGGTAGCCGAACAGCCGGAAACCGGCGCCGGTACTGGGTCTCAAGGCTTTTTCATCAACGGCAAGGGGCGGTTTCTGCCCGACGCTGAGATCGCAACGTGCAGCACCTACCGCGACGCCTGCGCGCTGGCGTGGGAACGCCGCACCCAGGCGGGGCTGACGCTCCAGGCGCTGGCGGCCCTGGCCGATCTCTACCCGTCGCATGTCAGCGACTACTTCCAGCGCGATGCCCTGAACGCCAAGGGCAACCCGCGCCGCTCCCTGCCGGCCGAGAAGATCGCCGACGTCGAGCGCGTGCTGGGTAACCGGATTCTCAGCCAGTACCTCATGCACCGCGGGGCCCTGACCATCATGGAAGCGGTGCTGGCGGCGAGGGGTGCATGAATTACCTGGAAGCGATCGAAGTGGCCAAGAAGGCGATGGAAGACGCGGTGGAGCAGGGCGGGGGAGACGACATCCGCATGACCAAGGCACTGGCCGACGCCATGCAGGACCCGCGCATCGCGCAGGCGTTCGAGACGGTGGGCCTTCACGACCTGCTGGCCGAGCAGAACACGCAGCACTGAGGACGCACATGGAAGCACAGCAGGCATTGAGAGCCCAGCGCGCTTGGATCGACGAGCTGCTGCACCGGATCACCACCGCCGAGTCGCGTGGCGCCCGCCTGCATCTGTGCGCCGAGGCGAAGCGCGAGATCGACGCGCTTCAGGCCATGCTGAAACAGGTGGTGCCGGGGACGCAGCAATGAATTACTACGAGCGCCACATTGGCGACTACATCCGCGACACGGTCGGGCTGAGCATGCTGGAAGACGGCGCGTACAGCCGCCTCCTGGACCAGCTTTACCAGACCGAGAAGCCGTTGCCGCTGGACCGCAAAGAGGTCTACCGAATGGCCCGCGCCACCAGCCCGGCGGAGCGCAAGGCGGTGGACTACGTGGTGGGCAAGTTCTTCGAGAAGGGCGATGACGGCTTCATCCAGAAGCGGGCCATGGAGATCCTGGCCGAGTACTGGGACCGCCCCGAGCAGCCCGAGAAGAAGAACTCGAAGGAAGGTAACCGGGAGCGCCAGCGCAAGTCACGCGAACGGCGCAAGGCGATGTTCGAGGTGCTGGCCGGTCATGGCATCGTGCCGCGTTACGACACGCCGATGCGTGAACTCGAAGCCATGTTGTCACGTGTGACGTCACAACCTGTCACACCTGAAAACTGTGACATGTCACAACCGGTCACGGAATCGGTCATGGCACCTGTCATGGGTAACCACTCCCCACCTCCCACTAACCACTACCCAGATAACACCCTAACCACTGCTGACGCAGTGGTCGTCGACAGCGACACCGCTGCCGATCTCGTCCTCGAACCGGACACGGGGAAACCCCGGAAGCCCGGGAGGCCAGACTGCCCGCATCAGGCCATCGTAGCCCTGTACCACGAGCTGCTGCCGATGTGCCCAAGCATTCGCGACTGGACGCCTGCACGCGCTCAAGCCCTGCGGGCCCGGTGGAACGAAGATCCGAAGCGCCAGACGCTGGACTACTGGCGCAAGCTGTTCGCGTACATCGCCGAATCGGATTTCCTGACGGGCCGCACGCGGCCACAGCCAGGCCGCAAGCCGTTCGTCGCATCGCTTGAGTGGATCGTGAAGGCGGAAAACTTCACGAAAATCCGCGAGGAGCGCTACCACGAGCAGGTGACCGCATGACCGCCTCAATCCTCTTCCGGTCGTCGCGTCAGCAGATCCTGGATGTCCGCTCGGCCGTTTCGCATCGTTTGGATGTGACGGCCCCAGTCTCGCGCCGCTTCCTCAGTCTCAAAAAGGCCAACCACGGTGTAGTGCGGCGGCGCCAGGCCGTCGCTCAGTGCTGCCAGGTTGCGCTGCAGCATGTCGAACGACGGCTCCACGCTCACCGCGAAGCGGGAAGGGGATTGGTAGTCGCTTATTGCCACCACCCACGAATCATCCAGGAGATTGCTCATGCTTGAGGGGCGCGTAATTTGGTTGAGTGACGCGGATTTTATCCCGGCGCGCATCGATGACGAGACACTGCCGGTCCAGTTCCGGCTAAAGCCCGAAGCCTTCGACGCCTCGCTGTCCGCCCATGTCGTTCTCTGGCGCGGCGAGGTCGTGAAGAACGTGGTCGGCCCGGCCAGCCAACGCCGATGAACGCGCCAGACGACTTCCCGCAGGCCCGGGCGCTGTTCAGCGTCGAGGCGGAACAGGCGGTGCTGGGCGGCCTGCTGCTCGACAACGACGCCGTCGACCGCATCAACGGTCTGGACGTCGCGCATTTCTACCGCGACGACCACCGTGTGATCTACGGGGCAATCGTCCGGCTCGTCTCGGCGAACAAGCCGGCGGACGTGCTGACCGTGTTCGAGCAGTTGCAGGTCGAGGGGCGGGCGGAGCGCATTGGCGGCCTGCCGTACCTGAGCGCCGTGGCCCAGAACACGCCGAGCGCCGCGAACATCGGGCGCTACGCCGAGATCGTGCGCGACCGCGCGCTGCTGCGCGAGACGGCGGTGGCCGCGCGCAAGGTGCTCGAGCTGGTCGAGACGCCCAGCGCGATGAAGGGCAGCGAGATCGTGGACAAGGCCCAGGGGCTGCTGGCGCACCTGGCGCAGGTCGGTGTCAGCCGTGGCCCGAAGATGCTCTACGACCTGATGAACGAGTTCGTCGAGCGCGTTGACGAGCGCTACCACGGGAGCGTGACGGCCGGCATCTCCACCGGGCTCGAATCGCTCGACGCGGCGCTGAACGGCGGGTTCCACCCGGGCAACCTGGTGATCGTTGCTGGCCGCCCGTCCATGGGCAAAACGGCGCTGACGACCGACATGGGCCTGAACATGGCCGACGCTGGTCTGAGCGTGCTGCTCGATTCGATGGAGATGTCCGATCAGGAGCTGGTGGCCCGGGCTGCGGCGAACCGCGGCGGCATCGGCCTGTCGGCTCTGCTGAGCGGCCGGCTGGGTGACACCGACTGGCCGCGGCTGACGTACGCCATCCAGACCATGAACGACATGCGGTTTGCCATCGATGACACGCCGGCCATGTCGTTGCTGGAGGTGCGTACGAAGGCCAAGGCCCACAAGCGCAAGCATGGGCTGGACGTGCTGATCGTCGACTACCTCGGGCTGATGACCGGCGGCGAGGAAAAGATGCGCACCCAGCAGATCGGCGCCTACTCGCGTGGCCTGAAGGCGCTGGCCAAGGAACTGAACGTGCCGGTGATCGCGCTGGCGCAACTGAGCCGGAAGAACGAGGACCGGCCGGACAAGAAGCCGATCCTGTCCGATCTGCGCGACTCGGGCGATATCGAGCAGGACGCAGACGTCGTGCTGTTTGTGCACCGGCCGGAGATGTACGACCCGGGCAACGAAGCGCTGCGGGGCTACGCCGAGGTGCTGATCCGCAAGAACCGTAACGGCGCGCTGAGCGACGTGCCGCTGCTCTATCGCGGCGCCCTGACCAAGTTCGAGGAATGGACCGGCCCGCTGCCGATGCTCAGCCATGGCCCGGCCGTCCGCAAGCGCGGCATCGCCGCCGACCTGTGAGGAAACCCATGACCGACTTCTTCGCCACCGTGACGGCCCAGGACCGACCGGCCACTTCCGATTTTCCGACCTCAAATGAGGCGCCGACAGTGGGCGGACCGCTCTGCAACGCCAACATCCTGGCCATCGACATCGGCACCACCACTGGCTGGGCGCTGGGCATGCGAGACGGGGCGCTGCACAGCGGCAGCGAGTCCTTTGCGCCGAAGCGCAACGACGGGCCCGGGCAGCGGTGGCTGAAGTTCGCGGCTTTCCTCGGCGAGCGCGCGCGCCAGGCGGGCGAGATCCAGGCGATCTACTACGAGCTGGTGCTGCGCCACACCGCCGTCCAGGCGGCACACGTCTACGGCGGCTTCGAGGCGCACCTGCAAGCATGGGCGGACCGCAACCGCGTGCGGCTTGTCGGCGTGCCGGTGCCGGTGATCAAGAAGTCGGCCACGGGCAAGGGCAACGCCAACAAGGACGCCATGGTCGCGGCCATGCGCGGGCGCGGCCACCGCGTCGTCGACGACAACCACGCAGACGCCCTGGCGCTGCTCGAGTACGCACGGAAGCAGGAGGCATGATGGACAAGAACTGGAACGGCTACTGCACCTACTGTGGCGGCTTCGGCCACCGCGCATCGAGCTGCCGGCGCTGGAAGGGCGTTCGGCTGGCGAGGCCGGGGATCTGACGCCATGGCGCTGTACCGCGAGTTCGTCCTGAAGTCGCCGGGCATCTGGCCCACGGTGCTGGCCTTCATCAAGGCCAACGCCACCGCCTGCGCGGAGAAGGGCACGCCCATCCGGCTGATAGTCACCGCCGACGAGCGCCGGCGCACCAACGAGTCGAACCGCTACTACTGGGGCGTGGTGCTGCGCGACATCGCCGAGCAGGCGTGGGTGGACGGGCGCCAGTACGACAAGGACACCTGGCACGAGTACTTCGCGGACCTGTACGGGGTGAAGACGGAGAAGCAGTTGCCCGACGGCCGGCTCCTGCTGGTGCGCAAGTCCACGTCCGACTACTCGGTCGGCGAGTTCAGCGATTACCTGACCCTGGTGCAGGCTCACGCGGCGAATGACTTCGGTGTGTCGTTCGATGGAGTGCTCGCATGACGCTGCCACGAATCACGCAGTTCGGCCCGCGGCTCAAACGGGCGCGACTGGAAAAGGGGTGGAGCGTTCGGGGGCTGGCTGAGCTGACCGGTGTCGATTTCCGGACCATCTACCTGTACGAGGACGAGGCCAGATCGCCCAACATCGAGGCCGCGGTGCGGTTGGCCCAGACGCTGGACTGCTCGCTGGACTGGCTGTGCGGGTTGGACGAACCGGCCGCCGTACAACCGCTACGTTGTAAAGCGGAAATACAACCTATCGGGTGTGAGGTCGACGCATGACGTTGCCGGCCTACATGTACCGGGACCCCGCCGAGGTCTACGAACAGAACGAGGCGCGCAGCTGCAAAGGCTGCCAGTGGGAGAGGGCGGCCCGGCTGATGGGCACCACGCACACGGTCTGCACGAAGCTGCTGCCGGGCGGAAAACGAAGAAATCACGGCAAGCGTTGCCAGTCTTACGGGGAAATGAAATGACCGACAAACCGCTGTTCGCAGACGTCTCGCACGCGCTGCACGTTTCCTACCTGGTGCTGTCCTTGCCGCCGCGCCAGAAGGCACCGTTCCGCAATATGCTGATCCAGCTGCTGGAGGCACTTGATCAGCCGACACTGGCACAAGAGCGCTGGCTCACGGAACTCCGCGGCGAGGTTTCGGAAAGAGGCTATGGCGGAAGCCTTTCAATGGACGAATACCGGGCGCAGTGCGCCATGATCACGGACGCGGTGAGGACTCGACTGCCCAGTCCAGAGTATGCGGCGGTGCTGGCGCGCTTCGGCCACGGTCCCGAGAAGCTGGCAGGGTGCAAGCGCCTGGCGGCTTACGCGCGCCGCTCCAGTGGTCTCACGGCGCTAACCCTGTTGCTGGACCTGACCGCTCGGCACTACCTGCCCAAGCAGCAGCGGCAGGACCTGACCTTCCGCGCGCTGGCCGACAAGCATGGCGGATCGCCGGCAACGCTGTTCCGTGCCGCCCGTTGGATGGACCAGAACTTTCGGAAGCTGGAGGTGCTGGCGATCGAGCGGCTGGAGCCGTCATTCATCGCCCATGGCATCGTCCCAGACCGTGCAACGTGCGATTCGGCGCAATCTGTTACTGCGTAAGGATTGGCGGGCTTTCGGACCTTGCTTTGTTGAAACAAATGCGCTAAATTCGCCTCATGCTACGGCAAGCCCCGCCCGGAATCATTTCCCGGCGGGGCTTTTGCATTCCTGCACCGGACGTCTTCCATGCCCTCCAAAGCCATCCTCGCCAATGGCAACCCCTTCGTGCTCGCTCTGAGGGATGCGCTCGGCCTCCCGAAGGAGACGATTGCCTTCGAGCTTCGATGCGCGCTGGACGAAGCGGTGACGGTCAAGTGCACCTACCACCCGCGCGCAGATGACGCGGCAGGCTTCGACCCCCGGCCGCTGGTCCGGACATATCAGCTCGTGCCGACTGGCGGCACAGTGCGCGGAGAGCCAGACCAGGCATTCGGGGACGAGGTCCACATTGAACATCGGGTCACGGTAGAAGGTGACCCAGCCTCGATTGTCGCTGCAATGCAGCAGGCGAAAGATGCCGCAATGGCAGAGATCCGCCGGCACCATGCACGGCCCATCGTGGAGAACCCTATCCCTCAGCCACGTCCGGCGCGCAAGCCGGCGATCTCGGCTGCCGCCGTCGGGTGGGGCGTCTTCGGCATGGTGTGCGTTGGCGCAGCGCTGGCTTACGCCTTCGGGCTCTGGCAGTGAGCAAGCAGCGCGGCCGCCTGCCGATGCTGGGCGGCAGGGTGGCGCCGGCAGGTAGCCGCACCCCGACCATGCAGCCGGGCTCCTGGCGCACCAGTGCCCTGACCAGCGCCCAGCGTGGCTATGGCTACCGCTGGCAGCAGGCGAGGGCGGCCCACCTCCGCGAGCATCCGTTCTGCGAGTACTGCCTGAAGGAGCGGCGCATCGTGGTCACCGCCGTGGCAGCCGTCATCCTTGAGTGCGCGGCGCGCGGGCTGGCCCTGCCATATGGGAACGTGGTGGACCACCGCATCCCCCATAGGGGTGATGAGACGCTGTTCTGGGATCGGGGCAACTGGGCCACGTTATGTATGCATCACCATTCTTCGCATAAGCAGCGAGAAGAGAACCGAGGCCTGTAAGGCTCACGTCGAGGTAACCCCTATGAAAGAGATCCCTGGCTACCCCGGCTACGCTGCCGGGGTGGATGGTCACGTCTACAGCGCGTACACCGGATATTCAACGCCGCTGTATGAGCACGTCGTCAAGGGCTATGCCCACGTGAAGGTGCGCGTCGGCGGTAGGGTTCTGAAGCGTCCCGTTCACAGACTGGTGCTACTCGCCTTCGTTGGGCCTCGCCCCGATGGCCATGTGTGCAGGCATTTGAATGGCAAGCCTCTGGACAACCGCTTGTCCAATCTCGCATGGGGCACCCATGCAGAGAACGCACAGGATGCGGTGCTACATGGCACGGTTGGCAAAGGCATGCTCGCCCATCACAGAAAGCTGACGGATGCACAGGTGCGCGAGGTGGTGCGCCGTGTGCAGGCAGGAGAGAGCGATGCATCAGTGGCGTCCGCCTTCGGTCTGAGCCGGCATTACCCCACAAAGCTCGCCCAGGGTGGCCGTTGGGGGCATTTGCACGCACATCTAGCGTGAGGGTAGGGGGGCATAAGAAGTCTAGGTGACCTTTTCGGCCTAGACCGCCCGTTCCCCCACGCAGAGGTTTTTTTCCTCCACCGGAATTTCAGCCCGGCTGGGTTATTGCGCAGAATCCGAAAAATGGCGAGACCGACATATAAACCGACTGTGGCAGCGCGTCGGAAGGTCGCTATTGCGGCTGGCGCGGGCATGTCGCACGAGGAAATCGCCATCGGACTGGGCATTTCCCGCAACACGCTGGAGAAACATTTCGAGGCGGAGCTGTCGCACGGCGCGTACGCCAAGCGGCTGGAGGTTCTGGTGGCGATGCATGCGGCGGCCAAGCGCGGCAACGTGGCTGCGCAGAAGGCGTACACCGCAATGCCGCCGCCGCGCGCCGCTGCCACGCCGCTGCCGGCCGACGAGCCCGCCGCCGGCAAGGCCAAGACGCCGGCCAAGGGCAAGAAGGAGCAGGCGCACGCTGATGCGATGACGGCGCAGGCCGGCACCGACTGGCAGGACCTGCTGCCCGGCTCGGCCGCGCTGCAATGACGTGGGATCTGTCCTGTCCGGACTGGGAAGAGCGCCTGGCCGGCCGACGGTCACTGGTCCCGGACCTGCCGATCGATGTTGCGCGCGGCGAGCGTGCCGTGGCCGTGTTCAACAAGCTGCGGCTGGCGGACGTGCCGGGCACGCCGACGCTGGCCGATGCCGGCGGCGAGTGGTTCCGCGACATTGTCCGCGCGCTGTTCGGCTCGCTGGACCCTGTCACGCGCCAGCGCGCCATCCGCGAGCTGTTCCTGCTGGTGCCGAAGAAGAACAGCAAGACGACCAACGGCGCGCTGCTGATGCTGACCGCGCTGCTGCTTAACGAGCGGCCGAACGCGTCGCTGATCATGACGGCGCCCGTCCAGGACGTGGCGCAGCTCGCCTTTGACGCGGCGGCCGGCGCCATCGCGCTCGACGACGTGCTGTCGAAGAAGCTACACGTGCGCGAGCACCTGAAGACCATCGTCCACCGGGAGACGAAGGCCGAACTGCAGATCATGTCGTTCGACCCGGCGGCGCTGACCGGCCAGAAACCGGTGGCGGTGCTGGTGGACGAGTTGCACGTGGTCGCCAAGATGAGCAAGGCGGCCAGCGCCATCCGTCAGCTGCGGGGCGGCATGCTGCCGTACCCGGAGGCCTTCCTGGCCTTCATCACCACGCAGAGCGAAGAGGCGCCGGCCGGTGTGTTCCGCGCCGAGCTGCTGAAGGCTAGGGCGATCCGCGACGGGCGCCAGCGCGGCGCCATGTTGCCGGTGCTGTACGAACTGCCCGAGGCGATCCAGAAGAAGCAGGACGCCTGGCGGGACCCGGCGAACTGGTCGATGGTGACGCCGAACGCCGGCAAGTCGATCACGATCGACCGCCTGGTGCAGGAGTTCGAGACGGCGCGCGACACCAGCGAGGAAGAGCTGCGCGCGTGGGCGTCCCAGCACTTGAATGTCGAGATCGGGCTGGCGCTGCGGTCCGACAGCTGGGCTGGGGCGCTGATCTGGGAGCAGCAGGCGCGCGCGGGCCTGACGCTGGCCGATCTGATCCGCCGGTGCGAGGTAATCGACGTCGGGATCGACGGCGGCGGGCTGGATGACCTGCTGGGGCTGGCGGCCACGGGCCGCGACCGGGAGACCGGCGAATGGCTGGCCTGGTGCAAGGCTTGGGCCCACCCGATGGTGCTGGAGCGCCGGAAGTCGGAGGCGCCAAAGCTGCTGGATCTGGAGAAGGCGGGCGAAATCGTGATCGTCGACCAGATCGGCGAGGACGTCGAGCAGCTCGCGCAGGACGTCTTGCTGATCTACGAAGCGGGCCTGCTGGACAAGATAGGCGTCGACCCGAGCGGCATTGGCGCCGTGCTGGACGCGCTGGTGGCGGCCGGCATCCCGGAGAAGAACGCCAACGGCGAAGACATGATCGTCGGCATCTCACAGGGCTGGAGGCTCGGAGGCACGATCAAGACCACCGAGCGGAAGCTGGCGGAGGGCGCGTTGTGGCACGGCGGCACGGCATTGATGAACTGGTGCGTGGGCAATGCCAAGGTCGAACCGAAGGGCAATGCAATCCTGATCACAAAGCAGGCCAGTGGCACGGCCAAGATTGACCCGCTGATGGCGCTCTTCAATGCGGTGGCGCTCCTATCCCTGAACCCGAAACCAGTGGACGACCTCGCTGGATTCTTTGCCAATCCGATCATCGTATGAAGCTCAACGTACCAGTCACCGTTGCCGTGGGCGCGGGAGCGGCAGGCATTGGCCTGTTCGTAGCCGGCGTCTTCGTGCTGGCGGGGGCAGGCTGGGCCATGCTGGCCGGCGCAGCGCCCTTGCTCGGCCTGTCGGCTGTCACCTTCCGGGGGTTGATGCGTGTCACAGAATAGCCTGGCATCGATCCTCGCTCGCGGCGTCGAGCGAAAGTCCATCGGATCGGCAGAGAGCGGGTTCTTCTCCCGCTGGAACTGGAACCGCGGCGTCTCCTGGTCGGGGATGACAGTCAACGAGCAGACGGCGCTGAACAACGACACCGTCTGGGCGTGCGTCAAGCTGATTTCGGAAACTGTGTCGACGCTGCCGCTCGGCCTCTACGAGCGCAAAAGAGACGGCACGCGCGAGCCGGCCACGGATCACCGCCTCTACGACCTGCTGCACAACGAGCCGAACAGCCATATGTCGGCTGTGAGCTTCTGGCAGGCGGCCGTGCTGTCGCTGCTGCTCTGGGGCAACGCATACGCAGAGATCGAGCGGATCGGCAGCCGGATCGTCAGCCTGGAGTTCCTCGATCCGGCCCGGGTCAGCGTGCGGCGCGATCGCACGGGCGCGCTGGAATATCGCTACACCGACTACGACACCACGCAGCGGGTGATCGCCCGAGATCGGATGTTTCATATCCGGGCCTTCAGTCTCGACGGCGAGATCGGGGTATCGGCGATCCAGTACGGCTACAACTCGATCGGCAGCGCGATGGCCACCGACAAGGCCTCGGACGAGACGTTCAAGAATGCGTCCCGTGCCTCGGGCATCGTCTCGATGGATCACGCTTTCACGCCGGGCCAGCGCGACGACGTCCGGGCCCACGTGAAGAAGGTCGATGCCGAAGGCGGTGTGTACGTGCTGGAAAAGGGCGCTGGCTTCACATCGCTGAAGTTCAGCCCGGCCGATGCTGAACTGCTCGCCAGCCGGTCGTTCTCCGTGGAGACGATCTGTCGCTGGTTCCGCGTGCCGCCCGTGATGATCGGGCACGGCGACAAGCAGTCGAGCTGGCCGACCAGCACAGAGGCCCAAGGAGCGCTGTTCCTGCGCTACGTGCTGCGGTCGCTGATTTCCCGCATCGAGCAGGAGATCCGCCGCACGTTGCTGACGCCGGCGGAGCGCACGCGCTACTTCGCCGAGTTCGCCATCGAGGGGCTGCTGCGCGGGGATAGCGCCGCGCGCTCGGCGTTCTACTCGACGGCGCTGCAGAACGGCTGGATGAGCCGCAACGAGGTGCGGCGGCTGGAGAACCTGCCGCCGGTCGAAGGCGGCGACATCCTGACGGTGCAGTCCAACATGATGCCGATCACTATGATCGGCACGGCCGCGCCGCAGGCAACCACCGTCCGCGACGCGCTGAAGCAATGGCTCGAAATCGGCATCCTGGAGCAGACATGAAATACAAATCGTTCGATTTCGACGTGAAGAGCGTCGACGACGCGGGCGTCTTTGTCGGCTACGGTTCGGTCTTCGGTAACGTGGACGGCGGCGGCGACGTGGTGGTGAAGGGCGCCTTCGGAGCGAGCCTGGCAGCGCGCTCTGCCAAGGGCCGGAAGCTGCCGATCCTCTGGCAGCACCGCAGCGGCGAGCCGATGGGGGTCTACGAAGACATCAAGGAAGATGACCATGGCCTTCTGATGACCGGCCGCCTCCTGGTCAACGATGTGCAGCGCGCACGCGAGGCGCATGCCCTGATGAAGGCCGGCGCAGTCACCGGCATGTCGATTGGCTACGGCGTTGTCGACGATCTGCTCGATACGAAGACGCATGTGCGCTACCTGAAGACGCTGGACCTGTATGAGACGAGCATCGTCACGTTTCCCATGAACGACGAGGCCCGTGTCGGCGTCGTGAAGTCGCTGGACCTGATTTTGAAGGACGGCAAGCTGCCGACCCTTCGCGAGTTTGAGGACTTCCTGTGTGAGGCAGGGTTCTCGAGGACGCAGGCCAAAGCCGTCGCTGGTAATGGCCTGACCAAGCTGCTTGATCGGTGCGAGGCCGATGGCAATACCAGCGACGCCCTGAAGATGCTGGATTCGTTCCGCATCCCGCAGTAACCCTGTCTCTGACAAGCACATGGCCGCCTTCAGGCGGCTTTTTCATTTCGTGAAAGGAAAATCATGACCACCGACGTGGAAACCAAAGAAGCGCTGGAAAATGGCCTGGCCAAAGTCTCCGACCAGGTGAAGGAGTGGGGTGAGAAGGCAATCGCCGAGGCCCAGAAGGCTGGCGAGCTGTCCAAGAAGACCCGCGAAGCCGTCGACGAGGTGCTGATCAAGCACAACGAGCTGGCCGCCGAAGTGCGCGACATGGAAAAGAAGATGGTCGAGCGGAAGGGCAGCGAGCCCGAGCGCCAGAAGTCGCTGGGTGAGCAGATCGTCGAGTCCGACACGTTCAAGCGCTATGTGGAGAACGGCAAGCAGGGTTCGATGAAGATTGAGCTGAAGGCCGTCACCTCGGCGAATGCCGGCGCGCTGATCCGCCCGTTGTACGAAACCGAGCCGGTGAGCCTGCCGAAGCGCCGCTTCACCATCCGCGACCTGCTGCCGGTGGTGCCCATCCAGACCAGCTCGGTGGACTATCCGAAGCAGTCGACACGCACGAACAATGCCGCGCCCGTCGCCGAAGCGGCAGCCAAGCCGTATTCGGACTACGTGTGGACGAACGCCACGGCTGCCGTTCGCACGATCGCCCACTTGGCCAAGCTGACGCGGCAGGCGATGGACGATGCGCCGCGCCTTGTCGGCGAAGTCGATGCTGAAATGCGGTATGGCCTTGGCCTCGTCGAGGAAGCCCAGATTCTGAATGGCAACGGCACGGGCCAGAACCTGAGCGGCATCATGACCCAGGCCACGGCGTACGCGGCGCCGATCACGATCGCCAGCCCGACCTCGATCGACATGCTGCGACTCGCCATGCTGCAGGCTTCGCTGGCCCTGTATCCCGCCACCGGCATCGTGTTGAACGAGGCTGACTGGGCGCGGATCGAACTGACCAAGACGACCGATGGCGCCTACCTGTTCGCCAACCCGCAGGGTAGCGTCGAGGCCCGTCTGTGGGGGCTGCCGGTGGTGCCGACGCCAGCCATGGCGATCGATGCGTTCCTGGTGGGCAACTTCCAGATCGGCGCGACGCTGTATGACCGCATGGGCGTGGAAGTTCTGATCTCCACCGAGAACGCCGACGACTTCGAGAAGAACCTCGCCACGATGCGCGCCGAAGAGCGTCTCGCGCTGGCCGTGAAGCGCCCGGCGGCCTTTATCGCTGGCGATTTCGGCCTGGTGACCTGATCTCGGTCCTGACGCGCAACTGAGCATGGTGCCGGCGGCTGCTGGCGCCATGCATATCGGAGAGCAACCATGAAAATCAAAGTGCTCCGCCACATGCTGGTGGATTCCAACATCACGCCCAGCCGTCCTGGCGCCGTCGTGGACGTTGACGACGACATCGCCAAGGAGCTGATCGCCCAGGGCACGGCCGAAGCTGCCTCCGGTGCGAAGAAGGGCGACGACGCGACCGACGAGAAAGCAGCGCCCGCGCCGGCGAACAAGAAAGCCCCCGACCCCAAGAACAAGGGTGCCTGATATGCCGATCCTCGCTCTCGACATGGTGAAGTCGCACCTGCGGGTCACGTGGCCGAACGAGGATCAGCTGATTGGGCTGTATCTGGCCGCCGCCGAAGGCTCCGCCGCCTCGTTCCTGAACCGCAAGGTCTATCCGGACCAAGACGCGCTCGAGGCGGCGGTGCTGGCCGAAACGGCCGGGGATGACCCGATGGTCGTCAATCCGGAGATTCAGGCGGCCGTGCTGCTGACCGTGGGCCATCTGTACATGAACCGCGAGGACACGGTCATCGGCGCCACGGTGGCGGAGCTGCCGCGCGGCGCGCTCGACCTGCTGCAACCATACCGCGTGGGGCTTGGCGTATGAGGGCCGGCCAGCGCAGTGAGCTGGTGCAGATCCAGCGCCCGGCCGAAGGGCAGGACGAGTTCGGGCAGCCTGTCGCCGGCTGGGTGACGGTCACAGAGGCGTGGGCGAACATCGTGCACCGCTCTGGCATCGAGGCCATCCGCGCCGACGCGCCGGCGTCGATCGTGCAGGCCAGCGTTCGCGTTCCGTGGCTGGCGGCCGACGGTGTGACCACCGCCATGCGCGTCCTGTGTGCCGACGGCACGGCATACGGGATCAAATCGATCCTGCCGGACCGGGTGAAGCGCCAGTTCGTGGACCTGGTGTGTGAGACGGGTGCCAACGAAGGTTGAGACTGATATGCAACGCAACGAGTACCGATTGACCCACGCTGAACTCCTCGCGCGGCTGCGTTACGACCCGCGAACGGGCAGCTTCTACAAGAAGAATGGCCGAATCGCTGGCACGCCGCACGGCGATCACCGCCGTGTCTACGTTCACGGCGAGTTCATATACGAGCATGTTCTCGCTTGGTTCTACACACATGGCAGTTGGCCGGATGGGGTGGTGGACCATATTGATGGTTGCGGATCAAACAACCGACTGGCGAATCTGCGTGTAGTGACCTTCAGCACAAACAATCTGAACCGGCACGCTCCGAACCGGAATAACAGCGTGGGGATTCTGGGTGTTCACCGGCACAGCACGGGATTCCGCGCGCAGCTGAGAGTGGAAGGTAAGGTCTACAGGTCAGAGGTTGTGTCGACACCGGATTGCGCGGCCGCGAAGTACGCGCTGTTACGCAGGACCTACTGTCCTGAAGCGAGGCCGAATGGCTAACTCCGCCGAGAAGGTAGTCATTGACGCGCTGAAGACCATTACCGGGCTGAGTATCTTTCCGGACGTGGCGCCCACTGGCACAGCGGGGCCGTATGTCACCTATCAGGCCGTTGGCGGCCAGGATGTGAATGGACTGGACGGCCCAGCCGACTTGGAGAACCAGCGGATGCAGATCAATGTTTGGTCCGCCACGCGCGCAGCGACGGCCACCACGATGCGCGCCGCGCGCACCACGCTGGTCGAGGCTGGCGGCATCCCGATCGGCGCCCCGGTGAGCCAGTACGAGAGCGACACGAAGCTGTACGGCAGTCGGCTTGACTTCAGCATCTGGTACCGGCCCTGAGCAGTCTCCGAAACCGTTTCTCCCTCGCCCGCCCTGCGCGGGCTCTTTAATCTCGAAGAGGTCAACATGCCATCCACCGCAATCTCCGCGCAGGGCTCGAAACTGGAAGTCTCCGGCACGACCGGCGCGGCCAAGACCATCACCGGCGTCGCTGTCGGCTTCCCCACGATCATCACCTCGACGGCGCACGCGCTGACGAACGGCGATGTCGTGACCCTGGCCGGCCTGACCGGCGCCGACGCAGCAACGCTGAACGGCCAGACCGTGGTGGCCAAGAACGTGACGGCCGATACCTTCGCCGTCGAGGTCAACACGGTGGGAAAGACTATCACCGCGGCCGGCACGGCGACGCCCGTCACCTGGACGAAGATCGAGAACCTGATCTCGTTCAACGGCTTCGACGGCCAGGCCAGCGAGCTGGATGTCACCGATCTCGACTCGACGGCGAAGGAATTCATGCTCGGCCTGCAGGACTGGGGCTCGTTCACCTTCGACGTCAATAAGGACTTCAACGACGCGGGCCAGCAGGCGGTGGACGCCGCGAAGCGCGCGGGCACGAAGCGGTCCTACAAGCTCACGCTGCCCAACGGCAAGACCAAGACCTTCGACGCCTACTGCAAGAACAGCCCGCTGGAAGGCGGCGTGGACCAGGTGCTGAAGACCTCCGGCGTGACGCTGCGCATTACCGGCGACGTGGTGGACGCATAACATGGCCATCCTTTCGAAAGCAGCAATTCTGGGGGCGGCGGACCTCAAGACGGAAGACGTCGAGGTCCCCGAGTGGGGCGGCAGCGTGCGTGTCGCCGTGATGTCGGGCCTCGCGCGCGACAACTGGATCAGCCGCCAAGGCGACGGCAAGGTGCCCTACAGCGTCTTCACCGCGCGCGTGCTGGTGTCCACGGTGGTCGACGAGGACGGTCAGCCGGTCTTCGATGAAGCGGACATCGAGACGCTGCGCGGGAAGAACCAGGCCGCGATGGATCGCGTGCTCGCTGTGGCCCTGCGGCTGAACGGCCTCGCGGCCAGCGCCGTGGAGGAAGCCGAAAAAAACTCCGACGCCGCCCCGAGCGGCGATTCTGGTTCCGGCTCGCCCTCGCCCTCGGAAAGTCAGTAGGCCAGGCGCAGGCGGAGATCCCCAGCGCGGAGTTCGTCGAGTGGATGGCGTTCTACCAGCTGGAGCCGTGGGGCAGCCACTACGACGACCTCCGGGCAGGCACGATCGCCTCGATGGTGGCGAACGTCCACCGGAACCCGAAGGCCGCGCCGGAGCCGTTCCGCGCGCTGGATTTCTGTCCTTGGAATGAGTACTCCGGCGACGGCCGCGCTACCGAGCCTATCCTGCTGGACGATCCTGACGCGCAGGCGGATCTGATCGAGCGAGTGATGTTTCCGAAGAGGTCGTGATGGCGAAGCCAAAAACTGTCACGGTCGAGAACGGTGCGGCCCTAAAGGACGCGCTGAACGCTTTGGACGAGATCGCCAGCGAGTCGGTGCTGCGACAGGCGGCCGTGGCCGGTGTGCGTGAGATCTTCGCCGAAGTGAGGCTGCGCGCGCCTGTCGACAAAGGCATCTACGAGGGGAAGCAGGGCCCGCACCCGCCGGGCTTCCTGCGAAGCCACATCATCATCGCCTACGACGACGAGGTCTCTGTCCCGGGGCGGGTCGCTTCCTACCTCGTGACATGGTCGAAGGAAGCGTTCTACGGGTACTTCCTCGAGTACGGCACCTCAAAGATGGCCGCTCAGCCTTTCCTACGTCCGGCCTTTGAGGCGAAGAAGACGGCCGCTGCGGCAGCAGTGGATGAAGTGATTCAGACCAAAGCGAAGGAATTGAGCCGTGGCCGCTAACGAAACTATTGTCCGAGTCACAGCAGATGCGACCGGCTATACGGCCGAGCTGGACAAGGCCAGGCGCAGCGCCGATCTCTTCATGGCGAAGCAGGAGGATATTGCGCGCCGGAACGCCGCGGCGCAGGCGGCTGTTGCTGAGGCGACGAAGAATGGGTCCGATGTGAGCGCGCGGGCCATAGCGAAGCTGGTCGATCAGGCCGAGCGCATGGTCAACACCGTCGGAAAGACCCGATCGGAGTTGCTGGCCCAGAAGGCCGCTATTGTCGGCGCTTCCGATGCGCTCGCCCCGTATGTCCAACGCCTCAAGGCTGCGGAAGAGGCCGCCCGTGGCACGCGCCGCGTGCAAGAAGCGCTCGACGGCGTGGGCATGTCGGCCCGGCAGACCGCCGCGGCGATGCGCATGGTGCCGGCCCAGATGACCGACATCGTGACGCAGCTTGCCGGCGGCCAGAGCCCGCTGCTGATTCTCACGCAGCAGGGCGGGCAGCTCCGCGACATGTTCGGCGGCATCGGGCCCGCCGTGCGCGCTGTGGGTACCACCGTTGCCGGCCTGATCAACCCGTTCACGCTGAGCGCTGCGGCGGCCGGCGCGCTGGCGTACGCCATGTCGCAGGGCGCGAGCGAGTCGAAGGCGTTCAACCAGGCACTGATCATGACCGGCAACTATGCCGGCCTGTCGGCGGACCAGTTGGCGACCATGTCGGCCACGGTGAGCCGCACAATCGGCACGCAGGGCCAGGCGGCGGAGGTGCTGGCCAAGATCGCGGCCACGGGCAAGATTGCCGGCGACCAGATCGTCGCCATCGGCATTGCCGCCGAGGCGATGGAGAAGGCCACCGGCACTGCCGTCGACAAGACCATCGAGCAGTTCGTGCAGCTCGGCGACGAGCCGGTGAAGGCGTCGCTGAAGCTGAACGAGCAGTATCACTACCTCACGGCGGCGGTCTACGACCAGATAGTGGCGCTGGAAGAGCAGGGCAAGAAGGATCAGGCCGCCGCGCTGGCCCAGCAGGCGTACGCCGAGCAGATGAAGGCGCGCGCCGACAAGGTGATCGGTAACCTTGGTTATATGGAGCGCGCCTGGAACGCTGTCACCGGTGCGGCGAAGGGCGCGTGGGACGCCATGCTGGGGCTGGGCCGGGCGGCCACGCTGGACGAGATCCGCAACAAGATCACTGGCGTGCAGAGCCAGATCGCGGATCTGGAGAAGGGCGGCGGCTTCGCCAGCAACGAAGGCGGCGCGGCATTCGGCTCCGGCGCGCGGGCGCGCGTTGCGCAGATCCAGCGGCTCCGGGAGGAACTGTCGAAGCTGCAGTCGCAGGCCAAGCCGCTTGAGGACGCTGGCGCGCAGGCATCCGCACAGGCCGCCAACCAGCGCCAGCAGGACGCGATGATCTCGGCGAAGGCGCGTCTGGATGCGCAGACCAAAGCCACGCGTTCGCGCGCCGACCAGCGCAAAGACGAGATCGACCAGCTCAAGCGCGACGCCGAGACGGTCGGCATGGCAGCCGACGAGTACAACAAGCGCGTCGCGGCGATCGAGGAAAAGTACAAGGATCCGAAGACCCGGACGGCCAAGCCCAAGGCCTACCAGGACGATGCGGCGACGAAGTTCCTGCAGCAACTGCGCGACCAGGACGCCGCCACGCGCGCGGCGCTGGAGTCGAGCGAGAAGCTCACGGCAGCTGAGCGCCAGCAGGCCGAGTTCCTGCAGAAGATAGGCGACCTGAAGGGCAAGACCATCCTGACGGCCGAGCAGAAGAGCCTGCTGGCCAACCAGGACCAGATCAAGGCGCAGCTGGCCCAGAACGTTGAGAACGAGCGCGCGCTGAAGCTCAAGACCGACATCACGAAGCTGGAAGAGAGGTCGGCCGCCGTCAACGCCCAGATCGGCAACTATCAGAAGTCGCAGGCCGAGCAGTACCAGCGACAACTGGACGCGCTGGGCCGGGGCAGCGAGGCGCAGAAGCAGGCCGAGGCTGTGCGCTCGATCTACCGCGAGTACGAGAACCTGCAACTGCAGCTGGAGAAGGCCACGCCCGAGGCGGCACGCAACTCCGCCGCCTACACGAAGGCGCAGGACGACATCCGCGCTGGGCTGGATCGGTCGCTGCAGGACTATGACGACTACTACGCCTCGCTGCGCGAGAAGCAGACCGACTGGGTCAACGGCGCGACCGAGGCCATGGCCAACTATGCGGAGTCCTCGCGCAATGCCATGGCGCAGGCCAGCAGCACGGCCACCAACGCTTTCAAACGGATGGAAGACGGCATTGTCACGTTCGCGACGACGGGTAAGTTCAATTTCAAGGACTTTGCGCAGTCGGTGATCGCTGACCTGCTGCGCATTCAGACTCGGGCGGCCCTGTCCGGCATCTTCAGCCAGCTGGGCAGCCTGATCGGCAGTGCCGTCGGTGGTGCGGCAGGCGGAACGGATACCGGGACGGCAGGGGTTTCCAGCACATCCCCCGTTGACATGAGTTCCGTCTCTGGCGTCGAATTGCGAGCCGCTGGAGGCCCGGTGGCCGCTGGCCAGCCCTATATCGTTGGTGAGGTGGGTCCGGAGCTGTTTGTGCCGCCGGCGTCTGGGTCGATCGTGCCGAATAACGCATTGGGTGGCGTCGGCGCTGCCGGTGGCGGAGATGTGACGATCGTCCAGCACATCAACGTCGATAGCCGCGCGGATCAGGCCTCCATCTTGCAGGCAATGGTGCAAGCGAAAAACGCAGCTGTGGCCGAAGTACGAGCGAACCTCATGCGCGGCGGCGATCTCAAGCACCTGACGGGGAGGTAGAAATGGCGACGTTGGAGTGGCCGGAGAGCCTGGTGCCGGCGAAGGCGACGTGGGGCCTGAAGTCGAATACGGAGGGATTCAACTCGCCGTTGAACGGCTCTGTCCAGACAGTTGAGCGCCCCGGCGCTCGTTGGAAGATAACGCTGGAATTTCCGCCCAAGAACGAGCGGGAGCGCGGGCAACTGGAAGCATTCCTGGCATCGATTGGTGGCTTGGCTGGAAGATTCACGATCTGGCCGCATGGGCGCCCAGGAAACTCGATGTTCGCGCCCCTCGTGAACGGCTCCATGACGAACTTCAAGATGCTCCCCACGAAGTCGTGGCCGGCGAGCACGCTGGTCCTGCGCGCCGGTGACTACCTGGCCGTCGGGGGTGAGCTGAAGATTGTCACCGCCGACGTCACCAGTAGCGCGGGAGGGTTGGCCACAGTGCCGGTGGCGCCGCCGTTCCGCAATGCCCCGACGAACAATGCCGCGATCACCTTGGACAAGCCGCGCACGACCATGATGTTGACGGCCGACGAGTACGGGGTGCCGGTGCTACCTGGCCGCATCTCCGACTCGGTCGTGATCAGTGCTTCGGAGGTCTTCTGATGAACCGCAGTATGGATGCTGGGACAGCAGAGGCCGTTGTCGCCAGCCACGTTCCCTACATCTTCTTCGTGCGGATGGACTTCTCGCAGCCGCTGTGCGTTTGCAGCGCGGCGTATGACGTGTTCTGGAACGGGATCAGCTGGGTTGGCCTGGGCACACTGGGGAGCATCGAGCCGATTCAGGAGCAGGCGGGCCTTGAGGCCATCGGCGTTCGCTTGACGCTTTCTGGTGTGCCCAGCGAACTGATCGCTATCACCCTTGGGGAGCAGTACCAGGGCAATCCCTGCCGGATCTGGTTCGCGCCACTGCGGGACGATATGCGGCTGCTGGTCGATCCGGTCCGGCTCTTCGATGGCCGCATGGACACCATGGACACGGAGGTGGGCGAGACGGCGACGATCACCGTGGCCGCGGAGTCGCGAATGGCATCGTGGGATAGGCCCAAGGTGCGCCGCTACAACAACGAAGACCAGCTGAGCCGCTACGCCGGTGATCGCGGCTTCGAGTACGTGGCCCAGATGGTCGAGAAGCAATTGCTGTGGGGACGCTGATGCAGCGCTTGATTGACTGGCCGACACGGCTAACAGATTTCGTAGAAGCCCGCCGCGCGCGGGCTTTTTCTTGGGGTGAATCCGATTGCTGCTTGTTCGTTTGCGACGGGATCGAAGCTTTCACAGGCGCGGACCCCGGCGCGCGCTGGCGGGGCGTGTATTCGAGTGAGAAGGGCGCTCGGCGGATCCTGCGGGACAACGGGGGCGTGCTGGGCGTCGCGACCTTGGCATTCGGGCCCGCCGTGCCGGCTCCGCTCGCTGGACGCGGCGACGTGGTGCTGGTCGATACGCCCTATGGCGATGCGCTGGCGCTATGCGTCGGAACTGCTATAGCCGCGCAAGGCGCACTCGGGATTGAGTTCCTGCCCCTGCACGTGGCTCGGGCAACTTGGAAGATATAGGGAGACGGCCAGATGCCGGTGATTATTCCGTTCATCCCGGCGCTTGTGGCAGCTGCCGCGACTGCCGCTGGCGCGTCTGCCATCGTCGCGACTGCGCTGATGATCGCTGCGTCGCTGATAGTCGGAATGGTATCGAAGCCGAAGTCTCTCAACGGCTTTTCATCGGAGGCGCAAGGCCGGACGCAGGTTGTCCGCTCAAACGTACAGCCTCGCAACATGATCTATGGCCGCGCGATGACGTCCGGGCCACTGGTGTTCGCAGGCAGCACGGATGGGAACGGCAAGAAGAACCAGTATATGCACCTCGTCATCGCCTTGGCGGATCACGAGTGCGACGCAGTGGAAGAGGTCTATCTCGGCGAATCACCTGTGGGCGCTCTGGATCCCAACGGCTATGTGCTGACCGCGCCATTCAAGAAGATCCAGATGGTCAATCGGCGGTTCAGCCAGGCTGTGCCGATGGGAGAGACCACGGCGGTGCTGTCTCCGGGCGAGGCAATCCACAAGATCATCTCGATCGAAACCTTTGGTGGCGAGAACTACGCGGGCTCGGTGAACTTCTCTTTCACGCCCGATTCGATGTCGGTCACCGTCACCGACATTGAGCCCGGTGTCAACAAGGTGATCATGGAGTACGAAGCGGAGGTCGGCTCCCCGCTGGTGCGCGTGAGAACACACCTCGGCTCGCCATATCAGGAGGCCGACCCGGTGATGGTGTCCGAGATTCCTGGCTGGACGTGGACACACCAGCTGCGTGGCGTCTGCTACCTATATGTGCGGCTGGAATACGACATCGACGTGTTTCCCAACGGCCTGCCGAATATCAAGGCCCTGGTGCGCGGCAAGAAGGTGCTGGATCCCCGCGTCGGTACCGTCGCGTGGAGCGACAACTGGGCGCTGTGTGTCAACGACTACCTGCGGGACGAGCGCGGCTTCGGCTGCACCGATACCGACGTCGACGTTCAGTCCGTGATCATTGCGGCGAACATCTCGGACGAGTACGTGGCGGTCGCGCCGGAGCGCTACCAGCGCAGCTACAGCTGCAACGGCATCGTCATGCTGGATAAGTCGCCGCGCGACAACCTCGCGGAGATGGTCACGGCCGGCGGCGCCACTGTGACGATCACCGGTGGTGTTTTCCGGGTCTTCGCCGGTGCCTACGACCTCGCGACCGTGACGCTTACGGAGAGCGACCTGCGCGGCCCGGTGAAGGTCCAAGCGCGCACGCCGCGCCGGGATCTCTTCAACCGCGTCAAGGGAACCTTCATCAATCCGTCGAACAGCTGGCAGCCGAGTGACTTCCCGGCCGTCGAGAACCCGCTGTATGCCCAGCAGGACGGCGAGGTGATCGACCGCGACATTGAGCTGCCATTCACGACCGACTCCTTTCAGGCCCAGCGCCTAGCGAAGATCATCCTGGAGCGGTCGAGGCAGGGCATCGTCGTCGACTTTCCCGCGAAGCTTACGGCGTTCCCGCTGACCGCCTACAGCACCGTCAAGGTCACGCTGCCGAAGTTCGGCTGGTCGGAAAAGGTTTTCCGCGTCATGTCGTGGAAGATGTCCGACGACGGGGGCATCGACCTGATGCTGAACGAGGAAGCCGCGGCGGTCTATGACTGGGCCTACGGCGACGCGACTGTGGTGGACCCGGTACCGGACACGAACCTGCCGGACCCCTTCAAAGTCGAGACGCTGGGGGCGTTCACGCTCGATTCTGGGGAAGACCAGCTTGTCATGGGCGGCGGCGGCCAGGTGGTCACGCGGATCCTCGCTAAGTGGCCGCCTGTGGTGGACGCGGCGGTATCCCAGACGGGACGCATCGAGCTGGAGTACAAGACGCTCGAAGCCGAGACCTGGAGCGCGCTGGCGCCGGTGAGCGCGAGCACCACCAGCACCTACATTTCGCCAGTCGAAGACGGCGGCCGGTATCTGGTGCGCGGGCGCGTGGTTTCGGGCATCGGCGTGCGCAGCCCGACATGGACGTACTCGGCACTCCACACGGTTGTGGGCAAGCTCGCGCCGCCGGCGAACCTGACGGGGCTGTCGCTGGCCGCCATCAACGGATTCGCCAACCTGACGTGGGACGCGGCGGAGGAACTGGATGTCCGGGTGGGCGGGCAGGCGCGGATCCGGCACACGACCGACACGGAACAGCCGAGCTGGGGAAGCGCGATCGACATCGGCGGCTATATCTCCGGTGCGGCCAACTCCGCGCAGCTGCCGCTGCTCTCTGGCGTCTACCTGGCCAAATGGATCGACTCGACGGGCCACGAGTCACCGAGCGCGACCATGGTGGTGACCACCGCGCCGTCCCTGAGCAGCCTGAACATCGTCGCGGCGGTGATTGAGCAGCCGGCATTCGCTGGCGCGAAGTCGAACATCGTCTACGACCCTGCGCTCAACGGCATCAAGCTGGTCGGCTCAGGCCTGATTGATGATCAGGGCCTGAGCGACGCCGGCGGCCTGTGGGATAGCCAGGGCACGATCGATGGGCTGGGACTTATCGACACGGTCGTTGGCGCGGGTGGCTGGGGGCTGATCGACTCGCTCGACGGCATCGTCTCGAACGGCACGTACCAGTTCGCCAACACGTTCGACCTCGGCGTGGTGGAGAAGTCGCGCCTCACGGCAACGATCGACGCGATCTCGTTTGACACCGGCGATCAGATCGACTTCCGGTATGACCTCGTCGACACGTGGGAGTCTATCGACGGCAACCGCATCAGCGACACCGTCGTTTCGCTCTATGTGCGCACCACGAACGACAACCCGGCAGGCTCGCCAGTTTGGGGGGAGTGGCAGCACTTCGCGATGGGCGACTACGAGGCGCGCGCGTTCCAGTGGAAGGTTGAGCTGGAAAGCGGCTCGACATCGCACAACGTGGTCGTGACGGGCCTGACGGTCAATATCGACATGCCGGACCGTAGGGAGTCGGCGCGCGATGTCATCTCTGGCGCAGGCGCCAAGGTCATCACCTTCGACAAGGTCTTCCGAATCCCGCCTGTGCTGGGCATCACGGCCCAGAACATGGGGCAGGGCGACTACTTCGTCATCACCGGCAAGGCCGAGTTTGGATTCACTATCACCTTCTACAACGCCGCAAGCACTCCCGTGTCGCGCAAGTTCGACTGGGATGCTGTTGCCTACTAACGCGAGAGGAAAGCATGTCCCAACATGACATGGACGTTGCCAACCAGGCAGGTGCAGCGTTCCGCGCCGATATGAACCAGGCGCTGCAGGCGCTGGCCAGCACGAGTTCGGGATCGGTGGCGCCAACCACGACCTTCGCATATCAGTTCTGGGCGGACACCAACGCCGGGCTCCTGAAGATGCGGAATGCCGCGAACAATGCCTGGATCACCATCGGCCTGCTTGGCGTCCAGAACCTGGGGCACATCCTCCCCGGAACAGTCGTGTTCCATGCCAAGAGCGTGGCGCCAGCCGGCTACCTCAAGGCCAATGGCGGTGCTGTATCCCGGAATACCTACGCGGATCTGTTCGCCGAGATCGGGACGACCTTCGGTGCCGGGGACGGTTCGACGACCTTCAATCTGCCGGATCTTCGTGGGGAGTTCGTTCGAGGATGGGATGACGGTCGCGGCCTCGACACCGGACGCGGGTTCGGTACTTTGCAGACCGAGATGATTGGACCGCACACCCACAACACTATTGCCGCTGCATCTGGCGTCACGGGCGGCGCTGAAAGCATTGCATATATGCCCGGCGATAACAACGGGTTGCATGTGGTGATCAGTAACGGCTCACACGGCGTGCAGCCAAACACCGGCACGGAGAATCGCCCGCGCAACGTCGGCCTGCTGGCCTGCATCAAGTACTAAGGACTCCCATGGACATCTTCAACTACCACCCGAAGACCGGCGAGTTTCTGGGCGCCGGCGTTGCCGAGCCGAACCCGCTGGAGCCGGACGACCCGCTGGTGCCGGGCTACGCGACCACCTTGGCCCCGCCGCAGGCAGAGGAACGCCGCGCGCCGGTCTACCGCAACGCCGGCGGCCAGCCGCCGCAGAACTGGCCGGACGGCTCCTGGACGCTGGTGCCGGACTACCGCGCGGTGCCGCTGTTCCGCACCGCCGACGGTTCCGCGTTCGGGCTGGGCGACGAGTACAACGGGCTGGGCGATCTGCCGGCTTTCCTGACGGATGAGGCCCGGCCTGGTCCCGCCTATAAGTGGGTGGCCGACGAATGGGTGCTCGACGAGCAGCTGGAGACGCAGCAACTCACCGCGCAGGCGCTCGCGCAGCGTGATGCGCTCCTGGCCGAGGCCGACCAGTTGATCGCGCCGCTGATGGATGGCTTCGTGCTGGACGAACTCACGCCGGAGGAAGAGATCCGCCTGAAGGCGCTGAGCCAGTACCGCAAGGCGCTGCGCGCGGTGAACGGCCAGGCTGGCTTCCCGCGCACCATCAACTGGCCGGTGAAGCCCGCGTAGCACCCGCCGCGTTCTGTACCGGCCGCCTTCGGGCGGCTTCTTCATTTTCAGGGGTTCACCATGACGATCGGTATGTCCACCGCCCTGCGCAACTCGCGCCTTGACGCAATTACCACGGCCGCCGGCGCCAGCGCGAAGCTGCGGCTATACACGGGCACTCGACCGGCAACCGGCGCGGCGATCACTTCGCAGACGCTTCTGGCCGAAATGACCTGCGGCGCGACGTTCGCGCCGGCGGCTTCCGGCGGCGTGCTGACCCTCAATGCCATCACCGGGGACTCGTCGGCGGACGCCAGCGGCACGGCCACGTGGGCCCGCCTCCTGAAATCCGACGGCACGACCCACGTGCTCGACATGGACGTCGGGACCAGCGGCTCCGACTTCAACATGAACTCGAACGTGATCTCGGCCGGCGCGGCGGTCAGCATCACTTCGGCCACGCTGACGGAAGCGAACGCGTAACCATCCACGGGGAGGGCGGCTGTGACAACTGTTGTCCTCACGACCGGCACCACCTGGACGGTCCCGGCCGACTGGGTATCTGCTGGCAGCGTGGTCGAGACTACTGCCGCGAGCGGCGGCGGAGATTCCCAAGGGAACAATAACGGCGCCGGTGGCGGCGGTGGCGCCTATTCCTCGATCGCGAACGTCAGCCTGACGCCCGGTCAAGTCGTGCAGATCCGCTTCGGCGCGGCCGGCGTAGCGGGCGGCCCGTCCGCGACGGCCACGGCTGGCGGCGACACGTGGTTCAACGGCACGACGCTCGCAGGCTCTTCGTGCGGCGCGAAAGGTGGCGGCCCGGCCTCGTCGAACACACCAGGTGCCGGCGGCGCGGCGGCCGGCGGCGTCGGTACTACCAAGTTCTCGGGCGGTGCTGGCGGGACTGGTGCCGGCGGCCGTGGCGGTGGTGGCGGCGGTGCGGCGCACTCCGGCGGTAACGGCACGGCGGGCGCCAACGCATCGGGCACCACCGGCGGAGCTGGCGGCGCCAGCGGCTCGACCCCCGGCGGCGCGGGCGGAACCGCCTCGGCGGCCGGCCAGGCCGGGACGGCCAGTGCGGACGGTGGCTCGGGTGGCGGTGGTGGCGGCGGAACTGGCTTTGCCAACGGCGGGGCGGGCGGCCTGCCGGGCGGTGGCGGCGGGGGGATGGGCGGCGGCACCTCCACCAACCTCGCAGGCGCGGGCGCCGGCGGCCAGATCCGTATCACCTACACACCGGCCTCGGGCGCCACCGGAACGATCTCCGCGACTCTCGGCGGCGCCACTGCTGCGGTGGCCGGCAGCCTGCAGTTCACCGGCACTGTTTCGCGCACGCTGGGATCTGTAGCGCTCGCAGCGACCGGCGGGCAGTCGTTCACCGGTTCTGTTGCGAAAACACTGGGCGGCGTCACGGCTTCGGTGTCGGGTGGGCAGACCTTCAGCGGCTCGATCGGGGCTGCGCTGGCCGGCGTGAGTTCGGCGATTGCCGGCATGCAGGCTGTCTCGGGCGCGGTGTCTGCCGCGGTGGGCGGCGTCACGGCGGCCGTGGCCGGCAGGCAGGCGCTGTCCGGATCGACCGCTGCGACGTTGGCAGGCGCCGCTGGCGCGGTTGCTGCCATCCAGACGCACAGCGGGGCCGTGGCAGCGAGTCTCGGACCGCTGACCGCCTCCCTGTCGGGAATCGTCCTCGACGGCGCGGGCGGCGTCATTGCCGCAACACTGGCGCCCGCCACCGCCTCGTTCGCTGGGCAGCAGACCATGGCCGGCACCTTCGCGCCGGTGCTGGGCGGCGTGGCGCCGGCTATCAGCGGGTCGCAGACGATCGCCGGCACCTTGTCGGCCACGCTCGCGCCGGCGGCGGCGAACTTCACCGGCCTGGCGGCAGACGGCCTCGCCGGCGTGCTGGCCTCGACCTTGGGCGCCACGGTGGCCAGCATCGCCGGGCGCCAGACGCTCAGCGGCGCGCTGTCCGCCGTGCTGGCGCCGGCCACGATGCAGGCCAGCGGGATGGTGGTCGGCGAAGACAGCGGCCCTGCCGATCCTGCCGTGGTCGTGGTGCCGGCCGAGCGGCGGGTGGCCAAAGTGCCCGCAGAGAGTCGCCTGTACGTGGTGCCAGCAGAATCCCGCGCAGCGGCCGTGGCAGCTGAGCCGCGCGCCGCGCGCGTCGAGCATGAAACGAGAGGACTGGAGATACCAGGATGACCACAGCATTCCCGCCGAAGGACCCGGCCGCCGTCCTCGACTACCAGGTGGACTGGTCGGCATGGCTCGCGGAAGGCGAGACGATCAACGAGGGAGCCGTCGCCATTGCCGCGCCAGGGCTCACCGTGAACCCTGCCGGCAAGACCACCGCGGTGTCAGGCGGAAAGGTGACTTTCTGGTTGGGCGGCGGCGTGGCGGAGACGTTCTGCGAGGTGTCCTGCCAGGTCACGACCTCCGCCGGCCGGACCGACCGACGAACGATACCCCTGCGCGTCGCCGCGCGAACGATCACCTAGCCACCTTCGGGTGGCTTTCTCTTTTCTGGAGTGCGCGATGGACAGGCAGCTTTTCAAGATGGCGGCGGGCCTGCCGCAGGCGATGGCTGACCGCTGGTGGCCGCACGTCAGCGCGGCGTGGCAGGAATTCGACATCCAGACGGTGGAGCGACAGGCGGCGTGGCTTGCCCAGGTCGGCCATGAGTCCGGCGGCTTCATCTACACGCGCGAACTGTGGGGCCCGACGCCGGCGCAGGTCCGCTACGAGGGGCGCGCCGATCTGGGGAACACGCAGCCGGGTGATGGCAAGCGCTTCATGGGTCGAGGGCTGATCCAGATCACCGGCCGCGCCAACTACCGCGAATGCGGGGCCGCCCTGGGCATCGACCTCGAAGCCAACCCCGTGCTGCTTCAGGGCGACGCGCTCGCCGCGCGCTCGGCGGGCTGGTTCTGGCAGAAGAAGAACCTGAACGCGCTGGCCGATGCCGGCGAGTTCGTGCTGCTCACCCGCCGGATCAACGGCGGCACCAACGGCCTGGCCGACCGGCAGCAGCGTTGGGATCGCGCGAGGCGCGCATTGGGAGTCGTGTGATGAAGATCGTCGAGAACTGGAACAAGTTGTGGAAGAGCACCACAGTGCTGCTGTCGGCGCTTCTTGCCATGCTGGCCGCCGCGCAGGCGGTGCTGCCATCCGTGCAGGCGGCCATCGAGCCCAAGCTCTTCGCGCAGATCTCGCTGGCGCTGGCGGTGCTGATCGGCGCGCTGCGCTATATCGCCCAGCCATCCCTGAAGACGGACGAAGAGCCGACTGACAAACCGTGATCTGCCAGCAGAGCAGCTCGCACAACGGAGCCGTGATGGACCTCACAACGATGAATGTGCCGGGGGGCACGGGCGGGGCGCTTGGCTTCATTGTGGCCGCTATCGGTGGCGCAATCTGGTTCATCCGCAGCGCGTGGCGCAAGGATCGAGTGGAGGGCGCTCAGAGCCAGGCGGAGATCGACATCATTGCGCGCCTGTCCGAGCAGTTGGATAAGGCCAATGCGCGCGAGGCTCTGGCAAACCAGCGCGCTGACCTGGCCTACAAAGAGCGCAACGAGGCCTTCGCCGTGATCGGCGAGTTGAAGGCCAAAATCGGCGGCCTGGAAGCTCAGGTGCAGGCGCTGCGGGAGAAACTCGATGGCAAGGCTACGTGATTGGCTGGCGCGGTACCGGACGAAGTTCATCCTGATCGCGCACAGGATAGAGGCGGTGGCCGTCCTGATCCTGCTCCTGGGTGGTGGCATGGGAATCGGCTATTGGGCCTGCGTCTGGCAGTACCGTGACCTGATGGCGCAGCAGCGCGAGGACCATCAGGCCGAGATCGGCCGGCTGCAGCACGCATATACCCAGACGCTCCAGGCGCTGACGCCGAAGGTGACGGCCGCTGCCAGCGCGTCAGCTCAGGCGGCGGAAGCGTCGGTCGAGGCGGCCAAGTCCGTAAAGCGCGCCACGCGGCCCGCGCCCGCTGCCGCGCCGGCGGTGCCTCGTGCGCTGTCGGAGGCGGAGCGGCAGGATGTGAACCGAGACATTGAGGCAGCAAACCGGAAGGTGAGGGAGGCCCGAAAGTGAGAGTCCTGATGCTTTGCCTGCTGCTGACCGGCTGCGCTGCTCCGCCGCCGGCCGCGCCCGCGCCGCGCGACTGCCCGACGCTGCCCACCCTGAAGCCCGGCGCCGGCCGCGCCGACATGCTCGACCACATCCGCGTCACGGCGGACCTCTACGCGCGCTGCGCGGCGACAATATGACCCATCTATCGAAAGTCCTTCGGGAGGCTGCGCCCGGGCATCTCACCTTCTGGTGTCCCGGCTGCAAGGATTCGCACTCGATCCGCTATGGCGACGGGTCGGGCCCCCGCTGGGGGTGGAACGGCAACGCCGAGCGGCCCACGTTCACGCCCAGCGTGCTGGTGCGCAGCGGTCACTATGTCCCCGGCCACGAGAACGGATCGTGCTGGTGCACCTACTACGCCGAGCACCCGGACGAACCGGGCGACTTCGCCTGTGCCATCTGCCACACGTTCGTGACGGAGGGGAACATCCAGTTCCTCGGTGACTGCACGCACGAGTTCGCCGGCAAGACGGTACCAATGGTCGAGTTCCCGGAGGGGCGGGCATGTTGACGCTCCCGTTCGCATTGCCATGGCGCGCGATCGGCGCCGCGCTGCTGGCCGCTGGCATCTTCGCCGCCGGCTGGGCCGCCAATGGCTGGCGCAAGGATGCGGAGATCGAGCGCCTGAAGATGGCCAGCGCTCAGGCGGATCTGGCCAGCGCCAACCAGGCGCTCAGTGACCTGCGCGCCGCTGGCGCCACCATCCGCGCCAAGGCCGACGAGTTCGCCGGCATCCAGACCACCCTCGGCGCCAAACTCGACGCCATCCGGAAGGACCTGAAGAATGCTCCGAAGCTGCCTGCTGATTGCCGCCCTGACGCTGGCCGGGTGCGCCTCATGTCCGACGCCGTCGACGCGGCCAAGCAAGCCGCCGCCGCTCGATAGCGCGCTGGCCGCGCCATGCACGGTTCCCGACGCGCCGGCCGTTGCCGACTATGACGCTTGGCAGGAATGGGTGATGAAGGATCTGCTGGGCGCGCTGGGCGAGTGTGCCGCGCGGCATCGGAAGACAGTGGAGGCGTGGCCGGGCTGACGCTACCGCTTGACCGTCTCCGGCGGCACCGCGCCGGATCGCTTCACTGCATCAAGCACGACCTCCACTAGCACCATGCCGTCGATGTCCACTTCGTACAGCGTGCGACCACACATCGGGCAGGGCGCCTTTGTCGGAACCGTCTCGCCCCGTAGTCCAAGGTGGAACTCCGAGATTTCCACGGTCGTGCCGCAGATGCACTCGACCTCATCGATGACGTTCATGGTCTTCCCCTTGCAGCGTTGCGCTGCGTTGAGGATAGTCCTTGCACGACATGCGCGAATCGCCCGAAAGGGCCAGAAGATATTGGACCGTCAGATGCTGAACTGAGGGCATCTCCGTTTTCCGGCCAGACTACTTCATGACCTGGCCAGCCTTGCGCGGGCCCGCGCGCCGCACTTGCTGATCGGGCGCCCTCAGGCTCGAGCCGCCACGCGCGCGGCGCTGACCGGCAGAGTATCGGGCCAGGCCGCCGCCGAATCGTGCGGCATGGGCCTTAGCCCTTAACGTCGCGCGGGTCATGGCCGAAGGAATTCCGCTCGCGAATCTGGCCGTCCCGGCCATGGATCAGCAGCTCGACCTTGTCGCGCTGGGCGCGCTCGGTGCCGGCCCTGATTGCTTCTTCCTGAGTTTCGTAGGTGGTGCGCTTGCCGCCGCCGGCCGCCTCGACTGCCCAGCCATCGCCTGCCGGCACCACGTGAATGTCCGCTGCCATGATCGTCTCCTGAGTTGGTCAGGACAGTCTGGCGCCGACGCGGACAGAGCGGGTATCCGGCGCGGTCCTACAGAAAGCTGGATCCGATGGGCGAACAGGGCACAATAACGGTCAGCCCACAATAGGGAGACCGCCATGCCCGACATGTCGCGGGACGAGAAGGATATTGCTCAGTCGGATCGGCGCCTTGCGGAAGGTCGAGTACTCATTCGGCGGCAAATGGGCATTATTCGAGACTTGCGAGCAGCCTTCCAGCCGGACGAAGCGGCGATAAAGCTGCTTCAAGCACTACGGAAGGCTGTGACTACCGACCGGGCGCACCGTGCACGTCTCCGTGCACGCGTGGAGCAGCCAGATTGATCAGGGAATCGCCGCCGCTGGCAGCGGCGTCACTTTTTTCGCGCTGATCGAAGAAATTTAGTATTTCGGCACTCAGTTGCTCACTTTTCTTTCGGCAACGGTCAGTATCGTCTTCCGCACCTTCTCGATCACCCGCCGATGCTTGTCCTCTGCCTCGGACCAAGTCAGGGAGTCGAAGGTCTTGTCCAGGCCGCCGCCCTTGACCACGGTCCGGAATACGGGCGGGTCGTCATTCCTGAGGCTGGCCCAGCCGGAGAAGTAGGTCCAGACCTCCACGCCGAACTCGCCCAGCATGTCCCTGATCTGCCAGCCCTTGCTCTCGAAGCTCGCCCAGCGCGCGTGCACGCCGTAGTCATAGACCCGCACGGGCTCGCCCGGATCGTCCAGGATGTAGGAGCGGTCGTAGTCGGGGTCGATGGGGCAGGGCTCGTAGCCGCCAGCCGGTGCGGGCGGCCTGGGCATGGGGGAAAGACGGGGCATAGTCGATACTGTATGAATATACAGTGTAACTCCGTGCCGCCTGGCTCTGGGTGCCTCACTCGGGCGGCCTCCCACGATTTCCCCACAACGGCGCCAAGTGTTTGATTTACTGTAGATCGCGTTTCCCCTCCCTCGCACCAATCATCATTTGTGGGTTATTCGCCACAATTTCCTGCCTCACGCCGGCTACCCAGCCAACGCGGGTCGTCCCCTGCGTCGCGGCACAACCGGCCCCCTAACGAGACCGGTCACCCCTCAATTCAACGGAAAGCGCTTCGCCAACGCCGTGAACCGCTCATCTTCCTTGCGCACCTGTGCCGCGAATTCCTCTGGCGTATTCACCAGCGGCTCGGCGCCAACGGCCGTGATCGCTTTTTGCAGTTCGGCATGACCCATGGCTTCGCGCACGGCGGCGTAGATGCTCTGGGTGACGGCTGGCGGCGTGTCTTTCGGTGCGAACAGGCCGAACCAGGTGGTGTACTCGTACTGCGGCATGCCGGTCTCCACCACGGTGCGCACATCCGGCGCCTCGCTGAACCGATGGGTGCCCTGGTTGGCGACGATCTTCAGCGTGCCGGCCTTCTGGTGCGGCAGCGCCGAGGCCACGCCGGTCACGGCGAAGTTCACGTTGTTGGCGATCATGTCGGTGATGATGGCCGCGGTTCCCTTGTAGTTGACCACGATCAGGTTGGGCAGCGCTTCCGCCTTCAATTGCTGGCCGAAGAGCTTGGCGACGTTTTCGCCCGTGCCCATGGAGCAGGGCGTGGCGGCTGTCTTGCAGTACTTGATCAGTTCGGGCAGGGAGGTTGCGGGGAATTTTCCGTTGGCAACGATTGCGCCTGGCGATTGCGCGATGTTGGTGACGGGTACCAGGCTGGCCAGCGGGTCGGTGCCCGTGAAAGAGGGCGCGTGCTTGGTGAGGACGATGGCCGGCGTTTGCAGCAGCAGCGTGTAGCCGTCGGGCTTGGCCTCGGCGACCTTGCGCGTACCGATCAGGCCGTCGGCCCCAGGCAGGTTGACCACCAGCACGGGCTGGCCCCATTGTTCGCCGAGTAGCTTGGCCGTCGCGCGCGCCGAGGCGTCGGTGCCGCCGCCCGGCACATAGGGCACGACGATGGTGACGGGGCGATTGGGCTTCCACGCCGTCTGCGCCAGCGCGGGAGAGACCGCGCCCCAGGTGACGGCTGCCAGGGCGATGGCGCGCAGCAGCGGGCCCTGACAGGCGTGGCGGCGGGGGTTGTTGTGGGTGATCGGCATGTTGGGTCTCCTCCTATGATTTTCTAATGTTGATCGACGGGTCAGCGCGCCCAGCGCTTCTCGAAGTCCCAGACTTCTTCGAAGCCGATCAGCTTGCAGAACTCGTTGAAGTCCGCCATGGGAATCTCGGGCGACAGACTGGTGCCCGCATCCTTGAGGTGGCGCAGGGACTTCTCCATTGCGGCGGCGGCGACCAGGCTGGTCATGGCGGGGAAGATGGCGAGCGAGTAGCCGATCTCCTTGAGCACGCTGGCTGGCAGGATCGGCGTCTTCCCGCCGTCAGCCATGTTGGCCATCATGGGCAGGTCGAAGGCTTCGCAGGCGCGGCGCATTTCTTCCTCGGACTGGGGCGCCTCGAAGAACAGGATGTCTGCGCCAGCCTTCGCGTAGGCCTCCATGCGGCGCATGGCATCGTCCACGCCGAGGCTGGCGCGGGCATCGGTACGGGCGATGATGAGGAAATTCTCCTTGTCCTGGCGGGCTTCCGACGCGACCTTGATCTTCTCGACCATGTCCTCGATCGGCACGCAGCGCTTGTAGGGCGTGTGGCCGCACTTCTTGGGAAATTCCTGATCCTCGATCTGGATGGCGGTGACCCCGGCTTCCTCATAGCCGCGCACGGTGTGGTGCACGTTGAGCAGGCCGCCGTAGCCGGTGTCCGCATCGGCGATCAGGGCGGCCTTTGAGGTACGGGTGATGGTGCGCATGCGGTCCACCATCTGCGTATAGGTCGCGATGCCCGCATCGGGCAGGCCCAGGCTGGAGGCGGTGAGCCAGTAGCCGGAGCCGTAGATGATGTCGAAGCCGACCTTGTTGGTCATGACGGTGGCGATCATGTCCTGCACGCCGGGGATGACGATGAACTCGCCGGCAGCAAGCTTTTGTCGGAGGATGGGATTGGCCATGGCGGCTCCAGAAGGCAAGAAAATGAAGGGAAGTGCGGCTTAGTCCATCGAGGCCAGCCACGGCTGGTCGCGCTGCACGCGTGCCTCATAGGCGCGCAGCGCCGCGTCATGACGCAGGGTTCGGTCTACCTCGTCCTCGGCGGACAGCAACTGCTCCGCATGCCCGTCGGCGAGCGTGACGGGGATGACGCTGCCATCGGGAAGCTGCAGGCTGCGTTCGGCCACCCGCAGGTGCAGCGGCGCATCTGCTGCCCCGGCGAGTGCTTGCAAGAGGCGCGCATGATCCGCCGGCGTCACGGTGGCGGCCACCACGCCGTTCTTCACGCAGTTGTTGCGGAAGATGTCGCCAAACGACAGCGCCACCACGGCCTGCACGCCGTAGTCCGACAAGGCCCAGACGGCATGCTCGCGCGACGAGCCGCAACCGAAGTTCTGCAATGCGACCAGCACCTGCGGCGGCGCCGGTTGGGCCATGAACGCCACTTCCGGGCGGCCTTCGGCCAGCCAGTCGGCAAACAGGTGCGCCCCCATGCCGGTGCGCTGTACCAGGCGCAGGAAGCGTCCCGGGAAGATGGCATCGGTGTCGATGTCGTCGCGCTGCATGACCGCGGCGCGGCCTTGGATTTCTGCGATAACGGCTTTCATGCGAGGTACTCCCGGGGGTCGGTCAAGCGTCCTTGCAGGGCGGATGCCGCGACGGCGGCGGGGCTCATCAGGTGGGTACGGCCGCCTTGTCCCTGCCGGTTCTCGAAGTTCCGGTTGGAGGTGGAAGCGCAGCGCTCGCCCGGCGCGAGGCTGTCGCCATTCATGCCGATGCACATGGAGCAGCCCGATTCCCGCCACTCGAAGCCCGCGTCGACAAAGACTTTCGCCAGGCCCTCGGCCTCGGCCGCGCGCTTGACGCTGCCCGAACCCGGAACCACGAGCGCGCGTACGCCCTTGGCCACGTGGCGGCCACGCACCACGTCGGCGGCGGCGCGCAGATCTTCCAGTCGGCCATTGGTGCAGGAGCCGATAAAGGCCACATCGATCGGCACCGACGACAGCGCCTGGCCGATCTTGAGGCCCATGTAGGCAAGGTTCTCTTCCAGGCGGTTGCGCTCGGCGTCCTCGCCGAGCATGGCGCCGTCGCCGACGTTGCCGGAGAACGCAGCGCTGTCGGCTGGCGTGGTGCCCCAGGTGACGAGCGGGGAGACGGTGGCGGCATCGAACGCCACGCTGCGGTCGTAGTCGCCCGCCGCATCGGTGCGCAGCGCGCTCCATGCCTGCGCGGCCTGCTCGAAATGCTCGCGCGCGGCGCCCTGTACGCGGTCGCGCAGGTAGGCGAGGGTGGTCGCATCCGGTGCGATCAGGCCGAAGCGTGAGCCGGCCTCGATGGTCATGTTGCAAAGCGTGAGCCGCGCCTCCATCGACAGCGCATCGACCATCGGGCCGAAGTATTCGACGCCGTAGCCATTGCCGCCGCTGGTGCCGATGTGATGGATGATGGCCAGCGCCAGGTCCTTGGCGTAGACGCCCCTGGCCAGCGCGCCCGAGATGGCGATGCCCATCGTGCGCGGCTTGCGCATCCACAGGCTCTGGGTGCTCATGACATGGGCGACTTCCGAGGTGCCGATGCCCCACGCCAGCGCGCCCAAGGCGCCCAGCGTGGCGCTGTGCGAGTCGCCACAGACCACGGTGCTGCCCGGCAGCACGTAGCCCAGTTCCGGTGCGATGACATGGACGATGCCCTGCAAGGGGTGGTCCAGGTCGAACAGGCGCATGCCGGTGGCCTGCGCATTGCGCCGCAGGGTGGCGATCTGCTCGCGGCTTTCCGCGTTGGGGATGTGCGTCAGGCGGTCTGCCGTGGTCGGTACGTTGTGATCCTGCACGGCGATGTGGCGCGGCGAGGAGCGCAGCGCATGACCGGCCTCGGCCATGCTGGCGAAGGCCTGCGGGCTCGATACCTCCTGCACCAGGTGCCGGTCGATATAGATCAGGTCCTCGCCGGCATCGTTACGGGCAACCGCATGGGCCGCCCAGATCTTGTCGAATAAGGTTGTCATGGTGTGGGGTCACTCCGCATGGGCGGTGGTGGTGCCACCGCCCAAAGTCAATCGAGCTTGATGTGGGCAGCCTTGACGATTGCCTTGTTCTTGTCCAGGTCACGCACGATCTCGCGGCCATAGGCATCAGGCGTGCCCGGCGTGGCGACGATGCCGAGCGATGCCAGGCGCTCACGCATGGCGGGGTCGTTCAACACCTTCTGCAGCGCAGCGCTGAGCTTGTCGATCACAGGCTTCGGCGTGCGGGCAGGGGCCATCAGGCCAACCCAGGAACTGATCTCGAAGTCCTTCATGCCGGCCTCGATCAGCGTCGGTACGTTCGGCAACGAGGGCGCGCGCTCGCGCGACGTCACGGCCACCGCGTCGACCTGGCCGCTCTTGACGAAGGGCATGGCGCCGGTGACCGCTGCGAACGTCACGGGCAGGTTGCCCCCGACCACATCCAGCAAGGCCTGGCCGCCACCCTTGTACGGCACATGAGTCATCGGGATGCCGGTGCGCTGGTGGAACATCTCGCCGGCCAGGTGGGTGGTGCTGCCGTTGCCCGCGCTACCGTAGGACATGCCTCCAGCCACGGTCTTGGCGTAGTGCTGCAAGTCCGCAACGTTCTTGATGCCCAGCTTCGGATTGGCGGCGATCATCAGCACGGCGTCACCGATCTTGCCGATGGGCGTGAAGTCCTTGACCGGGTCGAAGGGCACCTTGGCATAGACATTGGGGTTGATCACCAGCGTGCCGTCATAGCCGAGCAGCAGCGTGTAGCCATCGGGGTCCGCCTTCGCCACCATCTGCGTGCCGATATTGCCGCCAGCGCCGGGCTTGTTATCCACCACGATCTGCTGGCCAAGCTGCTGGCCGAGCTTCTCCGCCACGATGCGGGCGCTGGTGTCGGTCACGCCGGCATTGGCGAAGGGCACGATCAGGCGGATTGGCTTGTTGGGATAGTCGGCTTGCGCATGCGCGGCGGATATGCCGCAAGCGGTCAATGCCAGGGTGGCGCCGAGCAGGCGGCGGCGGGCTTGGGCGGACAGGCTGAGAGGCTGTTTCACGATGGTTGTCTCCGGTCTTTGTTGTGGGGAAGGCATCGACGTGCCTTTTCTATGACGATTGCAGTGGAACTTCGAATGCGGTGTGGCTCAGGCTTGTGGGTCGCGGGCGCGACGGTTGGCGGCAAACGCCATCAGGTGTTCGTCGCGCCAGGCCCGTCGCGCTTCCAGATCGGACTGCGGCAGGTGCTCGCGGCGTTGCGCCTCCACGTCCCGGATCAGCGCCGGGTCCCAAGGTGTCTCGTGGCCGCGTGAATCCGCGATGCGCTGGTACAGCGGGCCCAGCCGCACCGCATAGTCGGCCACGCCGCCCGGCGCGTTCAGGTCGATGGTTTCGAACGGCCCCATGAATGACCAGCGCCAGCCCAGGCCGTCGCGTATGGTCTTGTCGATGTCCTCGCAACTGGCCACGCCTTCCTGCGCCAGCGCCCACGCTTCGCGCAACAGCACGGCCTGCAGCCGGTTCAGCACGAAGCCTTCCACTTCCTTGCGCACGTGGACCACGGTCTGGCCCACGGCCCGCATCAGGGCGTCGGCAAAGCTGACCGTGCCCGGCGCCGTTTCGGGCGAAGGCACCAGTTCAACCACCGGGACCAGATAAGGCGGATTGACCGGGTGTGCGATCAGCACGCGCGGCGAGAGGGGCAGGCCCAGGGCAAACGCCGATCCGGGGATGCCGGACGTGGAGCTGCCTACGACCATATCGGGCGAGGCCAGCGCGTCGAGATCCACCATCAGTTGGCGTTTCACCTCCACGCGTTCGAGCACCGACTCCTGCACATAGGCCACGCCTTCCACGGCCTCGGCCAGCGTGGCAACCGGCGTGATGCGGGCCAGCACGGTGGCGGGGTCCTCATCGATCAACCCGTGCCGCTGCAAGCCGGCCAGTTGTGCTGCGATAAGCGGCACGGCCTTGCGCGTGATCTCCGGGTTGGCGTCGAACATCTTGACGTGCAGGCCGGCACGGGCAAAGACGATGGCCCAGCCGGCGCCTACCAGACCGGCGCCGACGATTGCTACAGGGCGGCCGGCGCAGAGCGCCTGGATGTCGGGGGAATCGGTCATGTTGTCTTGCGTCTCCTGTTATGTGGCGTCGCGCACGCGTACGGTGCCGCGCTCAACCAACACGCAGGGCACATCCACGCTGCTCGCCATGACTTGTCCGCCGATCTGCTCGAACAGCAGGGTCCGCGTGGCATCCACCATCTGTTCCACGTTCTGCTGCACGGTGGTCAGGTCGAATGACGGCCACGCGGCCTGCGGCACGTTGTCGAAACCCACCACGGAAACATCGCGCGGCACTTGCATGCCTAGCTCGGCACGCAGGGTCTCCAGCGCGGCGATGGCCATGTGGTCATTGGCGGCGAACAGCGCGTCCGGGCGGTTGTCGGGGTCACGGAACAGCGCGAGCACCGCGCGCCGCGCTTCGGCGAAGTCGTAGTCGCCGACGCCCCGGGCATGCAGCGGCAGGCCGGCTGCAGCGAGGGCATCGCATAGCCCGGCCTCGCGGTCGCGGCTGGTCGATGCGTTCTCCGATCCGGCCAGCCAGGCAATGCGGCGGTGGCCGGTGCGCACCAGCAGTTCTCCAACGAGCCGGCCGCCCGCGCGGTTCTGCGAGGTGACCGAGCTGGTCGAGTAGCCGCCCATGGGTCCGACCTGCGCCACCCGGTTGAACAGCACCACGGGAATGCCGGCGTTGATGCAGTCATTGGCGAGCGCCGACGACAGCGTCGTAGAGGCCATCACGATGCCATCGACCTGGTACTGCAGGATGTCCGCCAGGACGTTGTCAGCTTCTTCCGTCTCGCTGATAAACAGCAGTACGTGATAGCCATCCTGCTGTAGTGCCTGGCACAGGCGTTCGATGACCACCGGGTAGAACTGGTTCTCCAGGTAGCTCATGACCAGCCCGATGATCCGGCTGCGGCGGGTGATCAAGCTGCGGGCGATGGCATTCGGCCGGTAGCCCAGCTTGCGGGCGGCGGTCTCGATCCGTTCACGGGTCTCGGGCGCTACGCTGGCGCCGGGCGTGAACGTGCGGCTGACGGCGGACTGCGAGACCTCCGCCAGGCGGGCCACATCATGGGCGGTGACTTTTTTCATGCCGCGGTCCATCCCCCGTCAAGCATCAGCGCGCTGCCCGTCATCAGGCTGGAGGCGTCGCTGGCGAGGAACACCACCGGGCCCATGATCTCGTCGATCCTGCCCAGCCGGCCCAGCGCGATCTTGTCGAGCACAAAGCGGCGGAACGATGCGTCCTCGAACATCGGCGCGGTGAGCGTGGTCTCGATAAAGGTGGGGCATAGCGTATTGACGCGGATGCCCGCCGGCCCCAGTTCCCAGGCCAGGGCCTTGCTCATGCCCTCCACCGCATGCTTGCTGGCGCAGTAGAGCGTGCGGCGGGGGCTGCCCACGTGCCCCATCTGCGACGAGACATTGATGAAGGAGCCGGGCAGGCCGGCTGCCTGCAGGCTGCGTGCCACTTCACGGGAGACATAGAAGGTAGCTTTCACATTCAACGCAAAGACCGCGTCGATGTCTTCGTCGGGCGTCTCGGTCAGCAACTTGGGGCGGTTCATGCCCGCGTTGTTGACGAGGATCTGGAAGGGTGGGCGGCTGCTGATCGCGCGCTTGACCGCTGCGGGGTCCGTGACGTCCAGCACCATGAAGTCGGCGCGGGCCCCTTGCGCGCGAATGGCGGCGCAAGCGGCTTCCAGCTCGGCACCCGACCGGGCCGCCAGGGTGACCTCGGCACCAGCCTGCGCCAGTGCCCCGGCCGCCGCTAAGCCCAGCCCCCGGCCTCCGCCGGTGACGAGGGCGCGCTTGCCGTCGAGACGAAAGCCGGTGAATGCCGGCAGTGGCGTCACGGCTGTCACCCCTGCAAGGCCGGCACCGGCGCGTACCACGGCACGTCCGGACGGTCGCCGTAGCGGCGCACGCGGATGTTGGCCTGCTCGCCATGGCCGGCAAAGTTCTCCATATGGCACAGGCGCGAGCAGTATTCGCCGATCTCGGCGCTGGCGGCGTCCGTCGTCACGCGCTGGAACGTGCAGGTCTTCAGGAACTTGCCGACCCACAGGCCGCCGGTATAGCGCGCCGCCTTGTTGGTGGGCAGCGTGTGATTGGTACCGATGACCTTGTCGCCAAAGGCGACATTGGTGCGCGGCCCCAGGAACAGCGCGCCGTAGTTGGTCATCTGGTTCAGGAACCAGTCGGGATCGCGGGTCATCACCTGCACGTGCTCCGAGGCGATTTCATCCGCCTTCTGCAGCATCTCTTCCCGCGTATCGCAGACGATCACCTCGCCAAAGTCGGCCCAGGCCTTGCCGGCGATCTCCGCGGTCGGCAGGATCTTGAGTTGTCGCTCGATTTCGGCCATGGTGGCGTGCGCCAGCGCTTCGCTGTCAGTCAGCAGCACGGCCGGCGAGGTCAGGCCGTGCTCGGCCTGGCCCAGCAGGTCGACGGCGCAGATTTCGCCGTCTACCGAGTCGTCGGCAATGACCAGGGTTTCGGTGGGGCCGGCGAACAGGTCGATGCCGACACGGCCGAACAGTTGACGCTTGGCTTCCGCCACGAACATATTGCCCGGGCCGACCAGCATGTCCACGGGCGCGATGCTGGAGGTGCCGACGGCCATTGCCACCACCGCCTGCACGCCGCCCAGCACCAGGATCTCGTCCGCGCCCGCCATGTGCATGGCGGCGACGATCGCCGGATGGGGCTCACCGTGGAAGGGGGGCGCCGTCGCCACCACGCGCTTGACGCCGGCGACCTTGGCGGTCAGCACGCTCATGTGGGCGGAGGCCAGCAGCGGATACTTGCCACCCGGGATGTAGCAGCCGACCGCATTGACCGGCACATGGCGGTGCCCCAGGAACACACCGGGGCGGGTTTCCACCTCAACGTCCAGCATGGAGTCGCGCTGGATCTGTGCGAAGTTGCGAACCTGAGCTTGCGCAAACCGGATGTCCTCCAACTCGCGTGCTGACAGGCTGTTCATCGCCTTCTCGATGGCGGCCTGCGGCAGGCGGAAATCCTGGGGATCCCAGTTATCGAACTTCTTGCTGTACTCGCGCACGGCCGTATCGCCGCGCGCCTCGATGTCGCGGATGATGCCTTCAACGGTATTGCGGACGGCGGTGTCGTCATTGGCACGTGCCTGGACGTCACGTCCACGCTTGAGGTAACGAATCATGGGGAGTTCCGGGGTGGGTTGTGCATACGTATGCAGACTAACTTTCTTGCATTCGTATGCAAACTCAGTGTTTTCCCTAGCGATGCCCGCGTGACGGGTAAGGCTCAAGTATTCTCCGAACCTGCCGTTAGCCGTAGATCGCCCGAGGTCCTAACACTAATAACATGCTCGAAAAATCCTATTTCCCCCGACTGTTCGCCAGCGTTCTCGCAGCGAGCCTGGCGTTGTGCGGCGCCGGTGCCTGGGCCAGTACCGATCCAATGGCAGCCGAAGTGTCGGCTGCGGAGGCGGACCGGTTGTCGGACGCCTCGCCGGCGCGTCTTGTGGCGGAGCTTCAGCAGCGCATCCGTGACAAGTCTGTGCGTGAGTTGCGGGCAAGCGCCAATGGCGAATACGCCACGACCCTGATGCTGGCGGAAGACGAAGTGGTGTGCTACGTGGGGCTGCTCTACCAGAACAAGCTGTGGCGCGTGTCGCGTTTCAGCTCGCTGGCGAGCGCCGAGTCGGCGTACCGCAAGGCCACCGCGCAAAGCGCGGCCCTGGCCGATCAGGCGATCCGGCGGCAGGTCTTGGCCACGGAGCAGCGCCAGGTCGAGCGTGCGATCCAGAGTGCGGAAGCTCAGGCCGATGCCCTGGCCACGGAATTGCGTGCGGAACAGACGCAGCGTGAGCAGTTCAACGAAGACCAGAAGATGGTCCGCGCCGAGAACGAATCCCGGGAGGCGGACAACCGCAGTGCGCGCAGCCAGCTGGCGAAGCTGCGGCAGGAAATTCGTCGCCTGGAGGCATCCCTGGCGGATTCCGGCCAGAAGCTGCCGGTGCCCGAGAAAACGCGGCGCTAGCGTCATCGCCCGGCCCGGGACGACAGCTCCCAGGCCGGGCCGGATGCATCCATGGAGGGGGGAGGGGCGCAAGCCGCTCCCCCCTCATGCCATACCGCCATGTCGGTCAGGGGTTGAACGTATCCCCGAGGACCACCCCCTCGCGGCGCGGATCCGTGCCGCCCATCCACACCGCCGCGCCGCCGGACTGGCTGCGCAGGACCGTGTTGACCCCGCTCGATTGCGCGCTTATCGATACCGTATGACCCAGGGCGCGCAGGCCCGTGACCAGCGGATCGTTGCCGCCGTTGTTCGTGGCGTCGATATTCGGATGCTCGCCGCCGACGGTGGTGCTTGGGTTGTTGCTGGCGCCGAAGTCAACGAGACCCGAAGACTGCTGGGCGTTGAGCCCCCAGTCGAGCACGCCCACGAGCGTCTTCACGACGTATTGCGGGATCGTGCCGCCGCCCGGCGAGCCGGTGGCCATCAGGAAGTCGCCAATCGACCCATCGGCGGCCTGACGGAACACCATCGTCGGCGCCATCGAGCTGCGCGGCCGCTTGCCGGGCTGCACCCGGTTGGCCACCGGTACACCGCCGCTGTCAGTCGGCTGGGCCGAGAAGTCGGTCAGCTGGTTGTTGAGCAGGAAGCCATTGGTCATGTGGAACGACCCCATGCTCGATTCGACCGAGGTGGTCGCGCTGACCACGCTGCCGTCGGCATCGACGATGGTGAACTGGTTCGTACCATGCTCGATCAGCGACGCCACGCCGAGTGGCACCGAGCCGAGGTTCCCGGCCGTGGCCGTGCCCATGCTGACGGTTGGCGAGATCAACGCCGCGCGGGAAGCCAGATAGGGCTTGTTCAGCATGGTGTTGGCCGAGCCGCCGGGCAGGGGAACGAAATCGGTATCGGCCACGTATTTGTCACGGTCGGCGTAGGCCAGCCGTTCGGCTTCGCTGACGAAGTGCACGCCGAGCACGGTGGGCTTGCCGCCTTCGCCGTCGATGGCGGTCGGCTTCAGTGCGGCGAGGTCGAAGTTCTCGAGAATCCCCATCGCCGACAGCACCGTGATCCCGCCCGACGTCGGCGGCGGCGCCCCGCAGATCCAGTACGCGCGGTACGTGATGCAGACCGGGTCGCGCTGCTTGGCCTGATAGTTGGCCAGATCGGCCAGCGTGGTCTTGCCCGCGGTGATCGGCGAACCGTCCGTGGCGGCTGTCGTGCCGATCTTGGCGATGATGTCGCTGGCGATCTGGCCCGTGTAGATCGCATTGGCCCCGTTGGCGGCCATCTGCGTCAGGGTGTTGGCGTAGGCCGGATTCTTGAGCACCGTGCCGAGCGCCTTGGGCGTGCTGTCGGCGTTGAAGAAGTAGGCGAGCGCCTCCGGGTCGCGCCTGAGTGAGGTGGCATTGCTCTGGATGGCGGCGGCCAGGCGTCCGCCGATCGGGAAGCCGTTGGTGGCCAGCGTGATGGCGTCGCCGAACAGGTCCTTCCACGCGAGCTTGCCGTGCTCCTTCTGCACGCGTTCGATCAGGCGTGGGATGCCGACCGTGCCGATGGAGCGGCCGCTGGCGCGGGCGCTCGGCACGGGCGGATTCGTGTTGGTGGCGTCGTCGATATAGCGCAGATAGTTCTCGGTGGCGGCGGCGGGCGCCGATTCCCGGCCATCGTAGGCCTGCACGGCGCGCGTGCGGGCGTCGTAGTAGAGCATGAAGCCGCCCGAGCCCATGCCGGTGGCTTCCGGCACGGTCAGCCCCAGCACGGACTGTACGGCCACCGCGGCATCCGCCGCGCTGCCGCCTTTCTTGAGCACCGCGCAGCCGGCCGCGCTGGCATAGGCGTTCGACGACGACACCATGTAGGTCTTCGCATAGACCGGCTTGAGCCCCGTACGGTAGCCGGACGCTGGCTCGGGCAGGGACGGGTCGCCGGGCTGGCTCGATCCCACCACGACCGTGCTGCCGTCGTTGGCCAGTACCTGGCAACTGGTGTCGGCCTGTGGGGTGGTCGGCGTGGTGGGGGGTGTGGCTGGCTTGTCATCGCTGCCGCCGCACGAAGCGATCAGCAGGGTACTGGCAATGGCAATGGCGGTGGCCAGCGCCAGCGGGGTTTTCTGAATGTGCAACACGATCTTTCCTCCAAAACTACGACGTGAAAGAACAAGCCCGAGGGCTCGGACTGCAGTGCTGCAAGCTGGTTGGGCGTTGGCATGTCGTCGCGCACGGGCGTGCCCTGGCCCTGCTGGCGCGTGATGGACTGCGGTGTGAAACAGCGCGAAAAGCGACCCCGTCCCCCGACGGGGCGAGCTGTCGGGGGATGCGGTATCTGGAGCCGGAATCGGGAGGTGGAGCGCTACGAAGAGTCGGTGTCAGTCATGACGCGCTAGACACTTTTTATGGGGGAAGTGTCTAGCGTAGTACACAACTATCGATATGCAAGTGCGTCAAGCCACGTTTCGTGGGCGGTCAGTCGGGCGCGCCTGCCATGACCTCGCCGTAGCGCTCCATGTGGAAGTCCGTATCGCCGAACAATACGTCCACCATGGCGAGCTGCTTGAAGTAGTCGCCGACCTCCAGTTCGTCGGTCATGCCCATGCCGCCGTGGAGTTGCACGGCTTGCTGGCCGACGAAACGCGCCGCCCGGGCCACCACTACCTTGGCGCCGGCGAGCATGCGCCTGCGTGCAGCGGCATCGGTCTCGTCGAGCGCCCGCGCGGCCACGTACGCCATCGACAGCGCGAGTTCCTTGTGTACCAGCATCTCGGCCATGCGGTGCTGCAAGGCCTGGAACGTGGCGAGTGGCGTGCCGAACTGCCGGCGCGTGCGAAGGTATTCGCCCGTCAGTTCGATCAGGCGCTCCATCGCCCCCACTGCGGCGGCGCATTGTGCCGCAATGCCGTGGTCGAGACCATGTTCGAGCGCGGCCAGGCCGGCATCGGCGCACCCTACCCGCGCACTGGCTGGCACCGTCACGCCCTGCAGCCGCAGGTCGGCGCCGCGCAGGCCGTCCATGGTCGGATAGCTGGTGACGTGCAGCCCTTCGGCATCGCGCGGCACCAGGAACAACGCGAGATCGCCCTCGGGCGCCGGGAGCCGTGCGCTGACCAGATAGGTGTCCGCCGCATCGCCATGCCAGACCAGCGACTTGACGCCATCGAGCCGATAGCCGTCGCCGTTATGCACGGCCGTGGCCTGGGCGGCTTCCGGGCGATAACGCGTGCCCGGTTCGAGATAGGCGAGGGCGAGCACGCGTTCGCCGCTGGCAAGCGCCGGCAGCCATGCCGCCTGTTGCGCCGCGCTGCCATGCTTGCCGAGCAGGGCCGTGCCGACCACCGCGCTCGGGATCACGGGTTCGGACACCAGCCCGCGCCCCAGTTCCCGGTGCACCACCAACTGGCTGGCCGGCCCTTCGCCAAAGCCGCCGAAGTCGGCTGGCACGGTGAGGCCCAGCACGCCCATCTCGGCCAGCGCCGCCCAGATGCCACGATCGAACGCGCCGCCGTGGCGGGCGATCTCCCGGCGCCGTGCGAAGGGATATTCGGCCTCGACGAAACGCCGCAGGCTGTCCGCCAGCATCTGCTGTTCTTCGCTGTAGTGGAAGTCCATGACTGTGTCTCCCTTCAGAATCCGATGATCATCTTGGCGATGATGTTCTTCTGCACCTCGTTGGCGCCGCCGTAGATCGACGTCTTGCGCATATCGAAGTAGCTGGCCGCAGCCGGCGATGCCCAGTCAGGCCCGCTGACCGGCTGCACGACGCCCGCCTCGCGCCACGCCGGCGCGTACGGCCACGCGTTCGGGCCCGCCACCTCCAGTTGCAGCATGGCGATGTCCTGTTGCAGCTCGGAGCCGCGGATCTTCAGGATCGAGGCTTCCGGACCGGGGCCACGGCCACCTTCCTGCGTGGCCACGCGCAGCAGGAGCATTTCCATGGCCATCAGGTCCATCTCGAGCCGGGCGATCTTGTCGCGCATGCGCACATCGTCGATCATCCGCCGGCCCTTGCCGTCAGTAGCCTGGGTGGCGTAGTGCTTGAGCAGGCGCATCTCGCGATGGCAATGGCCGATCCCCGCGATGGACGTGCGCTCATGGCCCAGCAGGTACTTGGCGTAGGTCCAGCCACGGTTCTCCTCGCCCACCAGGTTCTCGACCGGCACCTCCACGTCTTCGAACCACGTTTCGTTGACGTCGTGGCCGCCGTCGAGGGTGGTAATCGGGCGGATCGTCACGCCGGGGCTCTTCATGTCGATCAACAGCATCGAGATGCCGTCCTGGGGCTTCGCCTCGCCATCGGTGCGGACGAGGCAGAAGATCCAGTCGGCGTACTGCGCATAAGACGTCCACGTCTTCTGGCCGGTCACGATATAGCGATCGCCCTGGCGCACGGCGCGCATCGTCAGCGAGGCGAGGTCGGACCCCGCGCCGGGCTCCGAATAGCCCTGGCACCAGAAGTCCTCCATGGTCGGAATGCGCGGCAGGAAGTGGGCCTTCTGTGCGGCGTTTCCGTACTTCTGCAGCACCGGGCCGATCATGGCCAGGCCGGTCGGCAGCAGACGCGGGGCGTCGGCGTTAAAGGTCTCGATCTCGAAGATCAGCCGTTGCAGGGCGTTCCAGCCCGTGCCGCCGTACTCGACCGGCCAGTTCGGCGCGCCCCAGCCATGCGCCTGGAGGATCCGATGCCACCGCACGAAGTCGTCCTTGCCCAGACGTTGGTGGTTGCGGACCTTGTCGGCGATGTCGGCGGGCAGGTGGCTCCGCACGAAGGCGCGGACTTCCTCGCGGAAATCCTGTTCGGCTCGGGTGAATCGCAAGTCCATGTACGGCTCCCTGCTGGCTGTTGGTCAGATCAGGGGGACGAGCATATCGGCGGGGGGCCTCGGCTACCCTCCCCGACATGGGTAGGGGCGAGGTCGAGGTGACCGATATGAAGCAGGTATCGGGATACGGCAGGCATTTGACGCAGCCGGCGACTGATGCGGTCAGTCAGCTGGCCGCCACTGGCCGGAGTCGTGGCGGACGTTGACTCTTTCGCCATGGCGCCGGACTTGCTCGGCATGCAGGGTCGCGGCGGTGGCCGGGTCAATATCGAATTTCACGTGGAGCGCCTGTTCGACAGGGGCACTTTCGACGGGAAGCTCCCAGGACAGGAATAGCTGTGTCCAATCGTGGTCCGCGGGAAAGTCGGCCAGATCGAAGCCGTGGCTGCCGCGCCGAATCACGCCATGCGGCTGGCAGGTATCGAAGATCATTACCGTCCCCCGGCGCAGGGGGATGCGAAGATCCAGCGCTGGAAAATGGACGTCCAGCCCCTTGTCCTCACTCAGGAAGAGATTGCAGAAGGCGAGGCCGCCATATTGCTCTCCATCATGGTGATACCGCGCGCCGTGGCAAGCCATGAGCGCGATGTCGTTCGACAAAGGCATGCCGAACCTGCTCGCCCAATCTGAAACCGCCTGTACACAGTCCGGGTAATCGGGCCAGCGCATGCGGGCCCGTGGCAGGGACATCGGCTCGACGTCACCGGGCTCCAGCGTCATATTGGACGCGATTTCCCGCTCCCAATCCGCGCGCAGGCGGGCGGGCGGCTCGGGAATCTCGACCGTGCCGGATAACACGACGTCACTCACACTCCGGCTGCGGATGGCATCGTCACTCCAGAAGTAGGAAATGAGGGGGACTGGAGAGGGTTGGGGGATGGGGTGCATGGCCAAGAGTGTAATGCGGCGCCCCTATTCTGCAGGGCAGCGCTTCATCGGTATTCCCGAGGATGTATTTTCATTGACGATTCAACGAAAATGGTGCTTCCGGCCTGCACGCAGGCCGCTAATAACAAGAGCCTCCGCATGTCTCGTCTCGCCTCGCTGCGTCCCGCCTTGCCCATCCTGATTGGTGCCTCGGTCATGCTGTCGCTCGCCATGGGGCTGCGGCAGAGCCTGGGCATTTTCGTGCCGCCGCTGACGCGCGACATCGGGATTTCCGTGGGCGATTTCACGATCGCCGTGGCGGTACAAAACCTTACCTGGGGCGTGTTGCAGCCGTTTGCCGGCGCGCTGGCGGTAAGAACCGGGTTCCGTCCGCTGATGGTGGGGGGCGCGTTGCTGTACCTGATCGGGCTGGTGCTGCTTGCCACGTCCCAAGGACTCTGGGCGGTGGTGCTGGGCGCCGGCGTGCTGATCGGCATGGCGATGGCTTCCACTGGCACGGCGATGGCGATGGCCGCGGCATCAAGCGCCGTGAGCCTTCAGGTGCGCAGCCTTGTGCTCGGCTGCGTGTCGGCCTGCGGCTCGCTCGGGGCGATGATCGCCGCGCCGCTGGGGCAAAGCATCGCCAGCGAATGGGGCTGGCGCATGGGCGTGGCCGCCTTTGTGCTGCTGGCGCTGGTGATGTTGCCCGCCGCCTGGTTTGCTGGCCGCACTGACACATCGCGCCAGGCGCCCGCACGGGCGCAGCCGGAGCTGAGCGGCCGTCAGGCTCTAATGGGCGCGCTGCGGCATCCGCCGTTCGTGGTCATGGCGCTGGCCTACACCGTCTGCGGGATGCAACTCGTGTTCCTGACGACGCATCTTCCCGCCTACCTCGACATCTGCGGCATGGACCCGATGCTGTCCGCCAAGGCACTCGGCATGATCGGCGGTTTCAACGTGCTGGGCAGCCTGTTCTTCGGATGGGCAGGCGGGCGCGTCAACAAGCTGCTGTTGCTCGGCGGCATCTATATCTGCCGGTCCCTCGGCTTCATCTGGTTCTTCCACACCCTGCCGACCCCGGAAAGCACGCTGGTGTTCTCCGGGGTCATGGGGTTTCTCTGGCTGGGCGTGTCGCCGCTGGTGCAAGGATGGATTGCGCAGACGTTCGGCCTGCGCTGGCAGGCGATGATCGCCGGCGTGGCGTTCTTCAGTCACCAGATCGGCAGCTTTATCGGCGCCTTTGGGGGCGGCTGGCTCTACGACCTGATGCAGAACTATGCGCTTGCGTGGAAGGTTGGCGCCGCCCTGGGATTGACCGTGGGTCTGATGCAGATCGCCTTCGCGCTGCTCCCGAGAACGCCGTCCCCACATCTGGTACCCCAGGCGGAATAGACTGGAATAGGCGGCCAGAGGCGGGCCGCCTGTTCCGTCGCCTTAGTCCAGCGCGCGGTTCTTCGACTCCACGTTGACGGCGCCGATGGCGAATGCACCGGCGAGCAGCATGCTGGAGATCAGGGCCAGCGCCAGTGTGAAATGCGTGGCCATCACGGGGGCGATGATCGCGGGCGCGAACAGTCCGCCGAAGCGCGCCACGGCGCCGCAGGTGCCCATGCCCGTCGCCCGCAGGTCGGTGGGATAGACCTCGGGGGTGAAGGCATAGAGCGCGCCCCACGTGCCCAGCAGCGAGAAGCTCATGAGCAGGGTCGAGCCGACCACCACGATGGGATCGGTGCCGAAGCTGTACAGCATGCAGCCGGCCGCACTGAGCAGCAGGAAGCCGATCAGGGTGGGCTTGCGGCCCCAGCGCTCAACGCCGTAAGCGGACAGCGCGAAGCCGGGAAGCTGGACGATGGCGAGAACCACCAGGAACACCTGCCCGCGCATGAAGGCGAACCCTTCGGCGCCGAGCTTGATCGGCAGGTAGACGAACACGCCATAGTACGCAATGGAGATGAGCGCCCATGCCGCGAGCAAGGCGAGGCTGCGACGGCGCAGACTGCCCGAGAACAGCGCAAAGACCGACTTTGGCTCGACGCGCTCCGCCTGCAGCGGCGGGATGTCTACCTGCCTGCCGTTCACCTTCGCCACACGCTCCAAAACCTTGCGCGCTTCGTCGGATCTTCCGCTCCGGTTGAGGAACATCGGCGATTCCGGAATATAGAAGCGCAGGATTACGCCAATCAGCGCAGGAACGCCGGTGACGAGGAAGATCACGCGCCAGGCCTGGTCGCCATAGGCCAGGGCCGCGAGCGCCAGCAAGGCCAGGCAGATGGTGCCGAGCGCCCAGAAGGATTCCAGCAAGACCAGCCAGCGGCCACGGCGATCACGCGGCAGGAATTCCGCCATCATGGTGTAGTCGACAGGCAGCGTGCCGCCGACGCCAATCCCCGTGAGCAGGCGCAGCACCAGCAGCCAGGTCATGTCCGGTGCGAAGGCGGAGGCGACGCCGCACAGCGCGTCGATGACCACCGCCATCATCAGCACGGGCCGCCGGCCGATACGGTCTGCCAGGCGCCCGAAGAAGAACGCCCCCACCAGCATGCCGACGAAGAAGAACGTGCCGGTTTGCAGCGCCTGGGGCACGGTGATGCCGAACGTCTTGGCAATCGACGGGGCGCTGAAGCCGATGGACAGCACCTGCATGGCATCGGCCAGCCATACCAGCCCGAAGATGACGAACAATCGATACTGGAACTTGCCCACGCCCGCCGCCTCGATGCCGTTCTCCAGGGACACAGCAGCGGCCGAGGTGTGGCCAGCGGATCGATCGGAACTGTCGCCCATGGGGTGAGCCTTGCGGTACGTGGCGGAAGTCGGGGCCGCCACGGGGGGCAGGGCAGCCTCGGTGTCTTGATACGGGGATTGCATTGTCGCTCCTTATGGCGTCTTCGCCGTGCTTTGTCTACCCGGGATCTGGCCGCCGGGCGGCTCTGCGTTGTCGCAAAGTCCGCGCCAGCCGTCATGTGATCGATTTGGCATCGATTCTGTGTGCTGCTTGTGCTTCTCTACGGCCTGCTTCAATGCGAGGACTTGCGGAGCCTCGCGACGGTGTCTTCCACCCCATCCCAGCGGGGCTGGTCCGGTGCAAATCGTTCCCGCAGGTAGTGCACGAGCGCACTCACCTGGGCATCGTCGAGGCTGTCCGCAAAGCCGGGCATATAGCCGATGCCGGCGTGCGGCGGTGCCGAGGCACCATGCAGCACGACCTGGATCACGTTGTCCGGGCGCGCGCTGTGCAGATTGGTGTTCAGGGCCAGTGAAGGCTTCTCGCCGAACTGCGGCACGCCGGCGTTGCCCTGGTGGCATACCGCGCACGCATTCTGGTACAGCCTGTCCGTTGTGCCGGAGAGCCGCAGGGCGGCTGCGGCGCTGCGGGCTTCTACTGCCGCCACCTGCGCCGCCGCGGCCTGCTGCGTCCCTGCCTGCGTGGGCGAGGCCGGGTTGAGCGATGCAACGTAATGGGCGATCGCGCGCACATCGCCTTCCGGCAGTTCACGCAGGCTCTCCACCACCGGGGCCATCGGGCCCGCCGCGGCACCGTGCCGGGCGGCAAAGCCGGTGCGCAAGTACTGGAACAGGTCGTCCTCGGTCCACGGCACTGGCGCCTTCGAGAGTGCCGTCAAGGCCGGCGCTTCCCAACCCTCCGCTTCGCCGCCAGTCAGATAGGCCCTGCCACCCCGCTCGCCGCCCAGGGCGTTGCGCGGCGAGTGGCACGCGCTGCAGTGGCCCAGTCCATCGGCCAGATACGCGCCGCGATTCCATTGTGCGGAGCGCGAGGTGTCCGGTACGTATTGCTCGTTGCGGTGGAACAGCATGTTCCATCCAGCCAGCAGCGGCCGGGCGTTGAACGGGAACGCCAGTTGCGTTTCGGGTGGGCGCGATACCACCGGGTCGGCGGCCATCAGGTAGGCATAGAGCGCCTGCATGTCGGCATCGCTGACCTTGGCAAACGCCGTGTACGGGAAGGCCGGATAGAGCCGGCGGCCATCGCGATGGATGCCTTCGCGCATGGCGCGCTCGAACGCCGCGTAGGACCAGTTGCCGATGCCGGTCTCGGCGTCGGGCGTGATGTTGGTGGTATAGACGGTGCCGAACGGCGTTTCGAGCGCCAGCCCACCGGCATTGCGCGTGCCGCCTGGCGCCGTATGGCACACCGCGCAGTCGCCGGCGGCGGCTACCAGCCGGCCGCGCTCGATGGTCGCCGCCGAATACAGGCCGGGCCCGGGCGGCGCCACCGGGGCGATGGGCGCGCGCCACGGCAGGACCGTGGCACACAGGCCGGCCAGCGCCGTCAGCGGGGCCAGGGTGGCCAGCAGCCAGGCGCGCTTGCGCGGCGACTTGTTCGCGCTGGGCTTGTGCTCGAGCGCCTGGCGGATCTGCCCGGCGCTGAACGGTGGCTCCAGCAGGCGCACGCCGGTGGCGTCGTGAATGGCATTGGCCACGGCGGCGGCGGCCGGCAAGGTAGCGGCGGCACCACCCGCCAGCGTGCCGACGATGTCGACGCGGGTCTGTGGGGCGAGGTCGTGGCCGGCCGCATACACCGCGAGGGCGGGTGACGGCTCGGCGGGCGCGCCATCGCCCCAGTCGTCGTAGCGTTGGCCGCCGGTGGTCAGTTGCCGCGTGGCGGTGGCGATGTCGTCGGGCAGCGTGGTGGTCGGCGCCTTGGCGCGTGACGCGATGTCTTCCCGCTCATGGCCGACGGTGACGCGCGTGACGTGGATATCGCCAGTCCGGCTGTCGACCTCGACATCGGCCACCCAGGCCGACCACGTACGCGCGGGCCGGCCGTCTTCCATGTCGATCACGCTGGCATAGGCAAAGCCGCGCCCGCGCCGCACGCCTGCCGTGGCGTCGTTGTGGCCTTTCAGCGGGCCTTGCCAGCCAGATTGCTCGGCCACCCGCGTGATCAGGCCGCTGCCCGTGCGGTCATCGAGCCATTGCAGGCGCAGCGCCACGGGGTCGATGCCGGCCTGGGCCGCCAGTCCGTCGAGATGGGATTCATGCGCGAAGACCTGCCCGCGCGCGGCGATGTCCGGGGGCACGCCCAGCGGCTGCGCGGCCGATACGTCGAGGTGTTCCACGGCATACGGCGGCACCAGGCCCGGATCCACGCCGGACGCTTCGGCGTAGGGCGCGGCGCGGCCCGTCTGCGTGAGGGCGAACGGGGTGCCCGCTCCGGGCGTGGCGGTCGCTGCGATCGTGTAGGCCGACGCCGGGGCGAGGGTGGCGCTGACGTCGAGCCTCAGCTTCGGGCCGTCATTGCCCAGCTCGGCGGCGCGAAACGTTGTACGTACCGGGCGGCCGATGGCATGCGCCATCAGTGCCGCGTCGGCGGCGGCCTGACGGGCGCAGAAGGCGTCGTGCCGGGCCGGTGGGTCGGGGTCGCAGAGGATGAGGATGGACTCGGCGGCAATGTCGAGCAATGCGGCCAGCTCCAGCCGCAACGCGGCAGGCTGCGTGCAGGCGAGCCACACATGCAGCGCGCCGTGCTGCCAGTCAGCGATGGCGCTGCCGCAGGCATCCGCACGCGGGCTGGCCAGCGGCCAGCGATAGGTGGCATCGACGCGCCCGGCGCCTTGCGCCAGCACTTGCGTGGCGTTTCCGTGCGAGGTGACGGCACGCATCTGCGGCGGGGTGGTGAGGGTGTCGCGCGGTGTCTCCCAGCGGGCTTGCAGCGCCACGGCTCCGGCATGCGCCTGCTCCGGCATCGCCGCGACAACGGCCAGAAAGTTGCCACGCACCACCACATCGACCACACCCGCACAGCGGCGCGCGGCGTCCGCATCGAAGCCGGTCAGTCGGCCCATGCCCGCCGCCGGCCGCACGGCATGGCCGTGGAGCATGCCAGTTGGCGCCGCAACGTCCATCGGCTCGCCTGCGGAGGCGTTCATCCGGGCATTCATCGGATGGCCTCGATTTCCGCGTGCGCGTGGGCCTCGCGCTGCAGCACGGCAGCGCGTTGCACCGCGCGCAGGATCTCGACGTGCGTGCCGCAACGGCACAGGTTGAAGCGCAGCGCCTCGCGAATCTCGGTCTCGGACGGATCGGGATTGGCAGCCAGCAGCGCCTTGGCGCTCATGATCATGCCGTTGAGGCAATAGCCGCACTGGGCGGCCTGTTCCTCGATAAAGGCCTGCTGCACCGGGTCCGGTGCCGCGCGCGTGCCCAGTCCTTCGAGCGTGGTCACGGCCCGGCCCACGGCGGCGCTGGCCGGCACGATGCACGACCGGGCGGCCAGACCGTCGATCAGTACCGTGCACGCCCCGCACTGGCCCAGCCCGCAGCCGTACTTCGGGCCATTGCAGGCAAGGTCATTGCGCAGGACGTATAGCAACGGCGTTGCCGGGTCTACGCAGACTTCCTGCGTATCCCGGTTCACGCGCAACACGATCGGGCGGGGCGTGGCCATCAAGTGTCTGGGGGGCGTTAGTGTTGCAATTCGTGCCGGCGCCGCTCGTCCCTGAAGGGATCTGCGCGGCGCCGCTACCAGGGGCGAAACTCAGGCTGCCGCGGCAACCGTCCGGGCCGCCGGCTCGCGCAGCGGTACGGAGAATACATCGTAGCCGAAGCACCAGTCGGGGTTCTCGTTGGTACGCAGCCACGTATTGTCGTGCGATACCTTCTGAACCTTGCTGGCGCGCTCGGCACGGTTGGCCTCATAGAGCGCGAACGTATAGGTGTGGTCCTGCAGGCCGGCCTCGACGAAGCAGCGCGTGAGCATGGCGGCGTCCTCGATCGCCATGGCCGCACCCTGCGCCATATGCGGCTTCATCGGGTGGCAGGCGTCGCCCAGCAGCACCAGGCGGCCACGGCTCCAGAGCGGCAGCGGGTCGCGTTCGAGCAGCGGCCACTTGGTGACCTCCACGGTGCCTTCGATCAGCGACTGCACCCCCTGGTGCCAGCCGTCGAAGGCCGCGCGCATCTCCTCGATGCTGCTCGGCACCCAGCTCCGGCTCATGTCCCACTCGGGCTCGGGCACGCCGGTCACGTAGTAGATCTCGTCGAGCTTGCTGGTGTCGAAATACACCATCATGTGGCGGTCGTCAGACCACCACTTGGTGCAGCGGTCGTGCGTGAAGCCCTTGACGCGCGAGATCGGGAACACGGCGCGGTGCGCCACGTAGCCGGTGTACTTGGGCGGCTCGGCGCCCAGCAGGTGCTCGCGGATGCGGGAATTGACGCCGTCCGCGCCGATCACGATGTCGGCTTCCTCGACCGTGCCGTCCGTGAACGTCAGCTTCACCACGTCGCCAAGGTCTTCCACGCGTTCCAGCTTCTTGTTGAAGGCCAGGCGGGCCGGTTCCACGGCGTCGGTCATCAGGGCGTGGAAGTCGCCACGATGCACGGTCAGGTAGCTCGCGCCGTAGTGCGACAGCGCGTAGTCGCCCAAGGGGATCTGGGCGATCACCTCGCCGGTCTTCCAGTCGCGGCTGTACCAGTAGTCCGGGTGGCAGCCCATCTGGTTCATCGCATCCTCGATGCCGATGCGCCGCAGGATCTTCATGACATTCGGCCCCACGTGAATGCCGGCGCCCAGCCGGGAGAAGCCTGGCGCCTGCTCATACAGCTTCACGTTGAACCCAGCACGCTGGAGCAGGGCGGCCGCTGCCGTCCCGCCCAGGCCTGCACCAATAACCGCGATCCGAGTATTGCCTTGCACGACGTCTCTCCTGAAGTTGGTCTGTCACCGTGAAATCGAGTGTACACACCATAAAAATCCAAGTAAAGATGACTTTTGCCATGCCTATGGAAAACCCTGATGCAAGTTCGTCATATTTAATTCAATGCCCACGAATGGCGAAATAATGCGCCAATAGCGGGATTCATTCATTCAGAAGGCACTGAATGAGTGCGTGTTTCCGGGTGATAAGCCTTGTTGTAAAAATAAGGTGTGTACACTAGAATTTGCTGAAAGGTGCCAAGGCGTGCGCCATAGGTCCCGCCCAGCAGAGGCGGATGGGTAGACAGACAACACAGTCGATGGAGTCACAAGTGCAGAAAGTTTTCCGGATCGGTCAGATCGTCCCGAGTTCCAACACCACCATGGAAACCGAGATCCCCGCCATGCTGGCCGCCCGCCAGCTGGTGCGCCCGGAGCGTTTCACGTTCCATTCCAGCCGCATGCGCATGAAGACGGTCAAGAAGGAAGAGCTGGCCGCCATGGATGCCGAATCGGACCGTTGCGCGCTGGAGCTCAGCGATGCCCGCGTCGATGTGCTCGGCTATGCCTGTCTGGTTGCCATCATGTCGATGGGCCGTGGCTACCACCGCCAGTCGGAGGTGCGTCTGAAGTCCCGCACGGAAGAGAATGGCGGCCTGGCGCCGGTGGTGACCAGTGCCGGGGCGCTGGTCAATGCGCTGAAGGTGATCGGCGCCAAGCGGATCGCGCTGGTCGCCCCCTATATGAAGCCGCTGACCGAACTGGTGGTCGACTACATCGAGCATGAGGGCTTCGAAGTGGTGGAGTGGCGTGCACTCGAGATCCCGGACAACCTGGAGGTCGGCCGCCATGACCCGTCCCGCCTGCCGGGCATCGTGGCGGAGATGAATACGAAGGATGTGGACGCCGTGGTGTTGTCCGCCTGCGTGCAGATGCCGTCGCTGCCGGTGGTGGAGAAGGTCGAGGCGATGACCGGCAAGCCCGTGATCACGGCCGCGATTGCCACCACCTATGCGCTGCTCAAGGAACTGGACCTCGAGGCGGTGGTGCCGGGCGGCGGCACGCTGCTGTCGGGCGCCTACTAGGAAGGGGCGCGGCATGAGCACTTTCCTGTACGGCGGCAACGTCCACGCGAACGGCATCCGCCAGCACTACCTGCGCTACGGCGGCGCCGGCGCTGGGCGCGAAGGGCGCGACGCGGTGATCATCATCCCGGGCATCACCAGCCCGGCCATTACCTGGGGTTTCGTCGGTGAGCGTTTTGGCGAGCGATTCGATACCTATGTGCTCGATGTGCGCGGACGGGGCCTGTCGTCGGCTGGGGATTCGCTCGACTACAGCCTCGATGCACAGGCGGCGGACGTGGTGGCATTCGCCCAGGCGCTGGGCCTTGCGCGCTACCAGATCGTCGGCCATTCGATGGGTGGCCGCATCGGCATCCGGGCGGCACGTGCCCGCCCGGCCGGGCTGACGCGGCTGGTGATGGTCGATCCGCCCGTTTCTGGGCCGGGGCGGCGCCCCTATCCGGCGCAACTGCCGTGGTATGTCGATTCGATCCGCCTGGCCGTGCAGGGCACCGATGCAGAAGGCATGCGGGCCTTTTGCCCCACCTGGACCGAGGCGCAGCGCCAGTTGCGCGCCGAGTGGCTGCACACCTGCGACGAGCGCGCGATGCTGGCCAGCTTCGAAGGGTTCCACGTCGATGACATCCACGCCGACTTGCCGCACGTCGCGGTACCGACGCTGCTGATCACCGCCGCGCGCGGCGACGTGGTGCTGCCGGCTGACGTCGAGGAGTTGCGCACGCTGCGCCCGGGCCTGCTCGAGGTACGGGTGCCGGACGCGGGTCACATGATCCCGTGGGACAACGAAGCCGGCTTCTACGCGGCATTCGGCGATTTTCTTGGTGCACCGCTCGCAGGCTGAGCACAACCCGCAAGGAGCCAAGCATGGCTGTCAGTGACTATGACCTGACCTGCGCGTGGAAGCAGGTCCTTACGTTGTCGAAGCTGGAACCGGGGCAGACCGTGACGGTGCTGACCGGCGCCGACACGCATCCGCAGACGCTGCGCACCGCGCTGGTGGCCGCCGCCTCGATGGGCGCGATCGTCAACCGGCTCGACCTGCCGCCCGTCAATGGCGAGAAGGCGCTGAGCCGCGATGCGCTGGCTTATCTCGGCACCACGCCGTTGACCGGCAATCCGGCGGCAATTGCCGCGCTGAAGGCGAGCGACCTGGTGCTGGACCTGATGACGCTGCTGTTCTCGCCCGAGCAGCATGACATCCTGTCTACCGGCACGAAGATCCTGCTGGCAGTGGAACCGCCCGAGGTGCTGGCACGGCTGGTGCCCACGGAAGCCGACCGGTCGCGCGTGAAAGCCGCGACCGAGCGCCTGTCGCGCGCCCGGACGATGCACATCACGTCCGAAGCCGGCACCGACCTGCATTGCGTGCTGGGCGAATTCCCGGCCATCAGCGAGTACGGCTTCGTCGACGAGCCGGGCCGCTGGGACCACTGGCCAAGCGGCTTCGTCCTCACCTGGCCCAATGAAGGCGGCACGAGCGGCCATCTGGTGCTCGATCGGGGCGACATCCTGCTGCCGATGAAGTCCTATGTGCAGGAGCCGATTCACGTGACCGTGAAGGACGGCTACGTCACGCACATCGAAGGCGGTCTGGACGCGGAATTGCTGGCGGACTACATGGCGTCGTTCAACGATCCCGAGTCGTACGCGATGTCGCATATTGGCTGGGGCCTGCAGCCGCGCGCGCGGTGGTCGACGCTGGCGATGTACGACCGCGAGGCCACCATCGGCATGGATGCCCGGGCGTACGAAGGCAACTTCCTGTGCTCGTTCGGCCCGAACAACGAGGCGGGCGGCAGCCGGACCACCGCTTGCCATATTGACATGCCGCTGCGCCATTGCACCGTCAGCCTCGACGGCGAGCCCGTGGTGGCCGCTGGCAAGGTGCTGGACGGCGCGCCACGAACCGAGAAGGAGTTTGCCCATGCATGAGGAAGTCCAGACCTACCGCCGCCAGGGCTTTGGCACGGCGATGGCGCCGAAGGCCCCGTACGGCCTGCTGATCATCGATTTCGTGAACGGCTTTGCCGACCCGGCCGTGTTCGGCGGCGGCAATATCCCGGAAGCCATCGCCAACACGCAGCCGCTGCTGGCTACCGCGCGCGCCCAGGGCTGGCCGGTGGCCCACAGCCGGATCGTGTTTGCCGACGATGACGCCGATCACAACATCTTCACGCTGAAGGTGCCGGGCATGCTGACGCTGAAGGAAGACGGCCCGGCCAGCCAGATCGTACCGTCCCTGGCGCCGGCGCCCGGCGAACTGGTCGTGCGCAAGACGGTGCCGTCCGCGTTCTTCGGCACGTCGCTGGCCGCGTGGCTGGCGCAGCGCGGCGTGCAGACGCTGCTGGTGGCCGGCTGCGTGACCAGCGGCTGCGTGCGCGCCAGCGTAGTCGATGCGATGTCGCATGGCTTCCGCCCGCTGGTGCTGTCCGACTGCGTGGGCGACCGCGCCATCGGGCCGCACGATGCCAACCTGTTCGACATGGAGCAGAAGTACGCCACGGTGATGCCGCGTGACGCCGCCCTCGCGGCGATCGGCGCGACGGTGCAGGCGGCTGCCTAAGCGGTGCGACGCGGGCGCCCGCGCGGCCGGCGCGGCGTCTGCGTGGTGCTGACGGCGGGCACTTCCACGGCGTGGCACACGGCGTTGAGCACGGTGCGCTGGATCACATCGCGCCAGTGGGTCACCGCCGGCGCGCTCATGATCGGCTCGCCGAGGAAGGCGCTGAGCGTATGATGGTTCGAGTTGTAGAAGTAGCCGAGCGACGCGATGATCAGGTACACATCGCGCGCGGTGAGACCGGGCTGAAACACGCCAGCATCGAGGCCACGCGCCAGGATGCCGTCGAGTACCGACAACGCGTATCCCGAGATCTCGTTGAGCCGGCCGGACTTCCTGGCATGGCGGGCGCGGCTCAGGTTCTCGCTGTTCAGGATGGCGACGAACTCGGGGTGATCGAGGTAGTAGCGCCAGACGAAGTCGACCAGCTGCGTGAGGGCGCGCACCGGGTCTTCGGGGTCCAGTTCCAGGGCCTGCTCGGCTTCATTGAGTTGCAGGTAGATGGTCTCCAGCACTTCGATGAACAGCTTTTCCTTGCTGCCGAAGTAGTAGTAGATCATCCGGTCATAGGTATTGGCCAGCGACGAGATGGTCTCGATGCGTCCGCCGTCGAAGCCGCTCTGGGCGAAGACCTTGATGGCGGCCTTGAGGATCTTGGCGCGCGTATCCTGGGCCTGGCGGGCACGGGTGCCCGGTCGGGCAGGCGCGGGGGCGATGTCGTTTGGCATGCTTGCCGTAGTCTGGAGAAACCAGCAGTGCGCTGGCGAAATGGCGTGGTTGCAAGTATAGCCGTGTGGTTCCTTGCGCCCGCCCGTTCCGCCGGCCGTGTATGCCGCCCGGCGCGGCAAGGACGAATGATCGATGCATAAGACTTCGCGGACTCCGCGCGCATTGCGTGAGGCACTGTTCCAGGAACGAGGCGTGCTGCTGGTCACGCGGCCCGCTGCGGCCGCGCCGCGGCCATCGCCGGGACAGCCGGGTGCCGCCTCCGATTTCGTATCCGATCTGCCGGATATCTTTATCGCCATCCGCGCCAACGGCGAGATTCTTGCCTTCAACGGCCACGTCGACCTCGGCACGGGCATCCGGACCTCGCTGGCGCAGATCGTGGCCGAGGAACTGGAGGTCGAGCCCGCGCAGGTGACGATGGTGCTGGGCCATACCGAGGCCACGCCCAACCAGGGGCCGACGATTGCCAGTGCCTCGATCCAGATTTCAGCCCTGCCGCTGCGGCGTGCAGCGGCGCAGGCGCGCGCATGGCTGGTGGCACGCGCCGGCGACGCCGCGCAAGTGGACGTGGCGAGCCTGCTGGCCGGCGAGCAGGTCCAGCTGACGCTGGCCGACGATGTCAAGACCAAGCCCGTGGAGCAATACCGGGTGGTGGGGCGGAGCGCGCCGCGCGTCGACATTCCCGCCAAGGCCACCGGCGAACTGACCTTCGTCCACGACGTGCGCGTGCCGGGCATGCTGCACGGCCGGGTGGTGCGTCCGCCCTATGCGGGGCGCGACAGCGGCGACTTCGTCGGCACCAGCCTGATCGCGGTGGACGAATCGTCGATCGCCAATGTGGCCGGCGTGGTGCGTGTGGTGGTGGAGGGCGACTTCATCGGCGTGGTGGCGGAGCGCGAAGAACAGGCCATCGAGGCGGCCCGGCGGCTCAAGGTGCGCTGGAAGCCGGCGCCGGCGTTGCCGGATCTCAACGCGCCGGAAGCCGCCTTGCGTGCCGCCCCGGCCCAGCGGCGGGAATTGCTCGGCACTGGCGACGTGCAGGCGGCACTGGCGGAAGGCACCCATCGCCTGACCCGTACCTACGTGTGGCCATATCAGATGCATGGGTCCATCGGCCCGTCCTGCGCCGTGGCGGACTGGCACGACAACCGTCTGACCGTGTGGTCCGGTACGCAGAACCCGCATGTGCTGCGGATCGACATGGCGCGGCTCAGTGGCCTTGACGAAGGGGCCATCGAGATCGTCCGGATGGAGGCCGCCGGCTGCTATGGCCGTAACTGCGCCGACGATGTCTGCGCCGATGCGGTGTTGCTGTCGCGCGCGGTCGGCCGCCCGGTGCGCGTGCAGCTGACCCGCGAGCAGGAGCATCTGTGGGAGCCGAAGGGCGCCGCGCAGCTGATGGACGTGGAGGGTGGCGCCACCGCCGATGGCACGCTGACCGCCTATGACTTCGTGTCACGCTACCCATCGAACGATGCCCCCATCCTGGCGCTGCTGCTGACGGGGCGCGTCTCGTCGGCGCCGCGCATGCTGGAGATGGGCGACCGTACGGCGGTGCCCGCGTACGGCTATGGGGCACTCCATATTGCCTGTGACGACACCCCGGCGATTGCGCGGGCGTCCTGGCTGCGCGGCGTGTCGGCGCTGCCCAACACCTTCGCGCACGAATCCTTTATCGATGAACTGGCGCACGCGTGCGGCGCCGATCCGCTGGCCTTCCGGCTGCGCCATCTGCCCGACACGCGCGCGCAGGAACTGCTCGTGGCGCTGGCGCAGGCTGCCGAATGGCGGGAAGGTGCGCGCGGCTCGCGCGGCAAGCCCGATGCCAATGGCCTGCTGCACGGCCGGGGTATCGCCTATGCCCGCTATATCCACAGCAAGTTCCCCGGCTTCGGCGCGGCATGGGCGGCATGGATCGTCGATGTCGAAGTCGATCCGCAGACCGGCAATGTGCGCGTGACGCGGCTGCATGTGGGGCAGGACACCGGCATGATGGTGAATCCTGACGGCGTGCGCCATCAGATCCACGGCAATGTGGTGCAGAGCCTGAGCCGCGTGCTGCGCGAGCAAGTACGTTTCGATGGCGCCGGCGTGGCCAGCCGGGAGTGGGGCAGTTATCCAATTGCGGCATTTCCCGACCTGCCGGCCATCCAGGTGCTGCTGATGCCGCGCCAGTCGGAGAGCCCGCTTGGGGCCGGCGAATCAGCCTCCTTGCCCGGTGCGCCGGCGATTGCCAATGCTCTGTTCGATGCCACGGGCCTGCGCCTGACGCACGCGCCGTTTACGCCGGAAGTGGTGCGCCAGGCGTGCGCCACCGCGCGGGTACCGGCATGACATTGCGCACCCCGTGACCACGGGGTGCGGTCCCTCCCTGACGTCAGAACTTGTGCCGGATGCCCATCACGGCGCCGAACTGGTTCGTGCCGGCGGCGCCGATGGCAGACGACGCGCCATTGAGGCCGATGCGTGAGCCATCGTCATTGTTGATGTACGCCACCTGGGCATACACATCCGTGCGCTTCGAGAACGCATAGTCGAGCAGCAGCGATGCGCTCCATGCGTCGCCATTGCCGCGCCGGTCGTTCAGCAGGTAGCCGGCACCGCTGAGCGATAGCGCCGGGGTGAGCTGGTAGCCGGCGCCGATCCAGAACAGGTCCGCACGCCGGGCCGGCACGGCCGCCGTGGCACCGATGTCGCCGTTGAGCCAGCGGTAGCCCGCATAGACCTTGGCGTTGGCAAACCGATAGCTGCCCGCCACGGCCAGGCGACGATCCTTCTGCGACGGGTTTTGCCCGGTGATGCCGGAGGTGCCCTGTTGCTCGTCATAGATCACCGTGACGCCGGCATTGCCGACGTTGTACTCGAGGCCGCCGCTGATCGCACGATCGCTCTTCGCGTCGCCCGGCACTTCCGACGCCACGGCGCCGCCAGCCAGCGAGGTACCGCGCGCGAACGCGTAGAGCCCCGTCACCGTCAGTCCGCCGAACTTGCCAACGTACTTGGCCGTGTTGTCGTAGCGGCCCGCCGTCATGGCATCCATCATGAAGATCGAGTAGCGCGGCGAGACCGCCATGGCGTCGTAGTTGATCAGGATGTCATAGAGGATGTTGTTCTGCCGGCCCAGCGTTACGCGGCCGTACTGCGAGGACAACCCCGTGAAGGCCTGGCGCCCGAACAGGCGCCCGCCCTGGGCAGCGGTGCCGGCGTCGAGGTCGAAGCCGTTCTCGAGCACGAACAGGGCCTGCAGGCCGTTGCCAAGGTCCTCGGTGCCCCGGATGCCCCAGCGCGAGCCAGACAGGTTGCCCGATGTCATGCGGGTCAGGCTATGGTTGTTCGCATCGGCATGGGTCAGGAACTCGATACCGGCATCGGCAACGCCATACAACGTGACCGATGACTGCGCCTGCGCGGCGCCGCTGACGCCAAGGGCCAGAAGGATGGCCGCCAGCGCGGTGTGGCGGAAGGTGGATTGTGGTTGGCTCATATTGGTTGGATGTTCTCGTGCGGTTGCCGCCAATCCCCGATCGACAGCGCGCAGGTAGCCAACGCCTGACGGCTGGCGTCAGGACGCAGGGACGAACGCGCTCTCACGGGGGCTGGCTTGCGCCCGTGTGGCAACGAAGGACTACGGGAAAGGTTGGGGGAATCTGCCTGCTGAAGTCCAGGCGGTGCCCCGGAAGGTCAGTCGACGAGCAGGTTGATCTTCGTCGCGAATTTCTGCCAGCGGTCGATGTCGGTCGTCACCAGCTTCTGGAATTCGGCAGGCGTGCTGGTGGTGGTGGCAAAGCCGAGCTGCGCCAGGGAAGCCTTGATCTCCGGCTTGGCCATCGCCTTGGCAATTTCGGCGTTGAGTTTCTGCACGATCTCGGGCGGGGTGTGCGCGGGGGCGAGGATGCCGAACCACTGGTCCACATCGTAGCCGGGCACGCCGAGCTCGCTGACCGTCGGCACGTCGGGCAGGAACGGCGAACGGGTCTTCGACGTCACGGCCAGCGCGCGCAGCTTGTTGCTCTTGAGGTAGGGCACGGTGTTGGTCAGCGTATTGACGCTGACGTCGGCCTGTCCGCCGAGCACGTCGGCCATGGCGGGCGCGCAACCCTTGTACGGCACGTGCAGCATGTCGACCTTGGCCGAGACCTTCAGCAACTCACCCGCCAGATGCTGGGGCGTACCGTTGCCACAGGACGCGTAGCTGGGCGGGGCGCCGCTCTTGCCGGCCGCCAGCAGGTCATTGAACGTGCGGATCTTCGAGGTGTACGGCACCGCGATCACCGAGGGCACCGAGGCGAAGGTGATGACGGCGCTGAAATCGGCCTTCGGGTCGAACTGCAGCTTCTTGAACACGCTCGGGTTGATGGCGAAGCTGCTGTTGACGATCAGCAGGGTGTAGCCATCGGCCGGGCTCTTGGCCACGAACTCGGCGCCGATATTGCCGCTGGCGCCGGGCCGGTTATCCACCACCACGGGTTGGCCCATCGACTTGCCGATGTCGGTGCCGATCAGCCGCGCCAGGGCGTCAGTGCCGCCTCCGGCCGGGAACGTCACCACGATGCGGATGGGTTTCTGCGGGAAGGTGCTCGCCATGTTGGCCTCGGCGCGCCCGGGCAGGGTGCCCAGGCTGCCTGCGACAAACAGGAGCGATGCCAGACTGCTGACGACGGATAGGGGTCTCATGGGGATTTTGCCTCGTCGGTTAGGGTGAAGGAAGGAAGAAAGCAGGTCAATCGGGATCGATACGGACCGCGTCGCGGCACACGCCGTCGTCGCGCGCCGCCACTACGGCCGCCGCAAGTGCGTCCGCCGTCTCGGCGTGGATGCGATACAGGGGCTGGCCCGGCACCACAGGCGTGCCGATCGTGCACAGCAGATCGACCCCTGCACCAGCACTACGCGGGGCACCTGCCGCCCGCGCCACGCCGGAGATGCCCAGGCCGTCGATGCCGGTCACACGGCCAGGCCGTTCGGCATGAATCACTTCGGTATGCGCACCGGGTGTCACCGGATCCGCCCTGCGGCCCTGCGCCGCCGCGATACGCTCGAATGCCGCTTTCGCCTTGCCTTCGCTCAGGAGCTGCCTCGCAATTCGCATGCCTTCGTCGGGCGTGCCCACGCGCGGGTCGAAGGCGATGATTTCGGCGGCAAAGCGCAGGGCCTTGGCGCGCAGGTCAGCCGGGGCGTCAGGATCGCTGTCGAGCACCTGCAGCACATCGCGCACCTCCAGCGCCGGCCCGATGCCGCGGCCGATGGGGCGGCTGCCGTCGGTGGCCAATGCGTGCACGTGCATGCCCATGCCTTTGCCGACGAGCGCGAACAGCGCGCCCAGCGCCTCGGCATCGGCGCGCGAGGCCAGCTTGGTCTGCGGCCCGTACGGCAGGTCCACCATCACATGGGTGGCGCCGGCCGTGTACTTCTTGGAGAGGATCGAGGCCACGGACCAGCGGCGGGAATCGATGCCGAGGGGGCGGGTGATCGCATTCATGACGTCGTCCACCACGGAGTGGTTCAGGCGCCCATTCCAGGCAATGCAGGCGGCTGTCTGCATCACGCAGCGGCGGACGTCGTCCTGTGTCAGGTCCACGCGGGCGACGGTCTCCATGGCGTCCGCCGTGCCGGCGGCGGAAGTGATCGCGCGGGAGGAGGTCTTCGGCATCGCCAGCCCGTAGGCCGCGACGATCGGTACCACAATCAGCGTGATGCGGCTGCCGGGCACGCCGCCCATCGAATGCTTGTCGACGACGAGTGGCCGGTCCCAATCGATGCGGGGCGTGAAGGCGGTGCGCGCCCGCGCCAGCGCCACGACTTCGTCATCGGTCAGGTTGCCGGCCGTGGTGACCAGGAATTCGGTCAGCGCTGCCTCGGTATAGCGTCCGGCGATGGCGTCGCGCAGGATCGCCACGTAGGCGGCCTCGTCGAGCGCTTCCCCGCGCAGCTTGGCCATCAAGCTGGGGTGGCTGGCAGGCGGCTCGGCGCCGATTTCCGGCCCTTGCCGCAGCGCCTCCACAAAGCGCGCCATGCCCACTTCGAGCGTGCAGTCGTTGGAGACGGTGATGCAAGGCACATCGGCGGGCAGGGGCGCCGCCTGGCGCGCCACGCGCCGCGCCACCTGTTCACCCGACTCCCGGCCGCGCCGGGCAATGCGCTGCGCGAGGATCTCCTGTGGCGCCGTCACCAGCACCACCACGAACCGCGGCAGCCGTGCCGCCAGAGCGGCGATGACGCTGCGCGAGCCGTTGGCCACGACGTGCATGCCGCGCGACAGCGCATCGGTCAACGACGCCGGCAAGCCATAGCGCAGCTCGTGGGCGTCCCACGTCACCAGGAATTCGCCCGCTTCCTGACGTCGTGTGAACTCCATATCGGACACACCCTCGTGGTCCTCGCCCGGAGAGCCGGTGGGCCGCGTGATCACCCGTCGCGCAAACAGGTAGTTGTCGCCGAGGACCGCGCGTGCGCCATCGATCAGGGAATCCTTGCCCGCGCCGCTGGGCCCCACCACAAGGAAGAAGATGCCGGTATTGTTCATCATTAACTTAGATGTCGAAGTTTGTAGGGCTATGCTAGCACCGGCCTGTCCACTGTCAAGGTAAGTTCGATGTCTAAGTTAATGCAAGGGTCGGGCCAGCTCCCGCAAATCCAGTGTGTACGCGGGATTCCCGCTTTCCTCAGGGAAAACGCGAGGTAGGGCAATGCGCGGTGACGGTGCCCGATGCATCGTCGGTGCGCACGCCGCACTGATGTAGTGAGGGCGCGACGCAATGTGCGGACGGCGGCATCGCGGAGGCGCTATCATGTGCGCTGCCGCGCGCCCGCCGTGCTGCGCGGCGCCTGCGCCCGCATATCTTTGCCACGACTATGACCACGAAAAAACCGGAGACCCCGGTCACGCTCACGCCCGCCGATGAAGCCGAAGAAGAACGTCTTGCCCACCTGGTGAAGGACGCCGCGCGCGCCTACATCCGCGCGCTGCAGTTGCGGCTGACGGAGCATTCGGTGTCGTACGGGCACTGGACCATCCTGCGCATCCTCTGGCGTCGCGATGGCTTGTCGCAGCGCGAGCTCAGCGAACGGGCCGGCGTGACCGAGCCCACCACCTTCGCGGCGGTGAAGGCGCTGGAAGCGCTGGGCTACGTCGAGCGCACGCACCTGCCCGGCAACAAGAAGAAAGTGCACGTGTTCCTGAGCAAGACCGGGCGCGCCCTGCGCCGCAAGCTGGAGCCGCTGGCCACCGAGGTCAATGAGTTGAGCGTGGCGGGGCTGAGTGAAGAGGACGTCCTCACCACGCGGCGCGTGCTGATCACGATTGCGCAACGCCTGGTGGCGGACGAGGTGGCGTCGGCCGAGCATGGCCGCCGCGTGCCGTCGACTCAGGAAGTCGGGCGGTTGCTGTCCGATCTCTGACGGGCACGCCCGGATGGGGCAGCCAATGCAAAAGCCCCCCGCCGGATAAACCGGGGAGGGTGAAGCCCTCGGGTAGGAAGGCGCGAATCGTCAGGCGGGGCCTGGCCCCGCGACACATGCCGGACCGGCTCAGGCCTCGTCGAGGCCGATATCCACTGCCGGTGCCGATTGCGTGATCTTGCTCGTGGAGATGTAGTCCACCCCCGTTTCCGCCACGGCGCGGATCGTTTCCAGGCGGATGCCGCCCGACGCCTCGACCTTGGTGCGGCCATTGACGATCTGCACGGCTTCCTTCATGTCGGGCACCGACATGTTGTCCAGCATGATCACATCGACGCCGGCCGCGAGTGCCTCATGCACCTGCTCCAGGCGGTCGCACTCCACCTCCAGCTTGGTCAGCACCGGCAGCTTGCGGCGTACACGCGCCACGGCGGCGGCAATGCTGCCGCAGACCGCGATATGGTTGTCCTTGATCATCACGCCGTTGTCGAGGCTCAGGCGATGGTTGAGGCCGCCGCCGCACGTGACGGCGTGCTTCTCCAGCGCGCGCAGGCCCGGCGTGGTCTTGCGGCTGTCGATCAGGCGTGCCTTGGTATGGGCGATTGCCGCGGCATAGGTCGCGGTGTGATTCGCGATGCCGCACAGGCGTTGCATGATGTTCAGCGCGGTGCGCTCGGCAGTCAGCACGCTGCGTGCGTTGCCGCTCACGTTGAGCAGCACGGCGCCTTTTTCCACCTTGTCGCCATCGGCGACGCGCACATCCAGGGTCAGCGTCGGGTCGTAGCGGGCGAAGATGCGCGCGGCGACGTCGATGCCGGCGATCAGCATGGGCTCGCGGGCATTCATGCAGAACGTGCCGGTTTCACCTGGCTCGATCATCGTATGGACCGTCAGGTCGCAGATGCCAATGTCCTCGGTCAGCCAGAGATCGATCAGTTTGTCGGTGGAAAAGATGTCATACATGGGAAGCGCTCCTGAGTAGTGGTTGCCGTACCAAGAATCTTAGAGATCGAAGTACATGGCGTAATACTAGCGCATGGCATCTCCTTGTCAATAGATATTCGATATCTAAGTTATTGGCGTGATGCAGGGGCGTCGCCACGCGTGACGAGGCCGGGAACTGGGGGAGGGGGCTGCGACGCTCTGGTCGCAGTAACGGGGGAGGGGAACTACGGTCTGCTGAGCGGGGTGCCGCCTGGGCCCCTAGATTGGGCTGTCAGAGTCGGCGGTATCCGGGGTGTCATCGCCCAGTTCGCTCATTTTCCTGAGCAGGTAGAGCAGTGCCACCCGTTCGGCCGGGTTCAGGCCACCCATGGTGCGCTCGGTGATGTCCTGCGCAAAAGGCACCACTTCGTTGATCAGGGCCTCGCCGGCGGGGGCGAGCAGCACCACGACCTTGCGGCGGTCGCGCGCATCGTGGGAGACCGCAATGAGTTCACGAGACTTCAACCGCTCGATAATGCCGCGCACGGTCGCCTGGTCGATGGCGGTGGCGCGCGCAATCTCGCTCAACGAGCATGGCCCCTGGGCCTGGATGGCGCACATGACGACGAACTGGCCGGCCGTCAGCTGCGAGTCTGGAATGGTCTGCTGGAAGATGGCGACGTGCCGCTGGTAGGCACGGCGCAGCAGATGTCCAACCTGCTCGGTGAATTCATAGTGAGCGGCGTGGGCTGACGCGTGGTCGGGCGGACTTTTCACGGTAGGAGATCAAAAGGAGCTGACCGGCGAAGTATAGCCGGCGTTACAAATAGAGGCGTGGAGCCATCGGGGCGTCATTTCAGCGGGGGACAGGCGGGCAGTACCTGAGCCTGGTCGCAGCCGTGCTGATTGTCATGGCTTTCGGCTTTGCCTTGGCCGCGCACCGTTGCATGATGTACGGCACGCCACGCAGCCGTGGCGGTGCAGCCTGTTATTCTCTGGACGTGACATCTCGCCGATAGCCCCCAAGCCCCGTGCCGCGCCTGACCCCCATCCAATACCAACGGCTGTTCTCGATCTGCGCAGTGGCCGTGCTGGTCCTGTCGCTGCTGCCGCCTTCGGTGCCGCAGCCCACCACCGGCTGGGACAAGTCCAACCATCTTCTTGCCTTCGGGGTGCTCGCGCTGCTCGGCGTGCGCGCGTGGGACGGCCGCGTGGCGGCGGTGCTGGCCGGTCTGATGGCCTATGGCGTGCTGATCGAATGGCTGCAAGGCATGACGCCGACCCGCTCGTCCGACTGGCATGACCTGATCGCCGATGCGGGGGGGCTGGCGCTGGGCCTGCTAGCGCATGCCGCACTGACGCGGGTCTGGCCCGGTCTGTCCACCCCTCGGAAAGAGCCCCGGGCCTGACGCGCGCCCGGCTCAGTTGTCGAGCGATTCCAGCGTGTAGCCTGCGCCAGCATCCTGGCCGAGCAAGTCCACCAGCAGCGGCATCGCTTCCTCGATCGTCGCCTTGAGCCGCCACGGCGGGTTGACGATGAACATCCCGCTGCCGTGCAGGCCGAGCCCGCCTTCCACGGGGTGCTTCACGGTCAGCGTCACATGCAGCCAGCTCTTCAGCGGCAGGCGCATCAGTTGCGCCGGCAGTTGGGTCGATTCACGCCGCTGCACCTGCGGATACCAGATCGCATAAACGCCAGTTGCGAACCGTTCGAGGCTGTCTTCCAGCGCCTGCACGGTTCGCGCGTAGTCCTGCTTGTCTTCGTACGACGGGTCGATCAGCACCAGCGCGCGACGCGGCGGGGGCGGCAGGATGGCCTTGATGCCATTGAAGCCGTCGCCGTCATAGAGCATGACCTTGCGGCCCGCGCCGCGGAAATTGTCGCGCAACACCTGGATCTCGGTGCTGTGCAGCTCGAACAGCCGCAGGCGGTCCTGATCGCGCAGCATCTGCCATGCCAGCCATGGGGAACCGGGGTAGTGGCGCAGGTTGCCGTCCGGGTTCTGGGCGCGCACCTGGTCCAGGAATTCGTCCAGAAACGGGGGTAGGGTCTGGCCATCGGCGGCGGCCTGCCAGATGCGTGAGATGCCGGTTTCGAACTCGGCCTTCTTCTGCGCATAGGCGTGGTCCAGCGCATAGAGGCCGGCGCCGGCGTGGGTGTCGATGTACCAGAACGCCTTGTCCTTCTGCGTCAGGTGCTCCAGCAACTGGACCACGACGGCGTGCTTGAGGACATCGGCATGGTTGCCGGCATGGAAGGCGTGGCGATAACTGAGCATGATGAGGCGGGATAAAGCGGGATGACGGCGCGCAAGCGTCGGCGAAAAAGGCGCCTGCGGGCGCGTGGCGCGAAGGGCGCTATGCTACCATCCGCCGCCCCCGGAAGCCCGTTTTACGGCCCGTTCCTGCGGCTGTTGCCGTCCGAAGTGTCCCGTCCGCCAATGCCTGCCATGCCGCGTGCCCTCGAGTCCGCCGAGCCGATCGTCTCCCCCGACGGCATTCCTTTTTCGCCACGTTACGACGACGTCTACCACAGCACGGAAGGGGGGCTGGCGCAGGCCCATCACGTGTTTCTGGGCGGTAATGGCCTGCCCGGCAACTGGGCCGGGCGCGACCAGTTCGTGATCGTGGAAACCGGCTTCGGGCAGGGGCTGAACTTCCTCGCCACCTGGCAGGCGTGGCGCCAGGACCCGCACCGCTGCCGTCGGCTTCACTTCGTTTCCGTAGAAAAACATCCATTTACGCGCGATGGACTGGCGACGCTGCACGCCGGACTCGGCGATCTGCTACCGCTCGCCGAACCCCTGCAGGCGGCATGGCCCGACGCGCTGCCGGGTCTGCATCGACTCGAATTCGAAGGCGGCGCGGTTACGTTGACGCTGGCGCTGGGCGATATCGACGCGATGCTGCCCAAGCTCGCGCTTGGCGCCGATGCGTTCTATCTCGATGGCTTCTCCCCGTCCCGCAACGCGGACATGTGGTCCGAAACCGTCTTCAGGGGCCTGTCGCGGCTCGCCCGGCCCGGCGCCACGCTTGCTACGTATACAGCGGCAGGCTTTGTGCGGCGCGGTTTGCAGGCGGTCGGGTTCGAGGTCACCAAGGCGCCAGGCTTTGGCGGCAAGCGTGACATGACCGTGGCGCGCTTCGCGCCGCCCTGGAAGAACCGCCGTTATGCCCCGCCACCCGCCGCGGAGTGGCGAGAAAGGCATGCCATCGTCATCGGCGCAGGGTTGGCCGGCTGCGCGGTCACCGAGCGGCTGGCCGCGCGCGGCTGGCGCGTGACGCTGTTTGACGCCCATGACGGCCCCGCCCGGCAGACCTCCAGCCATCGCGCGGCGGCCATGCACGCCCATGTTTCATCCGATGAAAGCCTGCTGTCCCGGCTCTCGCGCGCTGGCAATCTCCATGCGCTGCGCGCGTGGTCGGCCCTCGCGGCGGCGGGGCACCCGGTGAACTGGCACGGCTGCGGTGTGCTCCAGATCGGGGAGGACGAGGCCGACAACGCCGCCCAGCAGGCGGCGCTGGCTGCCCTCGGCTTCCCCGAATCGTTCGTCAGGTGGATGGACCCCGCCGAGGCGGCCGCGCGCCACGGCGCGACGGTGGCGCGCGGCGGGCTCTGGTTTCCGCGTGGCGGCTGGGTGGCGCCGCCCGACATCTGCCGCGCCCAGCTGGACAAGGCCGGCGCGGCCCTCGATGCGCGATTCAACTGCCGCGTGGCCGCCATCGAACATGAGGATGGTGTCTGGCAGGCGAGGGCGGGGGATGGTAGCGTGCTGGCTGCGGCGCCGGTGCTGGTGCTGGCCAACGCCCACGAGGCCGAGCGGCTCGTCTCCAACCGCTTTCTGGCCCTGCGCCGGGTGCGCGGGCAACTGACCGATCTCTCCCCGGCGCAGGTCGCGGCGATGGGCGGCTGGCCCGACTGCGTGGTGACCGGCGCCGGCTACCTGCTGCCGAAAGCCCCTGATGGCGGCGCGCGCATCGGATCGAGCTACGACGCCGACGAAGGCCCGCTGGCCGAGCGTCCCGAGGTCCATGCCGCAAACCTGGAGCGCCTCGCCACGCTGCTGCCAGGCCGTGCCGCCGACGTCGCCCATCTCGATCCCGCGCAGCTGACCGGCTACGTCGGCGTGCGCACGGTGACGCACAACCGCCTGCCGCTGATCGGGCCCCTCGCGGACGAGGCGAAGGCGCTGGCCCGCTCCGGCCCGCTGCGCGGCGCCCACCTGCGGGACCTGCCCCGGCTGCCGGGGCTCTACGCGGCACTTGCGTACGCGTCGCGCGGCCTCACTTGGGCGGCACTGGGCGCGGAGTTGATCGCCAGCCAGATCGAGGGCGAACCGCTGCCCGTCGAATCTGACCTGGCCGATGCTGTCGACCCGGCCCGGCTGCTGCTGCGGGCGCTGCGCCATGGCGACACGGCGGGAGCGCCGGCGATCGATCCTGGGGCGGCCTCGGACGCGTCAGGGTAAAAACTGCCGGAAGCGAACAAAAACCGTGCGATAATCCCCGTTTTCCGTTTGCGCGGAAGCCCTTCGTTCGCGTGGGGAATCCGTAGGTTTCACTGGCCACGGCCAGGCCGGTGCGCAGGCGGTTGCGCTTAAAACTACATTTCTGGATTGGATTAACGACCATGTCGAACGTCATTGAAAACCTCGGCAAGCTGGACCGTAAGGTAACCCTGGCTATTCCCAAGGCCGAAGTGCAGAAGGAAACCCAGGAACGCCTGGTGCGCCTGTCGAAGACGGTGAAGATGTCCGGCTTCCGCCCGGGCAAGGTGCCGATGAAGATGGTCGAGAAGCAATATGGCCAGCAGGTCGAGTTCGAAGTGCGCTTCGACAAGGCTGCCCGCAAGTTCTTCGACATCACGCAGGCCCAGGACGTGAAAGTGGCCGGCCAGCCCAAGTTCGACCTGAAGACCGACGGCGTGTCGGACGACGAAGTGGCGTTCGAAGCCACCTTCGAGGTGTACCCGGAAGTCAAGCTGGGCGACCTGGCCACGGCTGAAGTGACCCGCACCAAGACGGAAATCGGCGACGCCGAGATCGACAAGACCATCGACATCCTGCGCAAGCAGCGCGTGCACTACCACGTGCGTGGCGAGGCCGGCGCCCATGGCGACGGTGGCGCAGACGAGGCTGCCAAGAACGGCGACCGCGTGACGCTGGACTTCGTCGGCAAGATCGACGGCGTGGAATTCCCCGGCGGCAAGGCCGATGACTTCGCATTCGTGCTGGGCGAAGGCCGCATGCTGCCCGAATTCGAGCAAGCCGCGCTGGGCCTGAAGCTGGGCGAGAGCAAGACGTTCCCGCTAGCCTTCCCGGCTGACTACCACGGCAAGGAAGTGGCCGGCAAGACCGCCGAGTTCACGATCACGCTGAAGAAGGTGGAGTGGGCGCACCTGCCGGAAGTGGACGACGCCTTCGCGAAGTCGCTCGGTATCGCCGACGGCAGCGTCGAGAAGATGCGCGCCGACATCCGCGAAAACCTGGAGCGCGAAGTCAAGCGCCGCACGCACGCCATGCTGAAGGATCAGGTCATGGAAGCGCTGCTCAAGGTGAGCGAGCTGGACGTGCCCAAGGCCCTGATCGAGCAGGATCAGGAACGCCTGGTGGAAATGGCCCGCCGTGACCTCGAGCAACGTGGCATGCCGAACGCCAAGGACATGCCGATTCCGGCCGAGATGTTCACTCAGCAGGCCGAGCGCCGCGTGAAGCTGGGCCTGATCCTGGCCGAGATCGTCAAGGCACACGGCCTGCAGGCCAAGCCGGAGCAGATCAAGGCGGAAATCGAGGACTTCGCGAAGAGCTACGAAGACCCGAAGGAAGTCATGCGCTGGTACTACGGCGACCAGCAGCGCCTGGCCGAAATGGAAGCCTACGTGCTCGAAAACAACGTGGTAAATTTCGTGTGCGACAAGGCCAAGGTCACGGACAAGTCGGTGTCGTTCGAGGAACTCACCGCCGAGACCAACGCGCAGCAAGCCTGAGCGTTCGCATGACCGGATCGCGCCGCCTGGATGGCGCGGCGCGCCCCGGTCGCGCGGCATCCGGCTTGGCGCGCAAGCGCTGGCCGGGGCCGATTGGCGCATTCCCTGAATACCTGGAGAACCTGCATGACCCGCAATGATTTGCTTGACCGTCTCGCCACGACGCAGGCCTCTGCTCTGGAAACCCAGGGTCTTGGGCTGGTGCCGATGGTTGTCGAGCAGTCCGGCCGGGGCGAGCGCGCGTATGACATCTACTCGCGCCTGCTCAAGGAGCGCGTGGTGTTCATGGTCGGCGAAGTGAACGACCAGACCGCAAACCTGGTCGTGGCCCAGCTGCTGTTCCTCGAGAGCGAGAATCCGGACAAGGACGTGTCGCTGTACATCAACTCGCCCGGCGGCTCGGTATCCGCCGGCCTGGCGATCTACGACACGATGCAGTTCATCAAGCCCGACGTGACCACGCTTTGCATGGGCATGGCGGCGAGCATGGGCGCCTTCCTGCTGGCGGCCGGTGCCAAGGGCAAGCGCAGCGCGCTGCCGAACTCGCGCATCATGATCCACCAGCCGCTGGGTGGCGCGCGTGGCCAGGCCTCGGACATCGAGATCCAGGCACGCGAGATCCTGTACCTGCGCGAGCGCCTGAACAGCATCCTGTCGGAAGTGACCGGCCAACCCGTCGAGAAGATTGCCCGCGACACCGATCGCGACAACTTCATGAGCGGCGACCAGGCCGTGGACTACGGTCTGATCGACAAGGTCATCACGCGCCGCGGTTGATCCGATGCCGGTGTGTCGGAGCGGGCAGCCCACGGCCCGGCGCCGGGGCTCCCGCCACCAGCCTGCGCCAAATGACGCAGGCTACACCGGAACGAGGCTGTGCGCCTCGTTTTTGCGTTTTGCCCCACACGCCGGGGAAGCCGCCGACTGCGCCAATTGTTTTGGCGTATGATGCGTTTAATGCGTTTCCCGTGGGGCTCTCCCGCCGTGCGGGGACCACACTGCTAATGTGACTGATTCCTATGGCGGACAAAAAAGGTTCATCCAGCGAGAAGCTTCTGTATTGCTCGTTCTGCGGCAAGAGCCAGCACGAGGTCAAGAAGCTCATCGCAGGCCCGTCGGTGTTCATTTGCGACGAATGCATCGACCTGTGCAATGAAATCATCCGTGACGAGGCCGCCGCGACCGACAAGGACGCCACAGCCGCCACGCGCTCGGACCTGCCCACGCCCCACGAAATCCGCGAAAGCCTGGATCAGTATGTGATCGGGCAGGAGCAGGCCAAGAAGATTCTGGCGGTAGCGGTGTACAACCACTACAAGCGCCTCAAGCATCTTGGCAAGAAGGATGACGTCGAACTCTCCAAGAGCAATATCCTGCTGATCGGGCCGACTGGCTCGGGCAAGACATTGCTTGCGCAGACGCTGGCCCGGCTGCTGAACGTGCCGTTCGTGATCGCTGACGCCACCACGCTGACTGAAGCCGGCTACGTGGGCGAGGATGTCGAGAACATCATCCAGAAGCTGCTCCAGAACTGCAATTACGAGGTCGAGAAGGCTCAGCGCGGCATCGTCTACATCGACGAAATCGACAAGATCTCGCGCAAGTCCGACAACCCGTCCATC